>SXGT01087995.1_pt1 | contig 18944 bp, 11 predicted proteins | sample 3176221 | NCBI WGS metagenome assembly SXGT01 (sample SAMN11356862, study PRJNA531348) | freshwater metagenome | isolation source: freshwater sample F1-120 | place: China: Fuxian Lake, Yuxi | collected 2017-12-25
AATCCGCTCCACGATGCTGGCCGCGCCGCAAGCAATGTCGCCCAAGTCCCGCAGCACCCGTAGCACATCGCGCGCGTCGTCTGCGGAAGCGGCCGGATCGCCGAACCGCCCGTTGGCGAAGTCCGCGAGCGTCTCGATCGCCGTCAGACAGTCGTCGTGGAGCATTCCGAACCACGACTTGGGTGGTTCGTCCGCCACGGATTCGTCGAATGGAACGTTCATGCCGCCTCGCTCGCGTCACCCGATGCGCCGCATGATCTCGGCCGCCCGCTCCTCGTCGCGCTCGGCGTAGATCTCGCTCGTCTCGACCGACGAGTGCCCGAGGATGACGCGAGCCGCTTCGATGCCGTGGCCGCTGCGGATCATGGTCGCGGCATTGTGCCGGAGCTGGTTCGGGTGCCAAGCCGGGACACTTGCGACCTCGCAGGCTCGCGTGATCGCACGGCGGTACGAGTCGGCCCGGTAGCGCGGGCCGAGGCGCGATCGGCTCTCGTCCAGGCTGACCATCGCCGAGTCGTAGCGCGGCGCCGTGGCCTTCGCCCGCTGCGCGGCGTGGCGCTCATCTTCGGCGGCCTCCGGGCTGAAGATCGGCGCCGAGAGATCGCTGCCGAGGAACGGCTTGAGGACCGCCTGCGCGCGCGGACCAATGAGGATGACGCGGTCCTTCCCGTGATGCTGCGTCTTGTGCGACTCGGGCCGGTAGCGCCAGACATCGCCACTCGTCGAGAGGTCGCATGGCCGCATCTGGACGACCTCGCCGGGCCGCATCCCCGTGAGAAGCTGAAGCTCGATCATCGCCCGCACCTGCCGCGACACGAGCGGAAGGACGGCTTCGATGCGCTTCCGATCGACGGGCTGGACTCGCTCCGGCTCGCGCGCCACCGTCCGGCCGCGCGTCAGGCCGGCGACCGCCATGAGCGCCTGATAGACACCGGCGGGGACCAGTTCGTTCTCCGTCCCCCACCGGAACATCCGGCGGATGCGACCGACGTAACTGTTGACCGTCGTGCGCGCGAGCGCGTCTGCGACCATCGCCTCGCGACACGCCTTGAGCGCGAGCGGCCCGAAGTCGCCGACCGGGACTCGGCTGTAGAGCCGGTGGACGTACGCGAGCGCCCGCTTGACCGCGACGACCTCGGAGGTCGGCCGTCCGTCCTTGCGGTACTGCCCATCGACGAACGGCAGGTAGCGCAGCATCAGCTCCGCGACCGCTGGCCCGCCGCTGGCCGACGAGGCGACGCGGCAGGGGCCGCTCCACGGCTTCGGCATCCCTTGGGCGACCCATTCGGCGACCAGCCGTTCGTAGCGCTCGCGGCTCTCGGGCGTGCCGTAAAGGCCGACGTAGAAGTCGCGGCCGGCGATGCGGACCTTGCCCTGTCCGCGGGCGTGACGGGTGTACGGCGGAAGGCGTGCTCCCCTGCTCATCGTCGGTGCTCCTGGGCCGCCGGGGTGCATGCACCCCGACTTTCTTGGCTTCCAGGCCGCACCGCTCGTTTGAGCGGGTACGCGTAAGTGCCGCGTTCAGCCGAACTTCGAACCGTTCAGAAGTGGTCGGGCCGAAGAGATTTGAACTCTCGACCTCTTGCACCCCAAGCAAGCGCGCTAGCCAAGCTGCGCTACGGCCCGACCTGCGGACACGGACGCGCGGGCCGGGCTCCCGGGGGAGGCGGACCGCGCAGGGTGAGCCAAGTCTTAGGGGGGTGGGAGAGCGGGGTCAAGGATCGCGGTGACGCGCGGTGGAGTCGCACGCTTCAGCAGGCGAAGGAGCGAAGCCCATGCGTGGTCACCCCTCGAGATGCCGCCGCTGCCTGATCCTGGCCCCTGTGGCGTTGATGAACGGCGGCTGCGCCGAACCGTCGACTCCAGACGCCGGCGCGCCGGCGCCGCTCACCGCGGCGCCGACGGTGGTTCATGCCGGAGACCGCGGCGCGGCGGACGGGGTCGCCGCGCGCGCCCCCGACAACGTCGCCGCGCGCAACCGGATCATCGCTCACGATCTGGCCGCCGTGGCCAACCTGATCCAAGCGCTGAGCGGCAACCTCGAAGCCGCGACCGACGATCCGGTCCGCGTGCTCACCGCAAAGAAACGTGGTGCGCGCCAGGATCAGCTGCGACGGCTGAAGCAGCACCACGATGCCGCGAGCGCGGCGACCTCCGACGAGGAGCGCTTCCAACGGCACGACGAGCTGACGCAGGCGCTGGCGTACCTCGGCAATTCGTTTCCGTCCTTCGGACCAGCGCACGAAAGCGTCCACGACGAGATCACGCGGCTCGGACTCGAGCGGACCGGGCTCGAGCCGATCACGGACGCGATCAAGGAGTCTGTCCGGCGGGTCGACTGGGAGGAGAACGAGTGCCAATGGCAGTGGAACTTGCGCCCCACCGCGGCGTACCGGTCGGCCCACCACTTCGACCGGCCGCAGTACATCGCGAAGGTGGCGGAGGTCGACGCCCACCGCGACGCCTTCCTCGCCGGCTGCTCCACTGTCCTCGCGACCCGCCAGGAGTTTGTCGCCGCGTTCCGGCGCGGCGATGGCAGCAACGCCGTGGTCCGGCTCGGTCGCGCCCTCCATGCGATGCAGGACCTCCACTCGCACTCGAACTGGGTCGACCTGCCGGCGGCCGATCAGGCAGCATCGGCGACCTGCTCGTCGCAACCAGCGCGCCGGGACGCGCTGCCGTCCCGAGCCGCCTGCGCATCACGGCCTACTTCGCGAACGCGGACGATCCGGGCGATCCCGCGGACACCCGTTCGACTTCACGCATGACCGCTGGTCGAAAGACAGCGCCTCGAAGAACGACGAGGCGATGGCGGAGATCGGCGGCAAGAGCAAGTTCGAGCTGCACCTGCTCGGAGCCGCGGCGGCAACCCATCGGTTCGTCGAATCACTGCGCGCCGAGATCGCCGACCAGCCGCTCTGGAGTCGCTTCGGCAGCGGCGCAGCGTCTTTCTGAACTCGGCCGGCTCGGCTTCCTCAATCGTGGTAGATCGCCACCCCCGTCGGCACCCCGCCGACGCCGCCGAGGATCGCCGCGTGGTTGCTCTTCAGGACGATGGCGGCGGAACCGGCTCGCGCTTCGGGCAGGGACGCGACGATGGCGAAGGTGTTCGCGGCGGGGTCGAACAGTTCGACCAGGTCGGTCGGGACCGGCGTGGTCACGCTGGTGCCGGTGGCGCCGCCGGCGACCAGGACCTTGCCCGTCCCGGGCAGCACCACCATCGGCATGCCCGAGCGGCCGACGCTCATCGCGCCGCGCGAGGTCCACTTCGCGGTGACCGGGTCGAACGTCTCCGACGACGACAGGTTGGTCGGCGACGTGAGGCTGCCGCCGATGCCGCCGGCGACCAGCACGCGACCGTCGTTCAGCAGGACGGCGCTGGCACCGGCGCGATCGGCCTTCATCGTCACTTCGGTGGTCCACGCGCCGGTCGCGACCTGGAACGCCTGCGCGTGGTTGTCGATCGCCGGGATGCGGATGCTGAAGACGGTCGTGTAGCTGCCGCCGGCGCCGATCAACACGTCGCCGGTCGCCAGCGTCGTGGCGAAGTGGGCGACGTGGGCGCGCTGCATGGCGGGCCCGGCGCTGAAGCCGTTGGTCACCGGGTCGTAGAACTCGGTGCTCTTCAGCGCGCTGGTGGCGCCGACCAGCGGATCGCTCACGTCGGTGGTGCCGCCGGTGACCAGCACGCGGCCGTCGGGCAGCAGGCTCGCCGTGTGGCCGGCGCGGACCGACGTCATCGCGCCGGTGGCGGTCCAACTGTCGGTCAGCGGGTCGTAGAGCGCGGCGCTGCCGAGCACCGCGAGGTTCACGTCGGCGCCGCCGCAGACCAGCACGCGGCCGTCCTGCAGCCGGGTCACGGTGTGGCCGCCGCGGCCCGTCGCGAGCGGCGCGAGCGCGCTCGACACCTGCCGCCACGGCTCCCACGCCTCGCACGCATCGCCGGTGGCGCCCGCTGCGCCGAACAGCGCGATGCTGCCGTCGTCGAGCTCGATCGCCGGCACCGCCGCCGGATCGCCGATCAGCGGCTGGAGCGAGTGGTGCCAGTTGTCGGGGCTGTCGAAGATCACCTTGCAGAGGTTCGACTTCTCGGTGAACTTGCCGTTCACCAGCGACGTCATCTGCACGTTGGCGACGACCCCGTCCAGCAGCGGATCGTTGTCGATGTCGAGCGTCTCGACCACGGTGCCTGGCGACGGCATCACCTGGAACCAGCTCGGGATGGTCAACGTCAGGTCGATGAAGAGGAAGTCGACGTCGAGGCAGCCGACCGGGTGCTTCGGCCCGAAGCAGGTCGGTCCCTCGGTCAGCGCCGCGATGGTGGCGTAGAAGGTCCCGACCGGCGCCGTCATCACCACGTCGACGGTCCCGCCGACGTCGCAGTCGCGATAGCTCACGTGCAGCTGCGCCGCGGCTTCCGGCGCCAGCCCCCCGCCGGCCAGTACGATCGCCAGCGCCGGTGGCAGCCGTGCCGACCGCAGCGCGGCCGACTTCCGCAGGCTCCGCGACGAACGAACGACGAACTGCGACGACAGCGGCGATCGTGGCGACGGATGGGACGAAGCGTGCACCGGCGGCTCCTCGAGGGTTCGGCGGTGCCGCTGCGGCGACACCCGCACGGCTCCGACGACGCCGCAGCACGCTAGGTTCGATCGCCGCGGCTGACGAGGGGTCGGTCGGCCCCGCCGCGGGGCATCGCACCCGCCGGCCGTCGCCCGTGCGCTCACGCTTTCCCGCCGCCTTCCTTCAGCAGCTCCTCGCGCACCTGGCAGAAGGCCGCCACCGCCGCCGGCAGCCCGATCAGCGAGGCGGCCAGCGCCACCACCTGCTCCAGCTCGGCAGCCGTCGCCCCCGCCGCCAGCGCCTTGCGCACCCCCGAATGCACCGCCCCCTCCTGCCGCGACCCGATCGCCAGCGCCAGCTTGACCAGCCGCTGCGTGCGCACGTCGAGCGGTCCGGCCGCCGCCCCGGCATCCCCGAGCTGCTCCCACGCCCGGCCGAGTCCGGGAAAACGCTTGACGAACAGCTGATAGGCGGGCGGCGCCTTCTTCAGCACCCGACGACGCGCCATCGCTCGCTCCTCCCAGGTTTTCCCGTGCCGGTCGCGCCGTGCCGCACCCGCGTCCGGCCGCCAGCGCGCGCGGCGCGGCTGCCTCCGCGGGACGGTATCCTCGCCGCCCCGATTTCGGGCGCCTTGACGTCGCCGCGGCCCGTTCCGCTGCCGTCGCAAGCGCCGCGCCGCCGCCGCCGAGGACCAACTTGAGCAAGGCCAACGATCCCGTCTTCGACGAGCTGTTCAACCTGGCCCGCAAGGCCGCCGCCCAGTCCCTCGAGGCGAAGTTCAGGGAAGCGTTCGCCGCGGCTCCCGATCGACTGGACGACTGGCTGCGCATCGCCGAGGAGATGAAGAACACCGGCAAGCGCACGCAGGCGGGCAACCTGCTCGCGATCACCCTCGATCACTACGAGAAGAACGGCACCGCCGAGCAGCGCGTGCGCCTCTACGCGTTCGTCGCCGGCGCGCTCGAGAAGGATCGCAACCATCGCTTGGCGCTGGCGCGCGCGCTGCAGGAGCACCACGCGGAGAGCCCGGCCATCGAGCTCTTCCTCGAGGCCTGCGGGCTGCGCGCCGACACGCCGGTGGACGCCGCGTTCGCCGACCTGCAGCGCATGTGGGACTACGACGTCGGCCGTTTCGTGCACCACGCGACCGGCTGGGGCATCGGCCTCATCGCCGGGGTCGACGCCGTCGCGCGCGAGCTGGCGATCCGGTTCGAGGGCGATCGCCAGCATTCGATGCCGGTGCGCTCGGCGCTGCAGACGCTGAAGCCGGTCAGCGCCGACGACTGGCGCGTGCTCAAGCACTTCAAGGCCGACGAGCTGCGCGCGATGTGCGCGCAGGATCCGGGCGAGGCGATCGCGCGCGTGCTGCGCCAGCTGAACCGCCCCGCCGACGTCGCCACCGTCCGCGGCTGTCTCGAAGGCGCCATCATCCCGGCGGCGCAGTGGAGCCGCTTCTGGACCGTCGCGCGCAAGGCCGCGCTGCAGCGCGCCGACGTCGAGCTGCAGGGCACGAAGATCGTCTGGCGCAAGGTCAACGCCGACGACCGCCTGGTCGCGATGAAGAAGGTGATGACCGCGCGGCAGGTGCTCGACCTCGCCAACACGATGCTGAAGGGCATCACCGAGCGCGGCTCGCCCGATCCCAAGGTGATGGCCGACCTCTTCCCGGTGCTGTGCGAAGGCGCGCGCAAGCACGCCGCGGGCGACGACTCCTCGTCGCTCGAGCTCCTGCTGGTGGCCGACGAGATCGCCGAGCAGCAGAAGCTGCCGCGCGTCGCCCTCGACGAGCAGCTGCGCCAGCAGTTCGCCGAGGAGCGCGCCTTCTTCCGCCGCCTCTCCGACCTCGGCAACCCGAAGCTCGAGCGCCGCGCGCTCGACCGCTTCCGCGAGGCGAGCGGCGTCCAGTACGCCGACCGGCTGCTGTCGCTGCTGCCGCTGGCCGGCTCGCGCCTCCTCGACCTCCTCGTCCCCGAGCTGCTCGACGCCGGGCGCGCGGTCGACCTGCGCGCGGCGCTGAACGACGCGATGCGCAAGCTCGACAGCCTGCCCGAGCTTCTGGTCTTCGCCCGCCGCCGCGTCGGCCAGCCGCGCTTCGCCGCGATGTTCGAGGGCATCGAACCCAAGGCCGTCGTCGAGCGCTGCCTCGCCATGGGCGAGGGCCAGGGCAAGGCGCCCGACCTGCGGCTGCGCGCGCTGCAGCGCCAGGTGGCGAAGGAGCTCACCGACGGCGGCGGCAAGGAGTTCCGCGCGCTGGTGAAGGGGCTGACGCTCGACAACGCGCGCCTGCTCAAGCGCAAGATCGAGATGCTGCGCGGCCTCACCGAGCACACCCACATCATCCTGATGCAGGTGTTCGGCGAGGTGTTCAAGGAGCTGGCGAAGAAGGAGGACGTCCTCCCGGCGCACCTCGACCCGACGGTCATCTGGTGCACCGAGGCCGGCATCCAGAAGCGCAACTCGGAGTACGAGCACCTCACCAACGTCGACCTGCCCAACATCTTCGCGGCGGTCGGCCGCGCGGCGGCGTTCGGCGACCTGTCGGAGAACGCCGAGTACACCGCCGCGCTCGAGGAGCGCAGCCGCCTGACCAAGCGCGCCGAGGAGATGGTCGAGGAGATCCGCCGGGCGAAGCCGATCACCAACTCGCTGCTCAAGGACGGCGAGGTGACGATCGGCACGGTGGTGCACGTGCGCGACGTCGCCACCGGCGAGAAGCGCGAGTTCACCTTCCTCGGGCCGTGGGACGCCGACCTCGACAAGGGGCGCCTCGACTACCGCGCCAGCTTCGCCCGTTCGCTGATGGGTCGCCACCTCGGCGACATCGTCGCGGCCGAGCTCGGCGGCAAGGCGATGCAGTTCGAGATCGTCTCGATCCGGTCGGCGCTCTGAGCGGCGCCGCCACGGAAGTCCCCGGCGACGCCGCCCCGGAAGTTCCCGGCGACGCAGGCATCGAGGCGAAGGGCCCGCCATGACCGCGAGCAAGCCGCGACTCGGGATCCTCTGCGGCGGCGGCCCGGCGCCCGGGATCAACTCGGTCATCTCGGCCGCCACCATCGAGGCGGTCAACTCGGGCTTCGAGGTGGTCGGGCTGCGCGACGGCTTCCGCCACCTGATCGCCGGCAAACCCGACGAGCATGAGCTGCTCACCATCCCCTACGTGTCGCGCATCTACGCGGCCGGCGGCTCGATCCTCGGCATCGCCCGCGACAACCCGACGCTGAAGGACCCGGCGGCGGCCGATCCGGGCTGGCGCATGGCGGCCACCGTCCGCGCGATCCGCGCGCTGCAGCTCGACGCGCTGCTGACCATCGGCGGCGACGGCACGGCGCACAGCGCGCAACGCACCTGCGAGGCGCTCGGCGGCCGCTTCCCGGTGGTGCACGTGCCGAAGACGATCGACAACGACCTGCCGCTGCCGGGCGGCAAGTCGACCTTCGGCTTCCAGACCGCGCGCCACGTCGGCGCGCAGATCGTCGAGAACCTGATGGCCGACGCCTACGCGGCGCGGCGCTGGTTCTTCATCGTCGCCATGGGCCGCTCGGCCGGCCACCTCGCGCTCGGGATCGGCAAGGCGGCGGGCGCGACCTTGTCGCTGATCCCGGAGGAGTTCGAGCGCGGCCGGCCGATCCCGCTCGAGCTGCTGGTCGACGTGCTCGAGACGGCGATGCTGAAGCGCATCGCGCACGGCCGCCCGTTCGGCGTCTTCATCCTCGCCGAGGGCATCGGCATGCGCCTCTCGCCGGAGGACGTCGCCCGCGCCGAGCCCGAGTGCGAGCGCGACCAGCACGGCAACCTGCGCCTCTCCGAGCTCCATCTCCATCGGCTGCTGACCAAGCTGGTCAAGCGCCGCTTCAAGGCGCGCGGCCAGGAGGCGGTCATCGTCGCCAAGTCGATCGGCTACGAGCTGCGCTGCGCGCACGCCATCCCGTTCGACATCGAGTACACCCGCGACCTCGGCTGCGGCGCCATCGAATACCTGCGCCAGATGATGCGCGGCGAGCGGTCCGAGACCGGCGGCATGGTCGCCATCACCGAGGGGCGGCTGCAGCCGATGCCGTTCGGCAGCTTCAGCGACCCGGCCACCGGTCGCACGCTGGTGCGCGAGGTCGACATCTCGACCGAGAGCTACCGCGTCGCACGCAAGTACATGATCCGGCTCGAGGCCAACGACCTCGCCGATCCGGAGCGCCTCGCGCCGATCGCCGCCGCCGCGCAGCTCGAGCCGGCCGCGTTCGCCGCCCGCTACCGCGCCCTGGTCGAGCTGCCGGGTGCGCGCGCCGTCGGCGCCTAGTGTGCTGACCCAGAAGTTCGCTCAGAGTCAGGACACTAGTTGCTGACCAGCACGCGCTCGCCGGTCGCGAGGTCGAACAGGATCACGGCGCGCCCGGCGGCGAGGCCCCAGAGCCGCTCGCCGTCGATCACGAAGTCGGGGCACTCGCCGGCGATCGGGCCGCTGGTCGAGGTCGCTGGAGAGATCACCGTGCGCACGCCGCTGCCGACGTCGATCGCCAACAGCCCGCCGGTGGCACCGACGCCGCTGACGTAGAGCGTGGCGCGATCGTCCGCGGCCGCGAGGCCGCCGATCCCCGGCAGCGGGCCGCTGCCGGCGCCGGCCGACGCCAGCACCGTCGCGACTCCGCTCGCGAGGTCGATCGACGCGACGGCGGCCGCGGCCGGTTCGATGGCGTAGGCCGTGGCCGAGACGCCGAGCGCCTCGTCGACGACGAAGCCGCGCAGATCGCCGATGTCGAAGCCGTTCGCCGCCGTCACCGTGATCCGCGCGCCGGTGCCGGCATCGGGGTCGGCGCTGGCGAGGTCGCCGGTCGACTGCGAGCCGCCCAGCACCGTCCCGTCGGCGCGCACGCCGAAGCCGACGACGTCGATGTCGGTCCCGACGCCGTCCTCGCCATCCCACGCCAGCGTTTGGCTGAAGGTGGTGGGACTGGCGCGGACCAGCGTCGCCGGGGAGCCGGCGGTGAGCAGCAGCGCGGCGCTCGACGCGTGCCAGCGGATGGCGGTCGGCGTGCCGCTCAGCGCGACGCCGGAACCGACGCCGGCGACGACGCTGCGATCGCCGTCGCCGCCGTCGACGCGGACGACGCGGTCGGGGGTGGCGCCGCCGTCGATCACCCAGATGCGGCCGCTGGTCGGGTCGCGCGCGAGGCTCGCGACTCCCGTCATCGCCGGGCCGTTGCCGACGCGGGTCGACAGCAGCAGCGTCGTCGCGTCGGTCGCGGGATCGTGGCGCCAGACGTTCGAGGCGACGGTATCGACCAGCAGGAGGTCGCCGGAGACCGGGAACGTGCCCATCTCCGTGATGTCGGCGTCGCCGTCGTTGACGCCGGGCGCGAGGGTGTCGAGCAGCTCGCGGTCGCCGGTCACCAGGTCGATCGCCAGCAGGTCGAACGCGCCGGTGCCGTCGTCGTCGAGCAGCAGCGCGCGGCCGTCGACGGCGTCGAACTGCAGCGCCGCCGGCCCGACCGGCAGCGGTCCGCTGCCGACGCCCGCGCTCGAGAGGATCGTGCGATCGCCATTGCTCAGCGCGACGCTGAACAGCGACTCGAGCCCGGTATCCCAGACCAACGCCTGCCCGCCCGCCTCGTCCATCGCCAGCAGGGACGGGATGTTGAGCGACGGGCCGGCGCCGACGGTCGTGGCGTCGGTGATGATCGTGCGGGTGCCGGTGGCGAGGTCGACCGCGAGCAGGCTGTCCTCGAGGTGGCCGATCTGGTACCAGGTCGCACCGTCCGCCGACAACGCGCCGTCGCGCGAGACGCCGACCGTCGGCCCGCTGCCGACCGCGTTGTCGGGGTCGCTGACGGTGGTCCAGGTCCCGGTGGCGAGGTCGAGGCAGCGCAGGATCCCGTCGGCCTGCGACTGCACGCACAGCACGTCGGCGGAATCGGAGGCGCCGGTGGCGACGATCAGCTCGTCGTCGGGCGGCGTCCCGGCGGCCGAAGCCGCGGCCACGATCGTCGAGATGCCGGTCGTCAGGTCGTGCTCGACCACGCCGACCAGCCGGTCGAACAGGATCAGGCGGGTCTCGGAGGCGGCGGCGCCGCCGGTCAGGGCCAGCAGCGGCACGTCGCGCTCGACGGTGAAGCGGACGGCACGCGCCACCGAGCGGCCGAGCGCGTCGGTCACGCCGACGTCGAACGAGTTGCCGCCGGGCAGCAGCGGCACGGCGCAGCTCCAGGTCGCGAAGCCGTCGCTGCTCACCGCCGGGATGCCGTCGACGGTCACTCCGGTGATCGCCGCCTTGCCGCTGGCGGTGCCGCGCACGGTGAGGGTGTCGGCGGGGGTCATGCTTGCCGCCGGCGGGAAGAGGACGGTCGCGGTGAGCGACGGCTTCTCCTCGCCGCCACCCCCGCCGCCGCACCCGCCCGCCGCGAGCAGCGCGCCTGCCAGCGCGAACCGGACGGTCGCGCCTCCGATCATCTGCGCCGCCGCCGTCGCCATCGCATCACTCGCCATGTCGCGCTCCGCCTCGGGCGATCACGGAACTCCCGGTCGTCCGGCGGGCATCCCGGCTCGGCATCGACCAAGTCGATAGCGGATGTTAAGCGCGGCCCCGGGAGGTCCCGCTGCGCCGCCGGCCGGCGTGCGCTCAGCGCGCGGAGCGCGGACGCAGACGGCGCCCCGGCCGGGTGTTCCATTCGGCGCGCCAGTCGGCATGCAGCGGGTCGTCCGGAAACGCCTCGTCGGCGCGGTACGGGTAGCCGCTCATTCCGTGGAACGGGAGCGGCTCGACGGTCTGCGCGTGGACGGTGTTCGGATCGCCATCCTTCGCCCAGCCGTCGAGGTCGAGCAGCAGCGTCCGCGTGAAGCCGGTCGCCGGTGGCGGCAGCACACGCGCATCGAAGCGCAGGTCGATGGCGTCGCCCGAGCCGAGGAGCACGAAGCAGTCGTCGACGGCACCGAGCAGCGGCACCACCTCGCCGTAGCGCGTGTACCAGCCCGCGTGCTGGTCCCCGCGCGGCCACGGATCGAGCCGGTTCCAGTCGAAGCGCGACGGCTGGCTGCCGCCGCGACTGCACTGGAGCGGCGCCGAGAAGCCGCGATGCCACAACTGCGCCCGGTCGGCTTCCAGCACCGTGACCTGCGTCGCCGGGTCCGCGAGCGCCGCCTCGTCGGCGCTGTCGAGGGCGACAGCGATCGCGTCCCAATAGAGCTCGAGCGTCGAGTCGAGGCGCAAGCGCAGATCGTCGCGCACGACCCACGGCGTCACGTCGATCACCATGGTCTTGGTCTTGCCGGCCGGACAACCGAGCGGCGGGTCGATCCGCCGCCAGCCACCGGCGCCGTCCGGCACCGACAGGGTCGGCGCGACGAAGGCGACGCCCGCGCGGGCGGCATTCAGGTTGGCGGTGGCGTTGGTCCAGGCGAACCAGCCGGTCAGCGCCAGGCGGATCCGGCCGGCATCGCGTGACGCCGCCGGCAACGAGAGCTCGTAATGGTGCGCGGTGGCGAGCCCGGAGAAGTTCGCCGGCAGCCGCCGGAACGGCCGGGCGTGATCGCCATCCACGGCCGCCAGCGCCGCGCTCCAGTCGCGGCCGTCCTGGTCGACGACGCGCAGGCACGGCTCCTGCCGCCGCAGCACGTGCAGCGTCGGCGGCGGAAAGGGCGGGAAGCAGAACCGCTCTTCCGGATGGAGCTCGGTCCCGAGCGGGTGGTCCACGACGAGGAGGCGCGCTCGATCGAGGTAGGTGACTTCGCGCAGCTCCTCGGTCAGCTGGAAGCGGTACTCGCCGTCGACCGGCGCGGCCTGGCCGGGTGCGAGACGGACGAGTTCATCGTGGTCGGGCGGCACGAAGCGCGCCTCGTCGATCGGCAGCCCGAGCGGCGTCGTGCCGAGCACGTCGGTGATGAACTCGTATTCGCGGCCGTTCCAGGAGTAGAGGAAGGGGCAGGAGCCGTCCCCGATTCGCGGCTGCTCGATGCGCGCGCGCCAGGGCTGGTCGGGCTCGGACGCGCGCGGCGGCTGCGGGGGCGTCGCGGAACGCCGCCACCTCTCGTCCGCCCTCATCAGCTCCGCGCGATCCACGTACTGCCGGACTCCGCTCGGCCAGGTGACGCAGAGGAAGTCGGGCAGCCCGCGCTTCCCGAGACCGAGCCGCAGCCCGGGCGCTCGCACCATGCGGCGCTCCAGCTCGAGACCGAAGCATGCCTCGACGACGACGCCGATTCCGTCAATGTTGTCACGCGCGCCCTCGAACTCGAGCTCGAGCCAGCGGTTGGCGGGCACACCGATCGCCACCGGCAGGGCCGGACCGGCCGACGGCGGCACCCCGTCGGCGGCGGCGATGACGCTCGGCGCCGTCGCGGCGGCGAGGCTGCCGAAGCGGACGAGGTGGCGTCCGCCGGCATCGCGACCAAGAAAGTCGATCTCGCCATCGCCATCGACGTCGAGCAGCGTTGCGCCGCCCTCCCACCAGCCGGCGAGCTCCGGCCGCGCAACGCCGGCGGAGAAGCCGCCCCTGCCATCGCCGCGGTACAGCTGTGGCGGCGTGGTGGCCAGCAGGAGGTCGACGCGACCGTCGTGGTCGAGGTCGGCGCAGACGGCGCGCTGCGTCACGTCGGCCGGGAGCGCCACCTCGCCTCCGCCGGGACGTGCGTCGCGAACGACAAGCCAGCCGCGCCGCAGGTTGCGCAGTTGCACCGTCGGCATCCCGGCGCCGCCGACCAGCAAGTCGACCACACCGTCGCGATCGAAGTCCTCGAACGTGACCCACTGCGCCGCCACGCGGCCAACCGTCGCCAACGGCTGCTGCCAGTCGATCCAGCGATCCGCCTCGAGCCTCTGGTCCGAGAGGTACTCCTCCGACGGGGAGACTTCGCCATGCAGCAGTCGCAACACGCCGTCGACCGCCACCGCGCGATCGAGCTGCCCGTCGAGGTCGAGGTCGATGGCGGCTGCGCCGTCGTCGCCAGCGTTGCTCGGGAGGCCCTGCGGATCGACGTCGAGCTCGGTGCCTGTCGTTCTCCATGCCAGCGGCGGCGCCGCCGCGGGGACCTCGGTACGAGCGCTCCCCTGGAACGGTACCGGCGACGGTCGGCCGAGTTGGCCGACGCGAAGCGCGGCCTGCTCGTCCGGCAGCATGAAGTCACTGATTCCGCGCAATCGAAGCGCCGCGTTCTCGGCGAGCTCCATGGCGTCCCGCTTCTCGAACAGCTCGGCCGCGCGCGTCCGGGTCGCCGGGTCACGCCGCAGGATCCGGCAGAGCCGATAGAGCGCCGCGCTGCGGGCGGCTCCCACGTCGTCCGCCTGAAGCGCGACGATTCGCTCGTAGAGGCGCGCGGCCGCCGCGTCGTCACCCAGCTCCTCTTCGACGACGGCCAGTTGGAAGAGGGACGACGGGTCGTCCGGTGCCAGCTCGAGCGCCCGCTCGAACGCTGCAGCCGCCGCGCGCAGCGTTGCTGCATCGCCGTCGTCCCGCTCTGCCGCGAAGATGCCGAGCAGGTACCAGGCCGACGCGAGCACGTCGTCATCGGCATCGTCGCGCCCGATCACCACCTTCGCCGCGGCTGCACCGCGATCGAGCCAGGCCAGCCGCTCGCCGGCGACGAACTCCGAGGTGTTGTGGAAGCAGGCGATCGCGAGTGCCAGCTGGTCCGCCGCCGTTGCATCGCGCGCACCGGCGAGCCGCTCGGCCAGCGGGAGCAGTTGCTCCCCCGGCACTGCTCGCGCCCAGTCGGCCGCTGCCGCCAGCGCCGTCGTCACCTGTTCCCGCAATCGCTCGTGCACCGTCGGCTCGCGCTCGTCCGTGGCCAGCAGCGCCTCGCCGAACGCCGCCGTCCCCACCGGCAGAGCCGCCCGCCACGCCGCCAGCGCGATCGCACCGACGATCAGCCCCGGCACCCACCAGCGCACTGCGCCTTCAGCGCCGCCCAAACCGCGGCTCGAGTCGACCATGGCACCCCCCCATCCAGCAGCGTCACGAACTCACCACACGAGTGTGTCATTCGGGAGGCAAGATGTCCGTTGCAATTCCCGCGACGACGGAGCCGCCCCGCCATGCCGGCCGACGATCCACTCGAACTCGCACTCACCGACCTGCGCGAAGGCAACTTCTCCAAGCTGGCGCCGCATTTCGCGTCACGGTCGGAACTGGGCGACGTCACGCAGATCGACGACTGGTTGGACCGCGGTCGTTTCGCGGTGCACGCCCCGGAACTCGACGAGGCGCTGACCTGCGCCGCGTTCCTCGGCGCCACCGCCACGGTGCGGCGGCTGCTGGAAGCCGGCGTCGCTGCGGCCGGTGGCGGCAGGAGCGGCCAGCATGCGCTGCACTGCGCCGCCAGCCGTGGCCAGGTCGAGACCGTCCGCCTCCTGCTCCGCCACGGCGCTCCGCTCGAGCTCCGCAACATGTACGGCGGCACCGCGCTGGCGCAGACCGTCTGGTCGGCACTCCACCAGCCGCTTCCCGGCCAGCACGATGCCGCGGAAGAGCTGCTCCGGGCAGGCGCCGACCCCGCCACCGTCCCCACCCCCACCGGCGACCCGCGCCTCGACGCCCTGCTCTCCGTCCATCGCCGCCGCTGATCGAGCCGGTGACGCAACCGCGGTCACGGGCGCTCGGCGCCGACCGCCGTCGGATCCGCTGACTTGGCCGCTCCCATCTCCCAAAGCGGCGGCAGCAGCCGCTTTCCCGGCCGGGTGTTCCACTCCGCGCGCCATTCGGCGTGCAGCGGGTCGGCCGGGAACGCCTCGTCGGAGCGATACGGGTAGCCGCTCATGCCGTGGAACGGCAGCGGCTCGACCGTCTGCGAGTGGACCGTGTTGAGGTCGCCGTCCTTGGCCCAGCCGTCGAGGAACAAGAGGCAGGTACGCGCGCGACCGGGCGCCGGCGGCGGCAGCGACGATGCATCGAACCGCAGGTCGAGCGCGTCGCCCGCGCCGAAGATCACGAAGCGGTCGTCCGCGGCATCGAGCAGCGGCCGCACGTCGCCGTGGCGCGTGTACTGCCCCGCATGCTGGTCGAAGCGCGCCACCGGCTCGAGCCGCCGCCAGGCGTAGCGCTCGGCCTGCGTCGTCGCCCGCGGCAGCGGCCGCGAGAAGCCGCGCTCCCACAATCGCGCCGACTTCGGCTCGAGCCGCGTGACCTGCAGCGCCGCTTCCGGCGTCGCGTCGCCTCCGCCCGGCGCGACGTCGAACACCACGGCGATCCGATCCCAATAGAGCTCCAGCGTCGACGTCAGCCGCAGCCGCAGATCGGCGCGATCCACCAGCGCCGTGACGTCGAGCACCATCGTCTTGGTCTTGCCGGCCGGGAAGCCGACCGGCGGCCCGACGTCGCGCCAGCCGCCCGCTCCGTCCGGTACCGCCAGGACCGGCGGCAGGAACTCGAGCGACCCGCTGCGCGCGATGGCGAGGTTGACGCTGGCGTCGCCCCATTCGAGCCAGCCGGTCAGCACCAGCCGGATGCGCGCCGCGTCGCGCGCCGCCGCCGGCAGCGCCAGCTCGAGCGCGTGGCGCGTCGCCAGGCCGCGGAACTGCTGCGGAAGCGGCGTGAACGGCACGGCGGACACGTCGTCCAGCGCCGCGACCGCGCCGCTCCAGTCGCGACCGTCCTGGTCGCGCACCGCCACCGGCTGCAGCTCGGACAGCGCATGCAGCGTCGTCGGCGGGAACGGCGGGAAGCAGAAACGCTCCTCGGGCTGCAGCTCGACGCCCTGCGGGTGATCCACCACCCACAGCTGCGCGCGATCGAGGTAGGTCACCTCGCGCAGCTCCTCGGTCAGCTGGAGGCGCCAGTCGCCGTCGACCGGCGCGAAACGCCCGGGCGGCAGGCGCAGCAACTCGTCATGGTCGGGGCGGACGAAGCGCTGCTCGTCGATCGGCAGGCCGAGCGGCGTGGCGCCGAGCGCGTCGGTGAGGAACTCGTAGTCCTGGCCGTTCCAGAACCAGAGGAACGGGCAGGAACCGGGCGGCCCCTTCTTCTGCCGCACGCGCAGTCGCTGGTCCTGCGCGAGGTCGAGCAGCACCTCGGTGTCGCTGACGAAGACGAAGGCGCCGCTCTTCACCATCGCCTCGTCGAGCGGCACGAGGTCGTCGCGCTTGCGCTCCTGCAGCGGGTGCTGGGTCACGCCGTCGGGCCAGGTGATGCGGACGATCGGCGGGTTCCTGCCGGCGAAGCCGAACAGCTGCAGCGGGTGGCGGACGAAGCGGCGCTGGTAGCGGGCGCCGCTGCGCACCTCGACGATCGCCCCGGTCGCGAAGCTGTTGTCGCGCCGGCCGGTCAGCAGGAGCGAGGCGCGCCGGGGCGCCCCTTCGACTTCGCCCCGGCGCACCTGCACATGACCTTCCACGAGATCGAACAGGTCGAGGTCGCCGTCGAGATCGACGTCGCTGGCGGCGGCGGCCTCGCGCCACTCGCCGATGCCGTCGAAGTCGGCGTCGACGAAGACGACGTCGCAGGCGCAGCGTCGCGCCGTCCCCGCAGGCGGCTCCACGGCGCCGAAGCGCAGCGCGCCGTCGCCGCGGAAGCAGCCGTGCGCGGCGCCGAACGCCAGCAGGTCGACCCGGCTGTCGCGATCGAGGTCGCCCACCAGCGGCACCGCGGCCTGGAAGTCGGGCAGACCGGTCGCGGCGGCGTCGCGCGCCTCGAAGCGGCCGCGCCGCAGGTTCGACAGCAGCAGCGTCTGGCGCGTCTCGCCGCCGATCAGCAGGTCGACGTCGTGGTCGCCGTCGAAGTCCTCGATCGTCGCCCAGTCGGCGCGCCATGCGCCGAAGCCGGTCGCGGCCGTCGCATCCTCCCAGACGATCGGGCCGACCTTGCGGGCGTCGCTGTCGCGGCGCGGCGCGCCGCGATTGCGCCAGAGGTGGAGCGCGCCGTCCATCGCGACGACGAGCAGGTCGAGGCTGCCGTCATGGTCGAAGTCGACCGACACGACGCTGCGTGCCGCGAGCGTCGCCGCGCCGGCCGGCAGCTGCGGCGACTCGGCGACGAATCCGCCGGGGTCGTTGCTCCAGAGCTGCACTCCGGCGGGACCCCACGTGACCAGGCTGGCGCGCCCGTTCGGGTCGTGCTCGACCTCGGCGGCGACGAGACCGTCGAACGGACCGCTGGCGATCCGGCGCGGCGCGACGTCGGCAGCGATCGCCACCGCTCCGCCTGGCGTCGCCTCGGGCGGGAACGCGACCGGCAGCGACGCGAGACCGGCAGCGTCGAGCCAGCAGAGCTCGTCGCGGCCGTCCCCGTCGAGATCGGCGAGCGTGAATGCGGTCAGGTCGCCCCAGCGTCCATGCGTGAGCACCAACGGCTCGAGGAAGGTGACCCGCGCCGGCGGCACGACGGTGGGATCGTCGCTGACCGCGGCGCGCGCGCGCAGCTTGCCGAGCGAGCCGTAGGCCTGGTCCTTCTCGTCCTGCTCCTTGCTCACCGGCTCGGGCACCAGCTTGTGCTCCGCCAGCAGCGCCCGTCCTTCCTCGCGCGTCTCCTTGCCGCGTACCAGCAGTTGCGCCAGGCGATAGAGGGCGGGACCGTGGTAGACGCCGGTGAACTCGGCGCCGCGCGCGCGCAGCTTGCGGTAGCGCTCGATGGCCTCCTCGCGCTGGCCGTCCTGGTCGAGCGCGAACGCCAGCTGGTAGTTCGCGCCGACATCGTCGGGCGCCAGCTCGCAGGCGCGGCGCAGCGGCGCGATCGCCGCGGCGGGTTCGAGCTCGAGCGCGTAGCTCACCGCCAGCACGCCCTGCACGTAGTGGCCGGAGGGCTGGGCGTCGTCGCGGGCGAGACCGGCGCGGCAGTGCTCCATGGCGGCGCGGATGTAGCCGTCGCTCACCTCCGGCGGCTGGTCGATGCCGCGCTCCTCGAGCCAGCGGCCGAAGAAGACCAGCCCGAGACGGACGTGGTCGGCCGGCTCGGCGTCGCCGCGCGCCAGCACGGCGCGGAGCACCTGCTCCGCCTCGGCGAAGCGCTCCTCGGTGGCGAGCGCGGCGGCGTACTCCCGCGCGAGGGCCGAGGAGTCGTGGATCGTCACCGCTGGCGCGGCCGTCGCCGCCGGCTCCTGCGTGAACCGGGCGAAGGCCGCGAGCCCGACCAGCGCGATCCCGAGGAACGATCCGCCGGCGATGACGCATCGACCGGCCGCGCCCCGCACCTGCTGCTGCAACAGCCCGCCTCCTGACGGCCCGCTTCACCCCGGTCGCGCGCCGCGGCGGGCGGCGGCGAGCGGCGCCGAGGAGCGCCCGCAAATGGCGGAGCAGCACGCGCCCGACGGCGCGAGGCGCACCCGCCGCTCGACGCGGACGCTGATTGGGTCGTTACGACCCGGCGGTCGGCGCCACTGCGGGCGCTTCCGTCCCGCTCCCCGCGCGGTTCGCCGCGGCGCCTGCCGCCGGCGCATGCAGCACCGGCACCAGCCGCGCGCCGGCGCGCGGG
>SXGT01312920.1_pt1 | contig 18944 bp, 19 predicted proteins | sample 3176221 | NCBI WGS metagenome assembly SXGT01 (sample SAMN11356862, study PRJNA531348) | freshwater metagenome | isolation source: freshwater sample F1-120 | place: China: Fuxian Lake, Yuxi | collected 2017-12-25
CACTTCCGGTTCAACGTGTAGGCCAGCCATTTTGCACAGCCGAGGGCTGGGATACTTTATCCTTGGCAAGTCCTGCAAGAAAAGCATCCAAAGGAAGGGACACCCGGAAGTCGCACATAACCCTGCGCGGATCGCTCTGGCGGGGATCGCCAGAAACTGCGAGGCCCGGGCGCGACCTGACGGGGTCGTTCCAGACTGCTCTGAACGGTCATCATGAGCATTGCTGAGTCGTGCGTGCGACTTTTTCATGTGATCCAGGGTGCGTTCGGCTTGCGTTTTTCTTGCTCAAAACTCACGTTGCTTCATCGTGATGGATGGCCCCTCGACCGCCTTGAAAAGACATCCGGAAACACCTATTCTTCGCGCTTCTTAATCCATTCACCCAGGCAGCAGGCATGACTCATCCGTTGGAACCCCGCGTTTTTGACAATATACCCAGCCCTTTCTGCGGCATCGGCTCTGACGACCTTCAAATCACCGTAACCGGTACCGGTGTCAAGGTCACCGGTCAAGGCGACCCTGAAAGCATTACCGGTTTCGAAACCCCATCGCTCGATACCACACCCCGTATCCAGGGTAAACCCGCCACCCGGACAGAGGCAGTCACCGAGGCAGCCCGCCTGATCCAGGAAGCGGGGCTTCCCGTGTTCAGTGGTTTTGGTACGGACGTCAACGAATCGCGTGCCGCCCTGTCACTGATCGACCGCTGTCGCGGCGTTTTCGATCAAAAAAGCGCGGAAAGCGGATTGAGGAATCTGATGGTGCTGGCGGATTCGGGCTGGATGACCACCACACTGGGCGAACTCAAAAACAGGGTGGAAGTACTGGTTTGCTTCGGCACCGATATCGAGGCCCAGTTTCCCCGGTTCTTCGAACGCTTCATCTGGCCGAGCGAAACCCTTTTCGGTGCCGATACCCGTCAGCGTGACATCATTTTCATCGGGCCGGATACCGTCGGAAAATCCGCCGTATCGCCCGATGGCCGCAGTCCCGAGATCATCCCGGCGACTCAGGATGATTTACCCGCCATCGCGGCCGCGCTGTCCGCTCTGGCCAAAAACACACCACTCACCTGTCACGACATCGGTGGTGTCCCCGTGACCCGGCTGCAATCCGTCGTGGACAGGATGCGGGCTGCCCGCTACAGCGTGGTCACCTGGGCCGCTGGCCAACTGAATTTCCCCCACGCCGAACTCACCGTGCAGCAGCTTTGCCGAATGGTCGTCAGCCTGAATCAGGGCGGTACCCGGGCAGCCGGTCTGCCTCTGGGCGGTCAGGGGGGCGATAAAACAGCCAGCCAGGTCTGTGCCTGGATCAGCGGCTACCCCACACGGGTCAGTTATGCCCGTGGTTATCCGGAATATGACCCTTACCATAATCAGGCCGGGCGACTCCTGGCCGACGGTGAAGCCGACGCGCTGATCTGGGTATCCAGTCTTGGCTTGACACCGCCGCCGGTGACGGATATTCCCACCGTGGTCATAGGCCGCTCGGGCATGTGTTTCGAACGGGAACCGGACGTGTTCATTCCTGTCGGGGTTCCCGGCATAGACTTTACCGGTCACTACTACCGCTGCGACAGCGTGGTAGCCCTGCCGCTTTACGCGCTGCGTGATGCGGGCCTGGAATCTGCCGCCAACATACTTCGGGATATCGAGTCCGCACTCGCCTGACCTGGCGCGGTGATTGACTTGAACAGCACGGGAGGGATTTTTCATGATCAAGGTGGGTCTGGCCGATTTGAAAATAGGCATACCCGTTCCGTGGGATGCCTACGATGCCACCGGTAAACTGCTGATAAGAAAGGGGTTCGTCCTGGAATCACTCCACCAGGTCGAAGTCCTGGTCAAACAGGGTCTGTATGTAGTGGGTGAGTCACAAAAACCGCCGGTCAAACGGACGCCCCCGGCCCCTGAAGCCCCGAAGACCAGCCTGGCCGCCGCCATCTCGGTACTGACCCGCGAACTGAAAAACCAGAGCCACCTGGTCAAATTGATCCGGGAAAAAAACCAGCACTCAGACCTTCAGGGCCAGTACATCGCCTCCGTTCGCAACATCATCACGGCCGTGCAACGGCAACGCGACCTGAGTCTGGCTTACGTTTTTTTCAACAAAACCACGGAAAATTACCCGCTCAGGCATTCGCTGGATACCGCGATCATTGCCATTGTCATCGCTACCGCACTGGACAAGCGTCCGTATGACATTTTCAACATTGCCTCCGCCAGCCTGACCATGAACATCAGCATGCTCAAATTACAGGCGCAGCTACTGGGCAAAGCGGAGGCATTGAGCCAGGAAGAAATCACCAGAATCCGGCGACACCCGGCAGCGTCCCGGGCCTTGCTGGAACAGGTGGGCATCAACAACAGCGACTGGCTGGATTATGTCCTGTGTCATCACGAGAAGAATGATGGTTCGGGTTATCCGCGGGGACTGCAACAGGATGACATACCGGAAGGGGCCCAGATCATTTGCCTGGCTGACCGTTACACGGCCACCCTCTCACCCCGCAGTTACCGTCCAGGGCTACTGCCCAACCAGGTATTGAGGGAACTGCTCATCAATCAAAAAGACACCCTGAATCTTGGCCATGCCGGTGTATTGACAAAAGTCATCGGCATTTACCCGCCCGGTATGTTCGTAAAATTGCGCAACGGTGAAACAGCGGTGGTCATTGCCAAAGGAGAGGATGGTGCGTGTCCCCTGGTCAAGTCGATTCTTGGCCCGGACAACACCCCGCTCCCCTTCCCCATCACACGAGACACCCGGGGAGGGCCGTTGCGTATCACGGGGGCCGTACGCCTGGAGCCGGAACAGGTTACCTTCGATATGGTGAAAATCTGGGGCGAGGCAGGACAGACCCACTGAAAGAAGCTACTCACCCGGGATGGCAGGCAACCGGATGGTAAAACCGGCACCGGTGATGTCTTGTGAATCGACGTGTATGCTACCACCGTGTTCCTCGATGATTTTTTTGACGATGGCCAGGCCCAGACCGGTTCCCCGAGCCTTGGTGGTGACATAAGGCTCAAATATCCTGTCCCGATGTTCCAGCGGAATGCCGGGGCCGTTGTCCTGCAGATGTATCTCCAGCCAGTGGCGACGGTTGTCCTCCACGAGGCTCGCCACGATGGTAATCCGTCCCGGCGGGGACGACGGCATGGCTTCCTGCGCGTTTTTGATCAGGTTATGCAAAACCTGCCGGAGTTTGACCGGGTCACCGGATACCCTGGGTAGTGTCGCCTGCATCGCCAGTACGAATTCCAGCCCGGACGGCGGCGGATAAAGGGCGACAACTTCCTCGATCAATCTCGCCATGTCGACCTGTTCCTGCCGGGCGACCGAAGGTTTGGCGTATTCGCTGAAGGCATTGACCATGAATTTCATGGCTTCGACCTGCTGCACGATGGTGCGGGTGGCCCGTTCCAGTATCTCGGCATCCGCTGGAGCCAGGCTTTTGGCCAGTTTGTGTTGCAAACGCTCGGCGCTGAGTTGTATGGGAGTCAGCGGATTCTTGATTTCGTGCGCCAACCGGCGTGCCACTTCACCCCAGGCCGCATTGCGCTGGGCCTGGATCAATGCGGTAACATCGTCGAATACCACGACCGCCCCCTGCCAGGTGCCCTCCGCATCCAGCAGGGGAGTCCCCCGACAGAATAACTCCTGTCGTCCCCGCGAGCCGGTATAAGGCATTTCTTCCTGCCACACCCCCGTTTCCTGCGCCAGTCGCCGGGTCAACCGTTCCATCAGGTCAGCCAGATGCGGATAGGTGTGCGCCAGGTTTGCTACCGTCAGTCCCACACAGGCTTCATGATCGATTTGCAGCATGGTATCCGCCGCCTGATTGACCGTCAGGATACGGCGATTGGCATCGAGACTCAGTACCGCCGAGGACAGGTTGGCCAGTATCGTGGCCAGGTAGGCGCGTTGCCGTTCAACTTCCTGCCGGGACAGGTGAGCCTCGTCCCGGGCCTGGGCGATGCGTTCGGTCATGGCGTTGAAGGATTCGACCAGAAAACCCAGTTCATCCCGACTTTTGACCCGGAGACGTTTTTCGTAATTGCCGGCGGCTACCGCCTGGGTTCCCTGGACGAGGTGTCGAACCGGTGCCACGATGCGGCGGATACTGAGAAAGGCTGCCCAGATGGCGGCGAGCAGACTCAGCAACAGCACCAGTGAAAGGGTCAGGGAAAAAGTAAATTTGAGTGAACGGCGCAGGAAGGTCATTTCCTTGTAGTGCAGATAGGCACCCTCCACCGTTTCGGCCAGTTGGGTCAAGCGAACCGGCACTACGTGGAGGGCCTGCAAATACAGTGGGTCATCGCCGGTCATGGCCACCAGAACCCGAATCTGTCGCCGGTCGGAGGAGTAAGGCTCCAGACCAACATAGGATTTGCCCTGCTTGACCTGTAGCAGCACGCTGATTTCAGGCAGATCAGGAATGATGGAACCCGATTGTCCGCCGCTGAGGGCAATGATGCGTCCCTGTTTGGAAAAAACCGTCAGTTCACCATCCTCGGCATCATCCCGTACTTCCTCCAGGCGCACCGGCAGCAAACTTTCCGGAATGTCCCTGAGATGCAGGGCCATTTCCTCGGTTTGGTTCAAAACCGCCCGCATACGCTCATCCAGAGCCGCCTGGCCTAATTTGAGGGCATCCTCCATGGCCTGATCGATTCGCACGTCAAACCAGCTATCAATGCTCTGCTGGACGAACTGCATGGAAAAATAAAACACGACCGAAGCCGGTGCCAGCGTCAACAGGGTGAAAAGTATCACCATGCGGGCAGTCAGCGAGGAGCCTGCCTTACGCTTTTTGATTTGATTGAACAGCGAATAAACATTGGCGCCGACCAGTCCGAGTAACAGGATCGACGCCAGGGAATTGATGAGCAGCAACCAGGAGTACAAAGGCCCCAGATGGGAAGCGTTCTGGGTGGCCGTACTCATCAGGTACAGCGAGGCGAGAATGGCCAGAAACAGTCCCAGCAGGCTGAGACTGAGTGGCGGCTTCAACCGGCGACCAGCCATGGGTAGAGGGGGCTTTGCAGATGCCAGTCCGGACTGAGATAGGCTAACGGCCTCAGGGGAAGCGGCAGGGATTCGATATCCAGCGTAACACCCAGACGGGCTGTGTAATGGTGACCGGTTTGTAATGTGCAGACCGCCGGGATCTGCCAGTCCCGCAGGGCTCCCAGGTATTCGATCAGGGTCGTCAGGGTGGCAAAATGCTCCATGACCCCGGTATCCGGATAAACGATGCGGTATGAGCGGGTCAGGGGATGGTAGCTGACATGGAGGCGGCGGGATACGGCGATCAGGGTTTGATCCGGCCAGTAATCACGAGGCTCGACCAGGGAAAACCGGATCACCAGCGTCAGTGGTACACCCTGCTCCATGGCCTCGATCACGGGTTGACTGAAGCGATAATCGAGACCGGCATCGACCAGACAGGTCTGACCGGTTGAGGTCAGACGGGCCTCGATCACGTTGAACGCATGGCGGGTATCGTTGACCGGATATGGTAACGAACACCCGCTGCAGAACATCAACCAGGCTATCAGTGTGGCCCAAGGCCACCCTGATGCGTCCCGGTGTTTGCTCACGTCACCCATACCGGCAGGGCCATGGCTTAACTGGCCTTCCTGAATCGGGCGTAGTAAAAACCGTCCATACCGGACACACCCGGCAGTATCTGAACCCCGTGTCCTGCCGGAACGGCATGCGGCAACGTGATGGGCAGCACCTGGACATCCGGGTGACGGGCGACGAAATCATCCAGTGGCAAGCGATTTTCACGCGGCAGGATTGAGCAGGTCGCATAGACCAGCAACCCGCCGGGAGCCAGCAGTGGCCAGATGGCTTCCAGTATCTCGCCCTGCAAGCGCGGGAGTTCCTCCAGATCATGGGGGGTGCGCAGCAGTTTGATGTCGGGATGACGGCGACTGACCCCGGTCGCAGAGCAGGGGGCGTCCAGCAGGATGCGATCAAACGGTTGACCATTCCACCAGACAGCGGTTTGCCGGGCATCGCCAATGATGATTTCAGCCGCACAACCGGCCCGTTTGAGATTCTCGTCGATGCGGGCTACCCGGGCTGGTACGGAATCGACCGCCACCAGCCGGGCCAGTGTAGGGCAGCTTTCCAGGATGTGCAGGGTTTTGCCACCGGGGGCGGCACAGACATCCAGCACGGTCTGTCCCGGCTGGAGATCAAGCAAACCGGCGGCGAACTGTGCGGCGGCATCCTGCACCGAAACCCGCCCCTCACCGAAGCCGGGCAAACGGCTGACCGGTACGGGTTGTTCCACAATGACCGCACTGGGACAATCGGGTGAGGCCATGGCCTTGAGATCCGCGTCTTCCAGTTGTTTGAGGTAATCGTCCCGGGATTGGCGCGTGAGGTTGACGCGCAGTACCAGGGGAGGCAATTCATTGTTGGCCCGCAGGATATCATCCGCCTGTTCGGGCCAGGCATCCCGGATGGCGTTTGCCAGCCAGTCTGGATGGGCATGGGGGAGCGTCGATGCGGACTCATCCGGATTTTGTTCCTGTTCGGCCATTTCCCGCTGGCTGGTTCTGAGCAGGGCATTCAACAAGGGCTTGGCCCAGGCTTTGCGCTGGGCCGCCGCCACGGTTTCGGCCACGGCCGCATGAGGCTTGACGCGGGTAAACTGCAGTTGATAAAGACCGATCAGGGCCAAAAGACGGATTTGCGTATCCTTGATCGGTTTCTGGGTCAGGGCAGCCAAGCGGGTATCCAGCAGGTAGTACCAGCGGCATACCCCGTAACACAGTGCCTGCACGAAGGCCCGGTCATTTTCCTTGTGGAGGCCGGGCAGAACCTCCTCCAGTGCCATGGTCAATGTTTTGTGTTGGCTCACTACCTGTTCCAGCACCCTCGCAGCAATCAGACGAGTGTTCACGCAATATCTCCTAGTCGTTCGCCCTGTACGGAATAGGCATTCAAAAAAGCCGGGGCACTGATACGATTGCCCCCCGGTAGTTGTACTTCGAGCAGGCGCAGCACTCCCTGGCCCGTAGCGACATCCAGGGTTTTACGGTCGGGAAGAACGTAACCGGCTGGAACATTACAGGGCTCGTCGAGTGTACAGGCTTGCCAGATCTTGAGGGTTTGATTCCGATAGCGGGTTTCTGCAACCGGCCAGGGATTGAAAGCCCTGACCTGGCAAGCCAGCGCGTGCGCCGGACGAGTCCAGTCCAGCGGGGATTCCTGCTTCGATAGCTTGGTCGCATAAACGGCGTCCCCCTCAGGTTGCCGAACCGCTTGCACCCTACCCTGCTCGATGGCGGGTAGAATCGCCATGAGAGCCTCTGCCCCCAGCAGGGACAGGCGGTCATGCAGGCTGCCACCGGTATCCTCCGGCAGGATGGGGCATTCCTTGCGAAGTAACAGGGGGCCGGTGTCCAGCCCCTCATCCATCTGCATCAGGGTGATTCCGGTCAGGGTATCGCCGTGATACAGGGCCCGCTGTATGGGGGCGGCTCCCCGCCAGCGAGGCAACAGGGAAGCGTGAATATTGATGCAGCCGTGACGGGGTATATCGAGTACGGTTCGGGGCAAAATCAGCCCGTAAGCCACGACGACCATCAGGTCGGGGGCCAGGGCCCGCAGGGCGGCCACCGCTTCCTCCTGTTTGAAATGGGGCGGCTGAAAGACCGGCAATCCATGCTGCAGGGCCAGCGTCTTGACCGGACTGAGTTTCAGTTTGAGCCCTCGCCCTGCCTCACTGTCTCGCCGGGTGTAAACACCGATCAGCTCATGTTGGCCATTCAGCAGGGCTTGCAAGGGAGGGACGGCAAATTCCGGCGTGCCGGCGAATAATATTCTCATGTCATTGGGGACGGGACGTTGAAGGCCGGATCATGGTACGACATTTTGGTGCGGGCGACGATGAAACGGCGGATCAAAGGGAGGCGGAAGCCTTGCTGCGTGCCTGCCCCTGGCTGGCAGACCGGTTACGTTGTTCCTTTTTGATGCGGCTACGCACCAGTTGCCGCTTGAGGGGAGACAGGTGGTCGACGAACAACTTGCCCTCGAGATGATCGATTTCATGCTGAATGCAGACGGCGAGGAGTCCCTCGGCCTCGATCTCGAAGGATTCACCTTCCCGGTTGAGTGCCCTGACCACGATTTTCCGGGCGCGACACACCTTCTCGAAGATACCCGGCACTGACAGGCAGCCTTCCTCACTTTCTTCCCGTCCTGTCTCTTGCAGGATCTCCGGGTTGATAAAGCAGAGCGGTTCGTTTTTCTGCTCGCTGACATCCAGTACCAGCACCCGCTGCTGGACGTTGACCTGGGTGGCCGCGAGACCGACACCGGGAGCTGCGTACATGGTTTCGAACAGGTCGTCTACCAGTTGACGGATGGACTGATCGACCTCGGCAACCGGCAAGGCTTTTTTGCGAAGGCGATCATCAGGAAATTCCAGTATGCTTAAAATGGCCATGATTTCAGGAGTAGGCGCAGGATACGCGCCGGTTTAACGACAAAATGCCATTCTAGCGAAATTCCGCTGCCAGATGTCGATGTTTTTGCGATGTCTGTTCCGGCTTGCCATTTGTTTCGCTTGGCTCAAACCTCATCAGACTGCTCCGAACGGTCATCATGAAAATTGCTGGAATTGGCGTTATCGCAAGGTCTCCGGCTATGCTACGATTCATGACCGGTCAGGTTCGTGCGTAAGCCGCTGCTTGACGCAGGGATGGCCGTCATGGCCCGGGCCATGGACTTTCGACGATTACTACAAAATCTCCCTCATGTGGCATGGCTATGGATGCATTACCTTACTGGCTGGCTTTGTTACGCGCCCCCTTGCTGGGGCCTCGCAGTATTGCACGGATCGTGGAACACTTCGGTGATCCCGAATCGTTTTTCAGGGCTGGTGTGAACGAATGGCGAGCGGTCGGACTGAAACCGCCAACCTGTGACTACCTGAATAATCCCGACTGGAAACGGATCGACGAGGATTTGGTATGGCAGACACACAGCGATCACCATATCCTGCTGGCGGAACGACCGGATTACCCGCCATTACTCTCGCAAATTGCCGATCCACCGCCATTACTGTTTGTGGTGGGGGCCGTAGGTTGCCTCGATGGTCGGCATCTGGCCGTGGTAGGTAGCCGAAATCCCAGTCCCGGAGGTGTACGAACGGCCCTCGAGTTCTCGGAAGCACTCAGCCGTAGTGGTCTGGGAATCGTCAGCGGTCTGGCCCTGGGCATCGATGCGGCCAGTCATCAGGGGGCACTGATGGCTGGCGGCCTGACCATTGCCGTGGGAGGTACCGGACCCGATCGGGTTTACCCTCACAGCAACCGTAAACTGGCCGAAAACATCCTCGCCGGGGGCGGTGCCCTGATCACCGAGTTCCCTCCCGGAATCGGTCCGGTGGCCGGTAATTTTCCCCGGCGCAACCGTATCATCAGTGGCCTGTCACTGGGTACGCTGGTGGTCGAGGCCGCCCCTCGTTCAGGCTCATTGATCACTGCCCGGATGGCCCTTGAACAGGGGCGGGAGGTCTTTGCCGTGCCGGGGTCGATCTACAATCCTCTTTCCAGAGGGTGTCATGATCTGATAAAAGAGGGGGCAAAACTGGTTCAGGATATCCAGGACATTCTCGAAGAGTTTGATTTTTCAGGCCTTTGGCCTCATTCTGCATCATCCGGCATTACTCCCGAAACGACCGATGAAGCAGCACATCACCAACTGTTGAAGTCCATGGGTCACGACCCGGTCACGGTGGATGACCTGGTTTCGCTGACAGGGGAAGCCACCGGCAACATTACGATGATGCTGACGTTACTGGAGCTCGAGGGATCCATCGCCTCCGCTCCGGGCGGAGGCTATTATCGCTTGCGGTGACAGGAACACGTAGCAAACGGAAATACCTCAGGTTGCCGCTCGCCCAACCGGGAAAGATCAGAGCACAGTAACCCTCCATTACAGAGAGATTTGATGAAAGAAAATATATTTGATGTGCTGGTTTACCTGTTCGAGCAGTACCTGGACGCTGAACTGGATCAAGATCCGGATGCGGATGCCATCTACGATGAACTCGTGGAAGCCGGTTACCCCCAGATGGAAATCAGTCAGGCTTTCGACTGGCTGGAATCGCTGTCCCGGCATCCGTCGATCAAGCCGGTGTCCTCCGGCTCCATGCGCATCTATTCGGACTATGAAATGGCCCGACTGGATACCGAATGCCGGGGCCTGTTGCTGTTTCTCGAACAGACCGGCATATTGACCCCGGCCTGTCGGGAGATTGTGCTGGAACGGGTACTGGATTTCGACGAGGAAGTCATTTCACTGGAAAACCTCAAATGGATCGTGCTGATGGTACTGTTCAGCCAACCGGACCAGGAACAGGCGTTTGCCCGCATGGAAACCCTGGTTTACGAAAATTTGCCCAACTACCTGCATTGAAACTGGTAATACGATGACTCAGAACCTGGTGATAGTCGAGTCTCCGGCCAAAGCCAAGACCATAGAGAAGTACCTGGGCAAGGATTTCGTCGTCCACGCCTCCTACGGCCATGTGAGGGATCTGATCCCCAAGGCAGGTGCCGTGGATACCGACAACGATTTTTCGATGAAGTATGCCTTGATAGCCAGGAACGAAAAGCATCTCGAGACCATCGCCCGTGCGGCCAAAAAGGCGGATGCCCTTTTTCTGGCCACCGACCCCGATCGGGAAGGCGAGGCCATTTCCTGGCATATCCATGAAATACTTCGGGACATGAAAGCCCTGGAAGGCAAACCGGTTCACCGGGTGGTATTTCACGAAATCACCAAACGGGCCGTTACCGAGGCCATGGAAAATCCCAAGCCACTCTCTACGGCCCTGATCCACGCCCAGCAGGCGCGTCGGGCCCTGGATTATCTGGTAGGCTTCAAATTGTCGCCGCTGCTGTGGAAAAAAATCCAGCGGGGGCTTTCCGCCGGGCGGGTACAAAGCCCGGCATTGCGCATGATCGTGGAGCGTGAACTGGAAATAGAACGATTCCAGATTCAGGAATACTGGACACTTGAAGCCGATGCCCGGTATGAGCAACAGGGATTCAAGGCCCGACTGACCCATCTGGATGGCAACAAACTGGAGCAGTTCAGCATTATCCGGGACGAAGACGCACAAGCTGCCCGCGAACGTCTGCTCGAGGCGGCCCGGGGCCAGCTCATCGCAGAAAAGATCGAGGAAAAGGAACGTCGACGTAATCCGGCCGCCCCTTTCACCACCTCGACCCTGCAGCAGGAAGCCGCCCGCACACTCGGATTTACCACCCGCCGAACCATGCAGGTCGCCCAGCAACTGTACGAAGGCATCGAACTGGGCGGGGAAAGCGTGGGCCTGATCACCTACATGCGTACCGATTCGGTCACCCTGGCTCAGGAAGCCGTACAGGAAATCCGGCAACTGATCGCTCAGCGTTTCGGTCAGGACAACGTGCCTCAGCAGCCACCGCAATATAAAACCAAGAGCAAGAATGCCCAGGAAGCACATGAAGCCATACGCCCGACCTCGGTTTTGCGGTTGCCGGAACAGGTCAAACGCTACCTGAGTACCGATCAATACAAACTCTATAACCTCATCTGGCAACGCACGGTCGCCAGTCAGATGATCAATGCCCTCATCAAGACCGTCGCAGTAGATATGGGATGTGGCGGAACAGGGGTCTTCAGGGCGACCGGTGCTACTGTAGTACATCCGGGCTTCATGGCGGTCTACCTGGAGGGTCTGGACGACACCAGCAATGATGATGACGAAAAGTTCCTGCCGTCCATGTGTGTCGGCGACGTAATCGAACTGCTCGACATCAAACCGGCCCAGCATTTTACCGAACCGCCTCCCCGGTATACCGAGGCCAGTCTGGTCAAGGCGCTGGAAGAATACGGCATCGGGCGACCATCAACCTACGCCACCATCATCTCAACCCTGCAACAACGGCAGTACGCCCTGCTCGAAAACAAACGATTCAAACCCACCGATGTGGCACGGGTAGTGAACAAATTCCTGACCGAGCACTTTACCCGGTATGTAGACTACAACTTCACTGCTCACCTCGAGGATGATCTGGATGCCGTGTCCCGGGGAGAGATGGAATGGATTCCCCTGATGCAGCAATTCTGGGGGCCGTTCAAGTCACTGATCGAGGAAAAGGACGAAAGTCTCAAGCGGGCCGACATCACCCAGGAACAACTGGATGAAGCCTGCCCCGACTGTCAGAGTCCCTTGTCCATTCGCCTGGGACGCAATGGCCGTTTCGTGGGCTGTACCAACTACCCGACCTGCAAATACACCCGTAACCTCAACGAAGAGACCCAGGCCGCCGAACCGGTAGTCGTCGAAGGGCGTCATTGTCCTCAGTGTGGCTCGTCCATGCTGCTCAAAAGCGGACGTTACGGCAAATTTCTGGGATGCAGCGCGTATCCGGGTTGCAAGCACATAGAACCTCTGGAAAAACCACAGGATACCGGCGTAGCGTGTCCCGAATGTCACAAGGGCACTCTGATCCAGCGGAAATCCCGGTTCGGCAAGCTGTTTTATTCCTGTTCGACCTACCCGTCCTGCAGTTACGCAGTCTGGAACCCGCCACTGGCGGAGGCCTGTCCCCATTGCCACTGGCCGGTCATGACCATCAAGGTCACCAAACGACGGGGTACGGAAAAGGTATGTCCCCGCAAGGAATGTGGCTTTGCTACCCCGTATGAGGGGGCTCCCCTGTCGACGGGTTGACACATCATGCTTTCTTCATTGCGCCTGCGACTGATCAAGCGTCACCTCAAACGGGGTGGTTTGATTGCTTATCCAACCGAAGGCGTGTTCGGGTTGGGTTGTGATCCGCTCAATGCCAATGCCGTCAACCGGCTTCTGGCCCTCAAGGGACGCGCTGCCGCCAAGGGATTCATCGTGATCGCAGCCACGTTCGATCAGGTGGAACCGTGGCTGGCTCCACTCGACGAATCCATCCGGTCACGCTGCATGGCAACCTGGCCCGGGCCCAGAACCTGGGTCATCCCCGCCGCCAATTCGGTTCCGGTCTGGTTGAGGGGGGGAAGAAACAGCCTGGCGGTTCGGGTTTCGGCACATCCCGTGGTGCGGGCATTGTGTCTGGCTTTTGGCGGGCCACTGGTGTCGACCAGTGCCAACAAAAGTGGTCGGTTACCCGCCCGTCATACCCTGCAGATGCGCCGGTTCTGCCTCGAAAACCCGGCATTATTGCCCGTGCCGGGTGCATTGGGTGGTCTGCGCAAACCCACCCCCATCCACGATGCCCTGACGGGTCGCTCCCTGCGCTGATTTCATGCACGAACTCTCTTTGGCTGAACGTCTGATCGAGCTGATGGAACAGGCGGCCAGTGATCAATCCTTTTCCCGTATCCACCGTATCGAACTGGAAGTCGGCAATCTGGCCGGCATAGACGTGGATGCCCTGCAATTTGCACTGGAGGTGGCCATCACGGGAACCCTGGCCGAAGGTGCGATTATCGCTATGCACACGCCAACCGGAATAGCCCGCTGCCTTGACTGCGACAAGCCGATAGACATCAGCACATTTCATGATCCCTGTCCGCACTGTGGTGGTCATCACCTGACCATCACCGGGGGGGATCGCCTGTTACTCAAACATCTCGAGGTCGAATGATGTGTGGGACTTGTGGTTGCAGTGATCATCATCCGTTAAGCCCGGCCAGTAACCATCCGCCGGACATGAACCCGCACCGGTTACTCCGGATCGAACAGGATGTACTCGGACGTAACGATGCCCAGGCCCGGGAGAACCGGCACTGGCTGACCCAAAGGGCCATACTGGCACTTAATCTGGTATCGAGTCCGGGTTCAGGCAAGACTTCCCTGCTGGAACGCACCCTGACGGATTTGCGGGGAGAGATGCCATTTGCCGTAATAGAGGGCGACCAGCAAACCAGCCGGGATGCCGAGCGCATCCGGGCGACCGGGGTTCGGGCCGTACAGGTCAATACCGGTAAGGGCTGTCACCTGGAGGCGCATCAGATCAGTCGCGCCCTGATTGATCTACAACCGGAAGAACACGCCATCCTGTTCATCGAAAACGTGGGGAACCTGGTATGCCCTGCCCTGTTCGATCTGGGCGAACAAGGCAAGGTCGTCATTCTCTCGGTGACCGAAGGTGAAGACAAACCGATCAAGTATCCCGAAATGTTTCACCGGGCGGCCCTGGTTATCCTCAACAAAATCGACTTACTGCCGTACCTCGATTTCGACGTGGCAGCCTGTATGGCCTACCTCCGTCAGGTCAACCCGGACGTGCCGGTTATCCCGTTGTCGGCTACCCGGGGGATGGGCTTGTCCGACTGGTATCAATGGCTACGAAAACAGGACTTACAACAACCCGTTTTCGGCAAATGAATAACCCATGCCATCCCCCACGATAAAGTGATCCAGTACCCGGATATCCACCAGGGACAAGGCCATTTTGAGTTTTTGTGTGATGTGCTTGTCCGCTTCACTGGGCTCGGCCAGCCCTGAGGGGTGGTTGTGGGCAAAAATGACAGCCGCCGCATTCAGGGCCAGTGCCTGTTTCACCACCTCACGGGGATAAACTGATGCGCCATCTATGGTGCCACGGAACAATTCCTCAAAACAAAGGACTCGGTGCTGGTTATCCATGAACAGACAACCGAATACTTCGTGCTGATAATCCCGCAGTTGAGCCGAGAGAAAACGCCGGGTCAGATCAGGGCTGGTCAGGGCATCGTTACGTTTGAGTTCTTCCAGAAAAAAACGGCGGGACATCTCCAGGGTGGCCTGCAACTGGGCGTATTTGGCAGCACCCAGTCCGCGGGCCTGACTGAAACGCCCCAGATCACTGGTCATCAGGGCCCGCAGGGAGCCAAACTCCATGAGTAAATCCCGGGCGAGGTCGACGGCTGTTTTGCCGGTCACGCCGGTCCTGAGAAAAATAGCCAATAATTCGGCATCCGATAAATACTCGGCCCCCCGTAGCAATAATTTTTCCCGGGGTCTTTCATCGGTGGGCCAATCAGTGATTCGTAGCATGAAGTTGTCTCTTGAGGTGATATTTCGATGGAATACCCTCAAGCATAGAACTTATTGACCGGCTTTTCTATAACATTACGTGATAAAATGGCGTGACGACGCAATGAACACACCGAAAGAAACCCGAATTCTATTGGGCGTGACCGGGGGAATCGCGGCTTACAAAAGCTGCGAATTGACCCGACTGCTGGTACAGGCCGGGTATCGGGTGCAAGTGGTCATGACGCCAGAGGCCACGGCCTTCGTTACGCCCTTGACCTTGCAGGCCCTGTCCGGCCAGCCGGTACGGGTGGAACTGCTCGATCCGGCCGGCGAATCGGCCATGAGTCACATCAACCTGGCCCGTGACCACGAGCTCATTCTGGTCGCACCGGCCACAGCCCATTTTCTGGCCCGATTACGGGCCGGTTGGGCGGATGACTTGTTGACCACCCTCTGTCTGGCGGCGGAAGTGCCCATCGTCGTGGTGCCGGCGATGAACCAGGCCATGTGGCACAATGCAGCCACCCGCGAAAATATGCAGGTTCTAAAAAACCGGGGGATACGCTGTCTGGGGCCCGCTGTGGGCTTGCAAGCCTGTGGTGAAAGTGGCCCGGGTCGAATGCTCGAACCCCTGGATATTCTGCGCGCCTTGCAGGATTCAGGTGACGGGAGTCTGACAGGTTTATCCGTACTCATCAGTGCCGGGCCCACCTATGAACCCATCGATCCGGTACGTTTCATTGGTAATCGCAGTTCCGGAAAAATGGGCTATGCCCTGGCACTGGCAACCAGGCAGGCCGGTGCCAGGGTTACCCTGGTTAGCGGTCCTACCGGCTTGACCGCCCCAGAGTATGTTCGGCTGATTGCAGTTGAAACGGCGGCCCAAATGTATGCCGCAATAATGGCAGAGGCGGGAGATCATCACATTTATATCGGTGCGGCAGCGGTGGCTGACTATACCCCGGACGAGATTAAATCCCGTAAAATCAAGAAAACCGAGGCGGGTATAACCCTTTCACTCCGAAAAACGACCGATATCCTGGCCAGCGTAGCCAAACTCGATCCCCGACCATTTACCGTCGGCTTTGCAGCCGAAACCCATGAACTGGAGCATTACGCCCGCAGCAAACTGAAAGCCAAGGGGCTGGATATGGTAGCGGGTAATCAGGTGGGTGGGGTTGAGGGAGGGTTTGGATCGGATAACAATGCCTTGTACGTGTGTTGGCCCGGAGGAGACACGACTTTCCCCATGATGCCCAAACAGCGATTGGCTGAACGACTTATCTCACTTATAGCGGAACACTACCATGCGAAAAATTCGCCTGAAAATTCTCGATAAACGACTGGGAGAAGAATTTCCCTTACCTGAACACACGACGAAGGGCTCGGCCGGTCTCGACATCCGGGCTTGCCTGCCCGAATCCATCCAGATCACGCCTGGCGAAACCCGACTGATTCCAACCGGATTCGCCCTGCATATCGAGGATCCCGGACTGGCCGCCCTGTTGTTACCCCGCTCAGGTTTGGGTCATAAACACGGCATCGTGCTGGGTAACCTCACCGGACTGATCGACTCGGATTATCAGGGTGAAGTAATGGTTTCCTGCTGGAACCGGGGCAAAACCCCTTTCGAAATCCATCCCGGTGATCGCATCGCTCAAATGGTGATTGTTCCGGTCGTGCAAGTAGACTTTGAGGTTGTCGATGAATTTGACACCAGCGAGCGTGCCGAAGGTGGATTCGGTTCGACGGGACATAAATAGGGCTGAAAATAATGAAACAGCAAGCTAATCTCGAACTGGAATCCGCCAACCGAATCGCTCATGTTCTGACGGAGGCTCTGCCGTATATCCGTCGTTTTCAAGGCAAGACCCTGGTCATCAAGTACGGCGGTAACGCGATGACGGATGATCGACTCAAAACCAGTTTTGCCCATGACATCGTACTACTCAAACTGGTCGGCATGAACCCGGTCGTTGTACATGGCGGTGGCCCCCAGATCGACCATCTGCTGGGCCGTCTCGGAAAAACCACGGCTTTCGTACAAGGGATGCGGGTCACCGATGCTGAAACCATGGATGTCGTGGAAATGGTGCTGGGTGGCTCCGTCAACAAGGATATCGTGAACCTCATCAACCGGGCCGGTGGTCTGGCAGTGGGATTGACTGGCAAGGACGGCGATCTGATCCGGGCACGAAAAATCAATGTGTCCCGTCAATCCAGCGAAGGCGAAGAAATGGACTATGTCGACATGGGTCATGTGGGAGAGGTCGAGAGTATCGATCCTTCGATACTCCATACCTTGATGAATGGCGGCTTCATTCCGGTCATTGCCCCGGTGGGGGTGGGACAGGATGGCCACTCCTACAACATTAACGCTGATTTGGTGGCTGGCAAGATTGCCGAGACCCTGGCCGCCGAGAAGTTTATGCTACTCACCAATACCGCAGGCATCCTGGGGAAAGACGGCCAACTACTCACCGGCTTGAGCCTTGCCGAAATCGAAACCCTCATAGAGGATGGCACCATCAGTGGTGGCATGATTCCCAAGGTCAGAAGTGTAGCCGATCCCCTTAATGCCGGGGTCAACAGCGTACACATCATAGATGGTCGAATCGAACACGCCGTGTTACTTGAGCTATTTACTGACCAGGGCATCGGAACGTTGTTGCACCGACGCTAGGCCGGACCTGTTTCTCAGGCTTGATATTTGGGGAGCGATTTGAAGCGTTCCAGCGCATCGCGGGTTTTTTGCGTTGCAACATCATCAAGTTCATTGGGTTTGTAGACCCTGTCCAGCAATCCCTCGGTGACCAAAGCATCCTTGATCCATTTTTTGGCAAACCGGTAATTGGTTGGCATACTGATGACTTCCCCGGACACCGGATCCCTGACCTGGGATCCGGCACTGTTACCGGCAGGTGTGGTTGTTCTTCTGCGAACCGCTGCAGGCGATTGGGGTATGGGTTCTGAAACGGGCGTGGTGGGTGCCGGACTTACCGTAATCTTGTTGACGACCGGGGGTGATTTACGGGTCTCACGTGCCGATTGAAAGACTACATATACTGCGTAGACCATAACAAAAGCGGTGGTGGCACAAACAAATTCGGTCATTGGGTTTCCTCCGGATATTATGTTTATTGATCGAGGCCATCAAAGGCATCATTTCAGGTGATCAGGCACGCCGCATTAATGAGCGGTATACCGAATTTTCAGGATCGGCAAAACATAGGCGGATTTGCGGAAAACCGCAATATGCCAGGGATCATTTATCAGCAATTCTTCCATCAACATGCAAGATTTACCTTTACGCGATATTCATTGGCCGGATCCGGTAGGGATTTGGCCACTGGCACCTGGCTGGTGGATAGTCCTTCTCCTTCTGCTTGTGGGGGGTATCGGCGGCATGCTGTGGTGGCGCAAGCCAACTCGATTACTCATTCATTTGGCATTGAAAGAATTGCAGGCCATCGAATACAACGACGTATTATCTCCGGTAGCCCGTTGTCGACAATTGTCGCAATTGTTGCGTCGGGTGTGTATCAGCCTGTATCCCCGGGAAACCGTTGCCGGCTTGACTGGCCAATCATGGCTCTGTTTTCTGGATCAGGTACTGGATCAGCCCCGTTTTTCGCAAGACGTCGGTCATCACCTGATCGAAACTGCTTACCAGCAAAATGTCAGCTTGACAGCCGATGACCTGCGAGACCTCTTCCGTGTAACCCGGGACTGGTTGCAATCTCAACATGATCGTAAATAACGTGAGTTCGGGATAAGCCTTATGGCTGAGGAAGCAGGTTGACCCGGGTCAGATTCAGGGAAGGTTTGTTGTCTGACAGGCAATAAGCCACGATTCCCGCCATGAGGTTGACGAGGAAATTAGAAATGGATCGGTGGC
>SXGT01652659.1_pt1 | contig 18944 bp, 16 predicted proteins | sample 3176221 | NCBI WGS metagenome assembly SXGT01 (sample SAMN11356862, study PRJNA531348) | freshwater metagenome | isolation source: freshwater sample F1-120 | place: China: Fuxian Lake, Yuxi | collected 2017-12-25
ATCCCGTTCGCAGCGGCCGACCCGCTGCGCGTCATCCCGTCGATGATGTTCGGCGGGGCCATCACCGGCGCGCTGTGCATGGCGTTCGGTGTGACGCTGCGGGCTCCGCACGGCGGCATCTTCGTGTTCTTCGCGATCGGCAACCTGGCGATGTTCCTCGTCGCGCTCGTGGCCGGCACCGTCGTCTCCGCCCTGGCGGTCGTCGCCGCCAAGCAGTTCATCAAGCCCCGCCAAGCTGTGTCCGTCTGACATTCTCGAAGACAACCCCAACACACAAGGAGAAACACATGCCCGAGAAGACCGTCACCGTCGGATCGTCCATCGGCCTGCACGCCCGGCCCGCCGCGATCATCGCCGAGGCCGTCGTCAACGCCGGTGTCGAGGTCACCCTCGCCGTCGACGGTGGCGAACCCGTGGACGCCGGCTCCGCACTGATGATCATGACGCTGGGCGCCGGAAACGGCGCGCAGGTGACGGTGGCATCGGAGGATGCCGCGGCGCTGGCCACCATCGCCGAGCTGGTGACCAAGGACCTCGACGCCTGATCCAGAAAGCGGAACGAGGCCCATCCGCACCCCCGTAAAATGACTCTGGCAAAGCTGGATGGGAAGTCCACACCTAGGCTGTCGTGACAGGATGCGCCGCCGGTAGGCGGCCTCCACTTTGCTGCGGGGTGTGCCGGCACAACCCGCATCCGGGGACTGCAAGGGGGAGTGAACAACCGTGCGACGCATCGGTGCGCTGCTGGCCGCTTTGGCACTCGTCCTGCTGACGGCGCCGCCGGCCGTCGCGATCGAACCGCCCGTCATCGATCCGGCCGCCGTCCCGCCCGACGAAACAGGTCCTGACCAGCCGACCGAGCAACGCCGGCAGTGCTCGGCTCCGATCAGCTTCCCGGATTCGAATTTCATCGACAAACCGTGGGCCAACGAATACCTGCGCCTTGCCGATGCGCAGAAATTCGCCACCGGGGCCGGGGTGACCGTCGCGGTCATCGACACCGGGGTCAACGGCTCTGCCCGGGTCCCTGCCGAACCCGGCGGCGACTTCGTGGACAAGGCCGGCAACGGAATGTCCGACTGCGACGCGCACGGGACACTGACCGCGGCAATCATCGCGGGCAGGCCTGCTCCCACCGACGGGTTCATCGGCGTTGCCCCGCAGGCGCGCATCCTGTCGTTGCGCCAGACCTCGGACAACTTCCAGCCCGTCGGTTCACGCAGCGACCCCAATGATCCGAACACCACCCAGACGGCGGGCTCGTTGCGCAGCCTGGCGCGCTCGATCGTGCATGCCGCCAACCTGGGGGCACAGGTCATCAACATCAGCGAGGCCGCCTGCTACAAGTCGACGCGGCCGATCGACGAGGCCACCGTCGGCGCGGCGATCAACTTCGCCGTCAACATCAAGGGCGCGATCGTGGTGGTGGCGGCCGGCAACACCGGCCAGGACTGCACCCAGAACCCGCCGCCCGAGGCCGACGTGCCCAACGATCCGCGCGGCTGGAAACAGGTGCAGACGATCGTGTCCCCCGCCTGGTATTCGCCGCTGGTGCTCACCGTCGGCGGTATCGGGCAGACCGGCCAGCCCAGCACCTTCTCGATGTCGGGCCCCTGGGTCGACGCCGCCGCGCCGGCCGAGAACATCACGGCGCTCGGCTATGGCGGCGAGCCGGTCAATGCGCTCAACGGCGCCGAGGGACCCATCCCGATCGCCGGCACATCCTTTGCCGCGGCCTATGTTTCGGGGCTGGCCGCGCTGCTCAAGCAACGGTTCCCCGACCTGACGGCCGCACAGGTCATGAACCGGATCACCGCCACCGCCCGCCATCCCGGGGGCGGCGTGGACAACTATGTCGGCGCCGGTGTCATCGATCCGGTGGCGGCTCTGACCTGGGATGTACCGCCCGGCCCCAAGGCGGCTCCCTACCGCGTCAAGCAGCTGCCGCCGCCGGTGGTCATCGAACCGCCCGACCGCGGACCGATCACCATCGTGGTCCTGACCGGCGCCGGGCTGGCGCTGGTACTGGGCATCGCGGCGTTGGCCCGGCGGGCCATGAGGCGCCGATGAGGGAGTTCCTCGGCCAGTTCGGGTTCCGGTTCACCACCGGTCACCTGCTGTGGGCGGCGGTCCTCATTCCGGCCGGTATCGCGGTATTCACCGCGCTGGACCTGTTGTGGCTAGGCATCACGCTGGCCGTGCTGCTCGCGATCTCCGTCACGCTGACCGTGCGTGGCCGCCGCATCACCGGTTGGATCGCGGCCCTGTTCTCGTGGCGCCGCAGGCTCACCACACCGCCCGCCGCGCCCTCGGCACCCGCCGTCGGGGCCACCGTGCTGCCGGGCGACCACGTCGCGGTGCGCTGGCAGGACGACTTCCTGGTCGCGATCATCGAACTCATCCCCCGACCGTTCACCCCGACTGTCCTCGTGGACGGCGAGGCCTTCACCGACGACACGATCGACACCCGCGTCGTGGAGCAGCTGATCAGGGCGCACTGCCCAGAGCTCGAGGCCGACGTGGTGGCGGCCGGATACCGGGTCGGGAAGTCGGCACCGGCCGGTCTGGTCGCCCTCTACGAACAGGTGGTGGGCCCCTACCCGGCCCCGGCGAACCGGCGCACCTGGATCGTGCTGCGTGCCGATCCCGAGGTGACGCGGCGGCCCGCACAGCGCCGCGACACCGGAGTGTCGGGGCTGGCCCGCTATCTGGTCGCCTCGGCCACTCGGATCGCGGATCAGTTGGCCAGCAACGGAATCGACGCGCGTTGTAGCCGCAGCTTCGATGATTTCGACCATGCCACCGAGATCAGCTTCGAACGGGAATCCTGGTCGTCGATCAAGGGACGCAGCACGTTCACCGCCGCCTACGTCGCCCCCGGCGGTCCCGACATGTGGTGGTCGGCGCGCGCCGACCACACCATCACCCGGGTGCGCATCCGCCCCGGCGCGGCGCCGACCACGACGGTGCTGCTCACCACGCTCGCCAATCCTTCTACGCCGCGCGGATTCTCGTGCCTTTTCGGCGGTCAGCGAGCCGCCCTGCTCGGCGAGAGCCCGGTCACCGACCGGCACTACGAACTGCCCATCGGTTCGGCCGGTGTGCTGATCGGTGAGACCGCAGACCGCTACCCGGTCTACATGCCCTTCGATGATGTCGACGTGAGTGTCAACCTCGGCGATGCCCGGCTGTTCACCCAGTTCGTGATCCGCTCGGCGGCCGCCGGCGGGGTGGTGACACTGGGCCCGCAGTTCCGCGAGTTCGCCGGGTTCGTCAACGGCCGGACCGGACCGATCGCCAAGGTGTCCTGGCCGAATTCCACCACCTACCTCGGACCACACCCGGGTGTCGGCCGAGTTGTGCTGCGCAGCAACTTCATCGAGACCCCGCGGCACAGCCAGTTGCCCATCCGGCTGATCAATCCACGCGAGGAGAGCCGATACCAGATGGCGCTGGAGGGGGTGTCATGACATCACCGCTGAAGGTTGAACCGGCAGACCTGCGCGGTAAGGCGGCAAGCCTCGACGTGCCCCTGCCGCCCACGCCGGAGCAGCCGCAGGCGCCCTGCGGCCTGGACCTCGCGGGTATCGCCGTGCGCCAGATCAGCGCCGAGGGCGAGGGGATGAAATCCTTCATCGCAGCCGGCCAGGAGGAAGCCGCCCTGCTCTCCGGGGCGTTGAAGGCCGCGGCCAGCACCTACGAGTCGACCGATCGGGCCGGCGCCGCGGCGATCGACGGCACCGTCGGCGAGATCGCGGAGATCCCGGTTCCGAAGATGGACGCGCCGGTATCGGCGCCGCAGATGCCCGTCGCCGCCTGTCCTGCTCCACCCGGCTACCTGGCCGTCGAGGTTGCCGCAGAACAGATCGCACAACCCGACCAGGCCGCGACACTCGACAGCTTCGCGGCGAACTGGGGCGACTATGCGGCCCAATTGGCCTCGCGAGCCGAGGAATTCGACCTCGACACGGTCGATTGGGACGGCTCCGCTGCCGAAGTGGCGGGCACGGCGCTGCGGCGCCACAAGACCTGGCTGCAGGAAATGGCCCGCGCCGCAGTGAAGATGGCCGACCACGCCAAAGAACTCGCCCGCATCCACCGATGGGCAGCCGCGTCACACCCCACCGTCGCCGAGGTGCAGGCGATCACCGCACAGCTCGGTACGACCACCGACGCGACACAGATGTCGCTGCTGCTCGCGGAGTACCAGAAGCTGCAGGTGAAGTCTGAAGAGGTGCTCGCCGACTACGCTGCGGCCGCGGCCGTCACCCCGGTCACACCGCCGCCCCCGCCGATTCGGCAGGCGCTGCAGACCGGTTGGGACAGCGGCAAGAACAAGACGACGACCCGGCCGACTGCCCCACCTCCCACCGGCACCGGGAACCCGGCGGGCGGCGGCGGCTCGGAGGGCGGCGCACCGGCGCAGGCCGCCCCCCAGCAACCCCCATCGACACCCATGTCCACGCAGTCCGGTCAGCCCGCCGGTTCCCCGCCCTCGGCCGGTGCACCATCGAGCGGTGGCGCCCCTTCCGGTGGTGGATCCCCCTCCGGGGCGGGCAAACCCGGCGGAGGCGGCGGTCTCCCGAGCGGCGGCCTGCCCGGGGGCGGTGGAACTCCGGGCAGCGACCTGCCCGAACCGGGTCTCGACGATCCCGGGATATCGCCGGCCGGTGTCGGTGGTGGTGGCTCGGGCGGCGGATCCGGGGCTGGTGGCGGTGGCGCCCCGGCACTGCCGTTGCAGCCCAACGTCGGTGCCGAGACGGTGGCACCCAGCCCCGGCGGTGGTGCGCGGGGCGGTGGGTCCGGGGCCATCCCGGCGTCGGCCATGGGTGGCGGTATGGGCGCCATGGGCGGCGGCATGGGCGGTATGGGTCATGGCGGCGGTCAGCAGGGCAAGGAGAAGCGCCGTGACCCCCGCTTCGCGCCGGACGAAGAACTGTACGTCGAGGAGCGCGCCTACACCGAGCCCGTGATCGGTAACCGCAGGCGCAAGGACGTACCGGACAAGGAGCCCAAGTGAGCACCGATCACGGCGGCGCGCCGATGCACCCGGAGGTGGCGGCCGTGCTGCGCCAGGCCGGCCGCCTACAGGACCTGATGGACCAGCAGCTGCACAAGATGGCCAGCGAGTCCTTCACCGCGACGGATGACACCGAGACCGTCGAGGTGACGGTGAACGGTCACCACCATCTTGTCGATGTGTTCATCGCCGACGGCACGCTGCGGCTGGGTGCCGGCACTGTCGAGCAGCGACTGAACGAGGCGCTGCTCCATGCGACCGCAGCCGCCGCGGAATCGATTGCCGCCGATCAGGATCGCCTCAATGAGGCGGTCGCCGAGATCACCGGGACGGCTCCCTAGAATCGCAGGTTGCGCAGCAGGTCGTACACGCCGGATATCCACAGCAGCAGCGGTATCACCGCGGCGATCGAGGCACCGTCGAACAACTCGAAGATCCTCTTGGTGACCGGCGAGAGCCGGTTGACGTTGTCGGTGGCCGCCACCGTGATCAAGGCGACGAGCGCCACCAGCAGGTAGATCGCCAGCACGAGCCAGGCCCGATCCGGGTACCACTGACACAACCGGACGGCCACCCCGGTCGGCACCGCCACGGTCACAGCCATCAACGCCCAGGCACACCATCTTTCGGCGTACAACCGGGACCGGAATCCACAGATGACGGTGACCAGTGCGGCCACGATCATGCTGTGCAGGAAGAAGTGCCCCTGCACCACCACCGAGATCGCTCCGGCGGCAAGCACCACCGCACCGGCGGTCAGGAAGCCGATCAGCAGTTGTTTGGAGAGCCGGCTGCGCTCGGTCAGGCGGGCCGCCGAATCCGGTACCGAGGCGATGATCGCCTGCCAGGTGGGAGACTCCTCGTCGGCGATGTCGGGGCGCGAAACCGGATCCAGCAGTTCCTCATTGGTCACCGCCTCGCCCGGAGCCGGAATCGGCGGCAGGGCGATGCGGGCGACGGCGACGGTCAACTTGGCGGCGTTGGTCACCACGATCAGACCGAAGGCGATGGCACCGGCGGGCACCCATTCCTGGCCGCCGTACCCATAGGTGACGGCGGCCGCGGTGATGGCCACCGTGAGTACCGCGAAGAACGCCGCCACACTGGCCCGTTTCCGTGGACCCCCGCGGGTGGACAGCGTGAACAACAGCGTCAGCGCGGCGGCAGCGGCCAGCTGCGGGGCGCCCAGCCCGTCGGCCTCGCGCGGTAACGGCACCGCCAGCGCCGCGGCCGCGGCCAGCGGTGGGAGTGCGGACAGCATCAGGCTCTCGGCCAGATCGATGCTCTGGTAACGGCTCTGCGACAGCATGGCGCCACCCAGCAACCCCAGCCCCAGCACCGCGAGAGCGACCGCCCACCACCAGGACTGCCCGGCCTGCGTCCAGGCCACCAGAGCGGTGAGGGTGCCGACGACCGAGACCGTAGGGATGGCCAGACCGACGAACCGGTTCAACGCGCTGCGGTCGAACTCCGGGGATTCGTCGAGCACCGCGATGGCGTCGATGACATCCTCGACCAACGGCCGGTACCGTTCGGTGCGGCTGACCGACACCAAGGTAAGCAGTGCACCGTCCACGACACCGGCGTCATCCAGCGATTCGCTGGCCTTCAGCGGGGGTGCGCCCGGACGGGCGAAGGCCCAGACGCCCTGCGCCTTGAAGTCGAAGCCCGCCAACACATCCGCGGGGGCGTCGTCCAGCAGTTCCGCCAGCACCGCGACCGTCTCGTCGATATAGGTCTCGATCGGCGCCGACGCCGGCAGCACCAGGTCGGTCATCCGCCGGCCGGTGAGGATGGTGACCCGGGTTGTCGACGGCCGGCCCGGAGTGACAGCCGACGGCCCCGACGACATTGCGGTGGCGGTCAACGCCGTTCGAGCCGGTCGAAGTCATCGGACAGCGAGGCCGCCAGTTCCAGGATTCGACGCTGGAAGGTCTGGCCGAGCAGGTCCAGCTGAATCTCGGTACCCGCGGCGATGTGCTTGTCCCACGGCAGGACCACCACCCGGCCGGGCGCGACATGGCGCTCGAACTGCTGCACCAGATCATCGACGTCGATATTGGTCTTACCCGGGGTGACGTGGTTGATGACCACACAGGAACGGCCCAGCAGATCCTGATATCCGTTCTGGCGCAACCAGTCCATCGTCACCGCGGCCTGGCGCGCTCCGTCGATCGATGCGCTGGCGACGATCACCATGCCTGACACCGTGGACAGGACCCCGCGCGAGGACGGGGTGAACAGGCCCGCGCCGCAATCCGCCAACACCAGGTTGTAGTACCGGGACACCACGCCGACGGCGGCTTTCCAGTCGTCGTCGTTGAACTCGCGCCGGGCGGCGCTGTACTCCTCCGACGACAGCACCTCGAGGTTTGCCGCGTTCATGCTGGTGTAGGCGCGGATATCGTTGTACCGGGACAATTCCTTGTCCGACAGCAGATCCGATACCGTGGCCGCCGACTGCCTGCCGGCGCGATCGGCGAGGTTGCCGCCGTCCGGGTCGGCGTCGATGGCCAGGATACGGTCACCGCGGACCCGGCTGAGCGCCGAACCGAGCGCCACCGTGACGGCGGTCTTTCCGACTCCGCCCTTGAGGCCGAACACGCCGATCTGGTAGGAGTCCCTGGCATTCCGGCGGACACGGGCCTGCAGGTCCATCTCGTAGATCTCGTCCGGGGACGGGCCCATGTTGATGCGGGTGAACATGTAGAGCCAGTGCCGCCATCCACGTTGCGACGGCATCTTCACCGCGGAGCGCACCCCGACGTGGGACAGCGCGTCGATCGCGCGATGGTTGCCGATGGTGGCCGCCGACGTGGGTGCGGGCTGCCCGGTCGGAGCCGGGGCATTGGCCTGGGACCACGCCGTTTCCGGCGCCTCGTTGAAGTGCTGGCTGGGGGCGGGTGCGGGAGCCGAGCGCTGCTGCGGCGCGGGAGCGGCGTACTGCTGCTCGAACCGCGCCCCGGCGCCGGGGTTGGCCTGCGGGGTGCGCAACAACCCGTTCTGTACCCGCTGCGGCCCGGTCGAGGGCGTCACCGGAATCTGGCTGGTGACCTCGCTCGGCCGCGGCGGTGGCGCCGCGGTTGGCGGAGCCGTCGACGTCTGTGTCGGCGCGATCGGCATCGGTGGGGCGGCGTGCTCTCCGGTATAGCCCGAACCGCCTGCGCCGGAACCGGATGCGTTGACCGGCATCGGGGGCGTGGATTCGCGGTGGGCCGCGGTTTCCTCGTCGGCGGCGTCGGACGCACCGGAGGAATGGAACAGCCGGTCATAGTCGGCCGACATAGGCACCTCTCAAAGTCGTTCTGTTGCCGGTACGCACGGGGTGGGCGGACGCCCGAAGGCTGGTCCGCCCACCCCTCGCGCCGTCGTGCTAGATGAACATCCCGGTGACACCCTGCTCGACCTGGAACATGTTCTGGCCGGAATCCCGGATGGTCGCTGCGAGGTTCTGCAACGCGGCGTTCAGTTCCGCCGAGGTGCTGTCCCATCGCGCCTGTACGGCCTGATAGGCCTCCGAGCCGGAACCACCCCACACTGCGGCCAACGATGCGAGCGAGGCCTTGCCCTCGTCCAGCAGACCCTGAGTGCGTGCGACATAACCGTCGATCTCACCGGCGGATCCTTCGATCCCGCCGAATTCCCAAACCTGGTTGCTCATGTGTTATCTCCTTCTGTGGCTTCTCGGGATCAGAGGTTCATCGCGGACGACAGGTTTGCGGCCTGGTCGTCATCTGCTGTGGTGTACTGCGTACCCGAGGTCTGGATGTTCTGGGTGATGTCGTTGAGCTCCTGGACCTGGCGGATGGCGGCCTCGTGGAAGCGCAGAAGTGCGGCCTGCCCGGCGGTGCCTGCCTGACCGACCATCTGGGCGGCCAAAGCCCCACCAGTGGACTCGACCTGGCCGATGACGGTCTTCAGCTCTGTGGAGATGGTCTCGAAGTGGGCTGCCTCCTTGGCGAGGACAGCGGCATCTGTATTCATCTGTGCCATGCTCGGTACTCTTCCTGTTTTCCTGTGTCCTCACCACGGATGGCGAGTCTTCCAGCCCCCTCGGCCGGGAAGTCTTGTGTTGGTGGATGATTCACCAGTCATCATCTTCTTCTTCGTCTTCGCCCAGATCGTGGGCCAGCTGGGACGGCGTCGCGAGGCTCTGCCTGTTGCCGCCCCGCTTACCCGCGCTGCCCATGCCGCCCACCGGGGCGCCACCGGCCCCGGCCCCCACCGGTGCCAGTCCCGCGCCGGCGCCGCCGGCAGCCGCACCGGTCGGGACCGCGGCGCCGGCCGTCGGCTGGGCGATCAGGCTGTTCATCAACGGCGTGCTCGCCAGCGTGCCGCCCGCGCCCGGCAGCGACGCTGCGCGCACCAGGCCCGCGCCGGAAGCCGGTCCCGTCCCGCCGGCCAGCGGGTGGTTCGAGAACGGGCTCGCCCCCATCAACCCGAACTGCGCCCCGTGGTTCATGCCACCGGAGCCCATCTGACCGAACATGGAGCTGACCTGCTGCAGCGGGGAAACCAGCTGCTGCATCGGCTGGGTCACGGTCTGCATCATCTGCTGGGGCGCCTGCATCGCCATGGAACCCAGTTGCGAACCGAGCTGCATACCCATCTGCGCGCCCTGCTGCACACCTTGCATCAGCTGCTCGGGCTCGCCCTGGGCCTGCTGCGCGGTGTTCTCCGCCTTGCGCGACTGGCTCTGCGCCGCCACCGATGAGAAGTTCGCCTGTGCGGCCGCGCGACCGGCATGCAGGCCGGCGGATTCCACCGAAGCCTGGGCCGCAACGTGTCCGAACGCCATCTCGCGCATGACCGAACCGGGCAGCGTCGCCGCGATCCGGCCGGTGGCCATGCCGAGAGTGGCCTCACCGACGCCCGGCATCACCATGGGTTTCAGCGGCGCGATCGGCTCGAAAACGGTGTTCGCGGCCGTCTCCAACTGGTACCCGTGCATCGCCACGGCCGCCTGCGTCCACATCCGCACGAAATAGTCGAACTCGTTGACGCCGATCGGCACGGCATTCACCCCGAGGAAGTTGGTCGCCTCCAGCACCGCGTGGGTGACGTGATTCATCTCGATCTCGACGAGCGGTGGTGTGACCGCCATCGCCAGCAAATAGGAGTTTGCCTGCGCGATGGCCTGCATGGCCCGCTTCTGGGCCTGCAGAGCGCTGGTCCGGAGCCACACCACCATCGGCATGGTCGACGAGATCGCCCGCTCGCTGGCCCCGCCCTGCCATGACCCCGCCAGTGACGCCAGGCTCGCCGACAACTCCTCTGCCTGGGTCTCCATGGCGATGGACAACATCTCCCAGGCAGCCGCCGCCTGGTACATGGGCGCAGCACCGGCACCGGCCATCAATCGGCCGGTGTTGATCTCCGGTGGCAATGCCGCATAGAGCATCGGCAGAATTGCGGGTACCGTCGTCATAGTTTGCTGGACCCAGTCTCGTCGAGGACGGCGGAATACCGGTCAGGAAAGCGTGGCAGCCGACTCGGCGTCCACCGTCGTGTAGATCCCGGAAGCCTCCAGGTAGGCCGCTCCGGTGCGGGCCAACTCCTGCTGCGCAAAGGCATTCAGCGCAGCCATCTGGACGCTTTCGCTGGCGAATGCCATCACGGCCTGCGCCGAAACCTCCTCGGCACCGGCCGGGATCAGGGCGGCGGCCTCCGTGGTCGCGGCCGTCCCGGTCGCCAGACCGCGCGAACCGTTTGCGATGACCTGATTACCGATACCCAGAACCCCGGGATTGTGTTGCAGCGGTTGCATGTGCAGATCCTCCTCACAGATTCCAAACGTGCTGGAAAAGCTCCTGTAAAGGGGGGACGCAGCTGTTGCTCCGTCGCATCAGAATCGTTCCCCCGACTCGTTTGCTAGCGCGTTGCCGTCAATTTTGCTGAGCGGCTCAGATTCCATACTAACCGCGGTTTGGGGGTGCTCGACACACTTATTCTTCGGGGGGGTCGATATAGGCCGCCTGCACCACTTCCTTACCGTCCGGCGACACCAGAAGTGCCTGGCCAGGAGGTCTGCGCTTGAGCTTGAACTGGCTCGACGGGAACTCCGTCTTGTCACCGGACAGGAACAAGGTCGGAGATCCCGCCCCGAACGCGGCACCGACGAACTTGTCCATCGTCGCCCGGTGCGCCTGGCTCATCTGACAGGTCACCACGACGTGCAGGCCGATGTCGGCGGAGGCCGGCAACAGCGGGGCCAGCGGCGCCATCGGCGGGATCATTCCGCCGGCCGCCACGATCATGTGCCAGTCGTCGACCAGCAGCACCACATCGGGTCCTGTCCACCACGATCTGGCCCGCAGCTGAGCGGTGGTCAGGTCAGGTGGGGGCAGACGTTTCTTCAGGTTGGTGGCCAGCGCCTTGATCGACTCGTCCAGCGAGGCACTGTTGCGGTTGACGGCGCCCGCGTCGAGCAGGTGGCTCTGCGGTACCGCGTCCAGCAGACCGGACCGGTAATCGGCCAGCATGAACCGGACCTGGGTCGGGTCGTTGCGGGCGCAGATCGCCTGCGCCACAGCAGCCGCGATCGTCGTCTTCCCCGACTTCGGAGCGCCGAAGATCAGCAGATGCGGCGTCACCGACATGCTGTTGTAGGCAACTGACAGATCGGATTCCCGAATGCCAACCGGAACCGTCCATCTGGTCCGGTAGTCGGCGTCCGGCCCCGGCGGAGCCGGATCCAGTTCGTGCAGGTGGATACGTTCCGGCAGCACCCGCACCCGCGGTGCCTCGTCAGTGTGCAGCGAGGCGATGTGGTCCACCGCGGCGGTGATGGCGGGCACGATGTCGGATGCGCTGTGCACACCGTCCAGGCGGGGCACACCCATCATCAGGTGATGCTTCTCGGTCGAGATGGCACGCCCGGGCCGGTTGGCCGGGATGTCCCGGGTCATCCGGTCGACCTGGGTCTCGTTGACATCGCCGAGGCGGAATTCGACCTTGGTGCCCAGATAGTCACGCACCCGCGACTTCAGCTCGGTCCAGCGCGGCGTGGAGATGACGGTGTGCACCCCGAAGGCGAGCCCCTGGCCGGCGAGATCCTGCACCACCGGTTCCAGATCGGGGAATTCCGACACGAACGCGGGCCAGCCGTCGATCACCAGGAAGACATCCCCGAACGGATCGGCGGACGCCGGATGGTCGGGGTCGTCACGCATCTGCCGGTAGGTCGCGATGGAGCCGACGCGGTACTGCTTGAACATCGCTTCCCGCTGTCGCAGTATGGCTTTCATCTCGGCGACGGCCCGGTTGACCCGGTCGGGTTCGGAACGGGTGGCCACCCCGCCGACGTGCGGCAGGTCCTCCAGATACATCAGGCCGCCGCCACCGAGGTCGATGCAGTAGAACTGCACCTGGCGCGGGGTGTGGGTGGCCGCCGCCGAAAGCACCAGGGTCTGCAGAAATGTCGATTTGCCCGTCTGCGGGGCCCCGCCGATCGCGATGTTCCCCGACGCCGCGGACACGTCGATGCCCCACACCTCCTGGCGGTGCCGGCGCGGCTCGTCCATGATGCCGAGACCGAAACGCAAGGGCTGAACCTGATCCCGCTCCACGAGTTCGTTCACCGGCGTCGGATCGGTCAGCGGCGGCAGCCACATCTTGTAGGCGCGTTCCTCGCCGGTGGCCAGCTGGCCCAGCACGACCTCGCGCAGGACGCGCGGCTCTTCCGCTGTTGTCATGCGCGCTCCTCGCTGAACATCATCGCGACGTCACCTCCGTCGCGTCCATCATCGGCGCGGCCGTGAAGGGCTGGATCCGCACCCGGCTGGGTGCGTGCGACCGGGGGGCCGCGTCGCCGTCAGCGGTGATCGCCGAAGCCGGAAGGTAGTTGGTCCCGGTGTAGACACTGCGGAATTTCACCGGGTCCTCCATGCCGACCCGCAAGAAGCCCACACCGCTCTCCTTGTTGGTGATGTACTGCGCCTCCGGGGTACCGATCACGGCCTTGGACTCGGCGGAGCTGGTGGTGCGCAGTGCAATTCGATAGGTCAGGTTGGGTTCCAGCTTGTCGATCCGCACACCGCCGGTGTTCAGCGACTGGGTCGCCAGCAGCAGGTGCACCCGCAGCGACCGGCCGACGCGACAGATGCGGTCGAACAGCGCGATGAAGTCCGGGTGGTTCTGCAACAGCTCGGCGAACTCGTCGACCACGACGAACAGCGTGGGCAGGGGCGCCAGATCTGCTCCGCGTTCCCGGTGTTTCTCGTATTCGGCCACGCCGGACAGGGCACCGGCCGCCCCGACCTGGATACCGGCCTGACGCAGGATGGATTGCCGCCGGTCGAGTTCACCGGAGAGCACCTCGCCCATGCGGCTGACCAACTCGGCTTCCTCTTCCATGTTGGTCACCACCGCCGCGGTGTGGGGCAGCTTCTCCATGCCGAGAAATGTCGAACCACCCTTGAAGTCGGTGAGCAGCAGGTTCACCTGATCGGGATGGTGGGTTGCGGCCAGTGAAAGGATCAGCGTGCGAAGGAATTCCGACTTACCGGAGCCCGTCGTGCCGATCAGCATGCCGTGTGGTCCGGCACCGAACTCGGCGCCTTCCTTGATGTCCAGGTGCATGATGTCGCCGGTCTTGAGTTCGTGACCGAACGGGATCTTCAACCGGTCGCGGTCGGTGTCGGTGAACATCCGCCAGCGCGACGGCGTCACCTCCTCGACCGTCTGCGCACCGACCAGCTGATGCCATTCGGTGGCGACCTTCTTCTGCACCCGGGTGCTCTTGTCGATGATCGTTCCGGTGATCGACCACCCGGCCAGCTTGCGGGCCACCCGCCCGGCCTGCGCCGGCGTCATGCGGTCGGCCGCATTGACCACCAACCGGAACGTCTGGTTCGGCAGCCGGTCGTCGGCACTGCCGTCGGCGTCCAGCCGGATCCGATAGGCCGATCCGCGATGGTTGCCGAGGGTGATGACGGTGACGCCGGCCCGGCCGTCCACCGGAAATCCCGCCTTGCCGCCCGTCAGATCGACCACGACGACGTAGGGCCCGCTGGGAGCGGCATCGGCGGTGTGCGGCCCGCGCGCGGTCAGATCGGACAGACCGTCCGGGCGGGTGAAGACCAGCCGGGTCGGCCCGGCCGCGTCGGTGTCGGTCTGATGCTGAACGTGCGGAAGCCATTTCAGCCAGGTCCAGTCCGGATCCTCCGGGTTGTCGGTGAGCACCCGGATCTGCACCAGGTCCGGCGGATGGAAGACCGCCAGGTGGCAGATCATCGCGGTCAACAGTCCCGCCGCGCGCTCGCCGTCACCACCGATCGCGATGGTGGGGAAGGTCCTCAGCTGCACCAGCTTCGGGCAGTCGTGGATCAGTCCGTGGGTGCGCAGGAACTTGATCAGCCACATGTGACTCACCGGCTCCAGGTGGGGCTGCGGTGCTCCCGACGGCCCGGACAGCTCGCCACCCACCGCGGGCTTGAGCAACCGGTCCACCGCGGGCTCGGCGCCCACACCGATCCGGGCGGCGGCGTAGAAGTCGGCGTTCGCCTGCCGCGACCACTGCCGGTTGGTCCCGATGATCGACAACAGGTCGTCGGGATGTGGCGCGTGATAGTTGAAGAACGTCACCTGCGCGGCCGCCGAGGTGGTCACCCGGGCACGCAGGCCGGCCAGATAGCGCAGGTATTCCTTACGGTCGGCGTTGATCTCGGGCACCCGCTTGCCGCCCGGACCGCCACCGGCCATGAAGCCGACGGTCGCCATGATCATCATCAGCGGCATCATCAGCATGTAGGGCGACAGCTGCCGGATCCCGGTGAAGATCATGATGCCGATCATCCCGAGCATCCCGCCGCCCATCACCCAGGGCAACGCCTTCTGGATGCCCGAGGGCGGGATGTCGATTCCGAGGTCATCCGGTGGGGTGATGTTGATTTCGCCCGGCGTGAGCCGTGGCCCCCGCTTGATGATCGGGGTGAATTTCTTCGTCGTCATCCACCGGCTCCTTCGGGCGGCATCGGGGAACCCGGTGCCGGAGCGGGCAGCCCGCCCACCGGGGCGCCCGGCGCGGCGGGTGCCTGCGCGCCTGGCGGAGCCGCCTGGTTGTTGCTGAGTCCATCGACCTTGCGCGGGTTCGGATCCGGGGGCAGCGTGTCGTGTTCGAGCAGCGCGGACTGTTTGGTCAGCACCGGGCCATCGATCAGCAGGCTGACCACCTGCCAGGGCGCGGTCTGCGGTCCGCTCAGGCCCAGGGCGCCCGCGGTGTCCTCGTTCGGCAGCCCGTACCGCACGCCCTGCGGGTCGATGTAGTAGAGGCTTTCTCCGTACCGGGGATCCGGTGACTGCAACCGGATGAACTGCCCCCCTTCGATGAACACCGTTGCGTTACCGGCGATCTGCTCGATACCGCTGTTGAGCCGCGACGCCGGGACGGGCAGGTGCCTGCCGCTGATCACGGTCTGGCGCGGCGCCTGGTCGCCGGGCTCGCGCTGCCAGCTCCAGCACAGCGTCGGAGCGTCGTGGCGCAGTCTGATATCCATCGGCTCGTCGGGCAGCGGCGAGACGAAGACCTGCTCGGGAATCGCCGCGACATCACTGGCCTCCACCGATGGGGAGGTGATGAGGCCGAATGAATTGGTCGCCCGCAACGCGGCGGCCGTGGTGCCGTTGACCTTTGCCACCCCGTCGGGTAGCACCACATAGCGTTGTTCGGTGTTGTCGGTGATGGTCTTGAAGACCGCGCCGATCACCAAATTCGGTGGCAGCCCGACGGTGTTCGGTGCGCCGGCCGACGGGACCGCGGGCAGCTGCCAGGGGCCGACGTTGGGGAGCGCGTTGAACAGGCCCTCCGAGATCGGGGTCGCCCTGGCGGTGACCGGAATGCCGACGGCCGAGGTGATGGCGCGGTCGGCGAGGTCGATGGAATGCCTGCCGTCGTCGGTCACCAGCCAGGTGCGGTCCTTGAAGGAGACCAGGACACCCTGGCTCGGCGTCATCGGCCCGACCGACGCGTCCACCGACAGCGGCATCACCAGCGCGGAGGTCTGGACCTCGGGAGCCACACTGTCGGGCTTGATCACCGTGTCGCACAGCGACCACGAGGATGTCGGTGCGCCGACCGGGGTGGCGTAGGGCGCACCCGGGATGCCGATCGGCTGGCCCTTCGTCATCCGGTTCAGCTCTTCGGACTTGACCGCCGACGGGTTGGCCGGGTTGCCCAGCACCAGGCGCGCAGAGGTCAGGTTGTAGACCGGCCGCAGATCATCGGAGCCGGGAACCAGCACGTACAACTGATTGGTGGTGCGATCCACCAGCAGGGTGTCCGAGCCCCGCTTGCCGAGCGGTTTGAAATACGCGAGCAGTACCGCGCCGAGGCAGACGACCACGGCGATGACGATGCCGGCGGTCACCGCCCGGCTGTAGAACTGCAGGGGATCATCGAACATCCGGGTGTCGCGCCGGACGATGGCGTGCTCGACGCGGCGCAGCAGAAAGCGCCAGCCGCTGACCTGGACCTTGGTGGTCAACCGGAACCCTGCCACCGCTACGCGCCGATGTTCAATCGGCCGTGCACCGCGGCGATCGCGGCAGCCATGTCTTCGCCACTGATCTCGCTGAGCTGTTCGACGCCGAGGCTCTCGATGTCCAGCGATCGGGCCAACCGCATGTCCCGGCTCTGCTCACCGGCTTCCACCAGTTGGCGGGCGTAGCGGCCGTTTCCGGCGATGTCCAGCGCCGGCTTGCCGTTGAGCAACCGGTCGTGCAGCAGCGTCGCAGCGTCGTGCACCCTCTTGGCGGCGTCCTCGCTGAGCTGTGAATCATTGTCTTCAGCAATGACTTTGGCGATCTCGACGATATCGTCGGCCGAGTAGGAATCGAACTCGACCCGGGTGGCGAACCTGGACCGCAGGCCGTCATTGGTCTCCAGCAACCGGTCGATGTCGGCGCTGTAGCCGGCGATGATCACCACCAGGCGGTCGCGGTCGTTCTCCATCCTGGCCAGCAGCGTGTCCAACGCCTCGGTGCCGAACGGGTCGGCGCGCCCGTCACGCTCCTGCACCAGCGTGTACGCCTCGTCGATGAACAGCACCCCGCCGACGGCGCGGTCGATGGTGCGCGAGGTCTTGACCGAGGACTGGCCCTCGTACTCGGCCACGAAATCCTTGCGGGAGGTCTCCACGAGTTTCGGTTCGGCGATCACGCCGAGGCCGGCCAGGATGTTGGCCACCACCCTGGCGATGGTGGTCTTGCCGGTGCCGGGCGGGCCGGTGAAGATCATGTGCTTGGACTGCTGGGCGACCTTCATGCCACGGGCGGCACGTACCTTCGCCATCTGGGTCGCCGCCCGGTACTTCTCGATCTGCTCCTTGACCCTGCTCAGACCGATCTGGCGGTCCAGCTCGGCCTGGGCGTCGGCCAGCAGTTTCTCCCGGCCGGAGGTGTCGGCCTGCACGCTCGCCGGATCCCACGGGTCGGTGCGGGCGGCGATCTTCTCGGCCGTCGTGGTGACCAGCCGATAGGACGGATCCTTGAGGGCCGCAGAGACTTTCGGCGACGGGTGGGTGGCCTGCAGCCACTCCAGCAGAGCGATCGCGGCATCCTCGTTGCCCTGGCTACGCCGCGCCATCGCCAGATACCAGGCGATGGCCGGGGCGCAGGCCTCCCCCGCCGGCGACGAGTTGGACTCGGTGAGCCGCCGCTCGGCCTCGGTGGACAGCCCGAGGTTGGTCACCGCGACCCCGTGCGCGACACCGGCGGCCGCACCGAGGAACTTGTCCGGCCATCCGGATGCCGCGCGCACCTCGTCGATCACGTCGGTCCAGCGTTCGGCGGCACCGTAGATGACCGCCTTGATCCAGGACACCAGGTATTCGGCACCCATCGCGGGGGCGTCGTCCAGGGCTTCCATGGCATCGGCGAAGTTGCCCTCGGCGGCCTCACGCACCGCGAACGCCATGGTGATCGCCAGCGGTGAATTCACCGGGTACGTGATGTCGCCATAGAGGCCACCGATCGGGATGCGGGCGTTGAGGCTGTTCATCGAGATCTCGGCTGCGCCGGCGAGCTGACCGAAGTTGTTCCGCGAGTACCACGCCCGGAACAGGGTGGCGCGGTCGGTGTCACCACAGCGCAGCCGGCCCACCCAGGCGTCGCAGGCGGTCTCGTCGACGGAGGTGATCTCGGTGAACAGCTCCAGGGCTCGGGCCGGGGCCGTCGGCAACATGCCGACGGCCGTACCGAACAGGCTTGCCAGGTGTTCAGTCATGGTCACCTTGATACCGGGTCGCGAAAACCTCTGCCCGCGCGGCGTCGGCATCCTCCGGGGACGGCAGCCCGACAGCGCGGTTCAGGAAGTCCCGGGCGTCGACGGTGTCATGTCCATGGTCCTGCATGCCCTCGAGCATGTACGAGAACTGCGCTGCCCTGGCGCGCTGGGTGGCCAGCCCGGCGATCACCACGATCTCGGCCGCCAGCGGTTCCTCGCCCGCCTCGGCCGCATCGGGGGAGAGTTCGACGCGGTCCACCCGCCCGTCGAAGAACGCCGAAACCGTCACGGTGCCAGGTGGATTGGTGACGGTGAAGGTCGACTCGGCGGGTACGTCGGGTTCGGCAGGTGCCCACGGCTGATAGACGTCGAATGCGGCGAGCCCGTAGTCACCGTCGTCCTCGGCACCGTGGGCGGCGTGCGGCGAATTCCCCATCGTCGCCCTCAGTCGCCGTCGTAGTAGAAGTCGGCGTCGGCCTTTGCCTCGAACCAGGCACCCGCGGGCAGGAATGTCATCAGTTCGTCGAGTGCCCGCTGCAGGTTGTCCTGGGTGCCGGGCAGGAAACTGCCGAACAACTCGCCATTCACCTTGCGCGGAATCGACACGATACGACCCAATGCGGAGTCCAGCACGCCGGCCGCCACATCGGCCTGGGTGTAGGTGCCCCCGGAGTGGCGTTCGGTCGCGGTGATCTCCACCCA
>SXGT01089342.1_pt1 | contig 18943 bp, 12 predicted proteins | sample 3176221 | NCBI WGS metagenome assembly SXGT01 (sample SAMN11356862, study PRJNA531348) | freshwater metagenome | isolation source: freshwater sample F1-120 | place: China: Fuxian Lake, Yuxi | collected 2017-12-25
CACCGTCACCAATAGCAGTGGCGCGACAGGCACAGGCACAATCAAAGACGATGGCAGCAGTGCTGATGTCTTCTTGGCAAATAACACCAGTGCTACCCCTACAGCAGGGCTCGCTGACAGTGATATATCTGCACCGATAGTCACTGGTATTAGTAATGATACAGGCACGAGTAATGTGGATGGGGTGACGAGCGATAATACTTTGATCTTCGTTGGCACAGCAATCCCTAACAGCCTTGTGCAAGTATATTTGGGCAATACTGCGATTGGAAATCCTGTGTTAACCAATGCCAATGGTTCTTGGAAGCTTGACTACACGGGTACGACTCTTGCGAACGGACCCTACGACGTCACGGCGACCGCTACAGTCAATAATATTGCAAGCTTGCGCTCTTTAGTTTTTAACGCAGTGGTTGATAATGTGGCACCCGTTGCGCCAAGTATTGACTTACCTGCGATTGATGATACGGGTGCAAGTAGTCTAGATAACATCACTGGCAAAACAGTTATTACTTTGCAAGGAACTGCGGAACCAAATACGCGCTTGAACTTGTATAAACCCGATGGGACGTTTTTGCGTGCGGTTGTGGTGGATAACGCAGGAAACTGGAGTGTAACCGATATTGATCTGACGACAATTGATGGTGATGATCGTAATCTCATTCTTAATCAAGATGGTAATTTTACCTTTACCGCCAGAACTGTGGATACTGCAGGAAATGAAAGTCCTGCCGCGACACTAACGGTAACATTGGATAGAACCATTCCAAGCATTGATTTGCCTGCAGTGTACGATAGTGGTGAAAGTAACAGCGATAATGCCATCAACACTAGAGACATTATTTTACAGGGTAATGCACCAGCAAACAGTTCTGTGACGGTCAAGGCACCCGATGGTAGTGTTCTAGGGACTGTCATTGCGAATGCTCAAGGGATTTGGGCCTTAGCGAATATAAATTTGGCGAATATACAAAACGATGCGCATGCAGTTGGCGCAGATGGAAGCTATACTTTTTCTGCTGATGTGGTGGCCAATAGTGGGCCTATAACGTTGAGTTTGCCTATTGTGTTGGATACCGTACCGCCAGCAGCGCCATTAGCTATTGATTTAGCAACGGCTTCTGATTTACAAGTCGACGATATTATTAATCATATTACGGCATTGCCGACGCCTACGTTTAATGTGCAACTGCCCACTGTAGGTGATGTGCTGCCAGGTTACGTTTTGCATTTATTTGCTACGCCAGTTGCTGGTGGGGCGACTCAAGAAGTCTCTAAATATACTTTGACCTCGAGTGAGGTGACTTCGCATCAGGCCAGTTTGATTACCTCACAGATGCAGGATGGGCAATATACCTTTAGCGTTAAGTTGTACGACGTGGCGGGTAATGTTGCAAATGCTGCGCAAGTGAACACCGAAATTCGCACGGATTTGGATGGGGTTGCGCCGATTATTGAAAGTGCTGCGCCAAATAATTTTGGCGTACAAGGCGATTTTAATGGTGACGGCATTTTGGATTATAAGCAAAACGCGGTTGCGACATTTCCCGTAATTCCTACACCAGGCACATCAAGTTCGAGGGCTTTTTCAGAAGGTACGAATGCTCCTGCTGCATCTTTTGGATCACTGATTGCGGGTAATTTACAAAATGCACAAGCAAGCACCACTAATGTCCCGGTGGATGATAACGTGCAATTAAAAAATGTGGCGGTATTGCCGCTCACCGATTCAAAGTTTAACGGCCAAACACCGCCCGCGAATGTCACTTCGGTCACTGACCCATTGCAGTTTACGTTGACGGCAGTCGCCGGGCAAACGCTCGCAGACTTGGACCCTAACCGCCCCGGATTGCAAACCCGCGTGGTCTTGGAAATGCCTACTGGGGTAACGGCAGATACTTATCTAAAATTTGGTCCTACCGCCGATAATGCGACCCCGCATTTCTTTTCGTTTCTAGCGGATGGTAATTTAGCCACTTATGATGATGGCGCTGAACTTATCCGTGATGCCAACGGTAAAGTGATTCGAGTGGTTTTAACGCTGACTGATAATGGCGTGGGTGATACGAATGCAGCTGTGGGCACTATTGATGACCCAGGGTATTTGGCGCTGCTATCGACAATTACCCAGCCCGATACACCTTATCAGTTCTATACACCACCAGCGACTACGCCAACACCTTTAGCGCCACCAGTCGCAGCCTGTGCTTGTGATTGCTTCGATGCCGATGGTATGCATGTCGAGGTTGAGCAAACAAATCTATTAGTTGCTCCGGTGGTGAATACGAGTCGTGTGGACGACCCTAACAGTCATGCGGCTAATTTGGCGGAAATCCCGGTGGCATCAAATAGCGCCGGAGAGGTGCTATTACAGGTAGCTGTGCCTAATGGTATTGGCTTTACCTCGCAGGAACTGGTTCCAGATAGCTGTGAAACCACCAATTTGCGCGAACTATTAATTGAAGCCGCGCAGCCATGGGTTCAAACTACGGCTGAGATGCAGAACATTATTCAGCAAGGCATTGATGTTTATGTGCCGAGCGTGCGCGATCCTGTGCAAGTAACGTTACGCACTCTAGTCTTTAAGCAAGAGGCGTTGGTTTCCGGTCCGCAGCTAATTCATATTACCGGAGCCACTGGCACGGGAGAAGCTGATAGCCAGCATGCCAACCGTCAAGAAGCTGTGGTGATTGATGCGCATAAATTAGCCGCAGGCAGTGTCATACAGTTGGATAATATCGAATTCGCCATTGTGTTAGGCAATGTTACCGTCACGGGCGGTAATGGCAGTAATTTTATTATTGGTGATGCGGGTGCACAGATAATCAACGCGGGTAATCAAAATGACACGCTGATCGGTGCTGCAGGAGATGATTTATTAAATGCAGGTTCTGGAAGCAATGTGATTGATGGAGGGAGTGGAACGGATACCTTAGTGACGCAGGGTGAACTACAAAATCTACAACTATGGCTAACGCGGAACACGAATACAGCTACGACAACCTTTGAACGCGTTTTTGTCAATTCGGCGACAGGTGAGCATAGCGTTATTCGTAATATTGAAAAAGCGCAGGTCGAAAATAAGACGTACGATATTAGCTACTTACAACAAGCTGGAACACAATTACAAACACTCGGCGTGTTATGGAAGTTACTATTTAATCAAGCTCCGGGTGCCCAAATTGTTAAGGATTATGCCGAATTAGCAAAAACGCCTAGCGCTTTACTTAAGCAGGTATTAAATCTCGACAGCGTGAAGTCGCTACTCAATAGTCTGAGTGATCAGCAATTTGCGCAACAATTAGTAAGCAATGGCTTAGGTGTCAATGATGCGGCGCTGCGTAAAGCGGCAGAAGAGTATTTACAACAGCATACTCGAGCGGAGTTATTGGAAGTAGCGTTGAACTACGCTCCAGCAATTGACCATGCCTATACTGCGGAGGGCTTGTTGCTGCTGGGCAATGCTAATGCTAGCAAAGTCCCTGTTACAATTGAGACCAGTCCTTCGGTATTACCATTGAGCAGTAGTAGCCGTAATGCTTTAATTGATGGGGTAGCCGTTGAACACCGCACTTTAAAGGTCACATCGATACCGCTGGTGACGACAGCGAGAGTCGAGGATACGGCAACAGCAAATAAAAATTTGGCGGATATTCCGATCGTCAAAGATGCGAATGGCAATGTGCTCCTACAAGTGAGTGCGCCTGTAGGCGTAGGTTTTAGCGCAGAGCAGTTGCTGCCTGATGGGCTGTACCCGATGAATCTGACGCAGTTGTTGACGGCGGCCATCGAACATCGCGCCGCTACACCACAAATACAAGCCGAATTACAGCAGGCTATCGATAATTACGTGGCACATACGGTGCTTGATGAAAAACAGGTCACCTTACGCACTATCAGCTTAGATCAGGACAGCACCGCCACCACAGGCCAGCCTATTGTGATTACCGGGGCAAGTGGCACAGGTGAAGGCGATAGCCAGCATGCTAATCGGCAAGAAGCGATAGTGATCGACGCTCAAAAGTTAGCGCCGAATACCGAAATCCAGTTAAATAATGTCGAGTTTGCTATCGTCTTAGGGAATGTGAAGGTGACAGGCGGTGCGGGTAATTCTATTATCGCAACCGACACGCAGACCCCGCTGGTCTCGGCTGGCGTGGGTGATGATGTGATTTATGCCAATACGGGTAATCATATCTTCGATGGTGGTACTGGCAACGATACCCTGATTTACAATAATACGGGAGCACTGAAAGTCTTTTTGACCCATAACACTAATGATAGTAGCCAGCCTTACGCTACGGTGCTGGTAAATGCCGCCAATGGTGATCACGATGTCTTCAGAAATATTGAAAAAGCAGAGGTCAATGGCAAACACTATGACATTAGTGGTTTAACACTGCCGGGTGCAGATCTGCAGAATATAGCGATTGCTTCACAACTCTTGTTCGGGCATAGGACTGATCTCAATACTTTTAATCTTATGGCGACGCAGCATGACGATTTGCAAACCCTGGTTAACAATTTCTTAAATAGTCCTGAGGGCTCTAGTATTAATAGTCTGAGTAACCATGATTTTGCAGCGTTAGTGGTGAGTCACGGATTAGGAGAAAATCCGCAAGCATTAGACTTAGCTGAAAACTTTTTACAAGATCATAGTCAAGTTGATTTAGTCGTGGCGGGTGTGCAGAATGAGTTGGTAATTAATCATCTATACGCTACAGATGGTTTGTGGCTATTATAAAGTTCTCTTAGCTGTAAGCTGAATTAGAGGGAAGCTGGGCTGCTTTGCATTACTGCCGCTGGTGCCAGTAATGCAAAGCAGCCTAGTTTTCCGATTCCGCTGAGCGTGAATCAACTGTGGCTAGCAACTTGGGGCAACATAACATTCTAGGAGGCAAAGCAAATAGGGCAGATTAAATGCCTTATCGGGGCGAGAGTACGTCACTAAAACGTATTATGTGGCAAGCAAGAAAATAAAATGCAAACGCATGCTGGATATACCTTACTCTGGGCTCTCGGGCGTATTGATGCCCAATTCGTTTGCCAATGCCTGCAAATCAACATTCATCGTTTCAATAGCTAAGGTTTTAAGATTCATTAAGTAATAATCCCCAAGATCTGAATACAAATCACTGTCTGGTCGACATTTTTTCAAAATGAGGTTTTTGGATTTTAGTTTTTGCGAGACTCTAGCGACTAAAGCGCGTTTTGTTAAGGGTTTATTCAGTTCCATAAAATCTAAATAGTAAGTTAGCTTTAACTTAAAGTTAGCACAAATCTAAAAGCTTGCTTTATGGTTTTATAAATTTCGTGTGTTTGCGCCAGATTATTAAAATATCTTTGCAAAATTGCATAAGCTTCGAGCAATTTGCTCTAAAATTCTGACGAAAGATAACTTACAACGTGGCAGGCGATGCAAGAACACAACTATCCAGTTCAAAAAGAAATTATTTGTCACTGCACTTGCACGACTAAGCAGCAAATCATGACCTTAATTCACAATGGCGTTCAGACTTTGGAAGAAATTTCCAGAATGACCGGGGCAACCGCAGGTTGTGGCGGCTGTGAAACTTGGATAACCGAGTTACTAGCGGATAGCCAGTAAAGCTAATGCTTTCGGTCGAGGGCTAGTCCCTAGCAGCGCATAACGCAATCTTTATGCTCACTAGCGTGATTGATTTTGGATTATGATACTTCGCTTATCGAGGCAAAATTGGGTGCTTGCTATGCCGTGGAATGTGTTTATTCATCCCGAAAATCCTATTATAGAAACGCAATATATTGGCGGTTTGTCCCCTGAAGAGCTAAGCAATGCGTTTTATCAAACCGTTGCCTTAGCTGAGCAACACAAAGCCACATTGTTTATTGCGGATTGCAGCCAACTGACGGGTGGGCATTCGCTATTTGATCTCTACGAATTAATCAAAGTCATTGGTGCAAGTGATCTGAGGCGTAGCTTTAAAGAGGCGCTATTAATGTCGGATTTGCCAATAATCAATGAAGACGTTAAATTCTGGGAAACTGCCTGTCGCAATCAGGGTTTACAAGTCAAAGTGTTCCAAGATAGACAGGCGGCTTTAGACTGGTTGTTGCAGACAATAGCATAAGCCGCTGCCAGCAGTTTAAACACTTTAATTAATCCTAGGTTGAGCTACTGCTCGCATAGTGCCCAGTGCCGAACTTTATACTTAAGATTTAAAAAAAGTTTCTAATTTTGTCTGATCTGCTTGGGTATATTCACGTACTAGCGTATTAAAATTTTTATCCAGTCCTTGTTGTAATGGATCGATGTTTAGCTGTGCAATCGCGACTTGTTCTTGTTGCGCGATGTGAGTGAATTGCATGATTAAATGATGGCGCTTCTGGATAAATTCCAACAATTTGCTATGTGTTTCCACAATTTCAACTTTAGTTTCATAGACCCCTAAGCGTGACATTTTGAGCACGACCGCCAGCATATCAATCGCTAAAAATAACAGCATAAACACTAAAAATACCAATAAATTGTGCCAAGAAACCTGATGCTGCGGAAACATCAGTTGGGTTAATAGCTCAGTTTGGGTGAGGATATCTGGTTTGAGCGCAGTGATTTGGCGCTCTTGGGTGACGCAGCGGGCATTGAGTTGCGCTCGTTCAGCATTTAAGGTGGCCAGACGTTGCTGATCTAAACTATGCTGCTGCGTACGCGTATTTTTGAGGGCTTCACGTTCCTCGGTGCATTGATTGGATAGCGTTTGATTCTCTGTCAGTAACTGCGTGGCAATTTGTTCGTTAAATTTGTTGACTTGTTTTTCCAGATTGACGATGTCTTTACCCAATTTCAAACTATCGTCTTTGCGCACACTCGCCTGACGTAGCCATTTGCGACATTGTGAATCCTTTTTGCATCCCCGTATTCCAGTAAGACCGTTGCTGGCGATGCCTTGTTTTTCTTTTTCGGCATTTTCTGTAAATAACAACACATCTTGGTCTGCTTGCAATTGTTTGGCTTTTAAAGCGTCTAAATCCTGCGACAGTTTAGTTAAAATCGGCAGTGAAATCGGATTGGCGCCAGAGGCTTGGGCTTTACAGGCGGGGGGGTCCAGTACTTGGTCACTACTTTGTAATTGCCCGCGCAGATGGGTGATTTGATTATCCAGCAAACGGACATTACTCTGCGGATTATTCAAGTCGCACTGTAATGCTAAAGCCGCGCGTTCAGTTTTAATCCGCCCTTCATTATAGGCTGCATCAATACGTTCATTAAATAATAGCAATACCACAGGATGCGCGACGGTGACCGCGATTAAAAATGCTATGCACAGCCGTAAACTAAATTGTCCAGCTTTGCCCCATTTGGATAACCCTTGTCTATAGGTAGCAAGAAGCGCTCTATCCATGAGTAAAATCATAGAAGACCAGAGCAGGGCAACGGGTACAATCGCGTAGCGGTTAAAATTAAGGGTATATAAAAAAAATGAAACGGTAATCAAGGCTAATGCTGCCGGAATCAATACCGCACCGCCTAAGGCGGCATGTTTTTTTTGCTCGGATTCCGGGCAGGTGGCTAAGATTTTCGGACTGGCCCCAGACAACCAGATAAAAAACCGCTCTAGTTGGTTAACGGATAATTGTGGTTCTGCGTGAGGCATCGCGCTGGAATTATTTGGCGCCACTTGCGCTTTTTGGAGGTCCAATGTGGGCTCGATAGTCGTTGGATTGGATAATAACGTTTGATATTCCGTAGCGGAAAAATCATAACCGTGTTGCACTGCAAATTGCTGCAGGTTGTGCGCAAGCTGCTCTTGCGCGGATGCTTGGAGTTGCGCATCTAATGATTTAAAGAACTCAACATCCTGCTGTAATTTTTGATAAAAACGTTGAGCTTCAGTGAGTGACATACTTCTATTCCTATGAAAAAAGTCAAGCAAAGAACACGTCATTGACGAGTAACACGCACTCAGTCAATATAAATTCGTTGGTTCGGTGGCGTGATGGTGGCTCAGCTTGATTAATGTATGCTGCAAAATCGATCTACTTTAATATTATTGGCTTCAGTTTCCTGCCCCTCACCTTAACTAGACAACATGCTTGGGCGTGGTAAGCTTTAGATCAATCAATGTAATTAGGAGAATACTATGGGACCATATTATCGGCAGTCCTCTCAGGGTATGGGGGCGATTTTTGAAACACTGTACGAACATCCCATACTGATGGTGTTGTTCGTTGCGGTCACGGTAGGCGGGTGTGTTTTTTGGTATAAAAAGCAAAAAGCCAAGCTCTAAAGTTTTGAATAGTCAGGGCAGAATGCTAGCATTCTGCCCTGGAGCATGTATTACTCTTTTTTTACCCGAATCAAATCATGGCAAGATTTGCAGGTCTCAGTCACTTTACCAAAAGCTGTTTTAATCGTTGCCGCGTCCCCTGTGGCAGCCACTTTTGCTAATTCATTGGCAGCAATATTAAACGAGTTGGCAATGGTTTTGACTTCTTCTTTTTTCTGGAAGAATTCTGGTTTTAGGCGGCTTTCTTGCCAGCCTATGCCTTTGTCAGTGCCTTCACCATACAGTTCGCCCAAACCAGAGTTCGCTACTGCGGCAATCGCATTTGCAGCCGCGGCAACGTAATCTTTGTTAAAAGTTTCAGGACTGTCGACCACTTGTTTTTTGATTTTCGAAGTATTCCAGCTCAGGTAGGAATACGCTGATTGCCGCCAACGAATTTGTTCTTCAATCGGACCTGCAAACGCCGCTGAAGCCGAGACTGTCAGCAAAAGTGCAAGGGTTATTTTTTTATTCATCTTCAAGTTTCCTGTGTGTGGTTAAAGTTAAGGTTAATTAAAAATCGGCATTGCTCGAAGTGCTTGGTTGTGGTGCCGCAGCTTGGGCCGGAAAGAATTTTTCTACACCGCCTGCAACTCCCCAAGCAATTGTGCTGGATAACAGTAAAGAGATAATCAAGCGAAAAGCGCCCACACCATGAGTGTGCTGTTGTTGTGCGAGTTCAAAAGCAAGGCTAGTCGGGATATCTTTTTTGCCAGTGAGCATGGGTTTGACCAAGTTGGTTTTTTTCACCCAGCGGTAGAAAATAATCGCTAACAAATGCAGGACCACTAAGCCAAGCAAAACGTTAAACAATAAACTGTGCCAACCTGTGAGTTGGTCACTCAGACTTTTATTAATAAAGTGATAAAACGGACCTTCAAACGCAATATCATCGTTGGCAAACAGTCCGGTGCCAATTTGCACGGCCACCGCACTGAGTAATGCCAACACTGAGAAGGCGCCTAGAGGATTATGTCCCACACCTTGCCATTGGCCTCTGAGATAGGTGCGAACTCGACCAAAAGTCGGAAAAAAACTGCTAAAGCGTGCGTGCGTCGAGCCAATAAAGCCCCAGACAATACGGAATAACAATAATCCCAAAATAAAAATGCCTAGACGGCCATGCCAATCCATCAGTTCGCCACCGAGTTTAGCGGTGACATAGGCTGCAATGACTGAAGCCGCCAACAGCCAATGGAAGAGTCTTAAGGGTAAATCCCAAATATGTATTGTTGTTTTCATGCGAGTTCTCTAATAAAAACATTGTGTTACGCAGATTCTTTTTACAGCATAGAAATAATCATGCTGAGTCGCTATCGCGACGTTTTTTTAATCGGGTTCTCGCACCCGAAAGCGAAATACTTTCTTTTGCTCCGCCAAAAGAAAGTATTCAAAGAAAAGGCGGCCCGGTTACCGCTAATGTCTTGCGCTCCTCGTATTTATCGGGGGGTGGCAAAAGGGGCGTCCTGCCCCTTTGCCACCGTGCGACTTCCTTGCCGCACCCCTTCGGACTATTCCCGATAAATACTGCGGTGCTCGACGCGGTAAACGGGATAAAAAAAACGTTACTGCGTAAAGTGAGTAAAAAAGCAAGTTGCAATCCTTTGCAGCCTGCCAAATCATCCATGCCTATAAATTAAAGTACGCCTCGGTGCTAACCGCCTTTGATTACCTCTACCCAGAGACTTGATCACGTCGAAAGCGACTAGCCCAGAGAAATACTGCCGATTTATTTCCTTTATGCTCGTTGATAAGCGTTGTACCTGTCGCCAAACCGCGTTATTTACGTAAATACTGGTTAAAAAATGCGACTGTTCGCTCCCACGCCAACTTCGCCGCAGCCGCGTCATAGCGTGGTGTGGTATCGTTGTTAAAGCCATGTTGTACTCCAGGGTAAACATAGGCTTGATAATTCACTTTCGCCGCTTGTAATGCCGCTTCATAGGCTGGCCAGCCTGCATTAATACGCTCGTCTACGCCAGCATACTGCAGCAAGAGCGGGGCTTTAATGCTCGCGACTTCTTCGGCTTTGGGTTGGCCACCGTAAAATGGCACTGCGGCAGCTAAATCTGGGATCTTGGTAGCCAAAAAGTTAGCGATGCCACCCCCGAAGCAAAAACCCACGACGCCGACTTTGCCGTTGCCATCGGGCAGTTTTTTCAATTCATCCGCCGCTGCCAGGAAATCAGCCCGGGTTTTGTTTTGATCTAAATTTTTAAACAATTCGCGAGCTTTATCTTCGTCACCCGGGTAGCCGCCTAAAGGAAACAAGGCATCCGGGGCAAAAGCGATAAAGTTATCAAGTGCAAGTCGACGGGCAATATCTTCAATATGCGGATTTAAGCCCCGGTTTTCATGCACAACCAAAACAGTGGGTAATTTACCTTTAACTTCTGCGGGTTTGACGAGATAACCTCGTATTTTGCCGTAGCCTAGAGGGGAGGGGTATTCCACATAGGTCGCGCGGATACGCGCATCTTCGCGTCCGACTTGCTGGGCTTCAGCGAAGCGCGGGGTCAATGCGGCTAATAGGCCTTCAGCAGTAACTCCGGCGATCGCAAATTTCCCGGCCGAAGCTAAAAAATCTCTGCGCGAAATATCGCCATGGACATATTGATCAAATAACTGCAAGACACCTGGGTCAAAATCTTGTGCGGTTTTACGCGTCATCTGTTACCTCTTAAACTGTGTGTTACTGCTGCGCGCGATCGCGGCCTGTGGGTCATCGCAGCGCATTGTCGGCTCATTCATCTCCTCTTATGTGTCATAGGAGGGATCTAAAAGGAGATGCAAAAACCGACAATGCGCTACGATGACCGATGAATAAGGTTTCGCTTATTTAGCGCGTTCTTTAAAACCTTGAGCTAATAATGGAATGCGATACACCGAGCCGCGGCCTACAACATACAAGGTTTTTTTGTCATTACCTGCAAATGCTAGGTTTTGTGGTTTTTTTGGAATTTCAAATACGCCCAGAGCTTTGCCTGTTTTATCAAATACTTCGATACCTGCATTCGTGGCTACATACACCCGATCTTCATTGTCAATCGCTATGCCATCGGCACCGCTAGACCAGCCATCGTCTTCTTTTTTCCAGCCCGCTAATTTGGCAAAGTTACGTTTATTTGACACACTGCCATCGGCAGCAATGTCATACGCTAAAAGGTTTTCGCCCAAGGTATTAGCGACATACAAAGTTTTTTCATCTTTACTGAGTTGAATGCCATTTGGGCGTTCTATATCTGTCGCCAAGCGTTTTAATTCTTTAGTTGGCGAGATATAAAACAGCCCCGGATGTGACGGTGGCGGATTAGGATTTTCTTTGGTAGCACGGGTGCCGCTGTCAGTAAAATACACACCGCCTGTTTTAGCTAAGACTAAGTCGTTCGGACGTTGAAAGGTCGTGCCTTCGAAGTTTTCAAACCAGACTGCTTGCTTGTCTGCCGGATAGACGATGCCAACTTGCGGTTTTAAGGTTTGTACCGCCAGAATTTCACCATTGCTATTAATAGCCAAACCATTGGCACCGTTGCTGTTTTCTAAAAAAGTAGAAATGCTTTTATCGGCGCCTACTTTGATAATCTTGTTGGCTTGAGTTTCAGTGAAGAGCAAACTCCCATCACTGTAGGCAATCGGACCTTCGGTACCTTTAAAGCCATCTTTGATTTCTTCAATAACGACACCGCCTGCAGATACACCGGGTATAGCCGGGGTGACGGGATCTTCGTCGGCAAAGGCTGCAGAACTTAACGCTAATATGCCAATGAGTGGCAATAATTTCGCGGGTGGAATGTTGCTTAACATGGGTTACTCCGTAAGTTTATTGTGTTTGGGCGGAGGACGCTAAACGTAGCTACGCTAGGTCCTCCGCGATGCATTAAAAATTGGTTCTAAAGTTCACGCCAAAGTAACGGGCATCACCTTGTACGGCAGAGGAGTTTGACGTGGCAGAGATACTGCCGGAGTTGGTGATGTAGCGGGTATCAAACAAGTTACGCGCAATCAGACTCAGGTTGTATTTGCCGTTTAAGGTGGCGACGCCAATGCCGCCATCGGTAATGTGATAGGCCTCTTGTTTGCCGTAAATCGATAAATCCGGGTTGTAGTTCGCGGCGGTACGATAACTGTCGGTTAAGAACACAATACCCTCCAAATTGAGGAAGCCTAAAGGTCTACGATAATCAGCGCCAAAGTTGGCGGTAAATAACGGCGCATTCGGAATGGTTTTGCCAGTAAAATCGCAGGGTTTAGACGAGTTGTTTTCGGGAGGGCACGGCGCATTGGCAAAATCGGTATATACCGCATTATTAAATGAGCCATTGAGGAACACGTTCAAACCTTGATACGGGGTCGCGGAGGTTTCTAACTCCACGCCGCGCATTTCAATTTCGCCCACGTTACCCGTGGTGGTGCGGTAACCCGAGGTCTGTGTTGGATCAATCGCCAATAATCTTGCTTGATAGTCTTTAACGATCGTGTCATACAAGTTCAGGTTAACGAACAATTTACGGTTAAACCATGCGGTTTTAACCCCTAACTCGAAGTCCAGCACTTGCTCAGGTTTGGCATTTTCGGCTTTACCATTGGCATCGAACAGCGCTGCACCGGCTTTTTCACCCCCAGAGATAGAAAAGTAGCCCATCACGTCTTTAGTGAATTTATAACTGGGGTTCACTAACCAGTTTTCGGAATGCTCATCAAAGCCTTGACGTGGAATAGCGCCATATTGATTGCCCAAAACCCCACCGCTACTGCCGTTACCACGGATGGCGATGGCGTCATTAATGTCTTGAGCGGTCGCGCCTGGATAGTTGGCTTGCGTTAAAGCAGAGGTTGGGATAGTCGTGGTATACCATTTTTCAATCTTATTACTGCGATCTTCCCAGGTATGGCGTAAACCTAACGTTAACGTAGCTTTGTCGGTTAAATGTAAGTCAGTTTGACCAAAGGCTGACAAGCTGGTCACAGTAGGGTTAAAGGTGTTGTAAGTAATAATGCCGTTCATGGAGTCACGTAATAACACCCGGCCAACGGCACTTTTATTTAAACGGCTGTATTGCGCATCACTGGCGTAAAACGCTCCGGCGTCCGCACCATAGGCAGTTTGGCTCAATACATCATTATTCGTACGTAAACCTAAAGCGCCGACTTGGTAATCCATAAAACCAAACGCAGGTTTTTTGGAAGTTAAGCGAAACTCTTGTGACCATTGCCGAGCTTCCACTGTACCGCCAGCAATTTCTGAGATGGCATAGGGCGAACGATCACCGTCATTATGTGGTTCAAACAAACCATAGCGGTAGGCACTGATCGAGGTCAGTTTATGTAAGGGTAGATCATAGTTAATCTCGGACGAGACCCCTTGTTGATCGCCGCGCGAGGGGCGGATGTCATCAAATTGCACTTTACGCGCATCGCCAAAAATCGGCTGAAATTTTTGACCATTCACATTAAACCAGTCACGCGACAAACGTGAACTCCAGCTGGTACGGTTACTGCCATCTAAGAATTTAGCTGGATCTGCAACCGCGTAATCCGCAATCTGGGTATTCGTCGCCGAAGCACGATCTACAATAATCCGCGCTGACAGCTTTTCAGTGGGGGTAAACAGTAATTGCAAGCGTCCGCCTAAACGATCGACTTCTTTTAAGTTTCCGATGGTTACCGGACCATCTTTGTTATCGACAAAGCCATCGCGTCTATCGATATAAAAAGTGGCGCGATAAGCCAATAAACCATCTAGAATCGGACCTGAAGCAGAGGCTTTGCCTTGCAGCGCCCCGCGGCTACCGCCAAAACCTTCCATATAGTATTCAGGTTTCCAGGACGGTAGTTTGGTAACGATGTTTAATAAACCTAAGTTGGCATTTTTGCCTTGCAGCGTGCCTTGTGGGCCACGCAAAAATTCGATGTGGTCTAAGTCGACAAAGTTGGTATAAGCTGCTCCAGGCCAAATAATAGGGACGTTATCCACTTGGACGCCAACGCTCGGGTCACGCGCCTCATCGCTGGCATTTTTGCCTAAACCCCGAATCGCAATACTGGTCTGGCGAGAGTTACTGGCAGTGAACAGTACGTTCGGAACTTTTTGAGTGATCTCGGCGACTGAAACTATGTTATCGCGTTTGGTAATTTCACTCCCTACGACCGAGACGGGCAGTGGCACATCTTGCAGTTTTTCTTCTTTACGCCGGGAGTTCACCACCACTTCGCCTAGCGCTTTAGGGGCTTCTGAGCTGAAGGTTTCTTCAGCTTTCTGTGCAGGTGCCGCTGCAACTGCTTCGGCAGGGGTAGCCTCTGTAGCCTCGGCTTGGGGAGCCGCTCCTCCTTGAGCATTGGCATTATCGATGGCACTTTTGAGCTGGGCGTTTTCACGTTTACTATTGGCTAATTCTTGGCGTAAGCGCGCGACTTCGTCTGCTAATATGCTGGCATCTGAAGGACCAGATGCGCTTTTTTTTGTTTTTGTTGTATGTTTTGTTGCTGCGTAACTGTAATCCGGGGCAATCAAAAAAGCACCTGCCACCATCATGGCTGCACTGTTGAGGGCGATCCGCACAGATTTAGATGTTTCTGTCGGTGCCAGATTGACCGGGGTATTACGTTCTGGCAGGGCTTTTTTGCTGAGGGCCTGCCTAGGTTTACGTTCAATATTCATAATTTTTCCTAAATTGCTTGCTTAAATTTACGTATTCGCCAGTTTTTAGGCAAAGTTTGCCTCTCCCGTCACATCGGGCGGCGTACTTTGCGGGTTTATTTAGCGGGATAACGAGATTCTGAGTTGCAGTATTTGGTAAAAAAGACCCTCTCCAAGCTCACCCACTAAGCACCAAGGGAGAGGGTTTAATAAAAACTTGCAATCACTTGCCGTAAAGGGCGCGCCTTAACTCCCTTTAGGCGCAGTTAATACGGATAATTTGCTAATGCCAGAGCGTTCAATGGCCGCCATCACTTTCGCCACTGTGCCGTACTGCACGGCATCATCAGCATTGAGGTTTAAGGCGATTTCAGGATCCGCTGCTTTACGATTTAACAGTTCTTGCTCAAAAGCTTCCAATGCAATCTCGTTTTTCTCGATAAACACTTTGCCCTTGGCATCCACACTGATATAAATTGCTTCTTTTTCTTCTGGAGGTGCAGTTTCAGCGGTTTTGGGTAAATTCACATGCACTGCTTGGGTCAAAAGCGGCGCAGTCACAATAAACACCACCAATAACACTAACATCACGTCCACTAAGGGGGTGACGTTGATTTCACCCATCACATCATCACCGCCATCATCTTGGGTTTTGAAAGCCATTAGATTTGCACTCCTTCAGCATGTAGCTCATCCACATTGGTTTTTAAAGCCGTACGTTTGGTTTGTGGCGGGCTGACGCGGGGGGCAGAACCCGAGGCTGCAGGAGCGCGTTTGATAATGAAAGACGTTTTTTGTGCCAAGTGCACGAAGTCCACCGCAAAATCATCCAAATTCGCCCAAATCACTTTATTTCGACGGATAAAGAAGTTGTAAGCGATCACAGCTGGCACCGCTACCGCGATACCTACGGCAGTTGCCACTAAGGCTTCGCCGATAGGACCTGCGACGACTTCCAAACTAGCAGAGCCGCTTTTACTAATGTTAGTCAGTGCACCCATAATCCCCCAGACGGTACCGAATAAACCGACGAAGGGTGAAATGCTGCCGATGGTCGCGAGAATCGCAAGGCCACTTTCCAGAGCACCACGTTCTTTTTGCATTTGCTGACGTAAACGTCTATCGAGCAGCTCTTGGCGATCTCCGGTATGTTCCAAATCATGCGTAGTCGTCGCACTGTCTGCTTCTACTAGGGTTGAAAAGCCTGCGCCTGCAACGCGCGCAGCTGGCCCTTTAAAGTTATCGAGGTAAGACGCCGCTTGTAAGTCGGATGCAGCCCAAAACTGTTTGCTGTAACTACGGTTATGCAGCACGATGCGTAAGTGTTGAATGCCTTTAATCAGGATTAAAGCCCACGTCAATACTGAAAATGCTTCTAAAGCCCATAAGGTACCGTCTACGATGACTGCCGAGGTTAAATCATGTGCGGCAGGTGCTGTTTGGGCCGCATTGGCAGCGAGTTGCGTCGCTGCAGGCGCGAGATCAGTGGCGGCTGGCGCAATATTCGCCGCGGGTGCCGCTAGGGCGGAAGCCTGATTAGCGGCATCGGTCACGGCTTGTGCCGCTCCAAGAGTTGTTGTATCTGTCATATAAACCTCAATTTTGTAAATTAAATGTAATTGGTACGGTTACCCAGCCATCGATTGGAGTTTCCCCGCGTTTGCCCGGTACAAAAGACCATTGTTTTACGGTTCTGACCGCCTCTTCGTCTAATACTTCATGTCCGCTGGATTTACTCACATTCACGCTGTCGGGTTTCCCGCTCGCCAGCACATGTACTTTGAGTAACACTTTGCCATCCCAGCCGCGTTCCATGGCGATATCAGGATAGTTCGGTGGCGGATTATTTAAGTATCCAGCGCCTGCTGTAGGTTGCGTGACTTTTTCCACTTTCGGTGGCGGCGGTGGAGGTGGCGGAGCCGAAACCACAGGCGCAGGTGGTGCATCAGACACAGGCGTATTAATGGGCGCTTCTACATACTCCTGAACGGGTTTAGGTGCGACCTTGGGCTTAGGTGGTTTTTTCAGTGGCACAACCTTAGGTTGAGGTGGTTTTTGCACCACAGGTTTCGGTGGTGGCGGCACAGGTTTGGGTGGCGGTGGTTGATAAAAGGAAATCTGCACTTTTGAGGGCGGTTTTTCCTGTTTAACCAAATCTTGTTTCGCTAAGGGCATATCTTTTAATACCTGTACCACAATGCCGTGCACGACTAAAGATAATGCGATAATCACAACATAGTCCCAGGCTTTGTTATCGCCACTGGTCGCGGACCATTTGTCATCCTGCATTTTTGCTAGCGCAGGCACACTAGACCACTCATCCAATAAGCGGTCGGCAGAAGCGCGTAAGGCCACGATATTGGAACGTTTACCCTGCGGTAAGTCGGCTTCTGCTTCAAATTTATCATTTACCACCAATGGGCTATGCATGTGAGATTCTCCAGATTCAGCAAAAATCACAATCTTGCACTCGTGTTAGCTGAGTCGCGACTGTTTATCTTAGTTATTGCAGGGATCATGCCAGAGTTAAAGATAAATTGAATTGTGCGCTTAATTTATAAGGTGGCTAACATTAAGTTATTGTTATTTAATTTAAAATGTAACGTTTTTTTCTTGGGTAGACACGCTGTTGGTAGTTGTAATCCCGAGTAAAGCGTTTTTAGATGCGAGGTAGTTGCTTGTGCAGCATCAATTTTCAAAGTAGGTTGTTTCAGAGCTGTTGCTCTAGCAACAGTGAGCAGATGGACTTTGATTTAGTCAGTCGATGCTATGCAGCCATTGGGTGTCAACGTATTTAAAGTGAGCATTCATAATTGCAGAATGCTTAGCTTTGACCAGAGCGAGAATCTTTGGGAGAATGAGGTCAGAAGATTGCAAAAATGTTTTTTGCAATGTGTTCTTGGTGGGATTATTAAATGCACTGTTTACTTAAGTTTTTTCTTATTCTTTTATTACTAGGTAATTCTGCCGAAGTCCTCGCTACTATCTCTGTGACGGAACGCAACGCCCTGATTGCGATTTACAACCAAACTGAAGGGCCTAAATGGAAAGTCAATAGTAATTGGTTAGGGGCGGAAGGTACCGAATGTAATTGGTTTGGGGTGCAGTGTAATGTTGAACAGACCGCTGTCATTGGCCTGGATCTGGGATCCAACTTTTTATATGGTCAAATTCCAGTTGAGCTTGCACAATTAACTAATCTGACGAATCTAAGATTGGTGGGGAATGCCTTGTATGGCGCTATCCCTGCGGAAATTGGGCAATTGAATTTGCTACAAAACCTTTACTTATATTCTAATTTGTTGAGTGGCGCGCTACCTGCTGAAATTGGCAATCTGACGCAATTACGTAACTTAGATGTCTCCAATAATTTTTTAAGCAGCGTACCGTCGAGTATCGGCAATCTGAGCTCGCTGCAAAATTTAGATCTCCATACCAATAAACTGACCACTTTGCCCAGTGAGATTGGTAATTTAAGTCAGTTACGCAATTTTGATGTCTCTGAAAATGCAATCACGCTGCTACCCGATCAAATTTCAGGCTTAACCCTGCTGCAAAACTTAAATCTTAGTAAAAATAACTTAACCGTGTTGCCCATTGGACTGAGTGGCTTAACAGCGTTACAAAGTCTAAATTTAAACAATAATCAGCTGATTAGTCTGATTGATCAAGTGGGGCTTTTAGCTAACTTAACAAGCTTATCTGTTGCAAACAATCAGTTGCGCTCGATCCCCGAAGGTATTGCACCTATATCTTCGTTAAGTAATTTGCAATCCTTAGATTTTAGTTTTAATCAGATTACTACCGTTCCGGGTACTTTAGGCGCGCTGGGTAACTTGGTCGATTTAAAGTTGAATAATAACCAATTAACCGCTGTGCCTGATGCGCTAGGAGATATTTTAAATTTATCTTTGGATATCAGTAATAACCCGATCCGTAAGGAAGATCTCATTTCAGGCTTGTTTACATTGTTTCAGTTAAAAGGCTTAGCAATTAGAGG
>SXGT01442961.1_pt1 | contig 18942 bp, 20 predicted proteins | sample 3176221 | NCBI WGS metagenome assembly SXGT01 (sample SAMN11356862, study PRJNA531348) | freshwater metagenome | isolation source: freshwater sample F1-120 | place: China: Fuxian Lake, Yuxi | collected 2017-12-25
AACGGGGCTGTAGCTCTCATGAAAAATGGTCAAGTACTCGTTGCTGGTGGTATGTACGGAACTCAGGGTAGTGATCCCACGATTGCTGATGCCGAAGTATTCAATCCTATCGATAGCACATGGACGGCTACTGCGAGTCTGCCAAAAGACCGGCAGGGAACATTAACACCGCTAAATAATGGAAAAGTGCTAATGGCAGGGGGTGCTCACCAAGATTGGGGAGGGGTATGCTCATTATTATATACAGGTAGTGGGCAGATTTTTGATTCTACCGCTGGAACATGGTCATCCACAGGACTGATGATTCATCCCAGATTCGGGCATATTGCTATAATGCTAAACAATAATAAAGTGCTTGTGGCCGGTGGAAACGATTGTGGTAATACAAACCTCAATAGCGCCGAGCTATTTACCCCAGAATCGATCTCTCTTGAATCAATTACTTCCTTCGGCAATCAGGCCCTAGGCATCACGAGTACTGTCAAAACCGCCAAGCTAAGCAATTTCGGAACGACCGACTACGGTATCCAATCCATCGCGACTACCGGCGATTTCTCGGTTAATCACGATTGTGGTTCCAATCTCGTGGCGGGTGGCTCCTGCACCCTGAATGTATCCTTCACCCCAACCGCCGAAGGTAGTCGAACGGGTAATCTCACCATCACGCCAACGACCGGAACACCTATCGTCCAAGCCCTCAGTGGCACGGGAGTTAATCCGATTTCCCTAGGGCAAATCGCATCTTTTGGCAACCAAACCGTGGGTTCAACCAGTGCGCCCCAATCTACTACTTTGAGTAACAGCGGCGCCGCTGCCTATGGAATTCAATCCATCGCCACCACCGGGGACTTCTCGGTTAGCCACAACTGCGGCGCTACCCTCGCGGCGGGGGCGTCGTGCTCGATCCAGGTTAAATTCGCCCCGACAGCAGCAGGTAGCCGCACGGGTAACTTAACGGTCACCGGAGCGACCGGCACTCCGCTGGTCCGCGTTTTAACTGGCACCGGGATTAATCTGGCGGTCTTGGGATCAATCGCGCCCTTTGGCAACCAAACCGTCGGGTCCACCAGCGCATCGAAATCCGTGACCCTGAGCAACGCGGGCACCGCCGCCTATACCATCCAATCCATCGCCGTCGATGGTGATTTCTTGCTGAGCCATGATTGCGGTGCCAGCCTCGCGCCTGGCGGATCGTGCACCTTACAAGTCAGCTTCGCCCCGACCGCGGCGGGAACCCGCACAGGCAATCTCACCGTAACCGGCACCCCTGGCAGCCCCCTCGTGAGCGCCTTGAGCGGCACCGGAGTCAATCCCGCGCCGATTATTTCGCTGGGGCAATTCACGGCTTTCGGCAACCAACCCATGGGTACCCATAGCGCGCCGCGGTCGGTAACCATGAGCAATACCGGCACCGCCCCTTATGGGATTCAGTTCATCGCCGTCGATGGTGATTTCTCGCTCAGCCATGATTGCGGTGCCAGCCTAGCGGTGGGAGCGTCATGTACCCTTCAAGTCAGCTTCGCCCCGACCGCGACGGGCACGCGATCAGGCAATCTGACGATCACCGGCACGACCGGGAACCCCCTCGTTCGTGCTTTGAGTGGCAATGGCACCAATCCCGCGCCGGTAATTTCGTTGGCCCAATTCACGAATTTCGGCAACCACGTCGTGGGTTCCACCAGTGCCCTGAAATCCGCGACCTTGAGCAATACCGGCAATGCCACCTATAGCATTCAATCCATCGCGGCAACCGGGGACTTTTCCGTTAGCCATGATTGTGGTTCCACCCTTCCGGCGAGCGCTTCCTGCACCTTGAACGTGGCCTTCACTCCGACCACCATCGGTAACCGAACTGGCAACTTGACCGTCACGGGCACCCCAGGAAGCCCGATAGTGCGAACCCTCAATGGCACCGGCATAGAGGGCGCTCCCCCCGCCGCCACCGTCTCCCTGAATGAGTTCTCGCCCTTCGGCGACCAAACCATCGGCGCCACCGGCACGGCCCAAGTAGCGACCTTGAGCAATACCGGTACCGCCGCCTATGGAATCCAATCCATCACCGTGGACGGCGATTTCTCCGTGAACCACGACTGCGGTTCCAGCTTGGCGGCGGGAGCGTCGTGCAAGATTTCGGTAATTTTCTCGCCGACCGCGATGGGGACGCGCACTGGCAACCTGACCGTTACCGGTACCACGGGAAATCCCTTGGTCCGTGCTCTGAGCGGCAACGGGATTTCCCCGGTCTACTCCATAACCGCCGATCTCTCGCTCAAGATCGCCGCTCCGAAATCGGTGAAGCTGGGCAAAAAGGTTTCGTATACCTTCACCATTAAAAATCGGTCGAAGGTTAAGGTTCCGAATGTGATGGTTATTGGCAACTTGCCGGAAGGGGCGGGTTATATCAAGGCGCCGCCCGCCTGTGGCGTCACCGGGCAGACGTTGACCTGCCGCTTCAATGCACTGGGAGGCAGGACTCAAAAGCAATTCGTGGTCAAGGTGAAACCCAGCGATTGGGGAGCACTGACCTGCAACGCCAACATTACCGGCGAAGCCAACGACCCCAATTTGGCCAACAATACGTCCGTGGTTTCCACGAGGGTGAAGTAAGGCGATTTGAAGCCGCTTCCGGAGCCATGATATCCGAGCAGGTTTTCGATGCCCTGGAACAGGAAGGCGCCCCGGCGGTGGCCGCCGCCGGGGCCGGTCTCCGGTCCCGCCCCATCCGACGCGGCGGAGCCGGCCTCTAGCCCGCGTAGCCCGCGTAGGGCGCAATAGCGTACTCGCGTATTGCGCCGAATGAATGGCGCCCGGAAAATCCGTGTCCGGTCGGATGCCACGGCCTGCCACTGTAATCCTTCCGGAATCCCAACGATGCCTGACTACCGACGCTATCGCGTGCCGGGCGGCACGTATTTCTTCACCGTCAACCTGCTCGAACGCCACCCGAACGATCTGCTCGTCCGGCGCATCGAAATCCTTCGGGCGGCGGTTCGGGAAATGCGGCCAAAATGGCCTTTCCACATCGACGCTTGGGTCGTCCTGCCCGACCATTTGCATTGCGTCTGGACGCTGCCGCCCGGCGACGACGACTTCGCCAACCGCTGGCGCCTCATCAAGCAAGGATTCTCCAAGCGATTGCCGCCGACCGAGCGCCGTTCGCGGGCGCGGCTTGCGCGTGGCGAACGGGGAATCTGGCAACGCCGGTTCTGGGAGCATGCCATCCGAGACGACGAGGATTACGCGGCGCATGTGGATTATTGCCATATCAACCCAGCCAAGCATGGCCATGTCCAAAGCGTTGCGGACTGGCCGTATTCGACGTTTCACCGCTACGTCGCACGGGGCGTTTATCCTTTAAATTGGGCGAACGGGCGGGAACTTGATTGGAGCGTGGGCGAGCGGGCTTAAAATCCATGCGGCGCAATACGCGAGTACGCTATTGCGCCCTACGCGGGCTCCACGGCCGGCCATGACCATGTGCTCAAGCGCCGCGTGTACGAGCGCGCCGGGGTCGGGGAATACTGGCTGGTCCATCCCACCGACCGGATCGTTACGATTTACCGGTTGGCGGATGGCGAATATGGCAAGCCGGAAGTTCGGGAATTGGAGGGAGAAACGCCGGTAGCGGCTTTGCCCGGCGTCGCCATTGCCTGGAACGATCTGGTAGGCCGCTTGTGGCCATCCGAGTATTGACGCCCCGCCCGGGGCGGGCTGGGGATGGCGGTAATTCCCCGGATTCATCCCCTAATCCCCCCCGCCCGATGGGAGAGGGGGCGGGAATCGCCAAACCGCGCCTAAACGCTCAAGCTATCGTCGTCATCATCGTCATAAGCATCGAACCCATCGTCCGGCTGCGCGTAATCGGCGTCCTGGATGGCGTCGTCCGAGTCGTTGTCGTCGGTGCCGTAATACTCGTTGATGGTGACGTTCTCGACCCGATCCGAATCCAGTCCCGCCGAATCCAGCAAACCGCTCCCGGAGCCGTGATGTCCGAGCAGGCTTTCGATGCCCTGGAACAGGAAGGCGCCGCCGGCGATGCCCGCGGCGGTGGCCGCCGCCGTGCCCAGAAAGCCCGCCATTGGGCTGGAACCGGCTGGCGCCGCCGCCGGAGCCCAGGCCGACGCGGGCGCGGCGGCCGGACGGGGCGGCGCCGAGCTGGCCCAGGGATCGCCGCCGCCTAGGAAGCCGCCGCTCCGGGCCGGAGCCGGCCGCGATTTGGCCTGTTCGAGCTGGCTTTGCAGATCGGCGATTCGAGCCCTGGCGCCGTTGAGCGCTTGTTCCTGCAACAGCGCCTTTTGCACCAGGAGGTAATGGGCGTCGGGCTGCTTGGCGACCGCCTGGGCGATCAGGGCGTCGGCATCGGGGTCTTTCGCCATGCCCTTGACCTGGGTAAGTTGATCGAGAAATTCGCTTAACAATCGACGTTCTTCGCTGTTCATCGTGGTACCTTGCGGGGGCTGAAATCCCAATTGGGATGGTGAATTCGACCGGCGCGCGCCGCGCGCTGTTTCGTGCGTTAATTTGATGCCAAAATCCCCCGCGATCAATACCCTAAGGAGGGCAATCCATGGAAACCGTACTGATTACCGGCGCCAACCGGGGCCTGGGGCTGGAATTCTGCCGCCAATACGCCGAGGCTGGCTGGAAAGTGCTGGCTTGCTGCCGCCATCCCGAACAGGCCGACAAGTTGCGCGAACTGGCCGGGGCGCGGCCCTTGGTTTCGCTGCATTGCCTGGATGTGGGACGTTTCGAGCAAATCGACGCCTTGGCGCGGGAGTTGGCGGACCAGCCTATCGACGTGTTGCTCAACAACGCCGGGGTTTATGGCGATTCACGGGAAACCGGGTTCGGGGCGCTGGATTACGAAACGTGGCGGCGGGTGGTCGAGGTCAACGCCCTGGCTCCGGTCAAGCTGGCCGAAGCTTTCCTGCCCCAGGTCGGGCGCGGCTCGCGCAAGCTGATCGTGGCCATCACCAGCCTCATGGGCAGCATGGCGGACAACACCAGCGGCGGCTCGATCCTCTACCGCTCCAGCAAGGCCGCCCTGAACGCGGCCATGAAAAGCCTGTCCATCGATCTTCGGGCGCGAGGCATCGGCGTCTTGCTGCTGCATCCGGGCTGGGTCAAGACCGATATGGGCGGACCCAACGCGCCGACTTCGCCCGAGGCCAGCGTCGCCGGCATGAGGCGGGCCATCGAGGCTTATCGGCCGGAGGATTCGGGGCGATTCCTGGATTTTCGCGGAGAAGCTTTGCCCTGGTAGGCCGGGCCGGGTTTGAAAAAAGCCGGCGCTTTGCCTAATCTTGGTTAGATTTTCCAGCCGTCCAAGAAGGCGCCGTACCGACGCGGACGGGGAAACCGCCCCGAATTCCCCACCCATCCAGCGAGGCTCCCATGTCGAAAATTCTAAGAACCCTAATCCTCACGGCGGCCGCGACGCTGTCCAGCGGGGCCATGGCGGCCGGTTATTCCGCCGGCATGGCGGCCAATCCCGCGCCGGCTCCGGTGGCGGGCGGTTCGCCCCCTCCGGCTTCCGACAATTATGGCGACACGATCCGGCTGAAGCTGGCTTCGGGAATCGCCAACATGGCCACGGGGTTTGTCGAGGTTCCCAAGAACATGATCAATACCGCCAACAACACCACTACCTACGGCAGCGCCTTCGACCGCGGCGGCTACGTGCTGTGGGGCATCACCGGCGGTGGGCTCAAGGGCGCCATGCATATGTTGGGGCGCACCCTGGCCGGGTTGTTCGATTTCGCCACCTTCTACATCCCCACCAAACCCACCACCAATCCGCCTTTCGTTTGGCAGAACTTTTATTCCGATACCCAATACGGGCCGTATGTAAAGGTAGAGAGCACGCAGAAACCCGTAACTTCCGCTCCCGGAAAAAAGTAAAATAGCGGCCGATCCGGCGGGCCGGATCGGCTTTCCGCCGCTGCCCCATTCCCGTCTGTATCACCCCCTCGGTTTTCAAGCCCAGCCGGCTCCGGTGAGATTCCGCGCCGCCGGCGGGCTAGGCTCGTGTCCGCTACCCTCCGAATGCCGAGCCGCCGCGCCGGCCGGAACCCCTGGCGTGGCGGCGAGTCCCAAGTGTCAGTGGAGCGAATCGCAATTCGTCTGGAGGGCATTCCCATCGAAACCAGAAACCAGCTTGGAAAAATCGGACTGGCGGAGCCTGTCGTTGGAAGCCGTCCGGCCGCGGTCGATAGCCTGACCCGGGCTCTCCTGAACGCCCGCGGCGGCGCGGTTTGCCTGCTCGACGGCGCCGGCGCCCTGCTGTCCATGAACCGCGCCGCGGAGCGCCTGCTCGGCAGCGGGGAAGAGGAGTTGCGGGGCCGCTCGATGTTCCAGGAGTTGAACACGCCCGACGGAGACGACGGTGAAATCCGCTGGCGCCGCAAGGATGGCAGCAGCATTCCCCTGCACTGCCGGATGGAGCCCGTCCGGAAGGGAGAAGAGCGCTTGGCCTTGCTGCATCTCCAACCCATTAGGCCGGCCTGGGCCAAGGTTCCCGCTTGCGAAATCACCTTCGAGGGCCTCGCGGCGGATGCTTCCGATGCCGCGAACGTTCCGGTTTGCGATATCGTGTCGAATTTCAGGACCATCCTGGATACCATCGTCGATGGCGTCATCGTCATCGACGCGGAGGGCATCATCCAGCTATTCAATCCGGCGGCGGAGCGGCTGTTCGGCTACAGCCGCGAGGAGGCGTTGGGGCGCAATGTGAAATTCCTGATGCCCGAGCCCGATCGGACATCGCACGATACCTACCTCGCCAACTACCTCGCGACCGGGATCAAGAAGATCATCGGCGTCGGCCGGGAAGTGCAAGGGCGGCGCAAGGACGGCTCGCTGTTTCCCATGTATTTGTCCATAGGCGAGCAGAAGCAGGGCGAACAACGCATGTTCGTGGGCATAGTCCACGATCTCACACGGCGCAAGGAGGCGGAGGAGTCCCAGAGGCGCGACCATGAGGCCCTGAGGGAAAGCGAGGCGCGTTTCAGCCAGATCGCCGAAATGGTTGGGGAATGGCTGTGGGAGCAGGATGCCGAGGGGCGTTATCTCTATTGCAGCAACGCGGTGCGCAGCATTCTGGGATACCCGCCCGAGGAGATCGTCGGGCGGTCTTTCATAGATCTGCTGACGGACGAGGACCGCAAGCATTGGTCCGAGGACTTGCCGCCTCCCGAACGGATCGCCCGGCCGTTCCACCGGCTCGTCAACCGCTACCGCCACCGGGACGGGCGGGAGATTTACACCGAATCGACCGGCGCGCCGATCTTCGACGAGGCGGGGCGATTGGTCCGCTGGCGGGGCGTGGACATGGACATCACCGCCCGCAAGCAATCCGAGGATGCCCTGCATCTACGCGAGCGGGCCATCGAGGCGGCCAACGTGGGCATCGCTATCGCCGACGCGCGGCTGGAGCATTATCCGAACATCTACGTCAATCCGGCGCTGGCGCGCATCACCGGCTATTCCCGCGAGGAATTGCTGGGACGCAACCTCAGGATGCTCCAGGGCAAGGATACCGACGAGGAGGCCAAAAACGCCATCCGGCAAGCCATTAACGAGGGTTCTTCCTGCGAGGTGGTGCTCAGGAATTACCACAAGGACGGAACCCCGTTCTGGAACGAACTGTTGCTTTCCCCGGTACGCGACGATGCCGGCGCGGTGACCCATTACATCGGTGTCCAAACCGACGTGACCGAGCGCCGGCACGCCGAAGAGGAGCGCCACGAACTGGAGATCGCCAAGCAAATCCAGCTTTCCCTGTTGCCCAAGAAACCGCTACGCCTGCCGGGCTTGGAGATCGCTGGCGTCTGCGTGCCGGCCACCCACGTGGGGGGCGATTATTTCGATTACATTCCCCACGACGGCAAGGTGGACCTGGTCATCGCCGACGTGTCCGGGCATAGCGTGGGAGCCGCCCTGCTCATGGCGGAAATGCGCAGCACCTTGAAGGCCGAACTGCGGCGGAATCGGGACGGGCAGCCGGCGCCCGGCACGGGCGAGTTGCTGAGCGCGCTCAACGATGTCTTGTACGGCGATTTGGACGGAGCGGATTTGTTCATCACCATGTTTTATCTGCGCTACGATCTGGCCAGCGGCAAGTTGAGCTACGCCAACGCCGGCCACAACCGCGCGCTGTTGCTGAGCCGGAACGTCCGGGCTTGTACCCAACTGGACGCCGACGGACTGATTCTCGGTGTCCATAACGAGGTGCGTTTCGAGGAAAAAAGCCTGATGCTCGAATCCGGGGATTGCTTGTTGCTCTATACCGATGGCGTGGTCGAGGCGCGGGACGGCCTGGGGGAATTCTTCGGATTGTCCCGGTTGTGCCATCTGGTCGGCGTCCATCGCGGGCTCGCGCCGGAGGCCATGCTGCAAGCCTTGCTGGAGGAGTTGCGCCGCTTTCGAGGCAAGGGCGCGTTCGAGGACGACATCAGCATGGTCGCGTTACGGATAGCCTGAGGCGAATCTCGTATTGCTCGCTCGGGGCCGGTTCGGCCAATTCACCCTAAAGAATTTTGTCAGCCTACCGCTACATTGCCTAGACGCATTCCGAGGCCATGGCGGCGGAGCCTAGCGTCGGCTTGACTTAATTCTCTCGGGGGAAACCCAATGAACGGCTTTTCGATGAAACTCGCGATCGCTGGTATCGGTGCGCTGGCCTTGTTCGGCTGCTCGGAAACCGGCAAGAAACAAGCGGATTTCCGGGCCGGTGAGCGGCCGGAATACCAGCGGGGCATGTATGCCTACACCGATTTTTGCGGAGAATGCCACGACTCGGGCCAGCATGGCGCGCCCATTCTGGACGATTCCGAAGCTTGGAATGGCCGGGGCCGGGAATTTCCGACGCTGTTGCGGGATCACGAGCAACGGGGTTGGCTGCGTGCGCCGGAAAAGGGCGTCCACGCCGAACTCGGCGAACGGAGCGTGGCCGACGCGGTGGATTACATGGTTGGCGGCGGGCAACCGTAGTTTTCGTGCCACCTCGATCGTATTCGATTTTCCCGCGGGCAACCCCTCCCCAGCCCTCCCCTTGTCAGGGGAGGGAGCCAAAAGCCCCCTGAGAGGGAAGTGGGAGGGAATCGGTATCGGTCTGACTAGCCCGCTTGGTGCGCCCGCCATGGCGCGGAACCTCGATTTTGCCCATGGGGGCATTGCCCTGGATAATGCATGGGTTTCAATATCGACAAGGGCGCCCCGGACATGGTGCTGACAATCGAGTTGCTGTTCTTGCTGATCGTGGCCAACGGCACGCCGATTTTGCTACGCAAGGCTTTGAAGGCGCGCTATGCCTGGCCGGTGGATGGCGGCGCGCGCTACTTCGATGGGCGTCCCTTGCTGGGGCCTTCCAAGACTTGGCGGGGGCTCGCCGGCGCGGTGCCGATGACCGGGGTCGCGGCCTGGTTGCTGGGATTTCCGCTCGGCCTGGGGCTGCTCTTTGGTGGCTGCGCCATGCTTGGCGATCTCTCCTCCAGCTTTTTCAAGCGCCGCTTCGGGGTGCCGCCCAGCGGCATGGCGCTGGGCTTGGACCAGGTGCCGGAATCCCTGTTTCCGCTGCTCGCCGCGCGCTCCGAACTAAGTTTGGAATACGGCTATATCGCTTGGCTGGTCATGCTGTTTCTGCTGCTCGAACTAGTGCTTTCGCGCATCCTTTATGAGCTACACATCCGCGAGCAACCCCATTAAGCCAGGGGCTCAGCGGCACAGCAGCCGATGCAGGGTGATTTCCGGGGGGCAATTCAGCCGCACATCCACGATGCTGACCCCGCTGCCCACCGAGGTATAGCCTTGCAGCCCGAGGTAGCGCCAGGGGCCGTTGCAGAACTCGCGGGGCGCGTTGGCGTTGAGGATGAGGGGGAACCGGCCGGGCAGGCAGATTTGCCCGCCGTGGGTATGGCCGCTGAGCATCACGTCGAAATTGGCGTAAGCGGCGTGCCGGTACATTTCCGGGGAGTGCGACAGCAGTATGGAGGCCGCCTGTTCGGGGATGCCGTCGGTTGCCTTCTCCAAGTTGTCGGCCCGGTAGTAATGGGGATCGTCGATGCCGGCCAGATGGATGGTAGCTCCGTTCCGTTCCAGGACCACCGACTCGTTCAACAAAATGCGTATCCCGAGGATTTCCAGGCCCGGCACCATGCGTATGGTGTCGTGGTTGCCGAGGATGCCGTAGACCGGGCTCCGGATATGGGGCAGCACCCTCGCCATGGCCTTGAGCGCGGCCTGGTAAGGGCCGAAGGTCCGTGCCCGGAAATCGCCGGTCATGACGCAGAGGTCATAGCCTTCCACCCGGCCCAGGGCCTTGATCAGCGCGTCGGGGAGGTCGGCCCGCATGTCTAGGTGCATATCGCTGATATGCAGCAGTGTGTAGCCGTCGAAGGCCGCCGGCAGCCGCTCCGGCAAGTGGAAATCGTTGCGGCGGACTTCGATGCGCCGCGCGTTGTTCCGGCCGAGCCGGTGCAGGCCCATCAGCCGCAGGGCGTGGCGCATCAGGGCGTGCGCCGAATACCAGTTTTCGATGTGGAACCAAGTGCGGCCCTGGCCGAAGACGCGCGCCTCGAAATCGTGCTCGATACCTAGGCGCTGGTTCAAGTGGCAGCGCCCCACCCGTTGCTTCAGCCGCTCGTAGGTGCTGGGGTCGATAGGCGGACAGCGGTATTGCTGTAGCCAACCCAAACGAGAACCCTCGGGTGCGTCGCTGCCCCGAGCCGCGGTAACGGGGAGAATTCTATCTGGGGGCATGTCGAGCGTTTCCTCCTGGGCCACTCCCGATAAGAATAGCCGCGCGCGGGATTTTCGCGGGGAGGGGATTGGCGCTCGGCGGGGCCGGGTTTGGGTTCGATCCACCGCGCCCTTGGAGCGGGCGCGGCGCAACCGATCCGGCCGTCAGGAGACGACGTGGTTGAGGAGCTTGGCCAGTTTGCCGATGGCCTCGGTCACCACCGGCAGCGTGTCCCTGAGTTGGTTCGGATCCTTGGCGGCTTTCTCGCTCCGCGATGCCGCCATGCTCAGGGCTTGGCTGGCCTGCTGGTAGGCCGGCGCGGAGGTATTCGTGTTGAGGTTGGCGAGATCGATCTTTTGCTGGAACAACTGGTCGAGCAATTCATCCACCCGGTCTACTTGGGGCGGATTTTTCTCGCTCAGGGTTTCCAGGGCGCGAATCGTGCGTTGTAGGCTTTGCAGTAAATTATCCATAGGCTTGTACCCTCGCGAGCGATTGTTTATGGTCACGGCATGGCTGGGACGTGGCCGCGTACCCGATAGGGTACGCTTGCGACGGGCCACTCGTTGCTTTAATTCCGTTATTTTCTCTTATTTCCGGATTAATCAAAAATACCCATCGAGGGAAGGCACGGTTATGAACGTCATCGCGATTCAGAAGATCCTCCGCGAGTTCGCCGAGGAGCGGGATTGGAATCGCTTCCACAGCCCCAAGAATATCGCTACGGCGCTGGCCGTGGAAGCGGCGGAATTGCTGGAGAATTTCCAATGGCTTACGGAAGAGGAGTCGCGCCACCTCCCGAAGCGTCCGGAAGACTACCGCGCGGTGCGGGAGGAGATCGCCGACGTGCAGATTTATTTGTTGCGGCTCGCGGACTTGCTGGATATTGGCCTGGAAGATGCTGTGCGGGACAAGCTGGGCAAGAACGCGGAAAAATATCCCGTGGCATTAGCCAAGGGTAATGCCCTGAAATACAATCGTCTGGGCAAATGAACCGGAACCCTCGCGCATCGACTTTCGACTCGGATCCCTCCCTCGCATGATAAAAACCATCACCAATCAAGCCATTGCCCTGGCCGGCCTGTCCCAGGCGGTCTTACTCGTCCAGCAGATCGCCAAGAAGGGGGCGGCGGATCGCGAGGACATGGAGGCCAGCATCGCCAGCACCCTCAAGATCGATTCGGACGACGTGCTGGACGTGTACGGAGGGCTGAACCGCGTGGCGACCGGCCTCAAGCGCTTGGACGAGCAATTGTCCGGCCCCGAGCGGGCTAATCCCGAGCAGGCTCGGTATGCCTCGACCCTGATTTTCCTGGAACGCGCCTTGATGAAGCAGCCGGCCATGGTAGAGGCCATAGGTGTCGCCCTGCACCGGGCCTCCGAACAGGCCGAGGCGCTGGGGGTGCTCGACGAGGATGTGCTGAAGATACTGGCCGAGGCGTATTCGCGAACCGTGAGCCAATTGAAGCCCAGGGTGTTGGTGGCCGGGGAGCAGCGCTATCTCGCCGACACGGAAAATGCCGACAAGATTCGCGCCCTGCTGCTGGCGGGCATACGCTCGGCCGTGCTGTGGCGGCAATGCGGCGGCGCCCGCTGGAAACTGCTGTTTTACCGAGGCCAGTTGCGCCGGGAAACGCTACGGTTGCTCAAGTCGCTGTGATCCGGCGGAGTAGCGCCGGATGGCTTCGGTGTTTTCTGGAAAGACCCGCTAATCGCGCTTGAGATATTTGAAGCGCGGATCGTCGGGCGTGCCTTCCAGGATGCCACCGCTCTCCTCGCGAGGGTTCCATTGGACCACGGCCTCGATCTTGTGGGCTAGGGCGAAATCCTTATCGGTGATGCCTTTCGCCGAATGGGTCGCCAGTTTCACGATGACAAAGGCATAGGACACCGTGAGGTCCGGATGATGCCAGGCTGCTTCCGCCAGATGCCCGACCGTGTTCACTACCATCAGCGAGGCTTTCCAGCCGCTGGTGCGGTATTTCCGCCGAATCCAGCCGTTCTCGTAATACCATCGGGGCAGTTCCAGAGCCAGGCGTTGGCCGATTTCTTCCTCGGAGTAAACTTTTTCCGTATCCATGGGTTTGCCTCGCTAAAGTTTGGAAACAAGGGAAAACCAAGCTTCCTATCCCGCTTCGAGCCTGTCAAGGCGTCCGAGGGTGGTTCGCCTCGCGGCGATCCCCGGATCAACTCAGCCGTTCCACCAGCCAAGCCAATTGGCTTTCCGCGTCCCCGCTGAAGCCGACCGCCGCCATCATGTCACGGGGCAGGGCCAGCGACGCTTCGATTCCCGGCGGGTCGAGAATCAGCCCGGAATGTTCGTCATGGATGGCGCGGAGTAGATTGTCGATGCATTGCCCCCCGAGTTTCGCGCTCGCTCGGATGGCGAAATCCCCTGCTTCGCGGGCCTGTTGCTCGAATTCTTCCCGCAGGGCGGCCAGACGGCTGGCGTAGCGCTCGGTGAAGCTTCCGTTTTGGGCGCGCAGGGCCGCGAGGCTCAAGGCGGTTCTGTTGCGTAGGGAGACGCCGAGGATCTCCCGGATCAGCCGCCAGGAGGATGTTCCGAATCCCTGGCCGAGATATTCCAGTAGCGCGGGCGCCGGCGTGAGGGCGCCGCCGAAGATCGCCGGCTGGAAAGCCGCCGCGAAAATCAGGTAGGGAACCGCCGGGCCGCTGGGCTGGCGCTCGCGCCAAGTGTCGAGGCGGGGCAGCGACAAGGCATCCAACAGCTTCCGGGAGGCGGCCAGGGCTTCCGAATCCCCGGACCACGTGTTCATGCCGAAATGGACGGCCTTGAGCAAATCCGGGGCGAGCAAGCCGGGAATGGGGAGCGGACTGGCCTGGGCGGATTCGAGCATGGCGTGGGCCATGTTCAAATAGCCCCGGTCGATCCAGTGAAACGCGGCGTTTTCGATGGCGGCCCCCAGGCTCGCTGAGCGTTGTTCGAGCGCTTCCCGGAACCGCCGCACGGCTTCCTCGCAGATGCCGGTATGGGCGCTCGGCTCCGGCGCAGCCTCGGCGGCCGGTTCCAAAACTCCGGGTAGCCGCTTCCCTGCTTTTCCGCCGATATCCTCGGGGACTTCACGGCGCGGCTCCGGGCTTGGCGCTTCGGGAGCTTTCGCCGCGATCGCGGGTGGCGGCACGGCCGCCGCGAGCGGGGAACCTCCCGCCCCGTGGGCCACGGCATTCAGCCGGAATGGGGTTTTCGCCCGGGCGGCCGCTCCCCAAGACATCAAGGCGGAAATGGCGCTGGCGTGGAATTTTTCCGGCGTGAACGCCAATGGCGGTGGGTTGGCCGGAAGGTTTTCGAAGGGAGTTTCCGGCGGCAACAAGGCGCGCAGGGCGTCCATTTCCTCGGAGACGATGTTTTGTTCGGTTTCGCTGGCGCGGGTTCTCAGCAAGGTGATTTCGTTGACGGTTTCGCGGCGCTGCTTGAAATCGGCGTTGGATAGGCTCAATTCCCTGGCGGAGAGTTGGCGGAACAGGTTTTGGCGCTGCCGCCGCGGTTCGGCCAAGGCCGAGCCGGCTTGCGCGGATCGGCCGGCCAGTTCCGCGTGTATCTCCACGAGGAAATTCGCCGCCACCGGCTTCCTAAGCCGTCCATCAAGGTATTGGCCCCAGGCGTAACCAAAGGCGGCGACAAAACGGTCGTCCTCGAAATCGCTGATTCGAATGCTCCGGCCGAGATCGGCGATGGTCTCGACAAAGCCCGGCAGCAGTTGGGCTTCGCTACGGGCCAGAGTTTGTCTCAGTTCCGGGATATCCCGCAGCACCAGGGATTCGATCCGTTCTAGGAGGGCCGGGTCGCTCGGCTCGGACAAGCCTTGCTCGGCCAAGGCTTTCAGTTCGGCGTAAAAGCCGTTCGGGGATACCGGGCTAGGCCCGGCGGGTCGTTCTTCTGGCGCGATCACCGATGGATTCCCGTGGGTTCGATTTCTAGGTTAGGGCGGAATGCTGGCCTCGCATCCCGCCGGTCAATGGCGCCGCTTGAGCCGGTTTAACCAGACATAGGCTCGCCGGGAGTTTTCCGACATCCATTCCTGTCCGTCGCCCGCCGCGAACAAGCGGGACAGGGCGCGAACGCCGTCCTTGCCGGCCGACCGGCTTTTTTCGAGTTCCATCATCGCCTCGTCCATATGATCCATCCGCGTTTCCAGTTCCGCGACTAGGGATTCGGCTAGGGCCAGCTTGCGTTCGGGCTCGCTACGGTAGGGCGTGGCGAACTTGAACAGGAATGCCTCGCTCAGGCAGTCCAGCATTTCCCGGAACTGTTGCTCGGTGTAATCCGGGGCGCGCAACTGGTCCAGGATATCCCGCCAATCCCTCGGCGGTGGCGATGGGGCGGTTTCGGCCGCGGGCGCCAGTATTTTTTGCCAGTAAGAGCAAAAGCTTTCCGATTCGTCCGCGCTCCAGGCCAATTCCCGCAACGATTTGGCCAGCTTCATGAAGCTCAGGCTCGCGGGGCAATCCGGGTGGGCGATGACCACGGGCTGTTGGAGGGTGACCGACTCCATCAGCTTTTGGTCCATGGGGATGAAGCCGGCATAGCGTATTTCCAGGCCGAGATATTTATCCACGACATTCCGGAAAAGATTGAAGATATTCATGCTCGCTTCGAACGAAACCGAGAGATTGACGACGACGTTGACCCTGGCGTTGCGTGGCTGGCTTTCCTTGTACAGCTTCAGCAGCGAGAAGGCGTCGGTCAGGGATGTGGGTTCGTGGGTAATGATGAGGAAGACCGCTTCGGCCGATTGCAGAAAACTCAGCACGGAGTCGCCGGCGCCCGCGGCGGTGTCGATCAGCAGGAAATCGAAGGAGGATTCCAGCACGGCTAGGGCGGCGAGCAAGCGCCGCTGTTTTTCGCCGTCCAGATTGGCGCACGCGGCGATTCCCGAGGCGGCGGGAATGATTTGCAGGCCATCCGGCCCCGCGTGGAGTATCTGGTCGATCGTCCTTTCGCCCTTGATGAGGTGTTCGAGGGTGTACTGGGGACGCACATTCAACAGGATGTTGATGTTGGCGAGCCCGGTATCGGCGTCGAAGATGCAAACCCGGAAACCCAGGCGCGCCAGCGCGACGCCGAGGTTGGCCGACACGCAGGTTTTTCCGACTCCGCCCTTGCCGCTGGTGAAAGCCAGCGTTCTGGCCTTGGGCGCGGCCGAATGAAGGTCTTCGATGAACTCGATCTGGGGGTTGGGGTTTCTCATGGGCAATCGTGTGGAGAAAGCGGCTGTGTTCGGATCGCTTCGCGCGGTTTCGGTGCTCGCGCCCCCGCTGGCGGGGCGGAGACGAGGGGTTAAGGTTAACGGGTCAGGAGTTACGCAAAATAGCTGTCGATTCCCTCTCCCCCGGGGATAGGGTGAGGAGATTGAAAAATAAGGAATTCTTCCTTTTTGATCCCCTCATCCCAGCCTTCTCCCGGAGGGAGAAGGGGCAAAATGCGTAAGTCCTGGGGGTATTTCCTTCATCCAAATATATGGGCCGAATCCCGCTGGGCGGTAACGAATTGTTGGGCTTGCCATACCCTTGGATTACTTGATTTATGTTATCGGGAGCCCCGCTTTGGCGTATTTCGAGGCCACCGGATTTGTCCAAGGGGTAGGGAATCATGCTTCGGTGGCGCCAGTGCTGTCAAGCCTCACGAATCCAATATTTCGTTACCTGGGTCTGAATTATGTGACAAACCGGCGGGAGTGTAATAGTTGGGTGCCGTTCCTATAAATAAATTTATATTAATCAATAAGTTGTTGTGATGTGGCGGTTTCGGGGCCGGCATCCATCTTAATAATATCCGGTGTTTTTTAGCGGAACCGCGCGAACCAATGGCTTTATTGGCGAATATGGGTTCCTAGTGGATTGCGGGGCGGGTGACGATGTATTAAATGGGGCGACGCGCTGGGTATGTGGTGTAAATTAATGGCTGTTTGGTTGCTTTGTTAAACCGACATCCGGTGGCGCTTATTAACTCAGCGAATACGTTGCCAAATAAATTCGACAGCGATTTTTTCGGTGTTTCCGGAGGTGGATTTGCCCTAGGGCTTGGGGTGCGGGCAAACGTCGGTTATTCGGCTAAGCTTGGACGCATGGCTTCAATTCGCCGAATTATCCATGGGGGTTTCGATGACCGCGGCAGCACTGGCCCAAGAAGTGGAATCGCTCCTTTCCCTGCCGGATGCCGTAGTCCGGCTCAACGCGCTTATCGACGATCCGAACTCGGACATCGCCGAACTCACGGAAGTCATCAGCCATGATCCCGGCCTGGCCGCCCGCCTGCTCAAGCTAGTGAATAGCGCTTACTATGGTTTTTCCTATCGGGTCGATTCGATATCCCGCGCCGTGAATTTGATTGGCCGCCGCGAGCTCGGCAACCTGGCCATGGCCAGCGGGATGGCCGAGGTATTCAATGGGATTCCCTCCGAAACCATCGACATGGAAACTTTCTGGTTCAACAGTGTCACTTGCGGCACCCTGGCGAAGTGTCTCGCCGAACCTTGCCGTTGCGACCGGGAGGTGTTGTTCATCGCCGGCCTGTTGCACGCCATAGGCCGGCTGGTTTTCTATCTGCGCCGTCCCAAGCAATATCGCGAGGTTCTGGTCCAATGCGGCGAGCAAACCGAAAGCAACCTCAACGCCGCGGAACGGAAGGCGTTCGGATTCGACCACGCCGAACTCGGCGCGGAATTGTGTCTGCAATGGAAGCTGCCGGAGCGCTTGCACGGGATACTCCGCCATCATCTCGATCCCTTGAATGCTCCGGACTATCGGCGCGAGGTGGGAATTCTGCATGTCGCCGCCGACATGGCGGCGGGCATCATGCCCAGTACTCAGGTGGAGCGGTACGCAATGGATTACGTTCCCGGCTTCGAGGCCGAAGTCTGGCGCGATCTCGGCCTGCCGGACGAGCGCATACCCGATTTGCTCCAAACTGCTTCCTTGCATAGCCTGACGATGCTGAGGATTGTCAACCCCACCTCCTTGACGATTATCTAGCAGGACTTACGCAAAATAGCTTTCGATTCCCTCTCCCCCGTGGAGAGGGTTAGGGTGAGGGGATTGAAAAATAAGGAATTCTTCCTTTTTGATTCCCTCATCCCAGCCTTCTCCCGAAGGGAGAAGGGGCAAAATGCGTAAGTCCTGTCTAGGCATTTTCATCTTGTTTCATTTCCTTGGCGAAAACCGTGGCCGATGAACAGGCGGCGAGTGCTAGGAGGGTCAGGGCCGGCAAATGGATTTTCATGGCTTTGTTCCGTGTGGTTGTGGGTTGCGCGGGGCGATAACCAAGGCTCGCTCCGCGGCTAGGGTTTTACCACTCGATTCCTTAACGAAAGCCTAAACGCTCGCCATGCGAAGCACGGAGCTTTCCAGCCGCGGCCGAACGAGTCCTCCGTGGCCCGCCGTGCGTCAATCCCTACCGGGCAGCACTTCGCGTAATACCCCATGGGCCTTGCGTAGCGCGGTTTCGGTGGTTTCCCAGTCGATGCAGGCGTCGGTTACGGAGCAGCCATATTTCAGCGAGGCGAGATCCTTGGGAATCGGCTGATTGCCGGCTTCTAGGTTGCTTTCGAGCATGACGCCGAGGATGGAGCGGTTGCCGTCGCGAATTTGATGCATGATGTCGGTAAGCACCAAGGGCTGCATTTCGTATTTCTTGTAAGAGTTGGCGTGCGAGCAGTCGATGACCAGGTTTTGCGGCAGCTGGGCCTTGGCCAGGGCCTGTTCGGTCAGGGAGACGCTCACGGAATCGTAATTCGGGCGGCCGCCGCCGCCGCGCAGCACGATGTGCCCGTGGGGATTGCCGCGGGTGCGGATGATGGCGGAGCGGCCCTCGCCGTTGATGCCCAGAAAGCTGTGCGGATGCGAGGCCGAAATGATCGCGTTGATGGCGACTTCGAGATCGCCATCGGTGGTGTTCTTGAAACCGACCGGGGTCGAGAGGCCCGAGGCCATTTCGCGGTGGGTTTGCGATTCGGAGGTGCGCGCGCCGATGGCGGTCCAGGAGATCAGGTCGCCCAGGTATTGCGGCGAGATGGGGTCGAGCGCCTCGGTGGCGGCGGGCAGGCCCAGTTCGGCGACATCCATCAGGAAGCGCCGGGCTTTCGCCATTCCTTCCTCGATGCGGAACGAGTCATCCATGGACGGGTCGTTGATGTAGCCTTTCCAGCCGGTCGAGGTGCGCGGCTTCTCGAAATAAACGCGCAAGA
>SXGT01411478.1_pt1 | contig 18939 bp, 14 predicted proteins | sample 3176221 | NCBI WGS metagenome assembly SXGT01 (sample SAMN11356862, study PRJNA531348) | freshwater metagenome | isolation source: freshwater sample F1-120 | place: China: Fuxian Lake, Yuxi | collected 2017-12-25
AGCATGTTGAAGCGCGCGACGAGGTTGAAGAAGAACCCGCCGCCGAGCAGCAGGAAGCCGGTCAGGACGACGTAGGCCACCGGCGAGGTGAAGATCGAGCGCAACTCGCGCCCCGCGATGGCGAGCACGTTGCGCATCAGAGGCCTCCTCCAGTGGCGGGGGCGGCCGCCTCGGCAGCGGTGCCCGGCGTCAGTCGCGCTTCCCGCTCTCGCGTGTCGGCGGCGAGCAGTCGCATGAAGATTTCCTCGAGCGGGGCTGCGGCGGTGAGGTGCGCGAGATCGTCTTCGCAGACGATGCGGCCTTCGTTGATGATCACGACCTTGTCGCAGGTCTGCGCAACCTCGGGCAGGATATGGGTCGAGAGGATGACCGTGCGGTCGCCGCGCAGCTCGCGCACCAGCGCCCGGATCTCGATGATCTGGCGCGGGTCGAGACCGATGGTCGGCTCGTCGAGGATCAACACCTCGGGGTCGTGCACGATGGCCTGAGCGAGACCGACGCGCTGGCGGAAACCCTTGGAGAGGTGCCGCAGCAGGCGACCGCGCACGTCGGTGAGCCCGGTCCGCTCCAGCGCCCGCTCGCAGGCGTCGCGCAGTTCCCTTCGTGCCACGCCCTTGAGCCGAGCCACGAAGGCCAGATACGCGCTCACCGTCATCTCCGGGTAGAGCGGCGGGTTCTCGGGCAGGTAACCGATTCGGCGACGGACCTCGTCGGCCTGCGTCACGACGTCGAAGCCCGCCACCGTGGCCGAGCCGGCCGAGGGCGGCAAGAACCCGGTCAGGATGCGCATGGTCGTGGTCTTCCCGGCCCCGTTGGGTCCGAGAAAGCCGACGATCTGCCCGCGTGCTGCGCCGAAGCTGATGCTGTCGACCGCGGTCCGGTCGCCGTAGCGCTTGGTGAGTTCGGTGACCTCGATCATGGTTTCCTGCCCGCGGGGCAGTGGAGCCCCGGACTTCGAGCCGCGGGAAATATGTTCACGCGCCGAGCGTGTCAAGGCGAACGCCCCACTCGGGGCCGCTCCGAGCTATGCGGGGACTTCAGACCGCGGGGCCGCGTTGCCGTTTCCCAAGGAGCAGTCGCGGCAGATGTCATCCTGACCACCGCTGACCCTGCGGCCCCATCCCATCCTCCTCCCGGATCGGGGCTCATCCCTGTCCAGCTCTGGAGGGGGACCACCTCAAGTCGGCACCGACCGCCCAGCGCCGCGCCAGGGCCGTCTCCGCTGTCGCTAGCGGAATACGGCAGCGGCGGGGTTTGCCTGCATGCCCCTCTTCAGCGCGCCCCCGCGCCCAACAACTCACACCACTGCTGTGCGACTTTGGTGGCGGGCACCGCGACGTCCGTATGGGCCAGCGCCTGAGTCGCCTGGGTCATCAATGCATGGATCTGCATGTCGTCCCAGTGCTGCGCCGCGGCACCGTAGCCGGCGACACCCTCTTGTGCTTGCTGGCGCGCCGCAATACGGGCAGCCGCGCAACTCGCCTCGCGCGCAAGGCGCTGGTTGTTGCTCGGCTTGTAGCGGCTGATGCCTCCGAGTATCGGTGAAATGCGATCGCCGAAGATCGCCTTGCTGCCGAGGCGCCTCACAGGTGAATGGGCGATGGTGAAACCGCCATCTGCTGCCAACACAGTCACGGCGATGCCTTCTTCCACGCCCTGCACGAAGCCGCGCAGCTTGCCGGTATCGCGATCGAGCAGGCCAAAGCCGGCCTCCATCAAGAGTGAATTGCCACCCACTTCCCGGCTGGCGCCAATCGATACCGCGATGCCGTTGGCGGTGATCGTCGGTGTCAGCGCGTTCAGATTCGTGTGGTCCGGGAAAGCGTCGAGCTGGGCGCGCCAGCCCTGCTCTGCGTGGTCACCCCTGTCCCACAGCTTGAACACATCCCGGCTGGTGACGACGTACAGTTCCTGGTTGTCCGCAGAGACCGCCACCGATGCGGCAACCTGCGCGCCCACGTTGATGCGCCAGATCTCCTTCAGATTGCGATCCAGCGCCATGACGTTGCCGTTCTCATCCGTGATGTACAGGCGCTGGCCGTCGTTGCTGGACGTCGGCGTGGAGCCGGTGCCGCCGTCGAAGTCATAGCGCGCGGCGATGGCCAGCGAGAGTTTTTCGCCCGATTTCACCAGATCCAGAGCATAGATCGCGCCCGAGGCGGAGACGCCATCGGCCTTGCCGTCGGCTTCGTCCGGCGCGGTGGCGGCGACAAACAGCCTGCCGGTGTTGGGATCCACGGCATAAAAGTTTGATACTTCCGACCCCGCGCCGAAGATAATCCGCACCATGGCGGTGAACAACCCATCGCCATCGGGGAGCGGCATTTTGCCGAAGCGCTGCTCGGCCAGCCGGTCACCGCGCTGCATGATCCACTGTGCCGGCATGTCCCGCGCGGTCGGGGCGGCGCGTTGCCCGGGCAGTTCAAAGGGCTCGGCGAGGAGCGTGTCGCCCGTGGCGCGCGCCAGCACGGCGATCTTGCCGTCGGCCGTCACCACCGTGAGCGCGTCGAATTGCGGTACGTAGTTCACGCCCCAGGCGTGGGGTACGTCCTTGCCCTTGAAGTGCAGGCCAGTGGGATTGTGCCAGCGCACTTCACCCTGCGGGTTTACCGCCCAGGCGTGGTGATACGTGGCGTGGTAAATCGTCTGCGGGTCGGGCTCGTTCGGGGTATCCAGGATCAGCGGTGCGCCGGCACCTCGGCTGTCGCCGTGGTGCGGCAATGTCCACAGCCGTTTGCCGGTCTCGCCTTCCAGCACCACCAGACTGACATTCTCCTGTGGATACAGCGGGCTGAAATAAATCTGTCCCCGATTGTCCATGGTAGGGCCTTCGGGAATGTACATGTCCTGCTCCGCCACCCAGGCCAGTTCCTGCTCGGGCGCGGTGGCGATCCACAGGTGATCGCTGTTGTTCAGGCCCACGTGCATGGTGCGAAAGGTGATCGGTGTGGCGATGTGCGCATCGAAGGCGCCGACATTGGGATTGCCCTGTGGTCGCCAGGCGGTGCCGCCGTCGTCGGGGACGACTCGGGCAACGGGAGCCGCCGTGAATTGTCGCCACCCGATGAAGGCGGCTGCCCCGAGTAGCGCGAGAAGGATGGCGAGTTTTTTCATGCTCATGTGCTCGTCGGCCGAAGTTCCGCGGCCGACTGTACAATCGGACGCTGCGCAAGCAATTGAACTCCAACTGAAGGGCGGTCCACCAGAGGGGTGGCCGACCGTTTGCTCACCACGCGATGCCTTGATCGGCGCGATCCCGGCGGCCGGGCTCGCCTCAGCTCGAGAGGCCGAGGCCGAGGGCCTCGAGCAGGCGCAGCAGCAGGCCCGGGCGGGCGCCGGCGTCGACGTGGCGTAGGGCGCGGCTGACGCGGCCGACCGCCCAGCGGCGCAGCGGCTCGGGCGGGTAGGGGAAGGGGGGCTCGCGCACCAGTCGCAACGTGAGCAAGTCCGAATCCCTTTTCAGGGCGAGGTGCGCCAGAACCTTGCCTGCGAGGTGGGTCGTGCCGAGACCGTGGCCGGTGAAACCAAGTCCGTAGTGGACGCGCCCGCCGAGTGCCGTCCCGAAGAAGGGGGTGAAGCGTGTCGTGGCGCAGATCGCGCCCCCCCAGGACCAGGGGAAGCGGAGATCGCTCAGCTCGGGGAAGTGCCACGCGAAGCTCGCTTGCAGCTCGGCGTAGTGCCGCGGCGAATCGTCGCAGGCCGGATCGACCCGGTTCGGCGGGTAGTAGGCCGCTTCACTCGTTCCCCAGAGCACGCGGCCGTCGTCGGTCAGGCGGGCGTAGTTGAAGAAGCTGCGCGCGTCGGTGACCCCCTGCCGTCCCTGCCAGCCGAGCCGTGCGTGCTGCTCCGGCGTCAGGGGCTCGCTCACCCGCACGTAATCGAAGAGCGGTATGAACCGATGCCTGACACGAGGCAGGAGGCGGTGGGTGTAGGCGCTGGTCGCGAGCACGCAACGACGCGCGCGTAGCCGGCCGGCACCGGTCGTGATGCGGACACCGTCGCGCTCAGGTTCGAGAGTCTCGACCGGCGAGTTCTCGAGGATCCGGATGCCCATGCTCCTGGCGTAGCGAGCCAGACCGGTGGTGAGCCGGACCGGGTCGAGAATCGCGCCGGCCGGGTTCAGCAGCGCGCCCTCGTAGCGCTCGCTGTGGATCTCGGCGCGCATCTCGTCGGCCGAGAGGATCTGCCAGTCATGGACACCCAGCGAGCGTGCCGCCGCGAGCGAATCCTCGAGCTGGCGCATATGCCGTGGGGTCAGGGCGGTGGTGAGGATCCCGGTGGGCTCGAGATCGCACTCGATGCCATGCGCGGAGAGGAAGCCCGTCAGCTCCGCCAGATTCGCACGCCCGAGCGCGGCCAGACGCTGCGCCTCGTCGCGCCCGAAATGATCGATCGCGAGCCCATGACTGTGGTCGATGGTGTCGGAGAGGATCCCGGCGTTGCGCCCCGACGCACCCGAGGCGACTCGGCCGGCCTCGACGATGGCGACGTCGAGGCCCGGGTCAAGTTGGCGCAGATGAATAGCGGTCCAGAGTCCGGTGAGACCGGCACCGACCACGACCAGATCGGCGCTCTGCTCGCCCGCGAGCGCGGGCCCGGCAGGGACCGGATGGCGCGCCAGCCAGAAGCAGGCCTCCTCGATGGCCCGCGAGGGGGGTTCGTAGCGCACCGCCGCGCAGCCTATCGCGGAGCGTCGCCGATGCCCACCGCGCGCAATTTGCGTGCGCGGGCGGGGCGCTGGTAGGTCGGGCGCGTGGGCGGGGCGGCAGAGGCGACGCGGCTCTGTCTCGTCGACGGCAGCGGCGTCTTCTTCCGCGCCTACCACGCGCTGCCCGGCCTGCGGACGAGTAGCGGCCAGCCCACCGGCGCGATCTACGGCTTTGCCGGGATGCTGCTCAAACTGCGGCGCGAGCATCCCGCCGACCACATCGCGGTAGTCGTCGATGCCCCCGGGGGGAGCTTCCGCCAGCAGCTCGACCCCGCCTACAAGGCCAACCGCGAGGCGATGCCCGATGATCTGCGCGCCCAGATCCCCTACATCAAGAGGATTGTTCGTGCGCTCGGCCTGCCGCTGATCGAGATCTCCGGGGTCGAGGCCGACGATGTCATCGCGACACTCGCCGGCCATGCGGTGGCGCGCGATTACGCGGTCCAGATCGTGACCAGCGACAAGGACCTGATGCAGCTCGTCGGGCCGAATGTGCGGCTGGTCGATACGATGAACGACCGCACGACCGGCCCGGAGGAGGTTCGCGAACGCTTCGGCGTGGCACCGGAGAATGTGCCCGACGTGCTCGGACTGATGGGCGATGCCGTCGACAACATCCCCGGTGTGCGCGGTATCGGCGAGAAGACCGCGCGTCGCCTGATGGAGCACTTCGGTTCGATCGACGCGCTCTACGCGCGCCTCGATGAGATCGACGGCCTCGGCTTGCGCGGCGCGGCCCGCATCCGGCAGCAGCTCGAGGGTGGTGAGGGCGACGCGCGGCGCAGCCGCGAGCTGGCAACCGTGCGACGCGACGTCGAGGTGGGCGTCGCCATCGAGGCGCTTGCCGCCGGCGAGCCGGATCGTGCCGAGATCGCCGTGCTCGCGAACGAGCTCGAATTTGCACGTCTGCTCGATGCCGTGGGTGCCGCCGCGACGGCAGCCGAGCCGCTCGAGGCGGCGACGCCTCCCGAGACGGCTTTCGCACGGGTGGACGCGGCCGGGCTCGAAAGTTGGATCGACGGGGAAGCAGAGCTGGCCCTGACGGTTGCGGGCGAGGGGGAGTCGGCCGTCCTGGCGCTGGCACGCCCGAGCCCGGGCGGAGGCGTCGAGGTGTGCGTCGCTCCGATCGCGCAAGACGCCGACATCCTGCGCCGGATTCTCTCCGGACACCTGCGGGCGAAGCTCTGGGTCGAAGATTTGAAGAGCCTGCTGCGTGCCAGTGGGGTGGGGCTCGATCGCCCGCTCGAGGGGATCGGCACGGGGGAGATCTGCGACGCCACGCTCGCGTCGTATCTCGTCGATGCGTCGCGCCGCGCGCATGATCTCGAGGCGGCGTGCCGGGTGCGTGGCCTCGAGGGCCCGGCGGGATCGGCCGACGATCCCGAGGCCTGGGCCGCATCGCGAGCGGCGGCGCTGCTGCGGCTTGGTTCGCGGCTCGCCGACGAACTGGGCACGGGACCGCTCCGGACCCTCTTTTCCGAGGTCGAGATTCCGATGGCACGGGCGCTGGCCGCGATGGAGGCGCGCGGCATCCTCGTCAAGCCAGAGGTGCTGGAGGCGCTGGGAGCAGAGTTCGGCCGCGAGGTCGCTCGTCTGGAGGCCCGCATCCACGAACTCGCCGGCGGGCCCTTCAACGTGCAGTCGAACGTCCAACTCCGCGAGGTCCTCTTCGCGCGGCTCGGTCTGCCGACCCAGGGCGTCAAACGGGGCAAGACGGGACTCTCGGTCGATGCGGAGGTGCTGGGTCGGCTCGCTGAGGAGCACGAGATCGTCCGCTGCATCCTGGCGCATCGCTCGCTCGCGAAATTGATCTCGACCTATGTGAACGGGCTGCTCGAGCTGATCAGCCAGGGCGGCACGCGGATCCACACGAGTTTCAACCAGACCGTCGCAGCCACCGGGCGGCTCTCCTCGAGCGATCCCAACCTCCAGAACATCCCCGTGCGCACGGCCGAGGGGCGCCGCATCAGGGCCGCCTTCGTCGCGGCGGAGGGCCGCTCGCTGCTCTCGGCCGACTACTCCCAGATCGAGCTTCGCCTGCTGGCTCACCTGACGGGCGATCCCGTGCTGGTCGAGGCCTTCCGCACGGGCGAGGACATCCATGCCCGCACCGCGGCCGAGGTTTTCGCCGTGCCGCTGGGGGAGGTCACCACCGAGATGCGCCGGCGCGCCAAGGTGGTGAACTTCGGCATTCTCTATGGAATGGGTGCGCAGCGGTTGGCGCGGGAGTTCGGGATCACGGTGAAGGAGGCCGACGGCATCATCGCGCGCTACTTCGAACGCTATGCCTCTGTCCGTGCGTACTCGGAGCGGATCATCGGCGAGGCGCGCGAGCGTGGCTTGGTGGAAACCATGTATGGACGGAGGCGTCCCTTGCCCGATCTCGCGACGCGGCAGCCCGCGCTGCGGCAGGCGGCCGAGCGGATGGCATGGAACACTCCCATCCAGGGCACGGCTGCCGATCTGATCAAGCTGGCGATGCTGGCGGTCGAGCGCAGCCTGGCGCGCCGGGGCGGCACGGCAAGGCTTCTCTTGCAGGTGCACGACGAACTCGTCCTCGAAGTGGAGACGGCCGAGATCGCGGCGATCGGTGCCCTGGTGCGGCGCGATATGGAAGGTGTTGCAGCACTCGCCGTGCCGCTCGTCGTGGATCTGCGCAGCGGACCGAATTGGGCTGATCTCCATTGAACATCGCCGGCCACAGAGCGTCCCAACCGGGGGGCCGTGACGATGCGGAACTGGTGCAGGAAGCCGCCGCTGGCGATCGCGATGCGTACGCCGAGCTGGTGCGCCGGCATCAGCGGAGGGTGCAGGCGGTGGTGATGGGGATGGTGCGCGATCCGGATATGGCGCTGGACATCACGCAGGAGGCCTTCCTCAAGGCGTGGCGGTCCCTGCCGCGCTTCAACGCCGAGGCGAAGTTCTACACCTGGATCTACCGGATCGCGGTTAACCTGGCGATTGACAAGAAGCGCAGTGAGCGACGCCAGCCGCTCGCGCTGGCCGTGTCGGGCGACCCCGAGGAGGGGACACCGCTGCTGGAGCGGATCGCCGACAGCCGGGCCGACGCGGACCCCGAGGATGTGCTGCGCGGTGGTGAGCTGCGGGCGCGGGTGCGGGAGGCGATCGACGAGTTGACCCCGGATCACAGGGCCGTGATACTGCTGAGAGAGGTCGAGGGCCTCTCTTACGAGGAGATCAGCCAGGTCATGCAGTGTTCGAAGGGCACGGTGATGAGTCGCCTTCACTATGCTCGCAAGAAGCTGCAGGCCGGCCTCGAGGAGTTCCTGTGACCTGCGCTGAAGCCGAGCGTCTGACCGAGGCCTTCCGCGACGGTGAGCTCGACGCTCGCACGATGCGTCTTTGTGCGCTGCACCTTGCGCGCTGCGCCGCCTGCGCCCGCGAACTCGACCGCCAGGAACGACTCGGCGAGCTGCTCCGGGAATCGCTGGGCGTTGGCGAGAGGGATGACCCGGACGACGCCGAGGACAGGGGTGGTGACCGGGTTCTGGACGGTGTGCTCGCCGGGATCGCCGCGGAGGAGACGCAGGGATTCCGGCTGGCGGCAGCGGCGGTGGGCATCCGGGGCGTTCTGCTCGGGCGCTCGGCGTCCTCGCCGGGAGGCGCGGACGACGACGCCGCGGTCGAGCCCTGGCTCCAGGCCCGGTCGCGAGGGCCATCCGGGCTCGGAGTCGCGGGTGGCTTGATCGCCCTCGCCGCGGCGCTGGTGGTCGCCCTCTACTTCGGGGCGTTCGGCCCGGAGGGTGACGGCAAGCAAGTTGTTCATGAGCCTTCGTCCACCACGGCCGTTCGCGTGGCCGACAGGGCACTCCCGCAACCGTCGGCACAGATTCCAGCGAAAGCCCCGGCGACGCGCCTGGTGCGCGCGGAGGGACAGCCGGCGCAGATCGAGAGCGTGCACGGTTTTGGGCGCGGTGAAGTTCAGGTTTGGGCTGAACCGGGCGAGCGGGCCGCCGTGATCTGGCTCGGCGCGGCGCCGCCCGGGGCACGGAAACTCGAGGTCCAGCGGTGAGGCTCGGACCGGCTGGCCGGCTTGGGTCTCTGGTTGCTCGCGGAGCCGTGGGGGTCGTGCTGCTCGGCGCGCTGATCCTGCCGCCGGCGCCTGCGACGGCAGCCGAGGAGCAACTCGTCGCGATTCATGTCGGCACGGTGCTCACCCATGCGGGGGCCGGCGGCCAGGATCCGGCACTTGGTCCCCTGAACGCCCAGCTCCGGCGCATGTTCCGTTATCCCGGCTATCGTCTGGTGCGCCGCCAGGTGCGTTCCACACCGCTCGGCCGCGAGGCTCGTTTTCGCTTGCCGGGCAACCGCACACTCGTCGTTGTGCCCGCTCGGCTGCAGGGCAGCGAGCACGTCGTGCTTGAACTGATGCTGGACGAGGGCGGGCGCCGCTTGATCGACAGCAAGGTCGCCGTGGCCGGTGACGCACGGGTGCTGCTGGGTGGTCCGCCGCACGCGGGCGGTGTACTGATCATCGCCGTCGGAGCGCGGCCCGTGTCGGCGGAGCCTCTGCCGGGGCTGGATTCGGCGACACCGGATGCGCGGGGAGAGCGATGAACACGACAGGACGACAGCAGAGCGCGCTCGACTGGATGCTCGGCGCGTTGGCCGAGTCGGCCGCCACGGCCTGGCAGGAGATCCGCACCGGCTGGCAGCCGGCGGAACTGCTGGCGGGTCGCTCGTGGGAGGAGCTCTCGCGCGTCACGGCACCCGTCGAGCCCTTCAACCGCCCCGAGTTGCTGGCTCCCGTGATCGGCCTCGCAGGCGTGGTTTTCGGTTTGGTCTTGGCCGGCGTCGCGCTCGGCGCGCTCGGGACGCTACTGCTCGCCATCCTCGGCATGGGTATCCTGCTGAGCCGGCTTTACGGAATCTCGCTGGAAGTGGTTGCCCTGGGGGCGTGACGTCCACCGGGACCGGGCGCGCCGGGACTTTCCTGGCCTTGCAGATTCGCTCCCGAAGTTTGCAACGCTCGGCCAACCAAGAGCCAGCCTTCCCGCGATTTGTCGGTGCGGAGCCGGGGGGCCGGCGTGGTCCGGGGTTTGCTCTCCTCCTGGAGAGGGGGAGGATCTTCAGGTCTCGAGTCACGGCGTCGGCGAGTGCTCGCGTGACCTCGAGAGCCGCCACCCGGTGCAGGGGAGTCGTCGCATGGTCGCCCGCGCCACATCGTACTCGTTGCGCTACACGAGCAGACGCCAATCATCGATGCGCCCGGCAACACTTTGGCGATGCCTGACGGTGCTGAGCGCGGCTGGCCTGACACTCGGTGCCGGGACGAGAGAAGCGGCCTTCGCGGCGAGCGGGGCGGCGTCCACCGCCGCACCATCGGGGCTATGGGCTCCGGCCCCGAGCGTCGTTCCTCTGGCCGTCGAAGGGCCGTGGGGCACAACTCTCTCGCTCGAAGTCCATGAGCGACTGCGCGGCGAGTTCGTCTCGTGGTTCGAACCCGCGCCGGGCTCGGCCACGCCCCGTTACCGCTATGATTTCATGGGCAACAAGCTCCAACTCGGACTGCGCGCCAGGGGTGGGCCGATCGAGATCTTCCTGCAATACGAAGACGTGACCCTTGCCAACGTGCCTGCGAATGCGGTCGGCCCCGGAGGCACCTACTACGCCAACACCCCGTCCCGAACGCAGCATGGTGCGGTCCTGCGCAACGCGTGGGCGAGCTACCGCGCCCCCTTCGAGGATGGGGTCGCGCTCAGCGTGCGTGGCGGGCGGCAGCTCTACGCGAACGGCCTCGAGGTGGTGGCGCGCGATCCCGAGCTGCGCTGGCTGCAGAACCAGCGTCTCGCGCAGCGCTTCATCGGCCCCTTCGACTACACCCACGTCGGTCGGAGCTTCGACGGCGGTCGGATCGCGTTGGAACATCCCGCCTTCAATCTGACCGGCTTCGGCTTCCGGCCGACATGGGGCGGCTTCGAGGTCGATGCCAACCCCGAGCTGGATATCGTCGTTGGCGGAGGCTCGCTGTCGCTACCGGATTCCGATCAGCTCCCAGGAACGTTCGCTCAGCTCTCGTGGATGTTCTACCAGGACGAGCGCGACGTGCTCTTCCTCGACAACCGGCCACTGGCGGCGCGCGAGGCGAGTCGCGGGCGGCCGGCACGGCTCCAGACGCTGGGCCTCAACGCCGCGCACGTCGAGCACTTCCCGCAGGGCCTGCTCGACACGGTCGTCTATGGATTCGGACAGGCCGGCGACTGGCAGGGCCAGGACGCGCTGGCCTGGGCGTACGGTGTCGAGGCCGGTTGGCGCTTCGCGGAACTGCCGGCGCGGCCCTGGCTTCGCGCCGGTATCAACGCGGCCTCGGGTGATCCCGATCCGCTCGACGACCGGCACCAGACCTTCTTTCAGATGCTGCCCACGGCCTGGCTCTACGCGCAGATGCCCTTCTACAACATGATGAACAACCAAGACGTCTTTGTGCAGACGATTTTCGAGCCGGACCCCAACGTCTCCCTGCGTTTCGATGGCCACTGGCTCCGGGTCCGCTCGGCCGAGGATCTCGCGTACTTCGGTGGCGGCGCGACGCGCAACGATCTGTTCGGCTATGGCGGGGTGCCCGCACGGGGGCAGCGCGAGCTGGCCTTCATGGTCGACATCCAGGCCAACTTCCGCGTCACGCCGTGGTTCTCGATCTACGCCTTCTACGGCCATGCTTTTGGCCAGGGCGTGATCGCGGCGAACTACGCCGCTACGGGCAACGATTACGGCTTTGTCGAGACGACCTTCGTGTTCTGAAGCGAGCCCGGTGTTCCTTAAGCGCTGCGCATCGTCTCGGAAAGGATGCGTGAGGTCGACTCGCGCATGATGCGCGGATCCACCGTTCGACCTTCGACGAGGGCCGCCCGGACGTCCTTGCCCGAGATCGAAACGGGCTTCTCGCCGGGGTGGTTCTCCGTGAGATCGACCCGGCCCATCGATTCATAGAAGGCCGCAAAGCCGACCTTGAGCGGCGAGATCGCGAGCCCTCCGGCGAGCTGGCCGAAGATCTCCTGCGCGTCGAAGTCGCCCCAGATCGCCGAGCCGTCGGCGAAGGGCGCGTCGGCGTGCTTGCGTCCGATGACGATGTCGGTGAATCCGAAGTTCTGGCGGTAGATCGCGTGCATGACGGCCTCGCTCGGGCCGCCATAGAACATCTTGATGTCGAGGCCGAGCAGGATCACGCGGTCGGCGACGGCCTCGCCGCGGGGGCCCCAGAGGCTCGGGTCACTGTCGCCCTCGCCGATGCCCCGCGACTCGAGCAGCGCCTCGTAGGTGTGCATGCGGACGTCGGCCGGCACGTCGTCGCCCTTGGTCTCCCCGACCAGCGGATTGAGGCAGGCGCCCGCGTTGTAGCCGGCGCGGATCAGCGTCTCGAGGCCATAGACCAGCGCGTACTCGTGCGCCCGGTGGAGCGGGTTGCGCGTCTGGAAGGCGACGATGCGCTCCCAGCCCTTGCCGGCCAGAAGCTGGCGCACTTCACGCGGGCTCAGCACATACTTCCCGAAGGAGGGATTGCGCGGCTGAGGCAGCACCTCGATGCGGCCGCCCACCAGATGGGTCTTGTCGGCGTCGCCCTTGTGCACCATGTCGGCACCGGGGTGATCCGTACGCTCGGTGCGGTAGACGGACTTCAAATACTTGGGCTTGTCGTAATCGAAGATGTCCGAGACCTCGAGCGTGCCGACGATTTCGCCACGGCTGTTGGCCAGAGCGACCCGTTGGTCGCGTCCGAGGCGGGCGGCGGTCGCGGCGGTCGCCGGGAGCGAGAGGGGGATCGTCCAAGCCCAGCGCTTGCCCGAGGCCTCGATGCAGCCCTCGTCGAGCACACGATGCCAGGTCGCGCCGTCCATCGGCCCTTCGAGCGGTGTCAGCGCACCGTCGGCCCAGCGGTAGACGGTCGAGAGGTCGGCATCCGAGACCGGCAGCACCGGCAGCTTCGCTGCCGCGGCGCGGAAGGCGTCGCTACGCTCGGCGGGAACACTGCGGTCGACAAGTTCTGCTCTGCCGCCGTGGGGCGGAACGCGATCGGTCATGGTTCAAGGAGTCCTTTCGTCGGGAGGTCGCCCGGGCGGGGCTCGCCGGTCCCTAGCAGACGAGACCGGATCGGCACCTTGGCGGGTGGCCCGATTCGCGCGGGCATGGTTCGAAGCGGAGCTGGGACTTTTCGCTGTAGCGAAGGCCATGGCAGGCCGAGGGAGAGTGCTGTGGAGCGTCACGATCGGATCGTTCTGGCGGCTCGCATCCACACCATGGCCGCGCGCGGTGCCGGGCCGGCACAGGCCGAGGCGGTGCACGTCGTCGATGGACGAATCGCCGCCGTCGGTCGACGCGACGAGATCCTGATGCGCCGCCGCCACGGCACGGACGTGATCGACCTTTGTGACGCGGTACTCCTGCCCGGTCTGATCGAGCCGCACACGCATCCCGATCTGTGTGCGCAGTTCTCGGCATGGGTCGATGTGAGCGGGTTTCGCCATCCCGAGGTTGCGCGGGTCGAGCAGGCTCTGCGCGATGCCATCGCAAGTACGCCTGCCGGCAGCTGGATCTTCGCTTTCGGACTCGATCCGATGCTCACGCCCGATCTCGGCGCATGGGGCCGGGATCGGCTCGATCGGCTGACGACCGATCATCCGGTGTTTGTGCTGATCCAGTCGCTGCACACAGCGTTCGTGAATTCGAAGGCTCTCGAGCTGGCGGGCATCGACGAGACCACGCCACTTCCCGACGGCGGGCACGGCTTTGGTCGCGACGCAGCCGGGCGGCTCGACGGCCGTCTGGCCGAGCAGCCGGCGATGGGACCATTTATGCGCTTTGCGTTGGGCAGCCCGGAGGCGGCGCGGGATGGCCTGGCCACGCAGTACCGGCGCTACCGGGACGTCGGCATCACCTCGATCGGTGCAGCCGGGCTCTTCGGCGGGCGAGCGCAGCTGCCGATGCTCGCGAACGTAGCGAGCGCGGCGCGGACGCCGGTGCGCACCACGGCCTACCTGCCCGCCGATCTCGCCGACCTCCTGCCCGGGATGCCGCGCGACGGCGACCGCTGGCGCGTGCGTGGCGTCAAGCTCTGGTACGACGGTTCGCCCTATACCGGCACCATGTTGCTCGACGAGCCGTATCTCGATTCACAGCTCTGCTGCTGCACGCTCGGCATTCCGGCCGGCACGACCGGCCGCGCGAACTTCAGCCCCGATCAGTTGATGGACACGCTGGTTGGCCTGCACGACGGGGGCTGGCAGGTGTTGACCCATACCCAGGGCGATCGCGGCTGTCGCGAGATGCTCGATCTCTACGAGCGGGTCATGCGCGAGACCCGGCACGGCCCCGCGGCCGATCATCGCTGGCGGCTCGAGCACTGCGCGCTGATCTCGCCAGCCGATCTCATGCGCGCCCGCGAACTCGGAGTGTCGCCGAGTTTCCATGTCAATCATGTTCGCCACTACGGGCCCGAGCTGCGCGATTCGATCCTGGGGGCCGAACGTGCCCAGCGCTTGATGCCACTCGCCGAGGCGGTGCGGCTTGGCCACCGGATCTCGCTGCACGCGGACTCGCCGATGTACCCGGCCGATCCGCTCTCGCTGGTGCGCACCGCGGTCACGCGCCGGACGCGGCAGGGCGACGTGCTCGGCGCGCACCACGCCATCGATCTCGAGACGGCGCTGCGCGCGGTGACCGTCGATGCCGCCTGGCAGCTCGGTCTCGACGGCGAGACGGGATCGATCGCGCCCGGCCTGCGCGCCGATTTCACCGTGCTCGAGCGCGACCCGGCGGCGGTGGCCGCCGAGGATCTCGATCGCATCGCGGTTCTGGATACTTGGCTCGACGGTACGCCAACCTCGGCCTGAGCCGGAGCACATCGCTCTCCGACGAGGGCCCTGCGCCGGGCCGCGCCAGGAGAGGGCAGGAGTTGGGCGTCTGCGGCACCCCGATCGCCGCAGACGCCCCGCGCAGAGGGGGATCCCGATTCGCCCCGGAAGTCTTTCGTCAGGGAGCGATGGCCGCGGCGATGAACTTGGTGGTGTCGTTCTTCTTGGCCGTGGCGAAAACCGTCTCGAAGCAGGCTCCGGTGTCGCGGGCGACGACTTGTGCGGTCACCGGCAAGGTCCAGGGCGACGCCGGCAGCGCGAGAGCGGTGCCCTTGCCTTTCAGCAGCATGAGCCCCTTGGCGCCGGTCTGCACCTTGGCAAAGCGCAGGCCGTCGGCCGCGCCGGTGGTCTCCTTGTAGAGGAAGAGGCCGGGCTTCTCGGGATCGGTCACCCACAGGTGGGTGTCGAGCGCGGCAACCCCGTAGGTGGCGACCGCGTCTGGGGGAAGCGCGCCGTCAACCTTGAGTCCGCTCGAATCCCACACGCAGAGGCCGAGATCACTCTCCGCAGAGGGATCACCCACGTCGGCTGCCGGCAATTCGACGCCGGCCCAGCGATAGGTCAGCGAGTCGCTGGCATCGATCGCGCCCTGTTTGGCGACGAGCCCGGCCTTGCCCGAGGCGAGGCAGCCGCTGAACGGGCTCGCCGGGCAGCGCGCCGTACCCTTCTCGATCCGGAAACTGTCGAGGATGTCGCCGTCGAACTCGAGGAAGTGGCCATCGAGGGTATCGCCGTCGATCTCGAGAACCATCGTGCCGTAGTTGACAAGCTTCGACGCCATGAGGCGGTGACCCTCGGCCGGGATGAAGGCACGCGCATCGGCGGCACTGCCGGCGACGACGAAGACCGCGCCCTGGTTGGGCGCCTGGCCGGGGTCGGCCTTGCGGTAGGCGCCGTCGGTGTCCGGGTCGCCGTTCCCGGCATCGAGCAGCATCGAGGCGTCGAGCGTGCCGGACAGACCTGCGTGTCCGTCAATCAGCGGCGTGCGCTCGTAGGAGTGACTATGGCCGCTCACGACCAGATCGACGCCATACGACTCGAGCAACGGCACGACGTTCGCGCGCATCTCGATCTCGTTCACCTCGACGTCGGAATCGTGGAACTGTCCCTTGCTGTAGGGCGGGTGGTGCCAGGCCGCGATGATCCAGTCGGCGGTCGTGGCCGTGAGGTCCTGCTCGAGCCAGGTCAGCATCGCACTGCCGGCGGCGCGTGAGCTGTCCATCGAGTCGAGGATCACGAAGTGGATGTTGGCGTAGTCGAAGGAGTAGTAGGCCTCGGTTCCCGAGGCGACGCCGTTGGTGCCGGATTCCCGCGCAGTCGGGAAGTCGAACATGGTGAAGTAGGGGCCGGTCTGAGAGGCGCTCAGGTTGCCGCCGTAGTACTCGTGGTTTCCGATGGCGGACCAGAGAACCTCCCGGCGCAGAAAGTCTTCATAAAAATCGAAGACCGGGGCCTGATAGGTGGCGTCGTTGCCGGCGAAGTACGCGTTGTCACCGAGCATCAGCCAGACATCGGTGGCATCCGAGGGGTTCGCGCCGGAGTAGGCGAAGTAGGCATCGCGCGTCGCGGTATGAGCCGCGTTGGCGTAGCCCGAGTCGCCGTAGGTCCAGATGCGGACGGGTTGCCGGGCCCCGGGCGTTGGCAGCGTTGTGAAACGGTGGTCGGCGTCATCGCCTTCCAGCCGCGCGATGGTCGTGCCGACGGCGTAAACGTAGCTCGTCGCCGGCGCGAGCCCGGTGACGGTGATCGAATGTTCGGTGGTGGCCGTGGCGTCGCTCGCAGACTGGTCGAGGTTGCCCGCTGTCGCCCCCCATTCGACGCGCGAGTCGCTCGCAGTGTTGGTGCGCCAGCGCACGATGATGCTCGTCGTCGTCGGTTTCTGCAGGTAGGGCCCGCGCGTGATCGTCTGGGCTCGCGCGGGCGACGGTGCGATCGCGAGCCCGGCGGCGACGAGAGTCGCCAGCAGGATGGCTCGGCGGACGAAGAGGGTGTGTCGAGGAGCAGGGGTCGGGGTCGTCATGGGGCAGGGTCTCCCTTCGGGGTTCGGCTCGCCGAGAGACTCGCGTCGAGTTCCCGTTCGAGTGCGGCGAGGCGTTCGGGGCGGCGTGAGCGCGGGCGTTCGCGCAGGATGGCGAGGGCCCGCTCGCGGCTGCGGACAGCCTCGTCTCCGCGGTCGAGGCTGTCGAGGATGGCCGCGCGTTGTGCGAGCCAGCCCAGGTGACGCGGGCTCTGCGCGAGCAAGCGATCGAGGCGCGCAAGGGCTGCGGCGTTCCGTCCGGCTTTCTGCTCGAGACGGATGGCAACGAGTTCGATCGAGGCGATGGCGCCTCGGCGCATGTAAATTCGATCCGCGACGGCGAGGGCACCCGGCTCGTTGCCGCTCGCGACGTGGACGCTCATGGCTTCGAGGATGTCGTCGGGTGACGGCTGTGCCGTCGAGTCGAGTGCTGCGGCAAGATCCCGGGCCGCGCCGGCGAAGTCACCCCGGGCCCGTCGCGCCTGTCCGCGCGCGCGGATGAGCGTCGGATCTCCCGGTGCCTGATCGAGCGCTGTCTCGAGGGTCGCGAGCGCGAGCTTGGCGTCGTCGGCATCGAGCAGGGCGTAGGCGAGGGCCAGCCGTGCCCGCGACGGCGTCGCGCCAAGCCGCAGCGCGCGCCGCGCTGCCGTCGCGGCGGCCTTGGGGTGGCCGGCCGAGCGCTCGATCGCCGAGCGCTGGAGCAGGAGTTCGGGATCGTCGGGGTGGCCGGCCTGCGACGTCTCGAGCACCTGGATCTGTTCGCTTGTCGGGAGGTGGGCCGCGGCGGCCGCTGCGTAAGCGCAGAGGAGCGCCACCAGCAAGTATTGGAGTCGGCTCTTCGCACGCCGGTGGGGCGATGCATGCAGGCGCGGCACGGTGAGCCACGGTAGATCGGGCGACGAGGGGAGCACAAGCCCGAATCGGCGTCTGGAATCGAATGGTCGCTCCGGGAGGCGAGAGCCCAGGATCGCTCGATTCGCGCGGATGTTTCGGGAGGCTGTTCGCTGCGAGTCACAGAGGTCACCTCGACCGGGCGACTCGATGCACTGCGTCAGGTGTTCGCGGGGTGGCGGCGAACCTCTACTTCGGTTCGACCGCGCGCGAAGCGCAGCGCGGACATGGTCCCGAGTGGCGGCGGGGTACGGCGCTGCGCCACTCTTCGTTCTCGAGCAGGAGGGCGCGCGCCTGGTCGCCTTCGTCGGCGGGGCCAAGCCGCGCGAGCCAGACGAGGGCGGTCAGTGCGGCCATGGCACCGACGAGGGGATCCTCCAGCGCCCGCTGCGCTGCGGTGCGGGGTTTGGTCCGTGCGGATTCGCTGACGTCGTCGGGCCAGTCGAGGCAGGCGAGACAGAGGCCGGAGCGGGCTGGGACGAGCAGGAGCCCCGTCGGATCCCCTCGCAGCAGGCCGATCTCGCCCACGAGTGCGGGCGCACCGCCGCGACCCCGCTCGGTATCCGGTTGCGGGGGGGCCGTGGGTGCAAGCGCCGCGGCTGCGCGAATCCCGACCCGGGCCGACGGCTCGCTCGCCGTGATGATCAGATCAAAGCGCAGGCCTGTAGCGGCGGCGCCGACTCGTTCGACGCGGTTCGTGTCGGGCCGGCGCTGGTCGAGCGGGGCGAGGGCGGTCTCAGGGGACACTCCATCGCTCGACACCCACACGATCCGGCCGACACCGGCGCCAGCGAGATAGCTGGCGGCGAAAGCAGGAGCGGCGCCAGCACCGATGATCTGCACGCTCGACGCCGCGAGCAGGTCCTGCCCCCGGCCGCCCATGGCAGGAACCAGGATCTGCCGGCTGTAGAGGTCGATTTCGTCTTCGGTGAGGGCCATCGGCAGGACCGGCGCGACAGCTTGTCGTCGACTCAGCGGCTCGCGAGATCGGCCGGGCGCGGGCTCTCGCCCCAACCGCGCCAGAGGTTGGTGCTCAGGTATCTGTCGCCGAAATCGGGGAAGATCGTCACGATCTCGCCCTGGTCGAGCGTACGGGCGAGCTTCAGCGCAGCCCAGCAGGCCGCGCCCGAGGACTGCCCGACCAGCACGCCCTCCTCGCGACCGATGCGGTAGACCATGTCGTAGGCCTCATCGGTTGGTGCGGGAATTTTGTCGTCGAGTTCGTCCTCGTGGTAGATCCCCGGCACGATTGAGCTTGCCATGTGCTTGAGGCCCTCGAGGCCGTGAAAGGAGTCCTCGGGTTCGACCGCGATGACCTGGATGGTCGGGTTGCGCTGCTTCAGGAAGCGGCCGGTTCCCATGATTGTCCCACCGGTGCCGATGCCGGCGAGGAAGTGTGTTACCCGCCCCCCGGTCTGCTCCCAGATTTCGGGTCCAGTGGTCGCATGGTGGGC
>SXGT01759744.1_pt1 | contig 18930 bp, 27 predicted proteins | sample 3176221 | NCBI WGS metagenome assembly SXGT01 (sample SAMN11356862, study PRJNA531348) | freshwater metagenome | isolation source: freshwater sample F1-120 | place: China: Fuxian Lake, Yuxi | collected 2017-12-25
CATCATCCAAACCAGAATCACAGCCAAAGCCACAACCATCACCAGAACCATAACCATAGCCAGAACCAAAACCAAAACCATCACCATCACCATAACCAGAACCCTCGCCAGAACCCTCGCCAGACCCATCACCAGAACCATCACCAACACCATCAATAGAGCCATCACCAGAGCCAACACCAGAACCAGAACCATCATTCAATTCATCTACGCTGTCCATAATCTTTTTAATTAATTAACCAAAACCATCATCAAAACCATCATTACCAGAATCATAACCAGAGCTAGAACCAGTAATGTGACCAGAGCTAAAACCAAAACCAGAGCTAAAACCATGACCAAAACTATAACCAGAACCAGTTTCATCACCACAGCCAGAACCAAAACCAGAGCCAGAACCAGAACCATCACTATAACCATCACTAAAACCAAAACTATAGCCAGAACCTAAATGAAATCCATCTACGCTGTCCATATCGGTACCTCTGCTATGCTGTCCTTCGCTTTTTGAGTGCAAGGCGTAATTTCTATGGCTTCAAGTAAGGTTATCCGAGCAACTTCACAAGGGAATTTACACCTTTCTTTATCTTTAACACCGTCAACAGATAGTTGAGATAAACTTGCTGCACCATACCATTGCCACAATCTACGAGCATCGAGCAACACAACTTCTTGCCCCTCACGACTCTTTATATATCCTGCGAAAACTCCGGCTGAATGTGTGCGGACAATCACATATTCTAAACCATCTAAAGTTTCGGCTGGGTTATTTTTAACTGCTTCGGTTTCAGGAATATATTTTATTCCGTCAACTAATATACTTGTTTTCATAATTTTCCTTTCTTTTTAATTATTCTTTAGTTTCTTTGAGAATGCCATACTCTACCTTACCACTCCTTAATTCTTTACAGGTAATGGTTTTTTCTTCATCGCTAATCCCCTCTTTCCAGAGTGCTAATCCAGCAAAAATACGAGTTCCAACTGTTAGTGACGACTTACACGCAATTCTAATTCCAGCTTGAATGCCACCACCGGCTTCAATTCCCCAACCTGCTTTAATGCTCCAACCAGCCTGAATGTCTCCACCAGCTTTGATGCTCCCACCAGCTTCAATACCACCAACAGCTTCAATTTCCTCACCAGCTTGAAGGCCCCAACCAGCTTGAATGCTCCAACCAGCTTGAATGCTCCAACCAGCTTGAAGGCCCCAACCAGCTTGAAGGCCCCAACCAGCTTGAATGTCCTGACTAACTAAAATTCCCGAACCTGCTTTAGCATAAATATTTCCAGTAGCAGATAATTTTTCAAACTTAACATATCCAAGATTCTCTTCTATCTCAATACTTCCATTAAAATCAGATACATCTTCACTACCTACATAATCCGACCAATAACTACCTGACTTTCTAAAGTGTTTAGCTGTAAGTTTTAGTGTTTTCATAAATTTATTTTCTTATCTTTTTTACTTCAATCAAAAATCTCCACCACTCGTTTATTTCGTTTTTCGCGTATCTTTCCCAGTATTTAAGTTCGGTTTTAGATAATTTATTCAAGTTTTTAATTTTCATTGCTTTAAAATAATTCTTTTTGCGGTTTAATCATTAAATCAAATATCTTTTTCCCAACTTCAGGTTCAACACAATTTCGTAATATTTGCCTTTTGTTTGCAATAGTATAATGGCTTATATCTAATAATTTTCTGGCTTGTAAGGTTTCTACATTCCCGCCTCTGTGGTTTCTGTTCGTCTTTCCCATAATAGGTATAAAAAAGTTTGCCCACCAAATATGTCCCCCAGTTTTCACACCACTGATTAAGGGTTCATAATAAGGAATGGTATTCTCTACTACCCATTTTCCTTTAAACCAATATTTCAGTAAAAGTATTTCTTCATAAAGCTTCATATCAGGATATACAGCATTTACTTTTTTATATTTTCTGTTAGCCTTAAAACCCAAATTATATCGTAATTGACTATGGCTAGGGCAAGGTGGCGAACTCCATATAAAATCAAATTTGTCATAATTCTCTAATAAATATTGGTGTGCGTCCGCAATTATTACTTTGTCATTTGGAAAAAAATCTTAATAAATCTTGGCAATCTCTAAATTATCTTCAACAGCAATTATGCTGTGTTCATCTCCCCATAACTTCCTATTCCCCCCAATCCCTGCATATAGATTTAGAATTTTCATTAAAACAACTGTTTAATTACTTGCTTCTGGCAATCTCTGGCACAAATTCCATAAAACTTTTTACTTGCACAGCAGAAATTTGGGTCAAGGTTAAAGGTTTGTCTATTTTCCGAGTATACTGCCGTTCTCGTGGTCATTAGTTCACCAGTAGGCAGATTTTCGCTCTTAAAACAAAACCACGCTATACCTTCTTCCTGTTTATGCTGTATTCCATTCTGATAATTCCTATGCGTAGGCTGGCACATCTCTTGTATTCGCCTAACTGCGGTATTGCCAAACGCTCCTATACTTCTCCCAAACTCCTCAATATCACGCTTGTTTACCCAAATCCCTTTTTGGCGTAAATACTCAAGTATTAGTTTGTGGTGTGGAGTTTTCATTTTAATAAGTATTCTTATTCCAACTTTTAAAATTTTTCCGCCGTTTTTGTAATTCTTGTATCACCTCATCAGACAATCGCATACTTACAACTTTATACTTTAAATCTCTCATATGGTTTACTATTGTTTACTATGGTCGTACCATTGTTTACTATTGTTTACCATATAAACCCACAACACCAAGCCGTTTCCTTCCTAAAGCAGTAGGTATCCATACAGAGTAAAGGTGGACGAGTCCTTGCGTTAGGTAGCGTAGTTATTAGCGTTTTTGTCTTCATATAAGTGTTTTTAAAATGGTTTTAAAGAGTAAATTCTGGCCAAGGCAAGGTTTTTGTCCCTTCAACCGACCTTTTCACCTACCAAAGAATTATCGCCTTGCCTTGACCTCGTTTTTGGTGTTTTAAAAATTCCTCTGGCAATACATTCTCCCAAAGCAATATCCCAATAATACTTAGATATATAATAATAAGCATCTCTAAACTCTTGTTCTGTGTGTTTTTCAGCAAATTTAATCATTGAATTTATTATCTTTTCTTTTCTCAATTCTCTTGGATCGTAGTTTTCTCCATACAAATCCACCAACCATAACTTAACAGCTTGCTTTGTAACACCAAAATGTTTTGATATAAAATCCAAAGTGTATAAGTTATTAACAAATTCCTGTAATATCCCAATTCCTCCTTTGTTCTGGTATTTTACTTCAAATTCTATTTTATTCATCTTAGTTTTGAACTTTCTAAATATGAAATATTAGCTTTTTTATCTTCCATACTTTTCAATAATTCCCAGTCAAAAGGAAAATAATTAAATGAATTGGTTTTATTTACAATCATATCAATCCCAGATAAAGAAAATAAATCATTTTCTATCTCAAAAGTTTCTGCAGTTTGATTAGCTTTAGCTTCTTTTAGTTTTACTCCTGTAATTTCATCAACTTGAATTTTAGCTTTATTTTTAAAACAAATTATATAACTCATAGTTTTAAATGTCCTTTCTTTACAGTTTTTGGGTTAAATTGATTTATGTTGCCAAACCAAGTAGCCAATCTTCTGTTAATTTCAAAAAACTTTTGACTCTCCCATCTCTGTTTTCCTGTTTTACTCTTTTCAGTCCAATAAGAAATAAACTTTAGCAACTGCTGTTTAGCATAGTTTTCATCAACTCCTTTGTTTTTTAACCAGTTTAGTGCTTCTATCTGTTCTTTTTCATCTTCTAAAGGAAAACGAGTGGGTGGCTTAGCCACCTTACTATTTAAATTAGAATTTAGATTTAGATTAGAATTTAAATTAACCCCAGGGGCTACTGAACCCCTCCCTAACCCCTCCCTATCCCCTCTCCATTCTTTAATTTCTTTTATAATAACTTCAGGTATATCTTCCAATTCTTTTTCAATGGCTATAAGAATGTTTTTATAGTTGTATTTTTGGTGTTTTGTAAAGTTTTTTATACAGACCCAACCATATATGTATTTAATTTTTTCACTCAATAAATTTAAAGACATTTGTATACTATCTTGATGCAAATCTAATTCTGCAGATATAACTTTTAAAGGAAGTTCATAAACTCCAGAAAGACTAGTGTGTTCATTGGAAAGAAGATAAACAAACAAGCTCTTTTCTTGAAAACTTAATTTGGAAACATATGTATCATTCCAAAATTTAGTATTTAACATACGATATTTAGCCATAAAACAAAAAGCCTTAATTGCTTAGCACAACCTCTTGGGAGAAATTGTGCCTTGCAAACAAGGCTCTTTTTCCCAAGATAATGATAGAGCTCTATCACTATTTGAATTATAGCTCTTTGTCTGCAAAAAGTAAAGTCAAGTTAATTCTAATTCATTGGGCAAAGGTATTCTGATATTCAATTCGCTTTGTGCCCATCTCCTTACTTGTTCAACATAATTTTCAAATTCTATAACATTCAAAATAGCAGTGCTTTTTACAGTAAAAATATTGTTGATTTGTTTTCTTAAAAACAACCACTTCATTGCTTGGTGTGCTTCTTCTGGAGTAAAACCTGTCTCGTCTGATATCAATTGAATAACTACTCCCCAATAATAATTATTTTCACTCAAACTTCTTGGCTTACGAGGTCTTTTTAAAATCAAAATCACTCTTCCTGAAATGTGTTTTAAATACTCTGAATATCTTTTAGGGTATTCTAAAATTAAAGCACCATTTTTAACTTCGCCATAGAAGTTGGGAGTTATAAATTTAGCCATAATTTACTCATCTTTTTAGATGTCTTAAACCATTCTCCATCAATTAATATATGCTTTTCTTTGGGGTAATATTTTTTGAATCTTTTAATCTGTGTATTAGCTTTTCCTGTTAAATATCCTTTGACTTCGTGCCATCCCCATTTGTCTTTTGTATTGAATACTTGGAAGTCTGGAATGTATCTTGTTGTTCCGTGTTTGATTGGAAATTCAAAAGTTTTAGGCTCATATTTCCAATCATAAATTTGCTTCTTATTTTTTAGCCATTCCAGATAACAAGCATATTCATACTCCCACTTGCTTCTGAAATAATAACTTTTTTCACCAACTTGATAAACTCCTCTCTGTATATTTTCAAACATATTATTCGTGAAAATGATTAAAAATTTTGCTACCACAAATTCTGCAAACTTTGTTATTTTTCAACCAATCAATGTGTTTTCCTTTTCCAAATTTCCAATGTTCACTCCTTGCTGTTCCTTCTATGTGATTAGCAAGTCCTTAAGAAATGTATTTCTTTTTGCAAACTGGACAATTTTTAATCATAAATTTCTTTTTGGATTCCATTATAGGCATACATTATTTTTTTCTCCAACTCTTCAAATTCTTTTTCCTTTTTTGAAATTTCAAAAGCTTGAACACTTCCATTAGCTGAATTTACACTCTGCAATCTAACAATTGGAATTTTACCAAACTTTTTAAAAACTACATAAGAGTAAAAAGTAAGTTGGTCATCAGTATTAACTCTTTCTTCATTCCAAAGAATTCCATACTTATTTTCAATAACTAAATTCTTGGATTCAACATAAGCGTCATTTTTGGCTTGCAATGATAGATTTTCCAAATCAAGAAGAATTGTTTGCTCACACTCTTTTCGTTTGGCTTGGACCATATTTTGGCTTTCTAAAGCATTATTCATCTTCCTCTCGTAGTCTAAAGTGTATGTAATTCCTTCTGGAACACTTTTGTAGTATTTTTCAGGGTGTTTTAGTGCTAATTTCCAATCGTATGCAAGACTGGGATCTTTCTCTGAAAATTCTCTCTGTGAATAAGCGTCTGAAAATATAGTTCCTAATAGCATTTTAGGATTAGGAGGATCCCACAAGCCCATTACATACTTTGTGTAATATTCTTCAGGATCTCTCAAATAACACCAAAGACGAGAATAAGAGTAATAGATTTTTTTAGCTGAGTTGTTTGATTTTGGCATCTAAAATTCCTTTAATTATAAACTTTTGACTAGAGGATAGTGTTTCATTGCTTTCCAATTTCTCTTTATACTGTTTAGCAGTTAGTAAATCTTTTATTCCATTGCACTTTCTCATAATTATGGAAAACTTATTTTCTTCAGAAGTTGGCTCTGATTTTTGTTCTACAGGAATCTCTACTGGCTTGTTAAAATCTTTAAATGATTGTTTGGCTACTGGTTTTGTTTCTGTTTTCTCACTTGCTGCATCTGTGTCTTCGTCTCCAGTAAGAATTCCAAAAGCATTACAAAATGCATACCTCTTACCATAAGTCATTGCTGCTCCTGATTGTTGTGAAGCATTCATTTTGGAAGTAGATTCTTTATGAATAGTAGCTTTTGACTTTTCTGAATGTCCTGCTGTGTGTTTAACTAAACAACTAACTACAATTGCTCCCTCATTTTCTTCTGTGTCAAATGTATAAGAGAAGCCATTACCAGATAACAACTCTTTAGTCTGTTCAATTATAGCTGTCAAATCAGCATACTTATAATTATAACCTTGTCTTTTCTTTTCAATAGTTGGACATTCTGATTGAAATAAAGCCATTGACTTGTCAAATTGTTCTTTTGCCCATTCTGCTTTTAATTCTTGTCTCATTTTCAGAAACTTCTCCATAGTTTCTGGACTTAAGTTATTTTCGATTGCTTTGGACATTAAATTCTCAATTGAAAAATTAGATATGCTATTTGAGTTAGTTGATACTGTGATTAATTCTTTTTTCATATAATATTATTCCTTAATTTTTATATCCACTCTTTCAGAAGAAAGAGTTTCTTGAAAACAAGACTGAAATGTATCTATACTTATTTTGCCATTTTCTTTTAATTTCTCCAAAACATCTTTTTTTATTTCTAATCCATTAGAATTAACTAATAAATTATATTCCACCTTAGAAGAGTTTTCTACAAATTTTTTGTAGTCATAATTTTTTCTAAAAACTGGAATGTATGATACTTTTATCATCTCATTTTCTATGCCTTGTTTATTCTCTTTAACTTGTTCTTTGATTTTACCTTGCAATGTTTCCTTTTCATCTGTTAATTTAAAATATTCTTTAAAAACATTTTCGTGTTTCTTTTCAAATTTTTGTAGTTCTGATAAATTCTCTAAGTATTCATTAATTAGCCCTTTTGTTGTTTTCATTGTTGTTGTTATTAATTCTTAACATTTTCCTTCCATCTTGGAAGAAAACATCTAAACAATTATCTCCTGTTATTACTTTTCTAACTTCACTTTTTCTAATTTTATTTTCTTTTAATTTTTCTAATATTTTATCTTTGTTGGAGAAACCAATTATTTTCATAGAGTTTATTTATAAAATGAATCCGACAATATTTCTTCTTTTGTTTTCATTTTTGTTAGTCTTAATATAATTTTGGCTAAATTCCAAGCTTCATTAGCATCTATTGTTATTGAGTTTTTTAAAATTATTCTTAATAAATCATTTTCATAGTTCATATATTGTTAGTCCTTTTTGCTTAGGAGGAGGATGCACATCGCTGGACATCCAACCCCCTCCTAATGCGATGTTAATTATTTATTCACCTTCTGACTCTTTTTGATAGTCTGGATTTCCCAATTCTTCAAAATCTTCCAAACTATTCTCCATTTCATTTTGCCTATCAACAGGCATATTGTCATTCATATTTTCTCACCACCTTTCATTTTTTAATTTTTAGTTTCCAGAGAAAAAGTTAGGCAGTTTTTTAATTGACCCATTTTCTCCAGAAATAAAAAATAAAAAAAAGACGCCAAAAATTATATGGAGTCAAATTGTGCGATGTTTTGAATTTTCATATTTTTTAGTCCTTAATTAACCTTACATTAATAGTATAGCTTGTTTGAAAAAATAAGTAAAGCCCCTTAACACCCAAAATCATCGTTTTAAGCCTTACAAAAGCGGGAAATAATTTTTTATTGCTTATCCAAGCAATATTAAAAAGATCCAGCAGGATAAGGACTAAATTAACCTTTTGGATCTTCTTTTTATTAGTTTAACTTGTTTTTTTGGAAAAGTAAATATTGTAGTTATAAACATCAATTAATCTAACAACCAAAACAGACTGTTAATAACTTGTGCATAACTTTTTAGTTTATACTAAAAAGCTTAACCCCTAGTCGGGTTAAGCTCACATACGGCCGTATGATTTAGTGTTTTTAATATTGTAGCATGTATTAAAAATAAAGTAAACACAAGGGGGCGGTTGGAAGTCCCGCCCCCGTCGTAGAATAGACCACCTCCTTAGTGAACTGGCTGATGTCGGTGTGTCGTGTGAGGCATTGCGTTCGGCACGATCGGAGTTTGGCACTTGGAGCATCGCATCTTCCCGCCGTAGAACGGCTGGTTTAGATGGCAATTACCACAAGTATAGGTTAGATTCGCCATTCTCCTGTTGTTCACCGCAGGCGTTTCTGCCTCGGTCGTGGCACCGCAGTTGGAACACCGCTTCGTGTATCGGCTCGCCAACGCCATATGCGTGTGGCAGTGCGAGCAGACGGTATTCGGAGTCGGAGCAAGCATAGTAGGTACCTCATTTTCTGAGTATTAACAGTCATTATCGGTTTTCGCCCTCCTCGTTCGGCAGGGCAATGTGCATTCGGTGTAGTAGCTCGCTATCTTGTGGTGTGAAATCTCCTTTCTGCGATGACGGCAGAAGTGGTGTTGGGTGTTCATTTTGTATCTGCAGTCCGAGACGGTAAATCTCGTTGAGCGGATACTGGATGTGGACTTGGGAAGTGCAGGCAGAGCAGAAGCCCTCAATGAAGAGGGTCTTGTGGCCTGTGGCGTAGAGAGCATTCGGCATCACTATCCCCCCGCAGTCGCAATGCATCACCAATCTCATCACAGTCATCAGACGACCTCCTATATGCAAGGCACCGTAGGCAAACGCCAAAAGTAAAGTGCCCTTGTTGGAAGTTGGTAAGCGGTAGCAGTTGTTCACACTGTCCGCAAAAACGAAGTGGTCTATTATCGGTCATTCCTCCTCCTATATAATTTGGAATATTGTTTTACGGTTTATTTTAACCGTGAGAGAGCCGAAACTCTTAACAATACCCCAAACTGTATAGGAGGCAAATATCCCCCGCCATAACATTACCCAAATCAATGTGTGGTAGTTATAGCGAGGACTATTTACTTACAATAGCCGAGATTTCCACATTGGGGAAAATCCCCGTTATTGTTATAGGGTGTTTAAAATTTTTCTACCAAAACCAAAAGCCGAAACCAAGGCGGACAATGCTGTAAAAACCAGAATAACAATCTGCACAATGTCGCTGGTAATTTTTTCCACATCACCACTACCCAAATTCCACCCGAACACAGGTGAAACTATCAACAAAACCCCAAAAATAGCAGACACTCCACCTTTCACGGTTAATGCTATTTTGTTAGGGTTTTCAGAAGACACCACCAACCAAGTCCAAAATTTTGACATAAATTTTCCTTTCATTAATTAATCAAAGTTTAAATAAACAAAAATCCAAACCCATACAGTTAAAGACACTCCCAGAGTAATTAATAAATAATATTTTAAATCAAAGTGTTTCATAATTTTACTTTTAGCTTATTTGCCACTTTGAATTTTTTAAACTCCGAAGCAGGCAACTCTACAACTACCGCATCAGCAAAATCCTCTAAGTAAGAAGTATAATCTGTTGCAAAAGGAATAAGAACTGAGCCTACTGGGAAATACAAAACAGGCTTATTTAACTCTTTATATACCACTTGGGAAGTCTCCTTTTTATAAAAAGGCTGTGGATTAAAATAACCAAAATAACCATTATCATAATCCACCACCGTTCCATTTAATAATTTTCTTATGCCAAAATGGAGATGAGTATCTGTGGAGAATCCTGAATTGTCTATCCAGCCTATAACCTCTCCTGCTTTAACTTCTCTTGGGATTTCTGTGTGCTTGTCTAAATGACCATAAACACACTCATAAGTATATCCACTGATGTCCGTCCAAGTAAGCCTGGCATTGTATCCGTATCCTTTAGATCCGTCACCATAAAAATCAGCAAAACCATCGTGGACAACTATCGCTGGCTCTCTATGAGGAGCAGCATAGTCCTCTCCATTGTGTCCATCCATCTTGAATGCTACTTTATAAACATTGTCACCCTTTTTTATGGATATACCTCCAAGCACCATATCCTGTGTGGCGATCCAGACATTACCAAATTCTTGAGTTAAGTATACTCCATTCTTTTTTCCTATTCCATTGATCGGTTTTAGTATTTTCACAGGTTTAACTTTTTAACCATTTAAGGAATGCGTATATTACTCCTACTCCAGCACCAACAGCCACCAGAGCTTTCAATATCCAGACTGATATTTTGTCAAAACCAACAGCACTGGTGAACAATTCTTGGATGGGTTTTAATTTTTCCAGTTTATCTGTAATGTCATCTTTCCAGAGATTATCCTCATCTCGCAACTTCAAAAACTCGTCGTGCCATTTCACTTCTTGGATATTATGGATAGTAATTCTCTCAAATATGCGAGCAATTTCTTCTCTGATATCTCTTACATCCTTATTAATTCTTTCTTCTGTATCTTTATCCATATTTTAAATAATAATCACTATTAGTTTATAAATTATACAGCATCTATTTCTTCAATTTTGTCTGACAATATCTTTGATTTCTTCTTTTCTATATCCTCAATATTTACCAGAGCTTCCAGAATTTCTTTCTTGCCTTCGGTTTCTAAAACAAATTCTGTCGGTTGTGGTCTATTATCTATCTCTTTCTCTAACTTCAACTCTGCTTGAGCATAACACTCTTCTAAAATTGGCTTCAAGTTTGATTCATTTGCCAAAACACTTACTTTTTCTTCTTCATTTAGCCAGTGTTCATAAACTATTCTTTCTTCTCCATCTACAACTAATACTGCTAAAAATATATTTATTATTTCTCCTTCGTGATTTTTATATTTTTCAAACCTTAATATTTTATATTGCATATTATTGTTAATAATTGTTAATCTGCATCAATAAGTAAACCATAAGCTGTTAATTTTGTCTCTAATTCATTTACTCTTGCTTGTAAATTAGCTATTACAGACAACACAGTATTCCCCTCGTCTTGGGTAGCAAAGCCAAAAGGAGAAGAATGGGTTAGATTCTGGATAGCATAATCTGGTGTTCCTGGAGATGTAAATGTAATAGTGGTTAATTCATCAGTTAATTCAGTTTGTCTCGTTACTGGAGTTACTGCAAAAAAACCCAGTTTATTTCCTAACATTTGAATTCCCAATGTTTGTGTTCTATCAGTTGTTCCACTTGCTCCTGCCACACAACCATAAATTTGAACACCACTCTCACCTGTGCCAGTAGATAATCCTCCTTGCAAAAGCAAATCTCCTCCATTTTTATCAGTAGCACCAGAAGTTGCTCCTCCAGCAGTTATTGTTAAAGTATTTCCAGCTGTGTTGGCTGTGGTGTGTCTTTCCATCCAAGCAATACGAGATGAATTCCCACCTAAACTTAGAATATTGGTTGGTGTAGTTGTCCCAATACCCACATTCCCTGCTGTTGTGATTCTCATTTTTTCCGAAGCATTTATTTTAAAAGCAAGATTGGGAGTTGATACATTTGTATCTATAAAAGCCACATCTGTATCCCAAGTAAGCAATCCACCATAACTATCTTGATTCCATCTAACCACACCGTCTGAACCTGCACTAAATCTTCTGGCACTGGAATAAACTTCTAACAGATAACCTGGACTAGTTGTCCCAATACCGACATTACCACCACTCAAAATTGTTAATCTATTGACACTTGGTTGAGTTGTGTTGGTCGCACTTTCATAAATTCCAAAGTCGCCAACAGCATTAACTTCAGTATTCAAACCCCAATTTCTCCTTGAGGCTGAATCGGTTAAGTTCTTCATAATGTCAAATCTAGCACCAGAAGTTGTAAGCCTTAAATCTCCTGCCACATCCAATTTTGCCCCTGGACTAGTCGTCCCGATGCCGACATTCCCTGCAAAATATGCACCACCGTCTCTCCCGATCGCAGCGTGGTCAACCACAAAATCACTGCTAAATACCAGAGGATCATTTAAACTTCCGAGGGCAGATTTCTTATACATCCTCGTATAGTTGCTATCATTTGACCTTGTGATCTGGAAGCCTTGAGTTTCTGTATCACTTCCTTGTAAAATATCCAGTCTAGCATCTGGACTTGAATCACCAATCCCCACCCTCGCATTACTCTCATCTAAATAAAGTAAAGGGCTCCCTCCTGAAGTTCTAAACTCTACTGGGATGGTAGAAGTCATTGTGTATAAAGACAAAGGAGCAGTAGTGGAATTAGTAGAGACATCTGCTAAAGAAACTGAAATATCAGCAGCAGAAATAGTTACAGTTATGATACCAGTGCTTGAATTTTTTGTGACAGAAGTTATATCTATTCCTGTAAAATTTAAACCTGTTAACCCATTAGAAACTAAAACCCCATCTTTATAAATATTAGAAAATCCTCCACCTCCTATTTTAGTAGACAGTTGATTATTTAAAACTGATATTGTTTGTTCCAGTCCATCTATATGCTCTTTCTTTAACTTAAATTTACCCTCTTTCATTAATTCTACTATTTTATTAGCAACTATCAAGGGATCAGACTCAAATGTTTCCTGTATTATTTTTAAAGAAGATTTATTTTCAGGTATAATTTCTATTACACTTTTGGCTAAAGACTTAATATTTATTTTTGGAATCTTTGACAAAATACTTTTCTCTAAACTTTCCACATCTACATCTTTTCCATCCTCTCCTTTGTCGCCTTTTTTTATTTTAGCTATTAATTCCAACACTTCTCCTTTTGTGTTTTGCAAAATATTATCAAACTTTTTATTGTCTTTTATAACTTTTTCAATTTCTTCTATTTTATCACTTACTTTCTTTTCCAATTCTAAAATTTTGCTATTTACAGTTAAAGTAGCATCATTTTTAATACTTTGAAGCTGTTGAACAAGTAAATTAAGTTCAATCATATTACTTGCAAAATCGCCTTGTGGTAAAGGGTATTTTTTTAAATATTTTCCTTTTATTGGATAGTTTATCATGAGACTTTACTTTTTTACACAAATAAGGTATAATAATTAAATGAATTTACTAACTTTAATTCTTTATGGAATAAGTGCTGGTATAGCAGGATGGTTGTTATTTGATTATTTTAATTAGTAGAACCAATAATTGCCCCTCCGACACCAACACTAGCAGCCCCTGCCATTCCACCAACTATCCATTTTAATATTGGATATTCTTTTGTTAGCATTTGTAATTTATTTTTTCCTATCATAGCTGTATTTTTTTCTGCCATATTCCCCAAAGCTTCTATTAATTTGCTCTCAGTTAGTAATTTATTCTTATATAGATTGTCTTTTGGTAAGAGTTTAGCTATATACTTATTAGCCATATCTCTTACTGTCAAGACAATTTCTTTTCTTGTATTTTCCCCTAGTCCCTGTGAGTCTAGGAGTTTTTTTATTGCTGGAATCTTATCAAAACCTTGTCTTCTGGCAAGTAAGCCTTCTGTATCTAATTTTTTAATATCTCTCATAAATTCTTTTACAACAGCATTGTAAGTTTTTTCTGCATTGCTATCAGAAGCAAAGATTAAGTTTAATTCATTCTTTCCTTTATTGAGTTGTGTCTTTAATTGACTTGTATTAAAAGGAATCTTATTGACTTTAACATACTCTTTTACACCTTCATTGATTTGTTTGATCCCATTATCAATAGAGGCAATATTTTTAGTAATAGGATTATTCATTGATACATACTCTTTAGCAACCTCTGCAAGTTGCTTGTCTCTTTTGCTTGGTAAAATTTTAGATTTTTGCAAAAATCCAGGCTCTGATACTCTTTTTTGCAATAGAGATGCTTGTTTTACAGCTTCAGTTGGTTTAGGAGAAACTAAGTCATTGACAAAATCATCTTCCTTAATAGCTTTTATACTTTTTCTGTTAGTTATTCTACTTGTAACACCACCTAAAGCACCTCCTATAACAGATCCAGCCACACCACCTTTTAAAATATCTTTAGTTATATCTCCAATGGTATTATTTTCTATTGCAGACTCTCCACCACTTAACAAGCTTCCTGAAATTGCACCAGATTTTGCACCTTGAATAATTGCTTGTTTTGTTGTTTGCTTTGCAAGAGTAGATTGTGCTCCTGCAGGAGTCAATAAATACGAACCAGCTTTAGCAACATCTCCTGCTATCTGTTTCACACCTTCAAAACCTTTCCTTTGTCCTTCTATATTAAATTCACCCAAACCAGGAATGTTTATTTTTGTGTCTTGCAATGAAACATCTTTAAACCTATCATCATCAGCTAATGAACCATAAGCTTCAAGTCCAGCCTGAGCAATTCTTGTTCCAGGTTTAACAATAAGAGTCTTGACAGGATCTTTTATAATAGATTTTAAAATTCCGTCTTTTTCATCCTCTTCTGTCTCAAAGTTTTTAGGGAAATTTCCAAACCTGTTGGTAGTATTTTTTTCATCTTGAAGTTTATTAAATTCCATTATTCCATCTCTTGGATCAAGTGTTTTATAAGAACCTGTAATATCTCTTATATTTTTAATAGAGCCAGTAGATGATGCTGGTGTAATTTTATATTGGTCTTTTTTTAAATCTTTTATATTAATCATATGTATATTATTCTAAAGGTTTATTCTCATCAAAATTTCCATCACTATCCAATAAGTATCTTAGGCCTCTATATTCTATCACTTGTTTTTCTTCATTTTTATCACTAAACACATTGGTATTTGTGTCCATTGGATTTACAAAAGAATTTAGTCCAATAGCAGATTTGCTCTTTAAAATTTCTTTCATTGTTTGAAGTCTCTCTCTTAGCTCTTTTGCAGAATACTTAGTAGATCCAAATAATACTTTGTATTCTTCATCCTCTTGTTCTCCCCAAGCTGCTCCAGTTATAGAATTCCTATAAGGTTGAATTGCAGAAATTATATATTGATTTAATTTAGCCACTTCAGGATCATAAACATTTCCAAAAATATTATATGTATATTGTGTTCCTTGTTTTAACAGTCCAGTTTTTACTCCAGAGTCAATTAAATTTATAGCTTTATCAATATTGCTAACACCAACGGCTTGATTGGCAAAATCATTCTTAAAATCAGAGGATTGTCCTTTTAAAACTTGAGAAGCTACTAAATTAATTCTATCTGAATCATTCCTCGCTCTTGCAATCTGATTTCTAAACTGCTCTTGACCAAATTTAGAAGGAATTATAGAAATAGTTGCACCTATTATTGCATCTAAATCATTAGAGTATTTACCTAAGTTTCCCAACAATCCACTCAAACTTGATGAAGATGGTGCAATGTAAGTTTCTTTTCTATAAATTGCACTATTCCTTAATTTCAACCTAGCTTGCTCTTCTGTGTCATTAGGCAAAATTCCCGCATCAGGATATTTTTCAGATAAAGCCTTAACAGCAGGAGAAGAAAGTTTTTGAATATACGACCAATTAGCTTTGTCCTCTGGAGTGTCTACACTTTGTCCAGTTAATTTTAAATAATCAGTATAACTAACAGGCATACCTGTTTTTACATCTATAGCAGTCCCACCAACTAAGTAAAAAGGCTTTTCAACACCTCTTTCTAATGCAAATTTTATAGCAGCTTGTTGTCTTTTAATCTCCTCAGCATCAGGACTTAAATTTTCAATTCCTTTTTTTATTTCAGAAGCTGTTATTTTTAATCCTTTTTTCATTGCTTCATTCAAGATTTTAGTAGGATCTTTTTCTCCCGAAATAAGCATAGAGGAAATAAAATCATCTTTAGTTTGCTGGACTTGTTCATCAGACAGTTTTTTATTTTGCTCAAGAATAGTTTCATTGACTTTATTAGATTCTTCAATTTTCTCTTTTCTAATTTTCACAATTTGATTATTCAATTCGCTCATTAATTTAAAATCCAATTCCTGTCCTGCTTGTTTGGCAGCAATAATTGCTTCGTTTTCTTTTGCTTGCAAATTAGCAATCTGTTGAATGCCATAATTAACTTGGGATTGAATAATTCCCTCTGAAGATATTGGAGCAAATTGCTGAGAAGAGCCTGTTCCAGTTGTTCCACCTCTAAGCAAAGCTGTCTTGATAGAAGATTCTGAAGCTTTGTTAAAAGTTTTTTGTTGCTCTATCAAGTTAGCATATCCAGCCTTTATTCCATCAATAATAGAAGCAGTAAAACTATCAGCAGAGGCTTTTGTATTTTGTAAATTAGTTAGTATAGAGGTATTAACAGGAGAATTCTCTGTTAAAGAAACTGGCAACCCATTCTTACCAATAGGTAACGGACTTCCAGGAGCTATATATCTCTCTCCATAATAACCACCTTGAGAAATTCCAGGAGTGGACAAATCAGAAGTTGGGAGCAAGGGTGGTTTATTTGTATTTGAGGTGGAAATATTAGGATCATAAATAGTTCCATTAGCATAATTTGCAACTCCATTAGTGTTGGTAGTTATTCCTGTATTAGCTAATTGATTTGTTGTATTTATAATACTTGGCACCTGATTCATTTTTGATGCATTAGACAAAACTACTGAAGACGAAGGACTCCCAAATACATTAGGATTGGCTTTTAAATAATCAGCATTAGCTTGTTGTATAACAGCAGCATTGTTATCCATTGGGGTTTTTGGATTAGAAGAAGCAGCAAAGTTTGCATTTGCAGTAGGAGTATAAGAATAGGCTTGGTTTGTATACAATACAGATTTATTCATATTTTTATAAATTTAACCCATAGGCGTGGACTTTTCCAGTTGAAGAACCTGCTCCGACCTTAATTGTTATGCTTGAAAGATTGTTGCTATCAGAAGATAAAATTCCTTTTATGGTAGTGTTATCTGTTGAAACTATTGCTCCTACAGACTTAACTCCACTTGCGTGTTTGCCTTGAATTAACAACTCAGCAACCAAAATTGTGGTCGTGTCAGTAATTCTCATAGAAGTAGCACCTGCAGTAGTTGCTACTGCATTGGTAGATGTATAAGTGTAAGTATAATTAGCAGCAGTAATGGCATTTAATAGAATTGCAATGCCAGCTGGTGCCACTGTAAAATACATATAAACTTTATACAAATCTTTTCCTGCATTGGTAAATGTAATTACTTGGTCAGCATTTGAAGCACTCCAAGTAGCACTTCCTTCGTCTGTCCAAGCTGGTATAAAACTAGAAGCAGGAGAAACTAATTGCATATTAGTTCCGTCATAAATAACAACAAATTCTTGACCGTTCGCAATGTCTCCAGAGCCTAAAGCAGTTGCTCCATCTAATTTTTTAATGTCTTTTGCTCCTAGTCCTGAAACATTTAAAGTTGCAGACCCTGTATTTGCAAAATTAGCTTTTAGTCTAAAGGTCATTCCTGCTGAATAAGCAGCAATAGCAGGTGAAGAAGTAAAAACATAAGCATTGGCAGATCCAGTTGTAGATCCTGAAATTTCAGCCCCAATTTGAAAATCTTTTTGAGTTAAATATTTGTTGGTAGAGTTGGGAGTGGTAGTAGAAGCCAAAGCATCTTGTTGGTCTTCTGTTATCTGCTGGTCATATCTTGGAGTGAATAAAATGGAAGTAGTGGATAAAGAAAAACCAATAGACACTTCAGTTGTTCCTGCAGAAGTTGAAATAGCTCCAGCTGTATTAGAAGCATAATATTTAGTATTAGCTGTTAGTCCGCTTTGATTAGAGTCTACTCCGCTTATTAATACTCCACCTGTTATAGCATTTCCTGCTGTTCCTGCACCTTGGGCAATACCCAAGTTAACATTTTCTACAGTTGCAGCAGTATCAGCATCACAAAGCCACCATCTATTATCAGCAGCTTTTTGATAAATTAAATTACCTGCAGCAATCGTTTCTCCTGCTGTGCCTGAAACAACTATCCTGTTTATTGTTGTAGTTCCAGTAGCTGTGTTATCAACATATTGTTTAGTTGCAAATTCTGTAGAAGAAGTAGGAAGTCCAGCTGAAGACACAGGAGTAGTGCTAAAAGTTTTTAGACCACTAATAGTTTCTGCATTTTCCAAACTAACATACTTTTCAAAAACTTGAGGAGGATCTGAAAGTATGAATACTGATTGTCCTGGATGAGGAAGTTTAAAGGTAGAGGAAGTTGTAAATGGACTTTTTTTAGCTAAACCTCTAACAACTCCAGTAAGTGTTGCAGTTCCATCAGCATTTTGAGTAATACCTGTGAAAGAAATAAACTCAGAGTTAGTAGTTCTTGGTGAAATTGTAGCATAAACAATATCTGTATTTAACAGAGCCATTGTATAAGCAACATTAGAAACTGGCTCTAAAAATGAAGATAAGGTTATGGTGGTGGCAGTTGAGCTAATAGAAGCGTTTAAGTTATATGTTCCGCCACCAGCTGTGTGGAAAGTTGTCATATATTAAGTTTGCAAGCGATTAATTATAAAGGTAGCATCCTGTTCAATTGTTTTGGAATTAGTTCCGAGAGATAATAACTCCCAGTGAGAATCAGCAGAAGAAGAATATAATATTGGCTGAAACTCAAAACAATCTATCAAAGCCAATGAATTTATATTTTTAAATTTACTCATATTCCTCATTTCAGAAGACACTGTCTCGTCCTCAATTTCATCTCCTAATGGAGTGTCTCCCAATGGAACATCTCCTAAAGAAGTAGATATGCTTCCAAACAAACTGGCTGGTCTTTCTATACTATTAATTACAGTATCAATTGTGCTATTACTCCCTTGATAATCATAATTTATTTGTAAATTAAGCAAAGTGCCTCTGGACAAATATCCTTCTGTAAATACTTTATCAAATGCTTGAAGTCCTTGTCTTCTGTTGTTAGACACATAAGGAAG
>SXGT01296598.1_pt1 | contig 18929 bp, 16 predicted proteins | sample 3176221 | NCBI WGS metagenome assembly SXGT01 (sample SAMN11356862, study PRJNA531348) | freshwater metagenome | isolation source: freshwater sample F1-120 | place: China: Fuxian Lake, Yuxi | collected 2017-12-25
AGCCCTCCTGAAGATGCTTGAAGGAACGGTGAGCAACGTCCCGCCGCAGGGCGGGCGCAAGCACCCCGAGCAGCAGTACATCCAGGTGGATACGTCGAACATCCTGTTCATCTGCGGTGGCACGTTCGTCGGCCTCGAAGACATCATCTCGCGGCGTTTGGGCCGCAAGAGTATCGGCTTCGGTGCGGTCGAGAAGGAACAGAAGGAAAAGTCGCTCGGCGAACTGCTCAGTCAAGTCACCGCGGACGACCTGATCGAGTTCGGGATGATCCCGGAGTTCGTCGGCCGGTTGCCGGTGCTGGCACCGCTCGACCCGCTCGACGAGGAAGCGATGCTTCGCATCTTGACGGAGCCGAAGAACGCGCTGGTGCGGCAGTACCAGAAGCTCTTCGAGATGGAAGGCGCGGAGGTCGAGTTCGAGTTGCAGGCACTCAAGGAAATCGCACGTCTGGCGAAAGCACGCGACACCGGCGCACGCGGCTTGCGCGCGATCGTCGAAGACGTTATGTTGGACGTGATGTACGATCTGCCGGAGATGGAACACAAGGGCAAGCACATCATCACGGCCGAGGTGGTTCGCGGCGAGCGTAAGTTGGGCGAGAGAAAGCCCGGCAAGAAGAGCGCCTGATTGCACCTGGGAGGGTGAAACGAACGCCCGCGGGAGGAACCCGCGGGCGTTCTTGTTTTTGGGTTCTCTCGAACATCTTTCAACGTTCTTCAGGGTGGCCCGCTCGCTCCGCGCGCGGGCCACCCTGAAGAACGGCGCTCACCCTCGTTATTTCTGCGTTTCCCCCCCTGGTCGCGCGGGGTATACTCTATTTCACTGCCGGTCCTCCCACCTGCCCCGGTCATTCCGCTGGGTCGCCAATTATGCCTCTTCGCTTCTCACTCGCGCTCGTTCTCATCGCAACAGGGGGATTGCGTCCCCCGCTCGCCAATGCCGAGGAGTCGCTGCACGCGAGAATCGACGCGGTCATCGAAGCGAAGGCGAAGGCCGATAACGTGCCGCTCAGCGCGTCCGCCGATGACGCGGAGTTCGTGCGCCGCGTGTACCTCGACTTCGCCGGTCGCATTCCCACCGGTGCCGAGACGAAATCCTTCCTCGCGGACACCGCCGCAGACAAGCGCGTGAAACTGCTCGACAAATTGCTTGGCGGACCAGAGTACGCGACCCGCATGGCGGACCTGTTCAACGTGATGCTCATGGAGCGGCTCGGCGATAGCCCGGAGTGGGCCAAGTTTCTGAAGGAGTCCTTCGAGAAGAATGTCGCGTGGGACGCGATGGTGAAGAAGATGCTCCGTGCCGACCCGAAGGAGACCGAGCAACCCGGCGCGTCGTTCTGGCTCGCCAAACGCCTGGAGAACTACGGCCAAAATCCCGTTGATTACTCCGGCCTCACGCGTGACGTCGGCCGGATCTTCCTCGGCAAGAACTTCCAGTGCGCCGAGTGCCACGACCACTTGTTCATCGCCGACTACAAGCAACAGGATTTCCAGGGACTGCACACGTTCTTCAAGAACACGTACCTCGCGAAGACGGTCGTGGGCGAGCGGCCGACGGTCGAGAAGACGCCGTTCGTGTCGGTGTTCACGAAGGTGCAGATGGCGACCGCGCCGGCACTACCGGGTGCGGTGATGATCGATATCCCGGCGCTCACGAAGGGCATGGAATACCTCGAGCCACCGGACAAGAAGACCGGAACCCCGGGTGTGCTGAAGTTCAGTCCACTCAAGGAAATTTCCGAGAAACTCCCCACGAAGTCGAACACCGACTTCACACGCAATTCCGCGAACCGCGTCTGGTTCATGCTGCTCGGGCGAGGACAGGTTCACGCGCTCGACCTGCACCACGGCAAGAACCCCGCGTCGCACCCGGAGGTGCTCGACCTGCTCGTGGCCGAGTTTGTTGGTCACAACTTCGACATCAAGTACCTGCTGCGTGAGATCGCGCTGACGAAGACGTACGCGCGATCGAGCAAGCTCCCCGCGGGCACGAAGGAAGCACCGGACGCGAAGTATTTCGCGACCGTGATCGAACGCCGGCTCACGGCGGAACAACTCCTTCAGAGCACGCTCGTCGCGACCGGAAACGACCTGAAGACCGCGGACACGTTGCGCCCGAAGTTCGTTAAGGCGTATGCCAACCAGGCACGCGAACCGGAGGAAGAGTTCACCGCTTCCTTGAAGGCGGCGCTGTTCCGGTTGCACGATGACGCGGTTCTGGGTCTACTTGCACCGAAGCCGGGCAACCTCGTGGAGCGGGTCGCGAAACTTCCCGACGCGGACGCAATCGACGAACTGTACCTCGCGATCCTGTCGCGCAGGCCGTCCGCAGAGGAGAAGACCGCGATCACGAAGGTGCTGGCGAAGCACCATGACAAGCGTGCCGAGGCGGTCGGCCGGGTCGCGTGGGCACTGCTCGCGTCGATGGAGTTCGGGGTGAATCACTGACCGACGAGCCGGAAGCGTGAGCGACGGACAACGCTATCCGTCGCTCACGCTTCCGGCCCGTCCGACGATCTGAGGAGAATGCATGTCACGGATGATCTTCGGTGTAGCGCTGTGCTTCGGGCTGGCGGTCGTGGCCGGGTGCGGGTCGAAGCCGGTGCCAACGCTATCGGGCGCGCCGGAACCGGAGCCGAAGCCGATCGAGCCGACACCCGGACCGCTGACCCCGACCCCGAAGGTCGAGACGCCAAAGGTCGAGACGCCAAAGGTGGTTTGGGAGATGGACCGGAACAAGCACGTGATCCCGGACGCGCCGGCGTCCGGCACGCTTGCCGGTGCCGCGTTCGCTCCCAATGTGGTTCTGGAAGGAGCGGAGTTGAAGTTCCGAGCATTTAAAGGCGAGTCGCCAGAACCGGAACGGCAACTCGCGATCACGCTGCCGCAACCGATCGAGGGGGGCACATTCAAGGTGCAACCGGACGAACTGAATTCGCCGACGCTGCCGAGGATCTTCGCCTTCTTCCCGCCTGCGGCACCCGGACTGCCCGGGGGATCGCTGTTCCCCGGTTCGCACGCTTCCTACGCACTCACGCTCGAACTCGGCAAGCGGAAAGACGGCAAGGTGACCGGCCGCATTTACCTGTCGCTGCAAGACGAACTGAAGAGTGTTCTGGCCGGGACGTTCGTGGCCGACTGTGTCCGCCCGCATACAGAGAAGCCCGGTCCAGACGATGCACCTTACATTACGGGCGAAGTCGCGGTGATCGGTGCACCGCCGGGCGCCCAGATCCGGGTCGCGTATGCCGCGATCCTGACCACGGGGGTGCAGTTAAAGGAACTGCAACTCGCGATCGAGGACGGGCCGGCAGAACAGGCCCGCTGGACGAGCGACGACGAGAAGCCACGAACCACCACGCTCGTTGCTGGCGATGGCAAGGCACGCCCGTTCCGGTACGAGTATGTGAAGCTCCAACCTGGCCGCTACTTGATCTCGGCCGCAGTCGCGGGTGGTCCGGCGGTGTGGAAGTGGCTAGATGTGCCCGTCGGCGGAACCGTGACGGAGAACCTCACGCTCGACGTGACGAAGACCGGTGGTCTGGAAATCGCTGCCCCGCCCGGCGCGACAGGCAAGGTGTTCATCGCGCCCGTGGACGAACTAACTCGCCCCGCACTGGCTACCCCGCTCTTCGAGGGCCTCTCGATACAGGTGGTGCGAGCGAACACGGACATCGTTGTTGGCAAGGCGGTTGTGAAGAACCTCGGAGCCGGACGCTACGAAGTGCGACTGGGCGACGAACGCCGCATCGTGGATATCGTTCCTGGTAAGACTGCTGAAGTGAACATGACCCCGGTGAAGAAGTAGAAGAACGAAGAACCCCTCCCCAACCCCTCCCCTAAGAAGGGAGGGGCTGAATGCTGAAGCCCCCCTTCTGAGGGGAGGGGTTGGGGAGGGGTCTCTTCTCGGAGATAACACCATGCCGCGCAACCCACTCTGCACGCCCACCGATCACCGCGTCACGCGGCGGCGGTTCCTCGGTTCCGCCGCCGGTGCCGTGGGGCTGTCCGCGCTCGCGAACCCGCTCGTTGCCGAAGAGCTGAAGAAGCAGCGACGGCAAGTGCTGTTCGTCTGGCTCGACGGCGGCATGAGTCAGCTCGAATCATGGGATCCGAAACCGAACTCGCCGTTCGGTGGACCGTTCCGCCCGATTCAAACGACCGTGCCCGGCATTCAGATTTCTGAACTCTTTCCACAATGCGCGAAGCTAATGAAGCATCTCGCCATTGTGAGGAGCGTGTCCACGCAGGACAACTCGCACTCCGCGGGCGTTGACCGCATCCAGCGCGGCGACCCGAAGAACCGCGGCGTGACGTATCCGTTTCTCGGCTCGGCGGTCGCGAAACTCGTCGGTCCCGGCGACAGCGGCCTCCCGCCGTACATCTGGGTGAAGCCGATGAGCGGCGGCTTCATCTACAAGGACGCCGGGTTCCTCGGCCCGAAGTACGGCGCCCTCGCACTCGGCGACGGCAAGCCGCCCGAAAATCTGCTCCGTCCCAACGCTCTCACTGCCGAAGAAGACGACGAACGCAACGACCTCCGCAAGTTGCTCGACAAGAACTACGCGGCCCAGCGACGCACCGAACTGACCGAAGCGAACAGTCACGCCTACGAGATGGCCGCACAGCTTCAGAAGAAGATCGAACTATTCGACCTCTCGAAGTTGCCGCAGAAGGACCAGGACCGATACGGTACGCATGACCTCGGCCGGCACATGCTGCTTGCTCGCCGGTTGCTCGAAGCCGGCGTGACGTTCGTGAAGGTGACGAGCTACGGCTGGGACACGCACGGCGACCACTTCAACGGCGCCGCGAGTCTGCACCCGAAGTTCGACCGGCCATTCGCGGCGATGATCGAAGACCTCGCGGATCGCGGGATGCTGGACAACGTGCTGGTCATTGCGTGCGCCGAGTTCGGGCGTACGCCGCGCATCAACGGCCACATCGGTCGCGACCACTGGCCGGAAGCGTGGAGCGTTGCGATGGCCGGTCGCGGGATCAAGAAGGGCGTGGTCGCGGGGAAGACGAACGACAAGGGCACCGACGTGGCGAACGACCCTGTAGACATCGGCGGGTTGTTCCACACGTGGTTCCGCGCGCTGGGCATCGACCCGACCGACGTGCAGTACGGCAACGCCGGGCAACCGCTGCCGATCGCACACGAGGAGATGAAGGCCGTCAAGGAAGTGCTGGCGTAACAAATGCTCGCTCGCCCCATAAACGAACGCTCGCCTCCGGCACGCGGCTAGCTCCGAGACAAACCATGCAACCCAAAAAAGCCCCCGCCGATCCCAACATGCCCAAAGAACTGGGCAAGCCCCTCGCGCCGGGCACTCAGGTCACGCGCGTGCGGTTCTCGCCCGACGGCAAGATGCTCGCCGCCGCGTGCTTCGACGGTAAGATTCGCCGCTGGGACTTGAACGCCAAAGACCCAACCGAGCTGCCGCTGATCGCCGGGCACAACGGCTGGGTCACCGGCCTCGCGTTCGCGGGCAACGCGCTGTTCAGCACCGATTCGTGGGGCCGGCTCACCGCGTCCGACATCACCGCGAAGGAACCCAAACTCTGGACCCTCGAAGCCGCGCACGACGGTTGGGCACGCACCGTTGCGCTCGCGCCCGTGGATTCGCCAATCGCGACGTGCGGCAAGGACGGCTTCGTCAGGATTTGGGACCGGGCGAACGGCAAGAAGATTAACGAGTTCGAGACGAAGACGGACATTCTCTCGGTGTGCTTCAAAGCTGACGGCAAGAGCGTGTTCGCCGGCGACCTGTTTGGTATCGTGCGCGAGTTCGAAGTCGCGTCCGGCAAAGTCACGCGGACCCTTGAAGCGAAAGAGTTGCACAGGCTCGAGCGCATTCAAGATGTGGGCGGCGTGAAGAACCTGCTCCTCGCGGGCGACGGAAAGACGCTGTTCGTCGCGGGCGCGGAGCCGAAGACCGGCGGGTTCGTGCAGTGTACTCCGCTGCTGTTCGCGTTCGATGTTGCGAGCGGCAAGCGGCTATCACAGTACAAAGGCGCGAACGACACGGAAGGCTACGTCACCGACATGGTGTGGCACAAAGACGGGTTCGTCGCGTTCACCACAAGCGGTCAACCGGGGCAGGGGAAGTTCCACTTCTGGAAGCCGGGCGCCGCGACTACTTTCTTCAGTGGTGGGAAACTGCCGAACTGTCACAGCGTCGCGCTTTCTCCCGACGGAACCATGATCGCAGTCAGCGCGACCAACGCGAACAGCAGCGGCAACGGTCGCGTGAAGGGCGCGGGCGGCGACTACCCCGAGAACACGTCGCCCATTCAGTTGTGGACCGTGCCAAAGGTGTGACCTTCACAAGTCCGCCGCGCAAGCAAGGGCACAGCTTTACCCTTGCGTGCGCGGCGGACTTGTTCGAGTCGCCTCAAATCGCTTCCGACACAACCAACTTCACGCCAACAACGAAGTCCTTCACCTTCGCGCGGTACTCCGTCATGTGCGGGGCCGCACTGTGTGCGTAGAGAGCCTCCACACTCTCCCACTTCTCGACCACTGTGACCACGTTCTCATGCGGCCCTTCTTGAATAGCGACCGTCGTTGGCACGTCGATCGTTGCCTGGTACTCGATACACCCTTCTTCGGCACGAACGAGCGGCGTGAGCCAGTGGAACACTTTGAGGAACGGTGCCCGCACGTCGGGGTTCAGTGTGATGGTCGCGATAACGTGAATCATGTCGGTCCTCAAACAACATCGAACAGTGTGGGTTGTGTCCACGTTGGCAGCGGCGGTTCAGGCACGCTTGTGAGTAGGTCCGCGTCGTCTGACGTTGTGGAGTTCACGCGTTCGCTGACGGCCCATTTCTCCATCCGCTCAACGGGATAGGGTTGCAATAGCGGTAGTAACCGCGAGGGGCGAGACTCGTTTGGGTCGAGCCACGCGCTGAACTGCCCTTCGCTGATGATCGCGGGCATCCGGTCGTGCAGCGGCTTCACCAAGTCGTTTGCCGATACCGTCAGCACCGTGACCGTTTCGACCAGCCCGTTCGGCCCTTTCCAGCGGTCCCACACGCCCGCGTACACGAACATCCCGCCACCGGCCTTACGGAAGAAGTACGGTCGCTTCTTCTTGCCACTTGTCTTCCATTCAAAGAACCCGTCCGCGGGCACGAGACACCGGCGCCAGCGGAACGGGTCACGGAACGCTGGCTTCACGGGCGCGGTCTCGGCGCGGGCATTTACAAAGCCGGTGTGCTTTGGATCGGCGTTCCAGAACGGGATCAGTCCCCATCGCAGGTCGGTGAGTTCGCGCACGCCGTTCACGGCTCGTATCACGGGAATAATGGTAGTCGGCGCGACGTTGTAACGCGGTCGCGAGAGCGGTCGCGGATTGCTCCTGTCGTAGGACAGGCCAAACAGGTCAGCGATTTCCGTACCGGTTGTAGTGATGGTAATGCGCGCACACATCGTGAACATCTCGTGGTTGTGGAAGAGAGTATACCACTCGCTCCCACGAGATCGGAGGTCGGTGGTATGGTTATCCCGTAAGCGGGAGGCGAGCGTTGAGGTATGCGCTCGCCTCCGGCTAACGGATAACCACCACTGTTACCCCTTCAGTTCCTTCATAGTGATGGGTTTCTTCGTGTACACGGCTTCACGTACGAGCAGGCACGCGAGTACCGCGTCGCGGCCGTGTTCGACCGTCGCCACCGGCGGTTTGCGGTCCTTCACGCTCTGAGCGAATGCCTCCAGGCCGAGTTTCGTATTGTTGATTACGCCCTTCGCGCTGTGGCCGATCTTGTCGGGGATGTTCAGTTCTTTGCGGTACGCGATCACACCGCTGTTGAAGTCGATGCCGGCTTTCACGCCGTTGAGCCGCGTGTACTCGTCGTTGAATTCCTTCGTGAACTTCCCCTGCTGACCTGGGGCGACCCATGAATGAAGGATGTTGATGATCGCGCCGTTCTCGTACTCGACGATGGCGGAGTAGTAGTCGTGAACGTCGCGGTCGGCCTGGAACCGTTTGTACAGCCCGGTGCGGCCGAGACCCATCGCGCGGACCGGCAACCCCTTGCACGCCCAGTTGATCACGTCCCAGTTGTGGCAGGCTTGCTCCACCATCCAGTCTCCGCTGCGGGCCTTCTTGCCAAACCAGTCACCGAGCGGACCCCACGAGTTCGACCACATGATGCGGCCCTCGACCAGGTCACCGAGTTCGCCGGCGTGGATCAACTTCATGGGTTCGATGAAGCGCGGGTCGGCACGGCGCTGAAAACCGATCTGCACGATTAGTTTGCTAGCGTTCGCGGCCTTGACGACTCGGTCGCAGTCCTGCGGCGTGAGGCACATCGGCTTTTCGCCGTACAGGTCTTTCCCGGCCGCGATCACGTCGAGGTAGCACGCGGCGTGCAGGTCGCACGGTAGCGCGGAAATCACCACGTTCACGTCCTTCAACTCCAGCAACTTCTTCCAGTCTTCGATGAGGACCGGTTGCTTCTGGCCGGCGCCGGTGATGAGTGCGGCGGCGCGCTTCGCGTGTTCGTCCTTGATGTCGCACACCGCGACCACGTTACCGAGTTTCGCTTCGAGGAAGTTGCGGAGCAGCGCCGTGCCGCGCCCGCCGACGCCGATGAACCCGACTCGCAGCGCGTCGGTGTCGGCGGCAGAGAGGCGCGACGCGGTGGCCGTGGCGACCGCGGCGGAAGCGAGAAACGCACGACGATTGACGCTAGACATAACAGCACCTGTGGAAGAGGATGGGAGCGCGCCCCACAATACCAGAGAAGAACCTACCCCCCAACCCCCATACGAATAGAAGCCGCTGGCGGCTTCGCACGGAGTTTCTCTCATGACGAATACGCGTGTGTTGCTATTGGTGTCGGTCAGCGCGCTCACCGCACTGGGCGCGGCCGCGCTTCAGAAGGAATACAAGAGCGGGATCGTGTGGCCGGAACCGGCGCTGGTCGCGCCCGGCAAGGCCCACGGTGATGCACCGTCGGACGCGACCGTCCTCTTCGATGGCAAAGACCTCTCGAAGTGGAACAACGGCGAGAAGTGGGAGATCAAGGACGGGTACGCGACCGTGAAGGGCGGAGACATCGTCACGAGGGACTCGTTCGGCGATTACCAACTGCACGTCGAGTTCGCGACACCGGAAGTGGTGAAGGGCAACGGGCAGGGTCGTGGAAACAGCGGAGTGTTTCTGGCGAACCGCTACGAGGTGCAGGTGCTCGATTCGCACGACAACAAGACGTACTTCGACGGGCAGTGCGCGAGCCTCTACAAGCAGACCCCGCCGATGGTGAACGTGTGCAAGAAGCCGGGCGAGTGGCAGACCTATGACATCATCTTCACTGCGCCGCGGTTCGACGAAAGCGCAAAGGATGTGAAGGTACAGAAGCCGGGTTACGTCACGGTGATCCACAACGGCGTGGTGGTTCAGAACCACTTTGAGTTGCAGGGCAACACGAACTACGACAAGCCGGCCGCTTACGTGAAGCACCCGCTGAAGCAGCCGATCCGGTTGCAGAATCACGGTGATCTGGTGAAGTACCGCAACATCTGGATTCGTGAGATCAAGGCGCTGGAAGGCAAGAAGCCCGAAGACAAGAAGCCGGAGTAACGGAGAGGGTACACCTTTGTTTGCACCCGCGACAGCACCGCTCACGGACCCGCCGCAAAGCCGGCTCACGCCCCCGCGTCTGCTCGGTGCAGTCGTGTTCGCGGCGATTGGCTTCGTCGCCGTGTGGCAAGGCTTCGGCCTTGCTGGGTTCGGCACTGACGCACACGCGCTGCGGGTGCTAGTTGCGGTTGCGCCGTTGTTCGTGTGCGGGCTGGTGCTGGTGTGGCCGCGGTGGTCCCCGCTTCGTGCGGTTGTGGGGTTGATTGGGCTGGTCGGCGCGGCGATCGCATGGTGGATCGTGCCGATTTCGCCCGAACCGAAGATGCCTTCGTCGCTGCGGAACGCGGCCGAAACGCGCGACTGGTACAAGGCGAACCTGGCAATCGCGACCGTCGAAGAACTGTCGCGGTCGAAGGGGCACCCAGAACTCAAACTCCTTCGCACGCAGTACCCGTCATTAACGAACGACTTGCAGGCCGACTACGACAAGTGGGCTCGCGAGACTGCGGACGAAATCATCTCGCGTTATCGGCGAACACCGCTGGACGACTTCAAGGGTGTTGAGGCGCTGGGTGAGCCGACCAAGCTCCTGAGAGAAGCGCACCCGGCGAGCGCCGACCGGCTCGAAGCGGCCCGGCGGCAGTGGCTTTCCAACGCCCTCCACGCGAAGACGCACGAGCTGGAAAAGCTGAAGCCGGGCGACTGGGCCGGGTTCAACGACACCGCGTTCGGGCGCCGCACACTCGTGGAAGCGCTGCCTGACACGCGTGCCACGATCCTGCGCGCGGAACGCGAATGGGTCGATTCGTCCGTTGATTCCATCGTGGCGAACAATCTCGCACCGAAGGCCGGCGAAGGCCCGACGAGGCGCGAGTTCTGGAAGCAAATTCACTGGGAGATTCTCGCGCTGAAGTCGCTCGACGCGGAGGATAACCGGTTTTCGCAAGCGCGCGGCTGGTTGTTCAAGGTCGCGCACGATACCGCGGTGTCGGAGGCTGTTGCACACTTCGGCGCGGGCGACTACCACCTTGCGTTCGGTGTGGCACGCACGCACAGCGTCGCGTGGTCCGCGACCGCCGCGATTCTTGGTCCGAGTGAAGAGAAGTCACTCACTGAGTTTCGGGGTACCTACGAATTCTTCGATCTGTTGGCGTCGAAGAGCGCGAAGCCCGTCGAACCGCCCGAAACCGCGCCACCGCCCCGAACCAAACCGTGAGAAAGTAGTAGGCACACTCCGTGTGCCTACTACTTTCAGGAGACACGCGATGCGCCGGAAGTTGCTCGCATTTCTCGCGGTGCTACTCCTCGCTTCACTGGCGTGGGCACCCCCGCCGCGCCCGACAACGATCCCACCGCGCCCGCCGGTGCGTGTCGTCCCGCCCGCGTTTCACGCCTCGATGGAAGCCGCCCGCGCCCGCGGCGCCGCCGAAGCCGCCGAACTGCTGCGTCAGCAGAGCGCCGCGACCATCAGCCGCGCGCAGCGGGCCGCGATGCTGAACGCGATTACCCACGACCTGCTCCGCCAGAAGCAGGCCGCGTCGCTCGCAGAGTTGCGACAACTGCGCGCTGACTGGGTCGCGGTCGGCCCCGGCGCGGGTCTCGACCCGATCGTCGCGATGCAACTCGAATCCGCCGAATCCGCCGCGGAGCGGTTGCTCCTCGCGGAGGTGCTGGAACTGGTCGGCGGCAGCATGTTTGAGCGTGCCGAAGCGAAACTGGCCGCGCTCGAATCGCCGCGATACCTGCCCACGTCCGTGGCTTTCGCGCTGCCGGAACTCCGTGCCTCGCTCGCGGCTGTCGTCCCGCTGGCGCGGCTGCGCGCGGCGCTGGACGCGCCGAACGCGACGCGCGGAACCGTCACGCAGGTGCTGGCCGGCATGCCGCGCGGACAGTTGCCCGTAGCCGTGGCCCAGGCGGACGACGCCTGGAGTTCGCTGCATGACGCGGACGTGTGGTTACGCTCGGCCTGGGTGCAACCTGAGGGCGCTTCCCCGCACACGGCCGAAGCCGCGGAGCGCGTGCTGAAGGCCGTTGAAAAGGCGCGCGGTGCCCACCTCGCGGCTCGACTGCGCGTGGAACTGGCCGCCCGCGCGTACCTGCTTGGGCACGCGACCGACGCGGCAAAGTTGCTCGAAGGCGAAGTCGATCAGTTCCACGCGGCCGACGTCCTGGCCGACCTGAGGGCCGCGATCCTCGGGCGTGGCGCTTTCACCACGGCACAGGTCGCGGCGTTCGTACCGGCGAACCAGACCACGCCGCCGGCGCAGTCGGTCGCGGTCCTTCCAGCGGATCAACTCGCGAAGTGGAAGCCGCCGACGCGCGAGCCGGGCGAGCCGACCGTCGAGAGGGCGACACGCAAAGCACGGGCAGGCCTGGAGCTGGCCGTCGTCGGCGAGGTGGGTGGACGTGGCCCGCGGGTCCACACTACTGCCAACCACATTCGCGCCGCGCTCGCGGCGGAGGCCGCGCCACTGAAAGCGTTCTGGGAGAAGGTCGAAGCAGCACACGGGAAACCGCTCGGCGCCGCGGAGCGGCAACTTGCGGCCATCGCGGGCGGGCGCGGAATGACCGTCGCGGAAGTTGTTGGCGTGCTGGCCGTCGAAGCCGACCGGCCCGCGAGCGCGGCACGCCTACTCGCGACCGTGCCGGTCTTCGCGAACCCGGCCGCGTTCGCCGCGTCGGTGGAAGTGTCCGGCCGCGCACCGGCCGGATTCACCGCACACCCGGACGCCGCGTTCAAACTCACCGCGGTTCGCGACCGTGCCCGCATCCGCGAAGCGGTCGGCGCTGTGGTGAACGCGCACGCCGCGAAGATCGCGGCTGGTCAGGAGGTGCCGGACTATGGCCGCGCCGCGCTCGAAGCCGATGTTCAGAAGCGGCTCAGCATGGAAGTCGATACGCTCGCGCCGGCCGAGTACGTGCAGGCGGTTCTCGACGTGTGCCGCGACTGGGCCGACGAACACGCCCGCCTTGTCGATGCACATCGCGAGTTGAACCAGATCGTCGCGAACATCGAGGCGGGAAACTACGGATCCACCGACGACGAACTGAAAGAAATCTTGACGACGGCGCAGGTGCGTCGGTTGTCGGTGCAGGCCGACAAGAAGCGCCGCGAGGTCGGGGTCGCGCTTGGCTGCCAACTCCTCAGCGGGTACGGTTCGCACGCGGCCCCGGCGCTCGGCTGGCTCCGCACCCAGCGCGAGGGCGAGCGCCCGTGGCGAGCGGCTGCGACGGCCACGGTGAGTGAACTTGGCGGGTGAGTTTCTCCGGACTGCGGGCGTCTCGCATGGTGCGATGCACGTCCGGTTGCTTCGCGGACAAACGCAAAACGCTCTTGAAGCGGCAGCCAGTGGGCGGGACGGCGCCCGCGCTCCCGGGAGTTACCCGCCACTCGTGTCCGGCGGGCGCACGCCGGTGATGAGCCGCGAAGCCCGGTTCCGCGTCACGTAGACCGCGAGCGCCGGCGGCGGGTTCCACATCATCACCGCGTTGGTCGGCGCGTTTCTGTTCGGCGATCAGGTCCGCGGGGTGATACGGGTTCCCGCCCCGCAGGTTCCCGCGCCCGGCCGACCAGTATTCGAGGAAGTCGATCGGTGCCAGCAACCACTGTGTGCGCACGATCACGTCCGCGACGAACGCGATTGTGACGCCCCCAAGAATCACCAGCAGGGAGCGGAGACGTGGCGCCAGGCGAACAGTCTACTTCGCGGGAATTGCGCGCACGCGCTGAATAGCGGTCGCATCGCCAGTAAGGTCGAAGACGTACAGACACCCCGCGAGTACCGCGGTCGGCGTGCGGGTGCGCAACCACGTGAACGTCTCCGGCTCATTCAGGTAGATGCCGAGCAGGTTGTTCACGCTCACAACGACGACATGTCGCGGTGCGTCGGCGGGAACCGTTTCACCGCCCGGCGGACCCACACGCCCGTAGGTAGGGAGCGGTTGATACCGGATGCCGTAAGTCTCAGGGCGGTCGGTGCCGAAGTACGAGAGATAGATCACGTCCGGCCCGTTCGCATCGAGATAAGCCTTGAGCGCGGGAAGCCCCTGGCCCCAGTCCATGTTGGAGTCCGCGACGTAGCGAACGCCGCCGCGAGAGCCGCCGGCCAATTCGTTGAAGTACGCGACTGGGTACGGATCGTTGCGCATCGTTGCAACACCGGTCCACGTGAGGCACAGCGTGAGCAAGGCAACGCCCGCCATGCGATAACAGGCGCGGGTCGCAAGCCCGGCTGCAAGGATGTAGAGGAACGGCAGTACGGGCAGCACGACACGCACGCCGAGGTTCACGCGCGAGCACGACGCGAGCGCGAAGAACACAATCGCCGGCACGAGCAGGAACTCGACCCGCGGTGCGCGTGCCAAACGCCCGGTAACGCACACGAGCAACCCGCCCGCAAGCAATCCGAGCGGGAGTTTCAGCGGCAGCAGCACGAGGAAGTAGTGAAACCAGCCGGTGCGCGACAGTTCGCCGTTCAGGTACATCATCCCGTCACCGTGGTCGGCGCGTGTGATCTGGAACTTGAGCCCGCGACCCCACTGGTCGAAGTGAACGAAGCCGTAGGTTGCGGCCAGCGTGATGAGCGCGATCAGCCCCAACCGGAACGCGAACTCCGCCAGCGTGCGACCGCGCGACGCATCGGCCGGAGCGTTCGGGATCGCGAGCCTTCCGCCGCGAAGAACGTACACCACGCCAGCCGCACCGAGACCGAGAACAACCGCCAGCGCCGAGAACTTCGCGCCGAGTGCGAGGCCCAGCGCGATACCCGCACCGAAGAGCAACCCACGCGACGGATTCGTGGTGTATTCCCACACGAGGTAGCACGCGAGCAGCGTGAAGAGTGTCAACCCGATGTCAGTGGAGAGGATGCACGAAAGTGCTAGCAGTGTGGGATCGCACACCGCGAAGCCGACCGCGCCTACGCCCGCAACCGGCGAACGCCACAACCGAAAGGCCCACCACCCCACGAGCAACACCAAGCCGCAGCCGAACGCGAGGTTCAAGCGCCGGGCTGGATTCAGCAGTTCGCTTGGCGGCCGATTGGAATTGAAGAGGAACGCGTTCCCGACGTGCCAGTGATTGTTGTCTGTTTCGCGCGCGACATCGTGTGGGTAGGTGGGCCGGTCACCGAACATCAGCGGTGCGGCCCAGAGCAGTTTCAAGAGTGGCGGGTCTTCGCGGTTGAGTTTGAAACTACCGGTCGCCCAGTACGAGTAACCGGCCGCGAGGTGAACCGGTTCGTCGAATGTCGGGCCGTTGGCCGCGAAGAACCGCTCGCCGCGCGCCCAGAACCACGCGACGAGCGCGAGGCAAAGGGCAGTGGCGAGCAGGTTGCGCACGTTCATGCCGAAGCCTAGAATGCGGCCCGGTAGATGGCGAGAATTTCGTCCACGCTCTGTGGCATTCGCGGGTTCACTCGCATGAGGCGCTTGATCGCGAACGCTTTCGCCGCGAAACCCGGCAGCATGTCTTCCGTCACACCGATGTCGCGCAGCCGCAGCGGGATACCGATGTCCGCGCGGAGTTGTTCGATCTCGCGAATGGTAGCTTCCGCGTTCGCGTCGGGTGTACCGCGAATGCCGTCCGCGCCCATGATGAGACCGATCTCGGCTGTCCGGCGAATCCGCTTCTCCAGATTGAATCGCATGACGTAGGGGAGCAGCAAGCCGTTGCCGGCACCGTGCGAGACATGAACCGCGCCGCCGACGGGGTACTCCATTGCATGAACCAGCGCGACGCCCGCGTTCGAGAACGCCATACCGCCAAGCGTCGCGGCCAGCGCCATGCCGTCACGCGCTTCGAGGTCGGTGCCGTCCTTCACCGCGCGCTTCAGAAACTGCCCGACGAGCCGGAACGTTTCACGCGCCATCGAGTCGGCTATTGGGTTGCTGCCTTGATAGACGGTCTTCTCGCCGCTCGGCAGGGGGAACTCGTCGTTACTCACCGCGCAGAAACCTTCGATGGCGTGTGTGAGCGCGTCGATGCCGGAATCGGCGGTTACTTTTGGCGGGCAACTGACCGTGAACAGCGGATCGACGATCGCAAACGCCGGTCGCAGGAACGGGCTGAGGCACGACACCTTGATGTGGTTTGCGGTGTCGGTGAACACGGCCGCAGCGGACACTTCCGAGCCAGTGCCCGCAGTAGTCGGAATGCAGATCAACGGCTTCACCGGACCCGGTATGCGGCAGTCACCGGTGTAGTCGAGTGGGTCGCCGCCGTGCGCCAGGAGCATCGACACGAGCTTTGCCGTGTCCATGTTGCTGCCGCCGCCCAGCCCGACGATCACATCGGGGTTGAACGCTTTCGCCGCCGCAACGCACTCGCGTACCAACTCCACGCCCGGTTCCGGTGTGGTGCGGTCGAAGTGTGCGAACACCACACCGGCCGCGGTGAGCGGTTCCGCGGTCTGCGCGAGCAAACCGGCTTTCACGAGAACCGCGTCGGTGACAACGAACGCACGTTTCGCGTTCAGCCGTTCGCAGGCATCGCGGAGGTGAATACGGACCGCGTTGCGGCCGAAGAACAGCGCGCCGGCGGAGGAGAAGGACCAGGTACGCATGGGAGGGGCTGGGGTGGGAGACTTCGAGACACAGCACAGGAGATAGTGTATGGTTAGCCGTGAGCCTCCACGCTCGCCTTTGGCTCGCTGCTAACGAATCTCTCTCTTACCCTCGCACCACCCATGCGTATCGGCATCCTCACCGTTTCCGACCGGGCCAGTCGCGGCGTGTACGAAGACAAGAGCGGGCCCGCAATTCTCGAGTTCCTGCGAGAGGTTCTCACCTGCCAGTGGGAACCGCGAACCCTCGTGATCCCCGACGAGCAGGACCAAATCGAGTCCACGCTCAAAGCGTTCTGCGACGACGAGGGCTGTTGCCTCGTCGTCACGACCGGCGGCACGGGGCCGGCGCAGCGTGACGTGACGCCCGAAGCGACCGAGGCCGTGTGCGAAAAACTGCTCCCCGGTTTCGGCGAGTTGATGCGCGAGGTGTCGCTGAAATCGGTGCCGACCGCGATTCTGTCGCGCCAGACGGCCGGCATTCGTGGCAAGTCGTTGATCGTGAACCTCCCAGGCAAGCCGGCAGCGATCCGCGAATGCCTGCTCGCGGTCATGCCCGCCATCCCGTACTGCATCGACCTGATCGGCGGGCCGTTCCTGACCACTAACGAGAATGTGGTGAAAGCGTTTAGGCCCAAATCGTAGTCGCCCCTTCGGGTCGAACGCTAAATATGAGGTGCGTTATGCGCGTAGCGATTGCGTTTGTGTTGCTGTGCCCTTCGTTGGTGCTCGCGCAGCCAACCGCGGCGCAGAAGAAGGAAACCGTCAAGTGGATCACGGGCCTTGAAGCCTCGAATGGCGGGTTCTACCTCGCCCCGCAAGGTCCGAACATCGACGCGAAACCCGTGCCCATGTTGCGCGCGACCAACGGCGCGGTGCGGGCGCTGAAGTACCTCGGCGCGGATGTTCCGAACAAGGAGAAGCACGCGGCGTTCGTGCTGAAGTGCTACGACCCGAAGACGGGCGGGTTCGCGGAGCCGGGCGGCAAGCCCGACGTGACCATCACCAGCATCGGCGTGATGGCCGCAGCCGAGTTGGGCATCCCCCACGAGAAGTACGCGCGTGCGATGGACTACCTCAAGGAGAACGCGAAGACCTTCGAGGAGGTGCGCATCGGCGCCGCGGCGGTCGAAGCGTGGGGCGTGAAGGACTGCCCGTTCAAGTTGGATGCGTGGTTCAAGATTGCGAGGAAGGAGGGCGAGGGCATTAAGGATCTGGACACAAGGCAGTTTGCTTCTGTTTTTGCGATATTCGTTCGATTGGGAGAAAACCCGTTCGGTCCTTTGGACCCCCGCCCCAAGCAGGAACCGGAGCCGAAACCGAACCCCACGCGGTTCCAACTGGTGCCGGAATGGATCGTCTCCGCGCCTCCAATATTATTCGACGTGACGGAGGAGTCGTTCGCCCGGGCGATTCTCTCGATCGGCCAGCGCGACGACGGCGGGTGGGGCAAGAAGGGCGAGAAAGCGTCAGATATCGAGACGACGTACCGCGTCATGCGGGCACTGATGCTACTCAAGGGGAAGCCGGAAGACGCGAAGAAGCTGCGCGAGTTCATCGACGCGCACCGCAACAAGGACGGCGGGTACGCGACCAAGCCCGGCGACAAGTCTTCGATGAGCGGCGCGTATTACTGCGTCATCGTGTCGAAGTGGCTCGATGAGATGGAGAAGAAGTGAGGTGCTTGGCGTAGCCGCGACTCGAAGAGGAGCGCGTACGTTCGCGCTCCTCTTCGAGTCGCGGCTACGCGACCTAGGCGACCCCTGCGCCACTGGCTTCCTTTGCCTTGCGCGCCCTCTTCGCCTGGATGAACGATTTCACGCATAACCCCAAGAACACCCCCGATAGCCCCGTCATCGTCAAGCCGACGAGAACCGCGGTTTGCTCGAGGTCGAACTTCCGCAGGATCACCGGGACAAACCCGCCGACGGTGCCTAACAGGCCCAGCACTGCGGCTGCGTGCATCGCGTGCTTCCGCGTGCCAGGAGCGGCGAGGACCGCGATCCCCGCCAGCAGGATCGGTAACCCAATGAACGCCGGTGACAAGGCCGATATCTGGTACGGCTTGCCACCGCCGAATGTGTCGGGAGAGGCGTAGGCGGTCACGCCAAGGGCACTGAGCAGAAGACCGAAAACGATCGCGTGGCCGGGCATCGCGGTTTCCTCTGGTTGGGTTGGCCCGGTTATCTTTAGTCGGCCCGCGCCATTTCAGCCAGCACCAGTTCCACCAATACGTCCGGTCCGGCGATGTCCACCAGCCACGCGTCGATGAACACGGACAGTTCACCGCCGAGGAACCGGAAGCGGTGCAGACCCCCGCCTAACCCTTCCGAATCGCCGTCAGGCGTGCCGCCGAGTTCGTGGATCGCGCTCAGCAAGCGGTCGCGGGTGTCGTGGTCGTCGGACGCGCAGACGTCGGCTCGCATTCAACCCCCCCCACCCCTCCCTGCGGGGAGGGGAGTTTGAAGCCGCTCGCGGCTTCGCGAGTTGTTGCTCGCGAAGCCGCAAGCGGCTCACAAGAACAGGTGTTTTGCTCCCCTCCCTGCGGGGAGGGGTTGGGGGTGGGTTCTTCGCTACTCCCACTCGATCGTCGCGGGCGGCTTGCTGCTGATGTCGTACACAACGCGGTTGATGCCCTTCACTTTGTTGATGATCGCGGTTGCGACACGCGCGAGCAGGTCTTCGGGTAGGCGCGACCAGTCCGCGGTCATGAAGTCGTCGGTCTGTACGCACCGAAGGCAGATCGTGTTCTCGTAGGTGCGGCCGTCGC
>SXGT01867139.1_pt1 | contig 18927 bp, 16 predicted proteins | sample 3176221 | NCBI WGS metagenome assembly SXGT01 (sample SAMN11356862, study PRJNA531348) | freshwater metagenome | isolation source: freshwater sample F1-120 | place: China: Fuxian Lake, Yuxi | collected 2017-12-25
CCGACGTTCCTACTCCCCTGCGAAGCGAAGCATTATATTGGCGGATATGCGTGACTTTCGCGCCGAGAACCTCTGCCACGACCCGATTCACGGCTACATCCCCTTCGTGTCCGATGCCGCGCGAACTCCCGGCGAGGTGGGCGAGCGGCAGATTATCGACCATCCCTGGCTCCAGCGGATGCGGCAAATTCACCAGTTGCAATCCGCATGGTGGGTGTTTCCCGCGGCCGAGCATACTCGTTTTCAACATGTTGTGGGGGCCATGCACCTGGCCAGTCGGGCCGCTGCCGTGCTCTATGACAGCTTGCAAGAAGTCTGTCCTGAGACACCCAGCCGCGGATACGTGGAATCGCTTATGCGGATGGCCGGCCTGCTGCACGACGTCGGGCACGGGCCCTTCGGCCATTTTTTCGACGAGCATTACCTGAGCGACTTCGGTCTGACGCATGAAACCCTGGGGGCCAGGATCATTCGCGACCAGTTAGGCTCCCTGCTTCGCCGCATCCGCAGAAATCCGAACTCCAGGCTGGCGGATGGCGAAGAGCTGGATCCGGATCAAATCGCCTTTCTGATCCAGCGACCCACGGCGGCCGACGGCGATGCCCCGCGCTGGCTGGTGTTGCTGCGAAGTCTGTTCTGCGGGATCTACACGGTTGACAACATGGACTTCGTGCTCCGCGACGCCTACATGAGCGGCTACAGCACCCATGCGTTCGATCTCGATCGCCTGCTGCACTACAGCTTTTTTACCTCGCGCGGTTTGACGATCCACACCAAGGGACTGCCGGCACTGGTGCGATTCATTGGCGTGCGGGCAGAGTTGTTTCGCACGATCTATTTCCATCGCACCGTGCGTTCCATCGACCTCACGCTGGCCGATCTGTTTGCCGACAGTAAGCGGTACTTGTTCTCGGGAAACCCTCGGGACCATCTGAACGATTACTTGCGATTCACCGAGTTCTCGCTGTTGGTCGATGTTGCCCGTTGGCCCCGCAGCGACGATGCTGTCAAACGCCAGTTAGGCGAGCGATGGCTGGAGATCCTCAACCGGCAGGTCGCGTGGAAGACGGCGGTCGAACGCCGATTGGTGTTCGACGAAAGCAACGCTGAACGGAGCAGTATTTTTAGCGATCGGAAGATCCTGGAAATGAAGCTGCGCGCCGAGTTGCCCTCGTCGCTGGCCGAGTTGCCGTTGCGCGTGGACTTGGCAAGGCACATTCATCGACCTCACACGCCCGGACCAAGTGCCCAGCAGAATTTTTTGTACGATCCGGCCCGTGGCTCGCCACAGCCGCTCACGGACGATCAACTCTATCGCCAATTGCCGCTGATCCATCGCATCTGCCGCGTGTACACCAAAAGCAATGAAGATGCCCCGGAAATCGCGGCCGCGCTCGACCGGTTGATTGGGCCGGGCGGGGGTGACGATTTAACAAACATCTAGCAACAAGCCGCGGCTTGACCGAGGAACCATGCACGACGAATACCAAAACCCGCTGACCGGCCGTTATGCCTCACGCCAGATGAGCCAGCTCTGGGGCGCGCAGCGAAAGTTCAGCACGTGGCGGCGACTTTGGGTAGCGCTGGCCGAGGCCCAGGCTGAGCTGGGCCTGGCGATCTCGCCGGCTCAGATTGCGGAACTCAATGCCCACGTCGATTCAATTGACTTCGCCGCGGCCGACGCTTATGAGCGCACGCTGCGGCACGATGTAATGGCCCACGTGCATGCCTACGGCGATCAATGTCCGACCGCGCGACCGATCATCCACTGGGGGGCCACAAGCTGCTACGTGACCGACAACACCGATCTGATCTTGATGCGCGAAGGCTTGACTATCGTGCGCGAACGGCTTGTAGCGGTCATCGATCGGCTGGCCAGGTTCGCCGCCGAGCATCGCGCCCTGCCCACGCTTGGTCTCACTCACCTGCAGCCGGCTCAACCCACGACCGTTGGAAAGCGCGCCTGCCTGTGGGCCTACGATCTGGTGCAGGACCTGGCCGAGATCGAGCATCGGCTGGTCTCGCTTAAAGCCCGCGGCGCGAAGGGCACAACCGGCACGCAAGCGAGTTTCCTGGAATTGTTTCACGGCGACCACGCCAAAGTGCTGGAACTCGACAAACGCGTGGCGAAGAAGATGGGTTTCGACGCGACCTATGCCGTCACCGGACAAACCTACTCACGGAAAGTCGATGCTCAGGTGGTCGATGGGCTGGCCGCCATCGCAGCCAGCGCCCACAAGGCGGCGACGGATCTGCGACTCCTGCAGAGCCGCAAGGAGATCGAAGAACCCTTCGAGGCCGATCAAATCGGCTCCTCCGCGATGGCCTACAAACGCAACCCCATGCGCGCCGAACGCATCTGCGGCCTGGCGCGGTTTGTCATGAGCCTGCAATCCAGCAGCTCGGCCACGTTGGCCACGCAGTGGATGGAACGCACCTTGGACGACAGCGCCAACCGCCGGCTCGTGATGCCGCAAGCGTTTCTGACGATCGATGCGATCCTGTTGCTGTACCAGAATGTCGCCAGCGGTTTGGTAGTTTATCCGCAGGTGATCGCCAAAAACCTTGCGGCAGAGTTGCCATTCATGGCGACCGAAAACATCCTGATGGCGGCCGTCGAAGCCGGCGGTGACCGGCAGCAATTGCACGAGGTCATCCGACGTCACAGCCAGGCTGCCGCAGCCCTGGTGAAACAAGAAGGCGGCGAGAACGATTTGCTCGCGCGGCTTGCCGCCGACCCCGCCTTCGCCAGGCTGGATCTGAACGCTGCAATGGACGCCAAAAACTTCATCGGCCGAGCGCCGGAACAAGTGAATGAATTCATCGCCCACGTGGTTAAGCCGATTCGCACAAAATATCCACAAGCACTTCTGAACAGTGCAATCGTCGTCGTTTAGCAACGCCGGTGGCAGCTGCCGGCTTGGCGATTGCAGGAACCGCGATGCGGACGGGCGACCCCTTTCCTCGTTGGAAGCCCGAGTCAGCAAGAAACTCACACAAGATCCAGCTTCCGCGTTGGCCGCCGCACGCTGCGGCACTCGGTGCAGATTCCCGAGATAATCAGCCGGTGGCCGATCACGCGGAAATTGTGTTGTCGGGCCACTTCGTCCCGCAGTTCGGCGATCTCGGAGTCAGAGAACTCGATGAGCTTATTGCACTTGATGCAGTGCAGATGATCGTGCTGAGGATAGCCGTAGTCGTGCTCGTAGACGGTTCGTCCGCCGAGGGACATGCCGCGCAGCAGCCCGGCATCCAAAAGTTCGGAGAGTGTCCGGTAGACCGTCGGCCGGCTGACGCGATTTTCGCCGATCGCGTCGAGATGCTTAATCAGGACTTCGGCGTCGAAGTGCTCGTGTCGTTTGAAAACCTCGCCAACAAGTATCCGCCGCTGCTGCGTAATCCGCTTGCCCTTGCTCTGCAAATACTCCTCAAACCGCTGGCTGGGCGTCAGGGCAACTTCCACGGTGCCGAGCGTAAAATCGTGGCTCACGAAAATTCCTGACTTTCTATCCTCATGCTTGACTGCACACAGCTCGTTGCAAGCTGCAATGCGCGTGTCTGGTTACAACCCAATATGTACGAAGAATACCTGCGTGCCCAGTCGATATTTTATCGACTCGGGTGGCTTTTGCAAGCGATTGCCACGGCCGATCAGTTTTTGCGCTGTCACGTAGAAGTGCTTCTTTGGGGTCAGATCCTGAATAGTGAATCGTACTGCATGGGTCGGGGCGTTGGGGGTATTCTCTCCAGGATGGCAAGGCCACTGCGAAGATTGTTTGACGCGGCGCGCACTGGTAGCCACGTTACTGAGACACGTATCTACCTCGGCAAGGCCACTGCGAAGATTGTTTGACGCGGCGCGGCGTCGATCTGATGGCCGTCAACGGTGATCGAGGGCATTGGTTTGAATCAAAACATCGGGAGTGCCTTTTGCGCGCAGGGATTTCGGGGGTTGTGAATTAGCCACTCGAACATACCGCCACTGACCGTGCAGTCCAGCTTCGACGCTGAATTGACACGTCTGGCCCATGGCGTCTTCGCTCCGCAGATGCGAGTGAGCGGCAAATGTGCCGAGGATGTTCGGGCAACCTTCGATCGCCTGACGAACCCTGCGGCCATTGTTGTCTTCGGCCATCGAGCCCAGAATTCCCGACCACACGGCGCGGAAGCGAAACTCCACGGTGGGACAATTAAAAGGCACGTGGTGGAAGACGATGATGGGTCCCTGATAGCAAAGTTGATCGATGAACCAGTCGGCCTGCCGGTCGTCGAGCCAGCCGGCGTATCCTTCTGCCACCTTGCCATAAAAAACATCTAAAGAAATAAAACGAACGCCGTTTTGCTCGAACGAGTAATACAAGCCAGGCATCCGCCAAATTCCGCGGAGCCTTTCCGCCGTAACCGCGCGGAGATCCGCATCGTACTCGTGCGTCACAAAGCGGATCCGGTCCGATTCCCAATCGTGATTGCCGAGCTGGAAATAGGCGGTCAGGTTCCGCTGGCGACAAAGCCGGACGACGCGCTCGGCGGATTCGGAATGGAAATAATCCAACACATCTCCTCCGAAGAAGACAAAATCGACCGCCGCCGACCGGATTTCGTCCAGCATTTTGGGCAGCGTGCGATTGGGGTGCTTCATCTCGATGTCCCACCACTGGATTGCATTCCGGTACTGCGGGGGCCACAGTGCAGGCGGATCGGGTGACAGATGCAGATCGGCCACGTGGGCAAAAGCGATCGGTTGCGCCACGCGCGCGTCGAAGAATTGCACGCTTCCGCCGTCGTACAGCCGAAATTTGGACAACACTTGCTGTTCCATCCTCGAAAATTGCTGGCTCGATTCGACCATGCTTACCAGTACCCGCGCCAACGACCCTCCCAATAAGCCCACAACCACGAAATCAAGCAGTCATGGTCGAGAAGCTCGCTTTCGCACCGCCATAACTGGGCCGGCGGTGGGCCGTTTGTTCGATGATGGCCTGCAACCGCTCGGCCTTTGAGGTGAGTCTGTCTACGTCAATCGTGCGTCGCTCCTCATCGGCTGTGGCCGGGCGACCCGCCAGGCTCGCGATGACAACGATCACCATCACGGTCAAGATCCCGCCGAGTCTCATTCGCACGGATTGCCTCATGGGCTGGACGGTACAGACGGGCTACGGATCCGCTACCATCACTTAAGATCAAAATTCTTGACGAACGGGCCGCCGGACTCGATCGTTACGTTCAGGGTCGATTGAAGGTTATATTGCTCGGGGATGTACTGTACACCCGCCCCCTCCATGGCGGCGATGTCCCGTCCGGCAGGGTCCGAACGGGGTTGCACTGCCGTGATCTCCACGCGGTTGACCCCCACCACCACGCCTCCTTTCAAATTGGCTTCGTACGTTCCATTTTCGATGCTCGCCCCGGCGGCCGGCCCCTTGGTTTGGCCCGTGGGGACAAAGCGAATGACGCCGTTGGCAATGGGCTGGCCTTGATACGTCACCGCGCCAGTGACAATGGCTCGTTCCGGGCCCGAGGGACCACAGCCGGCGGACAGCAAGGCTGCAGTCAGACTCATCGCGACCGATCGCGCTCGCTTGTTCAGGACGGAGAACCGTGGCGCCTTCATAGGGGGCACTTAAGGGTAATCAACGGTGAGGGAACCGCCACGATTGGTCTTAGTCGGTCAACATTTCGCCGCCAGCGCGGGTGGTCATGGCAGCCAATACGGTCGCATCAATCGTGTCGGCGACAAACCGCACGCTGCCGTCCACAATAGTGAAATGGCACCCGCCGGGATGATAACTGGAGAAGCCCCAGTCGTTGGCCAGCCCGGCGTACTGGCCGCTACCAGGGATGGTGCCAGGCCCGTTGATGCCGCTGATCGTTGCGCGCAGCGACCATACAGGCCAAATTCGCCCGCGGCGCGACCCGCTCTCACCACCGGTAACCTCGCCCACAAACAACGTCTTGCTGGTCCCGTCGATCACGCCTTTGGTGCGCAGCGGCCGGCGAGCATTGCTGAACATGCCGTTGTTATTCACGATCGGGCAATCGCCGCTGTGTCCGATGATCCAAGCCGACCTGGTATCCGCCACTCCGGCTGCGTTCATCTTCCACCAATCATCGTCGGGATGAGGGCCGTTCTGGTACGTGCCACTGACAGTAACGAGCTCGTTCTGCGGATCGCTCGTGCAGACATACGGCGGGATTCGAATGGCTCCCGCTTTGGCGCTATTCACATTGGTCGTTCCGCCCCAGACGCCCCAACCGTTGGCGTCCAGATTCTTGTCAAATAGCTTGCGAGTCTGCTCATCTTCCATGTAGGTAATTATCAAACCACTCCAGGCGAAGCTGACCACGTTAGGCTGGCCAGGTTTAAGGCCAGGCGCTGGACACCAACCAACGTGGTAAATCTCGCCGGAGGGGAACGACCGGTGAGCGTCGTGATAGTTATGCAGCGCAATTCCGATTTGCTTGAAATTGTTGACGCAATGCGTGCGTCGCGCCGCTTCGCGTGCCGCTTGCACCGCCGGCAGCAGCAGAGCGACCAGAACGCCGATGATGGCGATCACGACCAACAATTCCACGAGGGTAAAACCGCCAGATTGCGAAGTCGAACAACGCCGCATGCGTCGCAGCGGCATGTCAGCGGCTCGACTGAGCTCACCGAAGTGAGGCCCGCGCAGCGAACAAAAGAACCGGCGCATAACCCAACCTCCTACGCGATCGCGTAATCGTTCAGATCCCGGAAGGGATTGAAACGGCCGCATAATCTAGGATAGCTACAGTTGCGAGGAATGCTAGAGAGACAGGCACATTTTCCCGGGAACCACGATGGGCAACCAGCCAACAGGACGACGCGCCTCGCTTAAATTGCCGGGAAAATAAACCAGTCCCGCCGGCCGCTGAACGGTTACGTTCGGACGTCGGTTCGGGCCGGCTTATTACACCCCCGCTGGCACCGCAGCTTCCAAGACCCGCGTCCAGCGGCGGGCTATGCGGTTCTTCCAGGCGCCACTGTGATACCCGAAGCCGGCGATCAGCGGCACGGCGAGCGTGGCTTCGCTGAACACCATTTGTTCGTAGGCCGTGTCCACCTTGCCCCAACTGCTGGCTTCCTTGAGAGTACTGCTGCTCAAGGCGCCGTCGCGGACGTCGGCCACGGTCACCTGCACCGCGTACTTGTGCATCGGAGCTTCGACGCCCAGGACGTCGGCCGCCACCACCACGTCTTGCGCAAAGTTCTTGGGCACGCCGCCGCCGAGCATGAACAGGCCCGTCGTCGGGTTTGCGATCTTGAGCTGCGTCAACTCGTAAAAATCCTTTACGCTGTCGATGGACACTTTGGCCCCTTCGCCGCGCGCGTGCTGATGCGCCACCAGGCCGAATCCGGCCGAACAATCGCTGAAGGCCGGACAGAAGATCGGCACGTCTTCCTCGAACGCCGCCAGCACGATCGAGTCTTCGCCTTGCTGGACCATTCGGGCCTTGTGCTGCTCGGCCAGATACGAACCCATTTCACGGATGAATTCACGGCTGCTGTAGGGACGGCCGGGCAGGGCGTCGGCAATCAGCCGGGTCGTGTCGTCGCAGATTCGCAGCTCATCTTCGTCGATCAGCGTGTCGTAGATGCGGTCGATGTGCAGTTCGCGCAGCATGTCATCGTCGAGGCCCGCCTTGAGCCGCTCCTCGGCGATGTAGTGTTTGAAGCCCAAGCCCTCGAAAAAATCCTGATCGACGATGTTCGCCCCGGTGCTGACGATCGCATCGACCATGCGGTTGCGGATCATGTCCACAAAGATTTGCTTGAGGCCCGCGCTCACGAGCGAGCCCGCCAGGCAGAGCATGATGCCGCAATCGCGGTCGTCGAGCATACGCTTGTAGATGTCAGCGGCCCGAGCGAGGTCACGAGCCGAGTAGGCCATTTGTCGCATACCCTCGACAACGGCCGTGGGATCGCTCGACTTCAAGTCGAAGTGGGTGATGGGCCTGGCAAGCAACTGTTCTTTGGTGGGCATGGCAAGTTTCCTGGGCTAGAGTCGCAATCGATCCACGGAGCGGGAATTTTAGCAGAATGCGCCGGCGAGATAAGAGCCCGCGGCGTTGGAGTCCCGGCTTTCGCCGGCTTCGCTTGCGCGACATCCGCCTGAAGGGGGAACGCCAGCAAGCGGGCCTCTCCCATTAGCGCGGCATTCGCGTGCGCGCCTGCGAGGCTGAATTGAGACAAGTGGCGCAGGCCAGGGATCTGGGCAGGCGGTGAAGCTCGAATGTGGGGCGGCCGCAGAGCGGGCAGGCGGCTGCTTCCCAGGCTTCCGTCAGTGGATCCCACACCAGCGATGCCGTCGCCGCATTGCTCCAGCCGGTGGTTGCTTTGGATCTGCCTGACTCCCGCGCCTCGACGGCCAGCTTGGGTTGATGGACGACCAGCACGTTGAGCAATGACAGCCGAACGCCGAGCGAATTCTTCTTGCGCAGCTCAGTCACGCGGAGGTCGCGCTCGCGGGCCAGCGCCTCGCGCCGCGCCGCGAACCTGGCCGGGTCCGCATCCTTACGAGACGCCTGGTCTTCCAGCTCGTGCCGCAGGTCGTCGTAGTAGCGCGTCATCCGGGCGACCTGCTTGTCGAGTCGCTCGTGCAGTTCTCGATTGCGCGTGTTGGCTAGTGCCGACACCGTGCGAACCACCTGCTCGCGGGCCAGTCGGTACGCCGCGTCGCGTGAGATCAGCGGCGCCGTGGGATAAACGAGCGATGGCGAACGCGCCAGCCGGGACATATCGAGCAACAACTCAACATGCCGCGCTTGCCGGCCATAGTGAAGATCGATCGCGACCGGCAGGATTTCCTGTTCTCGCTGATCGCTGGCAAACGTGACTTCAAACCAAAAAACCACCTGCGGAAAGTCGAGTGGACGGGCCGATGTGGCCTCGAGCGCGCCAACTCCCTCCAGCGAGTAGGCACGATTCAGCGTGGACACCCAGCCGCGCGATTGCAGATTCAGCCCGTCGAGATGAAGTTCCACAAATCGGGCCCGCTCGACCGCGTCATGCAGCAGGGCGTCAACCAGCGGCGTGCCAAGGCTGGCCAATTGTGCCCGCGGATGCTCGGGCAGGGCTTCGGGGTCGAACGTCACGCGTGTGAGTCCGGGGTCTCGGGCGGTCAGCGCGGCCGTCACCGAGTCGGGCAGCAGCAGGTCATAGACCTGGGGCTCGACTTGCTCCCACTCGCCGCCGACCGTGGCCACATAATCACGGACAAACAATTCCAGGGACGAGAGGGAGGTTTCGTTGACGGCTTTGAGGCTCATGCCAGGCAGCTCCTATTCCTCGGGCGCAAATCGCGAGCCGAACAGCCGATCGTCGTGTGCTCGCTGCTCCAAATACGCCTGTTTGGCGGCGAGGAGTCGCGAGCCAAGCTCTTCCATGTGCCGGGAAAAATCGTCTTCATCGGTGGATTGGGCGAGCATCTCGGTGACCAAATCCTGGAACTCGTGTTCCTCGTCGAGATTGCCGAGGATCATGTCGATCTCGCCAATGACCAATTCGAACATGCTCAGCTTGGCATCCAGCAGGTGCAGCACGGCGGCTTCGACCGTACCCGTGGCCACGAGATTATACACTTGCACATCGTGAGTTTGGCCGATGCGGCTCAAGCGGCCGATGCGCTGTTCGATCTTCATCGGGTTCCACGGCAGATCGAAATTGCAGATCGCGTGGGCGAACTGAAGGTTACGCCCCTCGCTGCCGGCCTCGGTGCAGAGCAGCAGTCGGGCTGGCCCGCGGAATTCCTGGATCGCCGCTTCTTTTTCCAAGCGGGCAAGTCCACCGTGGAAAACGGCGATCGCATGCCCCGCGCGCGCCAGCTCCTCGGCGAGCATGGCCTGCGTGGCGCGAAATTGGGTGAAGATCACCATCTTGTCGGAGAATTCATCGAGCAATCGCAGTAGCCGCTCGAGCTTGGCGCCGCGAGGCATGCTGGCGGCACGCTGGGCGAACTCTTGAAATTGCCCGCGCAGCGCCCCGTCGAGCTTTGCGTTTTCCGCGATCGTGCCCAGCGTGCCGGCGGCGGCCTGGCTGCTGGAACCCAGAGCCATTTGCAACGCCACGAGCGCCATCCGAGAAATCCTGCCTGATCGCGAACCCTCGGCCGGTTCTTCACCCGTGGCCGCGGTTGTCTTGCTGGCGGGGAGTCGAAGATGTTCCTTCACGAACGCGGTGATGTCGCGATAGAGCAGTCGCTCGTCGGGCGACGGTTGCACGCCCAGCGTGCTTGCCCAGCGGCGGGTGAATTGCAAGCCCACCGTGCTGCGTCGATTGCGAACCATCACCTCCGCCAGCAGGCCGTGCAATTCATCGACGTTTCGCGGCGTGAGCTTGTCTTGGCGATCGACAAATCGGCGCTGAAACTGCTTCGCAGTGCTCAGCAGTCCTGGTTCGAGCAGCGTGACCAGGTTGAACAGTTCGTCCAGATTGTTTTGCACCGGCGTGGCGGTGAGCAACAGGATGTACTGCTTCTCCAACTGGCTGGCGAACTTCCACAACTGCGTCGTGCGGTTGCGCAGATGATGGGCTTCGTCGACAATTACCAGATCCCAGCGGCGACCGACAATCGCCGAGCGGTGCGGCTCGCGCTTGGCCGTGTGCGTGCTGACAATGATCCGATCGAACTCGGACCACGCCGAAACGCCGCGCCCGCGGAACGCCGGATCGTCGTAGCTGGTAAAGTCCAGCGAGAACTTGCGCCGCAGCTCCCCCTGCCACTGCTCAACCAGGGACGGAGGCGTGAGCACCAGCACCGATCGGGCCAGGCCGCGCAGATTCAATTCAGTAAGTATCAGGCCCGCCTCGACCGTTTTGCCCAGGCCTACTTCGTCGCACAAGAGCGCCCGGCCGCGGAACCGCCGCAAGACGGTTTTGGCCGTGCGAATCTGATGTTCCAGCAAGTCCATCTCGCGCACCAGCGGCAGGCAAATCAGTTGGTCGAAACCGCCGTGCGTGCCGATTCGGGCGGCACGCGTGGCCAACAGAAATTCGTCGACCCCCGCATCGATCCGTGGCGAAACGAACAACCGCTGGAGATCATCGGCGCTGGTCAGCGCGATGCGGACGCCCTGCTCGGTCATCAGTTCGTCGTCGCCAGGAGCATCCTTGAGCGGTGCGATCTGCAGTCGGAATCGGCCGGGACTGATGTATTCCAGAAAGTGCTCGGCAAACTTTGCCGAAGTTTGCGGAAGGTCTTCCAGCAGCGTGACGCGCCCACGGGAGGGATCGGCGCGAAACCGCAAGGGGGAACCGGCGCCGGAAACCAATTCGGCGAGCGACGTTTCGTCTTGGAGCAACGGCCAGGGAAGGAGCAGCTGGCGTGCATCTTCGGAAACCGATATCCAGATGCGGTCGCCGGGTTGCCAGGTGGGTTCCTGGGAGAATCTTCGCGGAGACTGCAACGCGGCGGCCACGATGCGACCTTCCTTGGCTCAAGGTGATATCCGAACGAACATCCCAGCCTATCAAATGTCACACGTTGATGCAATTGGCACTGCTGGGACACAAGCCGGCGCACTCGCCATGAGTCGCTGGGTTAATATCGAATTCGGCTGCGAGCAGTATGGCATCGATCATCGGCGGGCGCCTTGGGCGGAGTGCCCACGGCGCGAAGCAATTGAAATTGCGCCCGATTGTAATCCATCATGCTGGTCAGGTACTGGCTGTGTGCAGCGGTCAAGGCGTCGATCGCTTGCAGCGCTTCGATAGCCCGCAACTGGCCGCCGAGAATTCCTTTGAAATTGAGCGGAAGGGCTTCGGTTGCGGACCTGGCTTGTGCTTCGGCCGCCTGAATCTGTTGTCGGCGCAGTCGAACCTGATAGTAGGATCGTGTCACCTCGGCCGCGATCAGGTTGCGAGTTTGCTCAACCGTCAATCGCGCTTGTCGGTGTTCACCACGCCGCTCACCCACCAAGGCAGCGTTGCCAAATCCCATCCCACGCAATTCCCAGACGGCGAGCGCATCGAAGTCGGTACGGTTGCCGAAATCGCCGAAGAAGCCGCCTGGGCCTCCCCCAAATCCACCCGCGCCGAAGCCAACCTCGACGTTGGGTATCAAAGGACTCCACTCCTCTTGACGGAGGCGGTCGAGCGTGGCCCCTATATACGCTTGATGCGCCGCCATTTCGGGTCGAGCCGTGAGCCCCTGTCCGATCAGCACGGGGAGCGGCTGCTTCACATCAATCAGTTCGATCGCGACCGCTTGAATTTCATTGGGCAACACTGTCATTCCAGGAGGCAGATTCAGCAATCGAACCAGCTCGGCGGATGCGTCGTAGACAAGTTCTTCCGCCTTGAACACCTTGCGTTTCCGATCCGCAAGGTCCGCTTGCGCACGAAGACCGTCGGCTGGCGGTGCCGTGCCAGCGCGGACTCGCGCATCTAGCAAACGCACAAGTTCCTCGGAATTGACAACCGCCTCACGAGCAATTGCCAGTTCGCCTTCGGCACGAACTAATTCCAAATAGGCGCTGGACGTTGCCAGTAACATGTCGTTAAACGTGGCGCTTCGATTCGCCGCAGCCACGCGCGTCAGTTGCCGTTCCGCCAGCGGTTTGAAAATCGCGTCCGTCAGAGGCAATCCCAGCGCCAGTCGTGCAGGCCCATTAGCTCCACCTGCGAAAGGATTTCCACCAAGGGTCGGACCGCCGCCTATAAATAGCGAACTGCGTCTTACTTCGAGAATATCACCTGTCGTGTCTTGAATTCGTCCGTTATGCAGGTTGTATCCAACGCCGGCACTCAACGACGGCAGCCAAAGTTCCTGTGCCCCTTGTAAGCGTGCCTGTGCCGCGCGCACACGCTCGGCGGTCAGGGCAATTTTGTATGTTGTTTGCTCCGGCAAGCTGCAATGCTGACGGAAGGTCGATCGGAAGAGTGGCATATTCCCCTTGCTTGCCTGCCGCATCTTTTTCGCTGCCACGCTTTGCAATCGGCGGAAGTAACTCTGGCGGCGAGATTGTCTCTGGCTCTTGCGACAGAGAATCCACAGGTGCAATGAGCGTCGGCGCAGGCTTGTCGGATACTGGTTTCGGCAATTCGCCAGTCGCCGGTTCGGCGTGCGAGACAGGCTTGAAAGTGCTCTGTTGAGTTTTTTCTGGCTTACTCGTAGACGCCTGTCGTGCAGCAGGGCTAGCCGCGATAGGCTCGCTGGAGGTTTGTGGTTTCCCGACCGCGCATCCGAGTGCTGCCGAACACAAAGTGATCAGCGCAAGCATCCGTTTGATTCCGGCAGCATCCGATGCCGTCGTCCGAGGATCACGGAACTTCTCATCCATGAGAAGAGTCTCCGATTCAATTGGGTCTTCTGGGTTAATCGACTATTCGGGCAATGCTAGCTCGCTCGCTCTCATTCAAGCAGTCACTTGAAGAACAGCAACTCCCGTTAGAGATTACCGCCGGACGACCTCGACTGACTGTCCGTCACGAACGGCGTCCTTGCCGTCGGTGATGATTTCTTCATTGCCGTTGAGACCTTTGATAACGTGCATTCGTGCGCCGTCGGATTGTCCAATTTCGATGGTTCGCCGCTGTGCCCTTCCCGATTTTGCGATCATCACGCTCGGAAGTCCGTTTCCGGTGAGCAGAGCGCTAGTTGGCAGGATCAAGGCATCCTCGTGATCGGCCAGCGTGATCGACACGGAGCCGTACATGATCGAGAGGCGCTGACCGCGGCTGCTGCGGCACGAAGTTGACTCTGTTTTTCGTCAACGATGTCGCGTTGCAAAGCACGGTCGTTGAACAATTGCAGGTTGCGTTTGTACTCAATCTGGCGGTATTCGGATTCGGCCTCGAACCTGGCGGTCTGCGAATGGGCCTCCTCCACGCGCGCTTTCGCCGCATCCACGAATGACTCAGCCGCCTTAACAGCCGCCTCCGTCTGCTTGACCTCCGCCTGAGCTTTTTCGACGAGCGCTTCGCGATATAAACGTTCCTGCTCCATCTCGGGAATCCATAATTCGGCCAAGACCTGGTCCTTGCGAACCGAGTCGCCAATATCGACCAGCACTTTCTCCAGGTAGCCCGACACCTTGGCGAACATATCGGCTTCCTCAAGCGGTTCGACATAGGCCGCTTGTACCGACGATCGCTGGAGCCGCTCGCGAGCGGGTTGGATCGTGCGCACGCGGTGCGTTTGTCTCCCGTCGGCAACCGACGTGTTTTGGCCTCGCATGACTTCGGTGGCGCCAGATGGAGACGAAGGTTGCGACGGAGGGTCTCCGGCCCGAACGGAGAAGTACACTCCGCAGATCGCCGCGATAAGCGATCCAACGGCGAGCCAGCCGAGTCTTCCTTGGCCCCTTCTTTGACGGTCAATCGGCTCAGGAAGTCAGGAACTCGGTTCTTGACGCCTTCCACGACCTCGATCGTGTTTGAACCGGGACGACGAAAGATTGGGATGTAAACCTGGCGCTTGCTCTCCCAGCCTGGTCCACGGGCGATGCGTACCACGTTGGTTTGAATGGCCGAAGTATCTTTGACTTCTCCCACGTCATTAACGTACACCGGTCGTCCGCTGTGAACCTTGACGACGATGTGGTTCAATTCGTCAATTGCATGGACCATGTTTTCCATAGCAGATAGTTGTCAACCTCTAAATCGGACCGACTGCGGAATTGAAGCGGCTCGTCTCCGCCTGCGAGCCGGTGGTGGAAAGTGGTCGTGATTGCTGTCAAATCGCTGATTGGCTGACTCGGAAAAGCGTGCCGAAGCAAGACGATGGCAATAAGGATGCCGGCGGCGCACGCCAACGCTCCAGAGAAAGAAAACAAGAACCAACGACGTGCTGGTACGGGCTTCAGCAGTTGCGTCTGAGCCAACACACGGTCCCAGAGTTCGGCAGTGGGGCGCCGGACCGCGATGTTTTCCACAAGCATGTATTCCAATCGGCTTTGCTGCTGAAACCACTCGGCACATTGGGGGCAAACAGCCAAATGCTCTCCGATTCGAAAATGAAGGCCCGCATCCTTTTCGGAGTCGTGGTACAAATTCCAGTGCTGTCGCGATTCTCTGCAATTCATGGTTATATCTCTCCATGCCGATGCAAGCCATGTCTTTCGCCGTATTCGACAAGCCGCTGCCGCAAACGAACGCGGCACCGTGCCAGCCGACTCATGACGGTTCCGATCGGTACGTGCAGGATGTCGGCAATTTCCCGATACTTAAAGTCTCCAACGACGTGCAGCAAAGATACTGCCTGGTCCTCAAGTGACAACGATTTAACGGCCAGCGCGATCGAAGCATCGCAATGGTCGAGAACGGCTCCCGGCGCTTCGAGCAGTACCTTCAAGAGCGGTTCGTCGAGGATCGCGTCCCAGGTTTCTTTGGCCGCGACTTCGTCTTCTCGAAGTGCCGCAGCCTGAGTTCGTTGGTGTTTACGATTCCAGTTCATCGCCTCCGAGTGCGTGTGCTTGAAAATCCAGGCACGAAAATTCGTCCCCTCTGCGTACTGGTCAAAATCGCGGAATGCGTTCGCGACGGCGCTCTGGAGCACATCCTCCAACGAATCGACTTCGTGAAGCAGACGGCGACAGTACGCCTCCAATGGTCCTTGCAGCGGTTCTAAATGCCGTAGAAACCGCTCAGATTTATCGCGGTCCTTCATCAAGAGCAGTCGCCGGGCCAGGGAAGAAAGCTACCGTCCCCATCTTAGTAAGGTTTGGAGGACGCCCAATTATTCCAACTCGGCGAAGTTTGGTCCCAATTTCTGGTCTTGGCGGCATTTGCACTCCCAACCTTCGGCCCTTCCCACCTTATTGTCGTGCGCTGGTCGCAGTGGGCTTGGAATCGGCCGCAGACGCGGTAAATTGTTGGCATCCCCCCATTAACTCTTGCGTCACGGAGGACCCGTCATGGCTGCGGTCAAACCGGCACACTTGCTTACGTTTCACGATCGGCTTTCGCGACTCCACTTTGAACAGGCCGCCAAGTTGCTAGGACCCGAGGGAAAGAAGCTGATTTCCGCCGGTTCGAAATGGGACATTCATGGGCCCGATGATGTGTATCTGGGGGGTGACCTGCTGCGGATCACGTTTCCGGGTCCCGATGGTCCGTGGGCGATCTGCACGCTGACCATGGCGGCCCGGGCCAAGGATCGGCTGCTGTGCAACTGCGATCGTTGTTCCGGCGCCTGCGAACACTTGGGCGCGATGTTTTCTTACGTGCTGGAACACAAGACGCAGCTTGGCCTGGCCGTGGCGCCACCGGAGCGAGAGAAGAACGTCGTCGATCTGCACGAGGACGCGGTGGTTGCACAGGCTCTCGCTGATCGCAAGGAGCGTGCCAAGACCGAGCGGATGCAGATCAAGTCGTTGGACACCGACACGCCGTGGGCCGACTACGCGGTGACCAGCCTGCTCAGCGGCAAGACCTACAAAGTGTCGTTGCGGGGCATCAAGCCGGGCGAGTCGTACTGTTCATGTCCCGACTTTCGCAGCAACACGCTTGGCACCTGCAAGCACATCATGAAGGTGACGAACTGGGCCAAGAAGAAGTTCACCGCGCGGCAATTGGCCAGGCCGTACAAGCGCAAGCGGATCGTCGTCAATCTGATCTACGATCACGACGTCAGTTTGCGGCTGCATGTGCCCGAAAACCTGCCGGCGGAAATCGACGCGATCGTGCGGCCGCTGGTCGACAAGCCGATTGCCAACGTACGCGACCTGCTCAAGCGGCTGAACAAGCTGGAGGCGGCAGGCACGCCGTTCCATATTTTCCCCGACGCCGAGGAGTACATCCAGCAGCAGCTGCACACGGAGCGAATTCGGGACAAAGTCGCCGAAATCCGCCGCGATCCGGCCAGCCATCCGCTGCTCGAGTCGTTGCTCAAAATCAAATTGTTGCCGTACCAGCTCGACGGCGTTGCCTTCGTGGCCGGCACGGGGCGCACGGTTCTGGCCGACGATATGGGCCTGGGCAAGACGATCCAGGCGGTTGGAACCGCCGAGTTTCTGGCGCAAGAGGCCGGCATCAAAAAGGTGCTTGTGGTTTGCCCGGCATCGCTCAAGTCGCAATGGAAGAATGAAATTCATCGGTTTTGTGATCGCGACGTGCAACTGATCACCGGTCCGGTCGCCGAGCGGGGAGGACAATACAGCAACCCTTGCTTCTTCACGATTTGCAACTACGAGCAGGTGCTGAAGGACATCCTGTCGATCGAAAAGTGCCCTTGGGATTTGATCGTGCTCGACGAAGGCCAGCGGATCAAGAATTGGGAATCGAAGACCAGCCGCGTGATTAAGGGATTGAAGTCGCGATTTGCCCTGGTGCTATCCGGCACGCCGCTCGAAAACCGTCTGGATGAGTTGTACTCAGTCGTGCAATTCATCGATGACCGGCGGCTGGGACCGGGCTTCCGCTTCTTTCATCAGCACCGCATCGTCGATGAAAAGGGAAAGGTGCTCGGCTACAAGAAGCTCGACGAGTTGCGGCAGCGACTCAAGCCGATTCTGCTGCGGCGGACCCGCGAATCGGTGCGGCTGGAATTGCCGGAACGGACGACCGAGATCGTTCGCATTCCGCCGACCGGCGAGCAACTGGCGTTGCATGATGCCCACATGCAGACGGTCGCCACGATTGTGCGAAAGAAATTCATTACCGAGATGGACCTGCTGCGGCTGCGGGCGGCGCTGCTCATGTGTCGTATGTCGGCCGACGCCAGCTTCCTGGTTAATAAGGAGCAGCCCAACTTCTCGACCAAGCTGGAACGGCTGGACGAGCTGTTCGACGACATGGCGGATGAAGCCGACCGGAAGGTAGTTCTGTTCAGCGAATGGACCACGATGCTCGACCTGATCGAGCCATTGTTGGAAAAGCACAAGCTGAACTTCGTGCGGCTCGACGGTTCGGTGCCGCAAAGAAATCGGCCGCCGCTGGTGCACCAGTTTCAGACCGATCCCCAGTGCCGGTTCTTTCTGACGACGAACGCCGGCAGCACGGGCCTGAACCTGCAAGCGGCCAACACGGTGATCAACGTCGATCTGCCGTGGAACCCGGCGATTCTGGAGCAGCGGATCGCTCGCGCTCACCGCATGGGCCAGATGCGCACGGTGCAGGTGATCGTTCTGGTGACCGAGCAAACTCTGGAAGAAAGTCTGCTCGTGACCCTGGCTGCGAAAAAGGATCTGGCGCTGGCTGCCCTCGATCCCGAGTCCGAAACCGACGTGGTGGAAATGCACAGCAACGCCGAAGAGCTGAAGTCCCGGTTGGAGATCCTGCTGGGCGCGAAACAGGCCGCCCCGGTGGACGACTCCACTAAGCCCGAGCACGCCAGGCCGGCCGAAGAACAGCACCGCGAGCGCGTGGCGGAAGCCGGCGGCCAATTGCTCGGCGCCGTCTTCAACTTCCTCGATCAACTGGTGACGGGCGACCAGCAGGCGCCGCCGGCTCCTCTGCCAGATCAATTGGTGCAAGGCGTACGTTCGCGCTTGGAGCAGTGCGTGGAAAACGATGCCGAAGGCCGGCCCCGATTGATGCTGACGCTGCCAAAGCCCGAAGCGCTCGACCAGCTTGCCCAGACATTGGCCCGGTTGATGGTGGCGGGTAAATCGAACTGACGAGCAACTCCTGCCTTGGCAGTAGCGCTTACCGCACCGTCATCTCGCAGCTTAGACCGCTGGCGGCGTGCAGGTAGGCATGCTTGACGTAGTCGGCCACCATGCGGTGGGCGCTGAATCGCCAGGCCAATGTGCCGATGCTGTTCATCATGCGCTGAATCCAGACCAGTGGCAGGCCGTCGACATTGCGGTCGTAGAACATCGGCACCACCTGGTTTTCCAGCACGTCGAACAGTGCTTCGCCGTCGCGAACGTCGGTAATGCGGTCGTCCACGTGCTGCTTGCCGACGCCAATGGCGAAGCCGTTCGCTCCGTCGTATGCTTCCGCCCACCAGCCGTCCAGCACCGACA
>SXGT01415855.1_pt1 | contig 18925 bp, 19 predicted proteins | sample 3176221 | NCBI WGS metagenome assembly SXGT01 (sample SAMN11356862, study PRJNA531348) | freshwater metagenome | isolation source: freshwater sample F1-120 | place: China: Fuxian Lake, Yuxi | collected 2017-12-25
CATTCTAGAAAGGGATAATAAAATAAAAGCAAGTAAGCAGATGTAAAAATAATTGTGTTATGAAAAGCCGAGCGGAAATGGTGCGGTTTAATCAGAGGGTTCCAAGAATAAAAAGACTGGTAGAAATACTGGTCTTTTTTTATGGGTGTTATTTTTCGTTTTTATGGATAGTTGCATTAGCGTAACACGGGCTATCACAATATTGAAATTCGGCGCAGCTAACCCACCGCATAAGCCGCAAGCACCCGATTCAAAAACCTTCTTCCAAATTCAGTTGGCCGTAAATTGCCATTAACTACCTCAACCAATCCCTTTTGCGTTAGCTCTGCCCATTGCGGCTCCAATGCATTTAAAACCAAGCCAGTGCGTTCATTTAAATAATTCGCTGGCGCGCCATCGTTTAAGCGTAGGGCGTTCATTAAAAATTCTAGTGGTAAGGATTCTGGTGAAAGAATATCGCTGCCGCCGCCAAATACGTTTTGGTGGCCGCCGAGGTTGGTGGAGATTTTATTGCTCGCCGCTGCGTCTAAATAATGTTTCGGTAGGCGGGTTTTCCATAGGCGCATAATGCGCGCTTGTTCTGGATGCGTAATTTTTCCGTGTGCGCCTGCGCCTATGCCTAGGTAATCGCCAAACTGCCAGTAGTTAATATTGTGGCGCGCGCGTTGGTTGTTTTTGGCGTAGGCAGAAATTTCATATTGCGCATAGCCTGCGGCGGCGAGCATGGCTTGGCCTTCGTCTTGAATGTCGGCGAGGGTATCCTCAACAGGTAAAATGGGTGGTGCGGAATAAAAAGCCGTGTTTTGTTCGATGGTGAGTTGATACCACGAAATATGTTCTGGCGATAAGGCGATCGCCTGCGCTAAATCGACTTTGGCATCATCAACAGATTGTTCGGGCAAGCCGTGCATTAAATCTAAATTGATATTATCAAACCCTGCGTTGCGTGCGACATCGACTGCGCGCAGCGCTTCATCGCGGCCATGTACGCGACCAAGCAATTTTAATTGAGAGTCATTAAAGCTTTGAATGCCGATTGAAAGGCGATTAACGCCAGCTGCGCGAAAACCAGAGAACTTTTCTTGTTCGAATGTGCCGGGGTTTGCTTCTAAAGTAATTTCTATATCTGATTCGAAACCAATAATCGTTTCGGCGTCTTTTAATATTTGCGCGATCGCATTGGCTGAAAACATGCTGGGAGTGCCGCCACCGAAGAAAATACTCGTGAGCTTTCTTCCTTGCGCTAAGACCGCATCCTGCGCTAAATCAAAGCGCAAAGCCGCAACATACTCTGCTTCTGGAATATCGTTATTGGCTTGATGCGAATTGAAATCGCAATAGGGGCATTTGCGAATGCACCAAGGGATATGAATGTAGAGTGATAGTGGCGGCAACAGTAACGGCATTAGACAACTCAAAAAAGATGATGAAATTTCACTACACAGATCGCACTTAATGTGTAGACTATACATATACTCTACACACCAAACAACTGGCTCACACGAGGAAAATTAGCATGAGAACCAATATTGTCATAGATGATGAGCTAATGAATGACGCCCTCAAAGTAACTGGTGTAAAAACCAAAAAAGAAGCCGTAGAGCTTGGCCTTAAAACATTGATTCAATTAAAGAAACAAGCCGAAGTCAAAGAGTGGCGCGGCAAGCTGGCGTGGGAAGGAGACTTAACCGCAACGAGACAAACCAGATGATCATTGTAGATAGTAGTGTTTGGATAGACTACTTCAACGGCAAGCCTACACCCCAAACAAATACACTTGATTCCTTGTTAGGCGCAGAACCACTGGCACTCGGAGATATTATTTTAACCGAGGTATTGCAAGGCTTCACCAATGACCTAGATTTCAAAAGAGCAAAGAAGCTTTTTTCAGGATTTGTTTTGTTTGAGATGTTGGGCGAAAAGAATGCCATAAAATCTGCAGAAAACTATCGCCACTTAAGAAAACAAGGTATTACCATTCGCAAAACCCTTGATTGCGTGATTGCTACATTTTGCATAGAGCATAAGCACGCTCTTTTATTTCAAGATAAGGACTTCAATCCTTTTGTTGAAAAGCTCGGGCTTAGATCTGTACGCGGCTAACAACCTACTGATACGTAATTCCATTATGCTTCAACCAACCCGAGACATGGCGGCCACGCGGATCGTGATGTGTCCAGTGGATTACTCCGCCTTTTTCGTTCCACACATATTCGCCGCAAAAAGAAACCTTATCTCCAGTAACGATATTTGCCACGCGCGGGGCGAGATCAATATTGTGTGCAACTAACACGGTAAAATCTTCTGACACACGCAAAATAAAACGTTGGTGTCTGCTGCCTTTATTATCATCTGCCAAGACTTTTACCACTTCACCTTCACCCGCCACCTGAATATCTTGCAAATGCTGCATGTAAGCATTTGCAATTTCTGATTCAGCTGAAGGGTCTGCTTTCTTTGAAGATATGCTTACTTCAGCGTTAGGCAGCTGCGCCAACTCTGCGTTGATTTTTTGTTGCGCATCTACCGGTAAAAATTTATAGCCAGCGGTAGCCAAACCCGCAACTATTACCACCAGTATTAAAAACTTTTTCATGATGATCCTTATCGATTAATTAAGCCTGCGCTATTTTCTGCAGCAATTCCTGCATAGCTTTGCCGCGATGGCTAATGCGATTTTTTTCCGCTTTATTTAACTCGGCCGATGCGCAATTGTGCGTAGGCACAAAAAATAAAGGGTCATAACCAAAACCGCCTGCACCGCGTGGCTCGGTCAAGATAATGCCCTCCCACGAACCGTGGCAAAGAATAGGCGTTGGGTCATCGGCATGGCGCATATAAGCAAGCACAGCGTGGTAGCGCGCCGTGCGTTTCTCGGTGGGCACGCCCGCTAATTCTTGCAGCAATTTTTGATTGTTGCTTTCATCGTTCGCGTTCTCGCCCGCATAGCGTGCGGAATAAACACCGGGGCGACCATTGAGGGCATCTACCTCAATACCAGAGTCATCCGCAATTGCAGGCAAACCCGTTTGTTGGCAGGCGTGGCGCGCTTTAATAATGGCGTTCTCAACAAAGGTGGTGCCAGTTTCGTCGGCATTGCTGACATTAAAATCTGACTGCGGCACAACGTCAAAACCGCAGCCCGATAACAATTGTTGAAACTCGCGCAGTTTGCCTGCGTTGCCGCTGGCGAGCACAATTTTTTGTGTCATTACTTTTTACCTTGCTGTCTTTTTGTTTTGTTTCTTGTTGGTTTTCGCCGCCGCTGCGGTTACTTGCGGCTGCTGAAACTTATAAGCCCAAATTAACACCGCCGCGCCCACTAAAATCATCGGCACACTTAATACTTGGCCCGATGAAATACTCACACCCGCAAAACTCGTTTCCCAATCAGGCACGCGGAAGTATTCAGTAAAAAAGCGCGCGCAGCCGTAAAGCATGCAGAAGAGAGCACCGGTCGCCCAACGCGGTTTTTGTGTGCGCGCAAACAGCCAGAGAATCACAAACAATAACAGGCCATCCACCACTGTTTGATAAAGCGGGGAGGGGTGAACAAGGTGATCCACTCCCGGCCATTGCATCGCCCAAGGCAAATCAGCACTCGCGGCGCGCCCCGGTAATTCGTGATTAATAAAATTGCCAAAACGCCCAGCGGCATAGCCGAGCGGCACCAGCGGGGCGATAAAATCAAAGACATCGCCAATATGCTTTTTATATTTGCGCGACCACAACCACATTGCCACCATCACACCGATAAAACCGCCATGGAAGGACATACCGCCTAGCCACGTCATGGGAATCTCAGCAGGGTGCTCCCAAAAATACGCGGGGCGATAAAACAGCACTTCTCCCAAGCGACCACCCACCACAACACCGATCATGCCGTAAAAAATAATGTCGCTGACGTGATCTTTAGTCCACCCCTGCGCTGCAATATGGGGCTGTTTGATACGCAGGCCTCCCAGCAAAATAAATTGCAGAAAGGCGATGCCGTACATAATGCCGTACCAATACACCGGCCAAGAGGCGATGTAAAAAGCAACGGGGTCGGGGTTGGGATGAATAAGCATGACTAATCCTTAGGATATAAATGGAAGATAGCGACTAGAAAAGGCCGTCATTCTGCCACAGGTTTGTGAATTGGCAGCGAGATTTGCTCGTCGCTTACGCTAGGCAATCTGGCGCCTAACGCCTACAATGCTGGTTTTTATAAGACGAAAGCGCCGCATGTTCAACGAAATCCCCACCAGCCGCCCCGCCACACCACTTTTGGACAGCATAGAGTCCCCCGCTGACCTGCGTGCGCTGGACGAAAAGCTATTGCCACAGCTGGCGGAAGAACTGCGTGCATTCCTATTATTCAGCGTCGGCCAGACGGGCGGCCATTTTGGCGCGGGCTTGGGCGTGTTGGAGCTTACCATCGCGCTGCACTACGTTTATGAAACCCCGTCTGATCGCTTGGTGTGGGATGTAGGCCACCAAACGTACCCCCATAAAATTCTCACCTCTCGCCGCGAGCGCATGAACTCTATCCGCCAAGGCGGCGGTTTATCCGGCTTCCCAAAACGCGATGAGAGTGAATTCGATACCTTTGGCGTAGGCCATTCCAGCACCTCGATTTCCGCCGCACTCGGCATGGCGATTGGCAACGAAATGGCCGCGAATGGTCGCAAATCTGTCGCCATCATCGGCGATGGTGCTATGACCGCCGGTATGGCGTTTGAAGCCTTGAACCACGCGGCGCATACCGAAACCGATATGTTGGTGATTCTCAACGATAACAACATGTCCATCTCCCCCAACGTGGGCGGTTTGGCGACTTACCTCTCTAAAATCTGGGCGAGCAAGTTTTATAACGGCTTGCGTGAAGGCAGCAAAAAAGTGCTGACCAAAATCCCTTCCGCATGGGAATTTGCGCGCAAGACTGAAGAGCACTTTAAAGGCTTTATGTCGCCCGGCACCCTGTTTGAAGAAATGGGCTTTAACTATGTTGGCCCCATCAATGGCCACGACCTAAGCGACTTGGTGAGCTATTTGCGTAACTTGCGCGATATTAAAGGCCCCAAACTGCTCCACATCATTACCCAAAAGGGCAAGGGCTTTGAGCCAGCAGAATTAGATCCCGTTGGCTACCACGCGCTTAATAAAATCGAACCGAAGAAAGCTGTTGCTTCGCCCAGCAAAATCAAATTCCAACAGGTGTTTGGCGATTGGTTGTGCGATATGGCTGCACAGGATCAGCGTTTGGTCGGCATCACGCCAGCCATGTGTGAAGGCTCAGGCATGGTAGATTTTGCCGCACAGTATCCCGAACGTTTCTTTGATGTCGCCATCGCCGAACAGCATGCAGTAACTCTGGCGGCAGGCATGGCGTGCGAAGGCCAGAAGCCAGTCGTCGCGATTTACTCTACTTTTTTGCAGCGCGCTTACGATCAGCTAGTACACGATGTTGCCTTGCAAAATCTGGATGTCACCTTCGCCATCGACCGCGCCGGTTTAGTCGGCGAAGACGGCCCCACTCATGCGGGCAGTTTTGATTTGAGCTTTTTGCGTTGCATCCCCAATATGCTGATCGCAGCACCCAGTGACGAAAACGAATGTCGCCAATTGCTCTACACCGCCTACCAATACCCGGGCCCAGCGGCAGTGCGCTACCCGCGCGGCACCGGCACAGGTATACACATTGAAAAAGCCTTTACGCTCTTACCCATAGGCAAAGGCCGCGTGGTACGCGAGGGCAAACACGTAGCGATTCTTTGCTTTGGCACTCTACTCGCCAATGCACAGCAAGCCGCCGAAAAACTGAATGCCAGCCTGTGCGATATGCGCTATGTAAAACCGCTGGATGAAGAATTGATTGAACACATGGCTAACAGCCATAGCTTGATTGTTACCTTGGAAGAAAATGCGATTGCCGGTGGCGCGGGTTCCGCAGTGAGCGAATACCTTGCCAACCAAGGTTATGTGATGCCCATATTGCACCTTGGGCTTAACGACACTTTTGTCGATCACGCCAATCATGCGCAACAACTTATTGCGCAAGGTTTGGATGCAGCAGGTATTGAAGTGACGATACTCAAGCGATTAAAAATGCTTGAAACTATGAATACCAAACCGATGGTGAGCTAACCGTAGGGGCACCCCTACAAATCCAAATCACGTAAACCAAACAGGAAATTTATGAGCGGCACTATAGCTAAACTCGCACACCATGTTTATTTCTGGTTGAAAAACCCTGAGTCTAAAGAAGATCTAGCGCAATTGATTAACGGCGCCAAGACGCTAACCAGCATTGAAACCATTAAAGGGTTTCACATTAGCCTTCCTGCAGCCACTGAAGACCGCGACGTTATAGATTCCAGCTACGGCTTATCCTGGTTAGCATTTTTTGATAACGAAGCCGATGAACAGGTTTACCAAGTTCACCCAACTCACTTGAAGTTTATTGAAAACTGTAGCCATTTGTGGAGCAAAGTCGTGGTTTATGATTCCGTGCAAATCGCTGAATAACATCCTAATGCACCAAAGCAATAAAAAAGGGGAAGCACTATGGCTTCCCCTTTTTCGTATTAATTTTTTTGCATTAGTCTTTCTTGCATTAGTCTTTCTTGTAAGTAATTTTCTTTTTCCCTACTTCGCAACTGCCAACGATTTTTTGGTCTTTCACTTCTTCGGTTGCGATTATATCTAGCGTATAGCCTTTCACACCTTTTGCTTCTAGCTTAGCGCTAATCTCAGACTTCAGTTCTTCGCAGTTCTTCTCTGCAAACGCCGGTGCCACTACAAAGCTCAGCGCCAAAAATGCAATCATCTTTTTCATTTCTTAAGTTCCTTTAATTCGACGTTAAATAAATGGAGGTTAAACAGCTTGAGGATACAAATACGCTTACAAGCGCCAGTGAATACTAGCTGCAAATTTCTTAACCGTAAATGAATGAGCGCGGAACTGGCTGCGCATAGCTTGTCTCAACCATTACCATTCTAAGCGCTCGCCATTGGAGTGCAAAAAGCCACCGGTGTTATCCATATTCAATTCTGCAATGCGCTGGGTTAATCGCTTGGCAGATTCCTCGGCAGAAATATCGCCGCCAAAATTCACCATAGCGGTGTGTACATAGCCGGGGTGCAAGAGCGCAACCGCAATACCACGCGGTTTTAAATCTAGGCTCAAGGATTTCGCGCCGGCATTCAGTGCAGCTTTTGACATGCGATAGCCGTAATAGCCGCCCGAGGTGTTGTCTGCAATGGAGCCCATGCGGCTGGTGATGAACACAATCTTGGCGCCCACATTTAAATGGCTTAGCAACACCTCTGTCACCTGCAGAGGTGCCTGAGCATTGACTAAAAACTGCTTGGTGAGATTGCTGTAATCGATTTCGCCTAAATGATCGCTGTGCAAAATACCCGCATTATTAATCAGTAAATCAATTTTAATGCCCGTTAATTGCTCAGCGAGCGCATGCACATCGGATGTGCTGGTAACATCGACACCCGCAATAACCTGCGCGGGTGTTTCGCTCAGCTCTACTGAGGTTTTACGGCAGACCGCAATCACATGCCAGCCATGCGCAATATATTCGTGCGCAAGCGCCAAACCAATACCACGATTTGCGCCAGTGATGAGTACAGTGTTCATGGTGAACTCCTTTGAAGTGGGCCGCGAGATACGAAGAAACAGCATGCTAAGGGATAATGCGTTGGTACGCACTCGTTAACGCACAAAGCGCAAAATAATCCCAACACAATTGCACCCTAGCGAAGAACAAGGCAAGATTCGCCCGCAGAGATTAATTGGGTGCTTTGGCCAAATACTAGGGCACCGAATAATACCTATAAGCCATGATCGCTCTGCCTAACAGTTCACTTTTACACCACACAAAGCGCCATTACCATGCCTAATAAATTACAACATCTAGCGATGAACCTTTACGCCTTTACGTTAAAGAACATTTACCCGCTCATTTTGCTGATCTGCTCTTTTGGTATTTACTTCACGCATTACGGCACCCCAAGCGCCATGTTTTGGGATGAGAACTACCATATCGCGTCTGCGCAAAAACATATCGACGGCGTGATGTATATGGAGCCGCACCCACCCTTGGGCAAAATGCTCATGGGCTTGGCGGAAGCGGTGATCGACCCCAACGCCAATCTCGATAAAGAAAAGTTCACCCAAACCGACCACATTGAAGGTTCGGACACACCAGCAGGCATGAAATACACGGGTTATCGCTGGCCATCCGTTGTGCTTATGGCGCTCTCGGTTTTATTTTTTTACGGTATTTTGCGTCGTATTACCCAAAATCAACTTATCGCCTTTTTATTCAGCAGCTTTATTATTTTTGATAATGCCTTAGTGATTCAAGCACGCGCTGCCATGCTAGAAGGTATTCAATTATTTTTTGTGTTAGCCGAGCTCTATTGTTTTGTGCATGTAGTTACGCGCGGAACGCCTATTCGTCTCAAAGACTACGCGCTCTTGGGTATCGTGATTGGCTTGGGCATGAGCGTAAAAGTCACCAGCGCCATTGAACTATTATTATTTATAATGCTGTTTGGTATAGACCAATGGAAAAACATTCAAACTTGTAATTATCGCGAACTCGCAAAGCGTTTGATTATCACAGTACCTACCGGCGTAATCCCGCTCATATTGGTATTTCTAAGTGTGTTTTATATTCATATCGGCATGGGCACCAAAGTCATTGCGGGCAAAACCTACAAAGCGTCGCCAGAGTATTTACAGGCTATACAACGCGGGGATACTTGGAGCCCATCCACTTTTGTTATAGGTATGCGCGATAATTTTAAATACATGAGCGAATATGCAGATGGCGTGCCCAAACTCGATGAATGTAAACCCGATGAAAATGGCAGCTTTGCCATGGATTGGTTGCTCGGCAAAAAAACCATTAGTTATCGCTGGGATAAGGATACGGTGAATGGCAAAGTTGAAGTTAAATACATGAACATAGTCGCCAACCCCGTTATTTGGTTTAGCGTGCTGGCGGGGATTGTATTGAGCCTTGGGCTTATCATGAGCAAATTCATTTATGGTCAACAAGAAAAAAATACACCATTATTTTATTGGATTTGTGCGTTCACTTCGCTCTATATGTGTTACATGATTGCGATTTTACAAATTGAGCGGGTAATGTATCTCTACCATTATTTAGTGCCTTTAGTGTTTGGTATGCTCAATCTCGCTTTGATTTTTAGTTATATTTTCCGCGAAGATATTCTCGCCAACAATAAACACCTATGGATTAACTTGAGCTTGTACATAATGCTGGTTATTAGTGTTTTCGCTTTCTTTGCGCCCTTCACTTACGGCATTGGCATGACTGAAGATCAGTTCGAAATGCGCAACTGGTTTAGCTTTTGGAAATTACAGGTGGTGCAATAATGAAAAAAATTCCTTTTAATAAAAACACGGTATTTTCCATTTTATTAGCGGTGGTTGTGGTTACGATTATTAATCGTGTTACTCCGCCCTATGTTGACGACGTGTTTAATGTAGTTGTCAGTAAGAATCGCACTACCATTACCGATATTCATCAAGTGCGCGATATTGAAATGAGCAAGATCGTTAAACTTGATCATCTAAACCTTGCAGAAAAAAACCGTTTTCGTCACCCAAAAATGGGCGATATTGGTTATAGCGGTGATTTCTTTGTGGATATAGATGCCCCCTTTCTCGTCAAAAAGCCCGGTGATTATGTATTTTATTTAGGCAGTGATGACGGTTTTGTATTTAGCGTAGACGGCAAAAAAATCTGCGAATGGACTCACGATCGCCCACTCACCACAGATATCTGCCATGTAAATTTAAGTGCAGGTGACCACACATTTAAATTGGTTTATTTCCAAGGCTACGGCAATGCTGGTTTAACCATGAGCTATGCATTCGCGGCGGATGGTACGCAATATGTGGCAGGAGATAATTCACGGTATTTGGAGTTTTAGTAGAAAAGCTTAAACCTAGGTTGGAAAAGCCATTTATTGACATGCAATGCGAGCATTTCATTTGCGGATGAAATCTGTAAGCGATCTACCTTTGGCGTCACAATAAATCTCAAATACGATAACCTTTCATTTCCGACGAGACTGATTAATTATTCTCCCATTCGTCTCGCATTGAAATTAAGCAACAAGCAGATATAAATAAAGAGACCTTTGCACGAATCCTTTTTTGTTTAATTTTACTTCGTCATCCCCGCCTTCGCGGGAGTGACGATGAATTTTGTTTCGTGCAAAGGTCTCATAAAGAGTTAATTATAAGTCGTAAGCCAGGCGAATCTATCGTGATCTCTACCGAGTCAGGTGATGAAATTGTGAGAAGCGTTTTGGGTATTGCTGGTTAACAGGTTCGCTTAAGTTTTGATGTTGATGAATCGGTGACGATTGATAAGGCTGGACTTTTATAGGTGCAGATTAATTTAACTAAGACGGACGCATAAATTGTCTAGTTTTTCTATGGAATAGGCTACATGACTAAAATACTGTTTTTCTCTCTTATTGCTATATTGTTAACCAGTTGTGCAACGACACCTTCGGGTAAAGTTGGGTATGAGTTTTCTCAAGAGTGTAAAAGTAAATTGGCAAATACCCTGCAGCTAGCCGAAAGTGGAATAGCCGCAAAACAGACCAGCCTTGGGGTTATGTTTAATGATGGTGAGTGTACAAAGCAAAGCTATATAAATGCTAAATTCTGGTTTGAAAAAGCCGCGTCTCAAAACGAAATCTACGCGCTCTATAATTTGGGTATTCTCTATGGCAATGGCCGAGGGGTAAAACTAGATTATAAAAAGGCTCTCGAATATTTTAAGCGAGCTGCTGCTAACGGCCACCCGGCCGCGAATTATAATCTGGGTATTTACTACGATCTCGGTTATGGGGTATCTGTCGATCCAAAAAAAGCCTTAGACTATTACCGGGCCGGTGCAATACTTGGCGATGATATGGCCCAATATAATCTTGCAAGAAGCTATGAGAAAGGCGACATTGTCCCGCAAGATTATGTTCAAGCATTCGAATGGTATTCAAAATCAGCTGCACAAGGAACCTATTCAGATTCAATAAACAATCTCGGTGTGCTTTATCAAAGTGGAACTGGCGTTCCAAAAGATGTAGTTAAAGCGGCTGAACTCTATCGGCGTGCTGCCAACCTTGGCAATAAAATTTCGCAAAGCAATCTCGCATTCAAATATGAAACGGGCGATGGCGTTGAACAAAATATAGAAACTGCTATTGCGCTTTATAAAATTTCCGCCAATCAAGGTTATGCTCCTGCGCAACGTAATTTGGGAAAACTGTATTACGATGGCAAGCTGTGTAGCCAAGATATCCCCAAGGCTTTTGAACTATTTAGAAAGGCAGCAGATCAAAATGATTCTCAGGCGCAGTTCTTACTTGGTATTGCCTATGGAGATGTCAATAAGGATGAAAAACAAGAGTTTATATGGACTAAGAAGGCGGCAGAAAACGGTTTGGCTTCCGCGCAGTATAATCTTGGTTTTAAGTACATTACAGGGAAAAATATTCTAAAAGATTACAATGCCGGTTTATATTGGCTAAATCTTGCAGCTAAAAATGGGGAAACAAAAGCGTTAAATATGATGGGAAATTTTTATGCTTTTGAAAGAGATGGCCCACGTGACTATCAACGAGCTATTGCATTTTTTCGTCAATCTGCCGCGCTTCGGAATACAAATGGTCAAGTTAATCTTGGCTATCTCTATCAAAATGGGTTTGGCGTGGATAAAAATCTTATTGTCGCTCTTGCTCTTTATAAGATTTCGAATGAGACTAAGTACATTGAATTCATGGAGAAAATCATGACTCACAAACAAATTGAAGAAGCAGACTTACTAAAAATGGATATGGATAAGCCAAATAATATTCTTGAAGCGTTAGATCGTTTTATTGCTCGTTAATTGGAATTGCAGCAGGCACCTCCCAACAGTTTCTAACATAGAGCGTGCGCCATCCTGAATATTTTATGTCGGAAGGCGCTCGACAATTGCTCCTGTATTGTTCTACTACTTCACATCCATGTGAATATGCGCTTTTCCAACCTACACAATTTTTTACTGGCCGCATTCCGAAGATATTGACATTAATTGCGGTGGCATATTGGATGGCGAAATCAGTTTGTACGAGTGCGGTGAGAGAATATTTCAAGATATTTTAAAAATTGCATCCGGCGAAGCGACTAAAAGTGAATTATTGGGTTATGGTGATAGCGAATTTACGCGTGGAAAATTGGGGCGACCGTGTAGCGCGTTTAACCGGCAGGCGCGCATTAATATCATCTGATGTACTAGCAGGTTCGTCGTGATCTATTCTGTGTTATATCATGCGCAGGCCTAAAACACGGGTTGTAACGATTAAAACTGGCGCTTAAGCGCCAAGTTCTTTATCAAATACTGATTTTTCAATTACCGCACCACGGTGGCGAATAATAATGCCTGCACAGCGAATGCCTTGACGCGCTGCGTCTTCGGCAGATTTATTTTGCAAGCGTGCCGCCAAATAGCCCGCGTTAAATGTATCGCCTGCGCCAGTCGTATCAATCACATTGGCAACCGGAGGTACCGGAATATGCACTTGTGAGTTGGCAGTAATAATCACGGCATCTTCTGCGCCGCGTTTTAAAATGAGTTCGCGCAAATTGCAGTTTGCGTAACGCGCTTTGGTGCTTTCAATGGTGTCATTGTCCCAAAGCAGAAGTTCGTCATCGAGTGTAAGTAGGGCAATATCCGTGTGTTGCATAATTTGCAGCATGGCATCTTGTGCTTCCTGTTTGTCGCGCCATAAACGTGGGCGATAGTTGCTATCAAAAGCGATAGTTACACCAGCCGTGCGCAGCTTTTCTAATACGATAAATAAGTTTTGGCGTGATTGCTCGCCAATAATGGCTAAGGTAATTCCACTTAAATAAATGCAATCGCACTGCTTAAGTTTTTGAAAAAGTACGTTGCTATGTTCTGGAGTAGAAAATAATTCGCGCGCGGGTGCCTCTTTGCGCCAGTAGGAAAATTCACGCTCGCCATCGGGCGTATTGCTAATGATATATAAACCGGGTGAGCGCCCAGCGATACACTCAATCATGTCGGTGCCAATATGCTCATTCTTCATGCGTTGCATGATTTTCTGTGAATAAGGGTCTTCACCGAGTTTGGTGACGTAATCGGTTTGCAAGCCAAGGCGTGACATATAAACCGAAGTGTTGTAGGTGTCGCCCGCAAACCCCAGTGCCATAATGTCGCGCCCCTTTCCCGCAGAGCTATTGAGGGCTTCAGGCGTGTCTATCGGGAAAGGAGCAAGCTCCACCATGACTTCGCCAATCGCTGCTATGTGTGCCATATTGAATTCCGGTTGAGATATCAGATTGTTAAATTGCGTGAATTATTTATTAGAATGTGATCAAAATATATCACTGAAAAAATTTAATTCACAGAAGTATTTTGTTTTTTTAAATTTAAATTAATTAAAAATGATTGGTAACTATTCAGTGAATTTTCCTTGGCTCGTCATACCCGAGAAGGCGGGTATCCAGTATTCCAGAGGAACAATCTTAAAAAGTGGTGGATCCCCGCCTGCGCGGGGATGACGTGGAGTAGTATTGAATAGTTACAATTATTGTTAATCCATTTTGGAAATTATGATGAATCGATTGAGTCAGGCTCACATTAAATCTTTACCTGCAGATGTTGCTCTGCCAACTTATGATCGAGCCAAGTTGCGTGCAGGTATAGTACATTTGGGTATAGGTGCATTTCACCGTGCGCACCAAGCTTTTTATACGGAGGCGGTACTAAATAAGCTGGGTGGCGATTGGGGAATTATTGGTTGCAGTTTGCGTTCGGCGAGTGTACGTGATCAATTGGCACCACAAGATGGGTTGTATACTTTGGTTGAGCGCTCTGGCGATGGCGAAAAATTACAATTAATGGGTGCGGTTTTGCAAAATGTGGTAGGGCCAGAAAATCCTGCGGAGTTGGTTGCGGTAATGGCGCAGGCCAGCATTAAAATAATTTCAATGACAGTGACTGAAAAAGGCTACTGCCATGACCCTGCTACCGGAAATTTAAATTTACAGCACCCTGATATTCAACACGATGTAAAAAATTTAGATCAACCAAAGTCTGCCATTGGTTTTTTAGTGGCAGCACTTAACGCACGCTTTAACGCCGGCGTAAAAAGTTTTACGGTATTAAGTTGCGATAACTTACCGAATAATGGCGAGGTAGTTGAAAAAGTCGTCGTGCAATTTGCAGACGCTATTTCAAAAGAATTGGCTGCTTGGATCAGTGCGAATACCTGTTTCCCTTCAACTATGATCGACCGTATTGTGCCTGCCACTACAGATCAAGATCGCCAGGATATTGAAGCGCGTATCGGTCTGCGTGATGAAGGCGTAGTGGTGACAGAGCCTTTCTCGCAGTGGGTAATTGAAGATAAATTTTCCGATGGACGCCCACAGTGGGAAAAAGTAGGCGCGCTTTTGGTTGATGATGTGCGTGTATTTGAAAAAATAAAATTACGGCTATTAAATGGCGCGCATTCAATCATGGCTTATAGCGGTTACTTGTCTGGCTTTGATTATATTAGTGAAGTCATGAATGAACCTGCATGTGTGAATATGCTTAAGCTTTATATGGCGCGTGAAGCGGGTGAAACCTTAAGTGCCCCTGCAGGTTTTGATATTGAAGCCTACAAGCAACAATTGCGCGACCGCTTTGCTAATAAAGCGCTCAAACACCGCACTTGGCAAATTGCTATGGATGGTTCGCAAAAGCTACCGCAGCGTTTGTTGGACAGCTTGCGCGTGCAATTAAAAGGTAATGGCAATATAAGCATTATTTGCTTGGGTATTGCGGCCTGGATTCGCTATGTCTCCGGCGTAGATGAAAAAGGCAATATCATTGAAGTATCTGATCCATTAGCGATTGAATTGCGTGCGCTCTGCGATGCCAACAAGGGTAATTCGGAAGCCACAGTACGTGCTATAGCGGGAATTCAAAAAGTATTTGGTTATGATTTAATAAATGAAGAAAAATTTATCGCAACGACTATAGGGTGGTTGGAAAAATTTTATGCGCAGGGCGTGTTAAAAACGATTCAGCAAGAATTTAAATCATCTTAATTTTTTAATCATCCAGCAAGGCATTTTCCCGTTACTCCTTACCCGCGAAAAACTAGCCGTGCTCCTCCACAATCCCCGCTAACATCTTCAATCCTTTTTTCATATTCTCCGCATTGGCATGACTAAAATTAAGCCGCATAGTCCCAAGCTTGGGTGTGCTGCTCGCGGGGTAAAACGCTTCGCCCGGCATAAACGCCACACCGCGTTCCAACGCAATTTTTAACAGCGGGCGAGTGTCTATGGCGTTGCGTAATTGCAGCCAAAAAAATAATCCACCGGCGGGTGTTTCCCAATCGGCTAAATGGCCGAAAGTATTTTTAAGTGCATCGTTCATTGCATCGCGTTTGTGTTTATAGGTGCTGCGCAAATGTGCTAAATCATTATTACGATTGTTACTGACTAACCAATTGGCAACACGAATTTGGCCGGGGCGATTGGTGTGTAAATCACCCGCCTGTTTTAATCGCAGCAAATGCGGAAATAAATCGTTTGATGCCGCTAAAAATCCCACGCGCCAACCCGGCCACAAGGTTTTAGAAAAACTGCCGAGGTAAATCCACGGGGCGCGTTTTAACAGGCTGCAAATCGGCGTGCGATCAACGGCGTCGTACATCAATTCGCGGTAGGGTTCGTCTTCAATCAATGGCAATCCGTAATGATCCAGCACTTCGGCAACAGCTTGGCGATTGGCGGCGCTGTAGCAGTGGCCAGAGGGATTTTGAAAGGTGGGAATTACATAAATCGCGCGCGGTTTATGGGTTTCTATCATCTCCGCGAGGTGTGCTGTGTCTATACCTTCATCGGTGAGTGGAAGGCCTATGCAATGTGCGCCGAATAACTGGAATGCTTGCAGTGCCGCTAAATAAGTGGGCGCTTCGCAGAGCATGGGGGTGCCTGGGTCTACAAATAATTTTGCGGCTAGGTCTATGCCCTGTTGGGAGCCTGAGAGCACTAAGGTTTGCTCTGCGGATACTGTCAAACCAGATTCCGCTAGCCAACCTGCTAAACGTGAGCGCAGCAGTGGCTCGCCTTCACTTTGCCCGTATTGCTGAAACACAGGGCTCTGCCAATCGTGCGATGTGTCTGAGTCATGTAGAATCGGCATGGCGTCTGCACTGGGCAGGCCGCCGGCGAATGAAATCATACCTGGCGCTTGCGCGGCGGCAAGGATTTCGCGAACTAAGGATGACCTTAAGCGCGTAATGCGCTCAGATAATTGTGGTGCGGGGTGCATAGCAGTCTCGTGGTATTTAAGTAGGTCAGTAGAGTTGACCTATAATTCACTCTCTGAAGATAAAAGTCAATATGGTTGACCAATTAAGTCAAAATTTAACCGAATCCCGTGAAGCAGAGCTTAATCAAGCATTGGAGCTATTCCATTTCGCCTTTCGTGCCTTTACGGCCAAGCCAGATCAATTGCTCGAGGCGCGCGGTTTGCAGCGCGTTCACCATCGCGTCCTTTATTTTGTAGGCCGCAATCCTGATATTCGAGTGAGTGGGTTGCTGGGGATTTTGGGTGTCACCAAGCAAGCGCTACATGCGCCCTTGCGCCAATTAATTGCGATGAATTTAATTCAAGACTCACCCGATGCCACCGACAAGCGCGGTAAATGTTTGGCGCTCACCGCCGAAGGCACAAAATTAGAAGCGGCGCTGAGCGGCGCGCAACGCAAACTCTTAGCGAGCGTTTTTGACCAAGCAGGTGCAGAGGGTGAATCTGCATGGCGTGCGGTGATGGATCAATTAGCGGAGCTGTTGCCAAAATAAAATATCGCCCGATGACGTTTAACGTATTCACTGATCGTGACAAAAGTAATTTATGTAGCCTATTCGCCTACCCATTTTTATTTCGTTTTTTGCATTCAGTTTAAATTCATTCCCGCTTGTTAAAGTTCGCTTCAATACATTTTTGTTGCAAAGATGTATCACTGAATTTTTTATGTCCTAAACAATTAAGGAATTTATTATGAAAAAGCAATTTTTATTGGCTTGTGTTTTGAGTGCATTAACATTGCCAGCAGTGGCAGATAATTTTTATGTATTTGGTGATCTTGGCCAAGGAAAAATGGAAGTGGATCTTGGCGATGATTATTCCTTGAGTAAGACCAGTACAACCTATTCAATTGGCGCTGGTTATGATGTTAATGAGTTTTTTGCGGTTGAAGTAGCTTATCGAGATCTGGGTAATGTTAAATTTAGCGGTGAAGATTTTGATGATGTAGGTGATTACACCTACACCGATAAGCATAGCGCTACAGCCCTGCAAGCATCTGTGGTGGGTAAGTTGCCTATTAGTGATGAGTTTTCTCTTTTTGGTCGTGTAGGTGTGGCCAATCTTGATGTGGATAGTAAATATACTGCGTCTTTTGCAAATGGTGATGCCCCTTACTCTGATACTAGCTCTGAATCAAAAACGCGCGCGGTATTTGGTTTGGGTGCTAGCTACAATATTACTGAGCAAGTAGCCTTGCGCGCCGAGTACAATCAGTTTGCAAAATGGGATGATGTTAAGCTGTCTGGTTTTACAGTAGGTGCGGTTTATAAATTCTGATTTAAATGCGCTGCGTAATCTTAAAAACTCTCGAGCGAAAGCTCGGGAGTTTTTTAACAATAGAGTCAATGCCAAGGATATTACCTGCTGATGCTACATTCAGGGTGTAAGGTAAAAAATTACTGTGCACGTTGAGCGGTTGCTTATCTAACATCTATGCAATCTAGAGTTTATGGGCGAAGTATTCGAGCTCGCTGTTTTTTAAGTCTCCTTCTATCTCTACGGCAAAGGTAATGGCGTTGCGAAAATCGGGATGTGTTTTTCTCTTGGAATATCTAATTCAATGCTAGAAATTATTGGCTATATGTAGTTACGTTGTTTTTAGGTTGCTGATCTAGCTTGTTGAAAAGAATAAAGAAAAAATATTTTACCTGCGTACTAGCGTATTATTTTCACCATGTGCACATTTTTGCTTATTGCTAAGTCGTCTATAACTCCCTTCTAGAGCTGCTCTACATAAGCAAACAGTCTAGGCAAGCCCCTCTTTACTCGCAGGGGCTAGTCTATGCTTTATATGCAGTAGGCAAACGCAATGCTTGCTTGTGTTTTGTAGCGCCATACAACAAGGCTTGGTTCAGTGGCAATTGATGGCTGTGAAAAAAGATAGTTAACGGCATGTTAATATTTGTTTTAACTGAAGGAGTAAGTGAAATGCAAAGATCAGTGAGTCAAATAGGTGTTGGGATTAATCTTGTTCGTAGCAATGATTTGCGTGCGAAATTGATGGCTGAAATAGCTGAGTATGAGCGCCAGCAAGCTTCGCTAAAGCTCAATGGAACCCATGTGAACTTCACCATGATTCAAACCTATAAAGAATTAATTGCCGCGCGCAGAAGCGCACTTAAACAACTGCCGGCAATCTATTGAAGATTACTTTACGTATTCATGATGAATATGACCTACAGTGATATGAAATTTTTTATTGCTGTATTGATGCTCATGCCATTGCCTGTTTGGATACTAATTCACAAATTGTGAGAAAGTGCCCCGGGTCTAGACTGGCTCCGCCTACAAGCAGGCCGTCTATATCTTTTTGTTTTAATAATTCTGTTGCGTTGGTTTTATTCACGCTGCCGCCGTACACAATGCGCACGCGATTTGCAATTTCTTCGTTGTATAAGCGAATCAATTCTTGGCGAATGAATTGATGAACCTCTTGTACCATTTCTGGTGTGGCCGCCAAGCCTGTGCCTATGGCCCATACGGGTTCATAGGCAATACAA
>SXGT01053532.1_pt1 | contig 18924 bp, 18 predicted proteins | sample 3176221 | NCBI WGS metagenome assembly SXGT01 (sample SAMN11356862, study PRJNA531348) | freshwater metagenome | isolation source: freshwater sample F1-120 | place: China: Fuxian Lake, Yuxi | collected 2017-12-25
CGGTGACCGTGGCGGTGGACGTGAACGGCATCTCGGTGCACGACACCGGGCCTGAGGAGTGGAAGCGCCGCATCGAGCAGGCGGTGAAGATCGTGAGCTGAGGAGCGCAGGGCACCGGTCGAACCTCGGCGCCGTCCAGCTGGCGCTGGTGGTTCCGGGGTTTAGCGCCGCGGCTGCTCACGGGGTTGGCGTGTGCGCGACGTGATCGCTGCCACGTCGTGGCATGGCTCCTCGAATCGAAAACGAACAATCGAACGCCGTGAGAGGTCGACGACAAGGGTTGTGCGACGGGTCGCAGGCGGCGGTGGCCGCAATGGAGAATTCGCAGGCGAACGGAGGCCGGTTCTTCAGGAAGGTCATCGATGGATCTCGAGTGGAACGGGAGAACGACTGCCGAGCATCTGGAGAAGCATGGTGTCTCCGTCCAGGAGGCGACGACGCTCTTTGGCGATCTCCTAGCATTGACGTTCATCGACAGCGAGCACTCCGCAACGGAGGAGCGACTCCTGACCTTTGGTGTCCTGGCTGACGGCAGGCCCGTCGTCGTTTCGCACGTAGAACGAGGTGGTAGCATCCGGATCAACTCGGCCCGACTGATGACGCCACAAGAGCGCAGGCAACATGAGCACTGCTGAGCAGAATGACCTCCGGTCGGAGTACGACCTGAAGAAGCTCGGCCCGGCCGTGCGGGGGAAGTACTACCAGCAGTACCAGGACAGCACGAACGTGGTCGTGATCGATTCGGACCTGCACAAGGCGTTTCCGAACGCCAAGGCAGTGAACGATGCACTGCGCGAGTTGATCGAGATCCGCCGGGCTGCACCCTGACGACAGCACTCGATGGACCGCGCTGAGCGCGGCCGCGGTTGTCGAGCGTGAGGCGCACATGGGCAGGCCAACGTGGAACAGCGCAGGACACCGTCTCGCCGAGTGCGATGGCGCTGCCACGGGGATCCTTGTGCTTGGGCTCCCGCTCTCTCACCTTCCCCCGGGCTCTTGGCGCGCTGAGCGCACTACCTGAATTGCAGGTGACCGGGTTCGATGGCAACTCGTTCGAGCCGGGGCCTTTCAGCCCTGCCTGGAACACGTGGCTCGAGACCTGCCAGGAGAGCAACGGCCCGCATGCCCTCGTATCCGAACGCGGCAGCGCAACGCATCTGCAGATCTACCACTGGCCTGACACTCACGGCGTCGCGCCCGACGTCGTGCTCGTCTTCTGCAACGACTGGACATCTCCACCAGAACTGCCTGCCGGCGAACGTGAACAGCGACTTCAGGCACTCGTTGGGCTGGCCGAGGCCTGTCGAGCAGGCGTGCCCGGTGCCATCTGCCTGCTGGCACCTGAACACACGAGAGCGACGGAGGAACTTCTGCAGATGCCCGAAGAGTGCGTGATGCGTTGGAGAGCCCGATGAGCGCGCCGTGTATCGCCAGCCACCAGGTTGCCTCGGCATTTGCATCATGTTCGCGCGCTCGAGCTTGCCCGATCGATCGAGATCGACAGCCGAACCAAGGTCGAACGCACGCAACGGGCGGCGATACACTCGCCGGCCCTGCGGCCGGACAGATCCGCCCGGCCGCGCTCCACCCGATACGCACAGGCACCATGAAACTCTACCAAGGCAACCTCTCCCCCTTCGCTTCTCGTGTGCGCATGCAGGTGTACGCGAAGGGCCTCGACGGCAAGGAAATCGAGATCTGCGCCGCACCCGGTGGCTCTGGCAGCGCCGAGTTCAAGGCGATGAACCCCACCGGCAAGATCCCCGCACTCGACACGGGCACGCGGGTGATCCCCGAGAGCGAGGTCATCTGCGAGTACCTCGAGGACGTGTTCCCCACGCCCGCGCTGCGCCCTGCATCCGCTGACGATCGCGCGCAGGTGCGGCTGCTGTCGCGCTTCGTGGACCTGTACCTCTACCCGTGCATGTCGCCGCTGTACTCGCAGCTCGACCCGCGCACGCGCGACCAGGCGGTGGTGGATGCGCAGTTGCCGCTGTTCGACGAGGGCATGGCCATGCTCGAACGCATGCTGAAGGATGGCGGCTATCGCGGCGGTGCCTACGCGGTGGGCGACAGCCTCACGCTCGCGGACTGCGCACTGCTCACCGGCCTGTTCTTCGTCGCCGCGCTGCTGCCGGCGCTGGGCCGCACCGAACCCTTCGCGGGCTTGCCGACGATCAGCACCTACTTCCCACAGGGTGCAGCCCTGCCCGCAGCGGCGCGTGTGCTCAGCGAGATGCAGGTCGCCTTGCAGCAGATGCGTGGCTGAGCGGCGCCTGCGCGGTTGTTGGGGTGGTTGTTGGGGTGGTTGTTGGGGTGGTTGTTGGGGTGGTCGTAGGGGAGGCGGCGGCGGGTAGCCAGCCGCCGACGGCTTGCAGCGGCGTGGGATTGCCAGTGGCCGTGATCCAGGCTGCGATCGCGCGGCGCGGCACCGGTTCGCGCCGCCAGCCAGGCATCCTTACCGTGCCGCGCCCTGCCGTGAACGCGGCCTGTGCATGCTGCAGCACCACGAAGGCGTGCCCGAGCTTGCGGCCACGATTCTCGCCGCGGCGAACTTCGCTCGACAGGCCGCTGCCCAGCAGTGCCACGTGCAGCACGCTGCCCTGACGGATCAATGAAGGGTGGGCGGTTGCCACGTCGATGCGCGCGCCATCGATGGCCAGCTGCAGGCTGCCCACTTCACCGCGCGGTGCGGCTGGCAGTGGCTGGCGCGCGAACCAGCCGCGCCACTCGCGGCCATCCACGAACCAGCCTGGTGTATAGGTGCCGCTAGCGTGGCCAGCGCGTTCGTAGGCACGCTGGCGTGCGCCGTGGGCGGGCGAGGCGAAGCGGTCGCGCCAGCCGAGGCCGTCCCAGTAGTCCACGTGCAACGCCACGGGCACCACGCGCTGCCACAGCGTGCGGTCCTGTTCCAGGCGTGCGAGCCAGGCATCGGCGGGCGGGCAGCTGCTGCAGCCCTCGGAGGTGTAGAGCTCCAGCAGTTGCACGCGCGCGGCGGGCCCGTCGATCACGAATGCCGCCGCGTGTGCGCGTTCGAGCGTGTGCAGCCAGGTGCAGAGCAGGACGGCGACGCCGACCATGCCGCGCTTCCATCGCTGGCCCGAGACCTGCCTGACCATCGCGGACCTTCTCATCGCGGACCTGGCCATCACGGCGTGCCCTCGATCTCCACCCGCACCCTTGGCACCACCTCGGTGGCGAACTTCAGCATCATCGGCGTCATCCGCACCGGGGGAATGCCGGGGGCGGAGCCCCAGGTCACGACGTCTGTCAGGCCGTATTCGCGGATGAAAGCCACGAGTTCGCGCACGCACTCGTCCACGGTGCCTGCGACCGCCCGCTGGCTGATTCGTTCGCTGTTCGCGTGCTTCTCGATGCCACCGCTGCCGGCGGCGCTCGCGAAGCCGCCGTACACCTGCATGCGATAGCGCTCGGCCTCGCGCAGCATCGGCCAGTCGCGCTCGCGATCGTCGGTGACGTAGAACGAGCGGATGATGCCCACGCGGTAGTCCCCCGGGTCCCTGCCGAGTTCACCCAGCCGCGCGCGCCAGTTGTCCAGTGTCTGGCCGCGGCGGCCTTGTGGCAGCAGGTGGGCATCGAAGCGCAGCGCCCGTTCCATCGCCTGGGGATTGGTGGAGGCGATCCACAACGGCGGCCCGCCGGCCTGCACGTAGCCGGGCGTGATCTTCACGTTGTCGAACTGGTAGCGCTTGCCGTGATGGCTGAAGCGCTCACCGCGGAACGCGAGCTGCAGGATCTCGAGGCATTCCTCGGTGCGCGAGACACGCTGCTTCAGCGGAATGCCGAAGGTCTCGAACTCGTGTGGCGCATAGCCGAGCCCGGCGCCGAGTTCCATGCGGCCGTTCGAGATCTGTTCCAGCACCGCGAGGTCCTCGGCGAGCCGCAGCGGGTGCGCGAAGGGCAGCAGCGTGATGTCGGTCGAGATGCGGATGCGTGACGTCTGGGCTGCTGCTGCAGCAGCGACGGGCACGAAGCTCGGCAGGTAGCCGTCGTCGACGAAGTGATGCTCGCTGAACCACACGAGGTCGAGACCCGCGCGGTCGAGCAGGCGGATCTGTTCGAGCGTCTGGGCATACACGTCCTGCATCGTGTACGCACTGCCCGGCGGGCAGCGGAAGTCGTGGGCCACACCGAAGCGCAGGCGCGGGGTGGGCGGCCGTGATGGGCCGGGCTGCATTGACCCAGCCGGCATCGACCCAGCCGGCATCGACCCAGCTGGTATCGACCCAGCTGGCATTGACCCATCTGGGAATGGACCAGCGGGAAGAGCGTCAGGCGGCGCGATCTCGGACATGGCAGCGACTCGGGCGAGCGGAGGGCTCGAACTCTGCCATGGAAATCAATCGAACCAGAATCCGGGCGCCTGGGACGCGGCTCAGCGCGAACGCACGAAATCGAAGTCCACGTCGCCCGCCATGTTCGACATCTCGTAGACGAGGCTCTGGCGCGTGAGCTTCGCGCCTCGTACGGCAACCGACTCCTGCAGGGCGAGGATGATCAGCGCCTCGATCGTGTCGCCGACGTCGATGCCGTCCTCGCCTGCCTTGCGCCTCGCCTCGGCGATAGCGTCCTTCGCGATGCTGTACTTGCTCACGGTGCTGCCCTGTGCGGTTGCGACGGAGTGTATTCGTCAGCAGCGGCACGTCGGCCGCCCGCTGGCTGCGAAGTGCGCTCTCCATGACCTGTGTCAAACCCCGCGACACCGCGGTGCCCACGTGGGTGGCCCCGCGTGGCGGATGAACCGCCTGCGGCTCGCAACTCGGTGCCGCGATGCCGGTCCCGGATGTACGAGGCGCCCCGAGGCCGCAGGCGTCGCCTATGATCCCTGCGCCCGCCACCCGACCACGGCCCCTTCGCCCGATGCCTGCGCCTGCTCCCCGAAACAGCTCCCTCGCCCTGCCACGCGCGTTCGACGACCTGCTCCGCCCCGGTGGCCGCGTGTTCTACGGCTGGTGGATCGTGCTCGCGAGTGCCGGTGTGCAGCTGCTGGGTGCGGCGCTGTGGTCACAGGCGACCGGTGCCTACATGGTGCTCATGCAGGCCGAGTTCGGCTGGAGTGCGACCGTGATCTCCCTCGCGTTCGCGCTGACACGCGTGGAGAGCGGCCTGCTCGGGCCCATCCAGGGCTGGATGGCAGATCGCTTCGGGCCGCGCGCGATCCTGCAGCTCGGCACGATCATCTTCGGCGTTGGCTGCATGCTGTTCAGCCAGGTCAACTCGCTGCTGTCCTTCTTCCTCATCTTCGCGCTCATCGCCATCGGCTCGAGCCTCGGCGGCTTCGCCACGCTGATGGTCTCGCTCGTGCACTGGTTCGATCGCCATCGCTCCAAGGCGGTTTCGATCTCGCAGATCGGCTACTCGGTGGGTGGCCTGTGCCTGCCGGCTGTTGTGTTCAGCCTCGAGACCTGGGGCTGGCGCAGCACGGCCTTTGTGTCCGGCGTGATCATCCTGCTGCTCGGGCTGCCGATCGGCCATCTCGTGCGGCATCGCCCCGAGGAGCGCGGCGATGTGCCGGACGGCCGCGTACGCACGGAACTCGAACTCGCCGCAGCGCCGCAGTTGCGTGATGGCAGCCGCGACTTCACGGCCCGTGAGGCGGCGCGCACGTCCGCGTTCTGGCTGATCTCCTTCGGCCATGCGCTCGCGTTGCTCATCGTCTCCGCGGTGATGCTGCACCTGGTGCCGCACCTCACGCGCGGGCTTGGCTACTCGCTCACCGCGGCCGGTGGCGTGGTGGCGCTCATGACCGCGTTCCAGATCGCCGGCCAGCTCGCGGGCGGCATGCTGGGCGACCGTTTCGACAAGCGCTGGATCTGCGCCGTGTGCATGCTGGCGCATGCGGCTGGCCTGCTGTGCGTGACCTATGCGACCTCGTTCGCGATGGTGTTCGCCTTCGCGGCACTGCATGGCCTTGCCTGGGGCATCCGTGGGCCGCTCATCGTCGCCATCCGTGCGGACTACTTCGGTGCCACGGCCTTCGGCGCGATCATGGGCTGGTCGTCGCTCATTGCGATGTTCGGCATGTCGGGCGGGCCGATCGTCGTGGGCGTGATGCACGACGCGATGGGCGACTATGTGGGTGGCTTTGCCCTGCTGGCCGTGCTCTCCCTTGCGGGCGTTGGCTGCTTCCTCGGCGCGCGTCCACCTGCGCGCCCGCGGGCGCGCACGCGGGCGAGTGTGGTCGGTCAGGAACCCAGCCGGTAGCGCAGCTTCATCACGAACAGGTTGCCGAAGGGGCGCGTCAGCGAGTCGGTGAACAGGTCGCCGAACGGGTCGTCCGGATCCGACGACAGCAGCCGGCCGCCGCGGTTGTACACCACGAACAGCTCGGACAGTGGCGCCAGCTCCCAGCGATAGCGCAGCTGCAGCACGGTGTCGGAGATCGTGAAGTCGTCGCTCGCGTCCGTCGGCAGGCGATCGCGCTCGATGAGCCGGCCCTGGCGCAGCGGCACCAGGAAGCGATCCTGCTCACGGGCCCGCACACCCACCCACTGCAGCTGCAGCTTCAGCTGCTGGCGGGCGGAGATGAAGCTCTCCAGGGTCAGCCGCGGGCTGATCTCGGTTGCACCGAAGGTCGTGAGTTCGCGCCCCGTCTGGTACACCAGCCAGCCGTCCCGGCGCGCAGCGCGCAGGCCGAACTGCAATGCAACGCGATCGGATGGCCGCCAGTTCAGCGCCGCGCCGGCACCGACGGTGAAGTCGCCGCGATCTTCCTGCTGCACGTCTGCGGCGTACTCGAACGACAGCGCCCGGCTGCCGTCGGTGCTGTAGGACAGGCTGCTCGCGAGCTTCGAGTGCGTGCGATAGGCGCCGTTGCCGCGGCTCGTGAGGTCGTCCCACTGCCCGGGAAACAAGTCCAGCGAGACGAACAGCCGCGAGTTGTCGTAGAAGCCCCAGCCGCGCCGCGCGAACAGCGCGCTGCGCGTGACCAGGCCTTCGGTGTTGTTCTCGTGGCGCAGGAACAGGAAGGTATCGCGCTCGCGCACGTGCTCGAGGCCGGACTCGTTCAGCGCGAAGTTGTACACGGCGGTGATGTTGTCGCGCCGGCGCAGGAAGCCGAAGTCGGAGATGTCGACCTTCGAGTCGTAATACTCCAGCGCCAGCCGGTGGTTCACCCCGCGACGCGGCACGTAGCGGATGTTGGCAAAGCCGCCGTAGCCGTCCGTGCCCTCCACCTCGCTGGTGAGGAACTGGCTGTCGAACTGCCACTGTCCGCTGGGCGAGAGCGTGTTCACGTCGACCGCATGCACGGTCGATGAGCGCACCGGATGCTGCACGTGGGTGGTGATCCAGCCGGCGGCGCGGCGGCCACCGCCTTCGGTGTCCTCGTACAGCAGGCGCGCGATGCCGTAGTCGCGCCCGGGTGCGTTGAACACGCGCGTCACGCCGTCGCGGGTGGCGTGGAAGCTTGCGTCGTCCTCTGCGGCACCGAGCAGGCCGTAGCGCCAGGGACCTTGCTGGCCGATCACCTTCACGGCGCCGAACAGGTCCACCGGGCGAGCGAGATCGCGCGAATCTGCCGTCCAGCCCGAGGGCAGGTCGGGTGTGAAGCGGCGCGTGCCCACGCTGGTGCCCATGCGGCGGGTGAACACGAGGGTGCGGCTGAAGCTGCTGAAGTTGCTGTTGAGCTGCAGCTGGTTGCTGCCGAAGCCGCCACCGCGGCGCCCGCTTGGCGGGCCGCCGGCGCCCGCGCCGTTATCGAACACCTCCTGGCCCTCGAGGAAGAACAGCCGCTTCTCGGGGAAGAAGGTCTCGAACGCCGTGAGGTTCACCACCACGTCGTCGGCCTCCACCTGGCCGAAGTCGGGGTTTACCGTGGCACTCAGCTGGAAGTTCGACGACGGGCGCCAGAACACGTCGCCGCCAAGCTTCGCCTTCAGTTCATCGCGCTGGGCGTCGTAGGCCGTGGAGGCGTAGGGATACAGGCTGTACTCCTGCCGCGGCGCCACGTGCTCGAGCACCATCGGCTGCAGCGCCGACATGAAGCGCGGCCGCGTGTTCGGCAGTGCGGGCCAACCCCAGCGCTCGCCGAACTGGGCGGCGGTGCGGTTGATCTGGAAGCTCATCTGCCGCGTGCCGTCCCCGGAGCCGGGCATCGAGACGATGGACCAGGGGATGAAGAACTCGGCCGTCCAGGCCTCGTCGTCCTCGCCGCTCGCGCCTTCCCATGGGCCATCCCACTCGGGCGAGAAGGTGCGTTCCGGGCGCACCGTCCCGTCTGACAGCGAGCCGCCAAGGTTGACGTTGAAGTAGTAGCCGTACAGGCCGCGCCCCGAGGTGTCGAGAACGAGCTCCACGCCGTCGCGGTTGAGGTTCGCGTCCCGGGCAGACAGCCGGCTCACGCGCTGGTCGCGCGGTTGCTCGCTGCGCACCGCGAGATAGAGGCCGCGCTCGGTGTAGAACATCCGCGTGTGCGTGCGCCAGCGCGGGGCCGTCAGCGAGTCCGGCTCCACCACCACGAGGTTGTCGAAGGGCACCACCTGCTGCCACGCCGCCTCGTCGGCGCTGCCGTCGATCTCGATGCGAACGGTCGCCTCGTCCAGGTAGGGCACCTGCAGCGGCGGCGCCGCGGGCGCGGTCGTGGCAGTCGCGCGGGCAGCTGCCGCGGCTGTGGTGGGCGGGCTCGGTGCAGCGACCGCCTCGGCGGCATGGGCGGGCGTGGCGGCAGTCCACGCCGTGAACATGAGCAGGGCGGCAAGGAGCAGCCGGACATGGCGGGGCACGGGACTGGCCGTCCCGCGGGGTTTGCGAGGCTCGATGACGATGGCTCCGTGGTGGCCGGCACCGCGTGGGACGCAGGCTGGCCGACGCGCGGCGGGCGAGGCCCGACCGCTGCTGATCAGCCGGGCAGAAAAGCAGAAACGGGGCCAGCGGGCAACGCATGCCGGCCCTGATCAATGCGAATGGTCGTCGCATGGCCGTTATGCGCCCATGCGCGGCAGGCCCGCTGGTGCAGACAGGGAGCGACGGAGTGGCAGAGAGACCGCGTCCCGCAGCAGAATCCGCCGCAGTTCCTCAACAACCGTCACGACCCGAGGGGAGACGACGATGCTGAAGCTGTACGGCGCGCCGATGAGCAACTACTACAACATGGTGAAGATCGCGCTGCTCGAGAAGCGGCTGCCCTTCGAGGAGATCCTGCAGCCACCGGTGCAGGACGAGCCCTACCTCGCGAAGAGCCCGATGGGCAAGATCCCGACCCTCGAGACCGACCGGGGCTTCATCACCGAGACCCATGCGGTCCTCGACTATCTGGAAGACGCCCACCCGGCGCCGTCCTTCCGCCCGGCAGACCCCTTCGCGCGCGCCAAGGTGCGCGAGCTGACCCAGGGCATCGAGCTGTACATCGAACTCGTTGCGCGCCGCGGCCTGGGCGTGCTCTTCGGCCGGCCGGTGGCGGACGACGTGAAGGCCAGCATCAAGGCGGACCTGGAGAAGGGCATCAGGGCGCTGAATCGGCTGACGAAGTTCGGGCCCTGGGTGGCCGGGCAGGACATCAGCTATGCGGATTTCGTCCTGTATTACACCCTCGCCCTTGGCGCCATCTCGGCGAAGGCGAATGCGGGCATCGACCTCGTCGGCGAACTCGGCGCAGGCGCCTGGCAGGTGCGGATGGCGGCGCGGGACTCCGTGAAGAAGGCAGATGCCGCGGCTGCCGCGTTCCGCAAGCAGATGGCGGCGAACCGCTGACGTCACGACCGCCGGGCCGTCGTGACGCCAGGGTGGCGATCTGCCTGACGGGCTACACGAGCGCCTCGTAGCGGTGGCGCTCGGCGTGCCGCTCGAGGTGCGCCCAGATGTCGCGGTCGAGCGCCGCGGCGGCCGCACCCATTTGCTGCTCGATGCGCGTGTGCACGTCGATCAGCAGGTGGCTGTGGAAGGCGTGGATCTCGTCGAGCACGGAGATGCGCAGGTCGTCCAGGGCCCACTCGCGCGCCTTGTATACGCGATCGGCGAGCTGCGCATCCTGCGGATGGCCCTGCGCCAGCAGCCGCTCCGCGGCGGCGAAGAGCGCGCGCATCTCGCGGATGTCGTCCAGCCGCGCCTGGGCTGCGCGCTCGAAATCCTGGCCGATCAGGCCAAGCAGCGTGGCGATGAGCGCGACGTCCGCCACGCCGTAGTTCGACTTCAGGTCTGGCAGCACGTGGGTCATGAGGCGCTGGGTGATGAAGCCGATGGCTTCCGGCGTATGCGGAATCATGCCTGTGCCCCGAGTGGCGCGAACCGGTGGATGGTGATGCCGCCGCACGCAGCGCTCATGCGAGTCGCTCGCTGTAGCGACACGTACTGAGCGGCGACAGGCGGTCCACGAGGATACGGTTCTGCCTGTCGGTCATCAGCCAGCCGGCCATCGCGAGGATCGGTTCCTTCGACTTGCCGCGCTCGAAGTCCTCGGTGGACGAAATCCAGATGCCCACGCCCTTCAGCGATGCGAACACCTCCCACCAGCGGAACACCTCGAGGTCGACGGCGATGCCGCTGGCGCGCTCGAAGTGCCTGATCGCGTCGATGCGCGTGCCGAGTCGGCCTGCGGAATGCGGATCGGGCCATGCCCACAGCGGGTCGAGCGACCAAGCGAGGTCTTCGTAGGGATGGCCGATGTGGGCCATCTCCCAGTCCAGGATGGCGCGGATCTCGCCGCTGCCATCGAACAGGAAGTTGCCGCTGCGATAGTCACCGTGTACCAGTGCGAGCTTCGCAGGCGGCGGTGGCAGGTTGCGACGCAGCCAGCGCACCGCGGCCTCGGCGATCGGCTGGGGATGCAGGGCATCCTGGCGGATCACGCCGGCCCAGTAGTCCACCTCGCGCAGCGCGCACTCGTCGAGCCCCGGCTTCGGCAAGTGGTGCGAGATGCCGATCGCATCCACATCGAGTGCCGCGAGCCGGCCGAGGATCGTCCATTTCTGTTCCGCGACCTTCGGCACCTGCGCTGGCGGGATGAGCTGCACGTTCGTCTGGCAGTCAGGCACTTCGGCCATCAGCGTGAATGGCTGCCCGAGATGCGTCTTGTCTTCCTCCAGCACGAGCGGCTCGGGCACCGGGATCACCCCGGAGCGGAAGGCCGCGCCATAGGCGGCGAACTCCGTAGCGCGGTCGGTGTCGATGAGGCTCGACTCCGGGTCGCGGCGCAGTATCAGGCCCTTCCGCGTGCCCCCCTGTACGGCCGTCAGGCGATAGGTCTCCCGCGAGGCACCGCCGGGTATGCGCGTGACGTCGACGATCTCCGTGGCGATGCCATCTCGCGCCGTGAGGTAGCGCGCGAGGCGCTCGGACAGTTCCGGGATGGCGAGCGACATGGGAGCTCCGTGCTGAAGGGCCGGGATGGCCTGCGGGTCTCGCGCTGGTTCGCGCTAGCTCGCGCCGGTTCGCGCTAGCTCGCGCTGGTTCGCGCAGGAGGCCTGTGCTAAAACGATCCGATTCTGTCACGCCCGCAAAATCGCCAGCAAGGGAACGCAGGAGCGGCTCGTGCGAGCGATCGTTCCGAGGTATCCGGGGCGGCGGTGCTGGCGTCGCGCGCGCCACTGCGCTTTCCACTTCGTCGGTTCCTGCTGCTCCCTGCAGATGGCTCGCAGGACGCTGCCGTTGGCCCGAGTCTTCCTGATGGCCGGGCGCTGGCTGCAACCCCTACGCTTCGCCGACCCCCACGCTTCGTCAATCCCTAGGCTTCGCCAATCCCTAGGCTTCGCCAATGCGGATGGGCGCAACGCGAGTTGCCCCGGCCTCGTTGTCCAACGGCAAGCGGATGGTCCCTCCGTGCATTCACAATACCCCTCTCGGCACACCCGTTCCCACATGCAGCGGCAGGCACCATGAACTTCGGATTCACGCCCGAGCAGGATCAGCTGCGCGTACAGCTTCGGCGCTTCCTCGACGATCGCGCGCCCCTCAGCCAGGTGCGCAACATCGTCGCCTCGGCACCCGGCTTCTCACGCGAACTGTGGCGCGCCGCGGCCGCGCTCGGCTGGCTCGGGCTCATCGTGCCGGTGGAGCACGACGGCCTCGGTCTGGGCTGGGTGGACGTGCTGGTTGTGCTGGAGGAAACGGGGCGCTCTCTGTTCCCCTCGCCCTTCGTGAGCCACACGCTGGCGCAGTCGCTGCTCGTCGCGGCAGGCAGCGAGGCGCAGAAGCGTGCGCACCTGCCGGCCTGGGTGAGTGGCGAGCGCATCGCGGTGCCGGCGCTACTCGACCAGCCCGATGTGTTCTCGCCCGATGGCGTGACGCTCACGGGGCGCGTGGAGGCGGGCGGCTTCGTGCTCGACGGCGCGAAGCGGTTCGTCGAGGACGCGGACGCAGCGGACCAGTTCATCGTGGCCTTCCGCCCCGGCACCGCGGGCGACGTGCGCGTGGCGATCGTCGATCGCAATGCTGCCGGCGTCAACGTTCGTGGTGACGCGACGATGGACGAGACCAAGCGCACCGGCACCCTGAGCCTTGCAGGTGTGCGCGTGGCAGCGGACATGTTGCTGCCCTCGGCGGACTTCAAGGTACTCGCACAACTGCTGGACCGGGGCGCGGTGGCCGTGACTGCGGAAGCGGTGGGGGCGATGGAACAGCTGCTCGCGATCACCAGCGGCTACGCGAAGGAGCGGGTGCAGTTCGGCGAGCGCATCGGCCGCTACCAGGGCGTGAAGCACCGACTGGCGGAGATCTTCGTCGACGTCGAGAGCGTGAAGTCGCTCGTGTACTACGCGGCGTGGTGCTGCGACCACGACCCGGCCGGCCTGCCGCGCGCGGCATCGCTGGCGAAGGCCTACGCCGCCGAGGCATTCCCGCGCATCGGCATCGATGGCGTGCAGCTGCATGGTGCCATCGGCTACACGATGGACTACGACATCCAGCTGTACCTCAAGCGCGCGAAGTGGGTGCGGCCGATGTTCGGCGACGCGGACTACCACTACGAACGTGCCTATCGCATCGGCGCGGCGGCCTGAGACGGCCCACGGAACATCCGAGGATTCACGATGGATTTCGATCTCACCCCGGTAGAGGAAGCGTTCCGCACCGAGGTGCGCAACTTCCTGGACGAGCACTTCCCCAGGGACCAGGCGCGCACACCGGGCTTTCTCGCCGACTGGCTGCGCAAGGTGCGCGAGAAGCGCTGGGTGGGCTTCTCCTGGCCGCGCGAGGTCGGTGGCGGCGGTGGCAGCATCGTCGAGCAGGTGATCCTGAAGGAGGAGATGGCGAAGCGGAACGCGCCGCCGCTCGGCACCTCGTTCATGGGCCTCGCGTGGGTTGGGCCGGGCATCATTCAGTACGGCACCGAGGCGCAGAAGCAGCGCTTCATCCCGGACATCCTCGACTCGAAGATGAACTGGTGCACGGGTTACTCGGAACCCAACCATGGCTCGGACCTCGCGGCCATCCAGACGAAGGCGGTGCGCGAGGGTGACGCGTACGTGGTGAACGGGCAGAAGATCTGGACCTCGGGTGCGCCCTGGGCAGACTGGATGATCCTGCTCTGCAGAACGGCATGGGATCCGGAGAAGAAGCACGAGGGCATCACGTGCCTGCTGGTGGACATGAAGTCCGTGGGCATCGAGGTGCGCCCGATCCGCAACATGGCGGGCGCGGAGAACTTCGCCAGCGTGTTCTTCACCGATGTGCGGGTGCCGGTGGAGCACCGGCTCGGTGCCGAGGGCAAGGGCTGGGCGGTGACGGTGTCTGCGCTCGCCAACGAGCGCTCGAGCATCGGCGAGGTCACGGGGCTGTACCAGAAGCTCGCGCAGCTGCGTGAACTCGTTGGCAGGACGCAGCGCCGTGGCAGGCCCGCGAAGGACGATCCCCAGGTGCGCAGGCGCCTCGCCCGCATCGAGGCGCGCATCGAGGCCATGCGCCTCAACGGCATGCGTTACCTGACGAAGCAGCTGAAGGGCGAGCCGCTGTCCAGCGAGACCTCGGTGAACAAGCTGCACCGGGCGGAGCTCGAGATCGAGATGGGCGAGTTCGCCGTGGAAGTGCTCGGGCACGCGGGCCTGCAGCAGAAGGGCACCGAGGGCGCGGTGGACGGCGGGCGCTGGGCGACCGACGCGCTGTCCTGGCCGAACGTCGTGATCGGTGGCGGCACGCCGAACATCCAGAAGAACATCATCGGCGAGCGCATCCTCGGGTTGCCGAAGGACTGACGCACGTGCGCGGGGCCGGCTGCCGTCAGGGCTTCCGGCCGAACAGCCGCTCGAGCTCGGCCTTCGCGGCAGCCTCCTTCGACAGTGCCGGGGCTTCCGTGGGGGCGCCGGCAGCCGCGCCTGCGTTCGCGTTCGCATCCGGCGATGTCGGCGCACTGCCGTCGCCACCGCCGCCGCCGCCACCGCCACCACCTCCACCAGCGAACAGTGCATCGAGGTTCGCCTTCGCGGCCGCGTTGCGATCCAGTACACCTGCGTCCTGCACCGTCGTCGGCTCGAACCAGTCACAGAAGTTCGCCACGTCCTTTCGCGTGGGGGGTTCCGCCCGGTCTTCCATGCACTGCGCGGGGTGGCGGGGCGCGAAGTGCCTGCAGAGTCGGCAGGCATGCAGCTCCGCGTGACAGGTGAGGCAGTTGGCCTGGCGGCTGATGGGGCGCGGGATGGCGGCGAGGGACGCGCCGCAGTTCCAGCAGGTCAGGTCGCTCATCGCCGTCTCCAGTGCATCGTCGTGGCGCGCATGCGCAGTATCGATCGCCGGCTGCGCTTCAGCGCACGCGCAGCGACACCTCGCCGGCGGCGAAAGACCGCAGCACACCATCCACCTCCACCCGCAGCTCGCCGTCGGGTTCGATGCCGCGGGCGATGCCATGTACCTCGCGATCCGGCAGGCGCAAGGTCACCTCCGCGTCGCGCGCGATATCGCAGCTGGCGAAGCGCCCGAGCCACGCTGCGCGTTCGCCACGGTGCAGGCTGTCCAGCATCGCGAACACGTTGCCGATGATCCCCGCTGCGATCGCGTTGCGATCGATGGCGTGCGGCGCGGCGCGGCCGAGGTCCGTCCAGGGCTGGTCGATCTGCTCGCCGACGTAGTTCGGCACGCGCACGTTCACGCCGATGCCGATCACCATCGCCACGGCGCCCGATCGTGCAGGAACTGCACCACCGCTTTCGATGAGGATGCACGAGAGCTTGCGGCCGTCGATCAGCAGGTCGTTCGTCCACTTGATGCCGATACCGCGATAGCCGAGGTCGCCGAGGGCGTCGGCCAGTGCCACGCCGGTGCACAGGCTGAGCGCCTGGGCGTCCTCCATGCGCGCGAAGGTGGCGCCGATGGTGATGTACAGGTTGCACGCCACAGGGCTCATCCAGGTGCGGCCACGGCGGCCACGGCCGGCGCTCTGGTGCTCCGCGAGCAGCACGCAGCGGTCGATGTCGCCCGTGCGTGCGTGCGCCAGCATGGCGCTGTTGGTGGAGTCGATGCTCCACACGACCTCGAGGGCACGCGCGGACTGGCCGCGCCGCGCCAGGGCCGCCTCGATCGAGTCGGCGTGCAGCACGTCCAGGCCGCCGGGGATCAGTGCCCGCACGTCGTCGAGCTGCATGCCGTGGTCGCGCAGCATGCGCAAGGCATCGGCGTCGGGCGAGTCGCCCAGCACGGCCTGGAGCGTCGCGCGTGGCAGCGGCGTGCCGCTCGCCAGGCGCTGCAGGAGGGCGACGAGGTCGGCCGGATCGGCCATGGGCGGGCTCCGAATGGTGGGGCGAGTGGTGTGGCGAATGGCGACCCGCGTGCGATCCACTGCACTGTCGCAAGGGCGTTGCCTGCGATCAACTCGCGGCTGGTCGATCGGAGCCGCGGATCGTCGACGCGCGATCCACCCGCGCGGTGCCCGGAAAGCCTGACCTGGCGTCACGCGCACTTGCTACCCTCGCGCCCGGAAGGACGACAGGAATCGGCGGCATGGCACGCGTACGGGGTTCAGGCATGGCCAGCAGCATCGGGCGCGGGCTTCTCGCTGCGTCGTTTGCAAGCCCCGTGGTTGATCCTGTGGGGCGCGCGAGTCACCGGTGGCTGCCCCGCGCGCCGACGGCACTGCTGCTGCTCGGCCTGACGCTCTGGGCCTTGCTCGCGCCGGGCTGCACGCGCGGTTGCGTTCGCGACGTGTCGCTCGCGGTGAAGGCCGAGGCGGAACGCTACCTCGAACCCGTGGCAACGCGGCGAGCAGCGCTCGTGGGCGCGAAGACCTCGCCCTATGCCCCTGCGCTGGTGAAGCTGCGTGGCCTGGTGGGCAGTGGCAAACCCGTGGACTGGCGGCTCATGAGCACGGCCGAGCGCCAGCTCGCGCTCAGTGGCCTGCTGGGTGTGGAACTCGACCACGACGATCAGGTGATGCTCGACCTGCTGCTGGTGGACCAGCGGGTGGACCCCTTCGCGCCCGATCCGCTCGGGGTTCCGCCCTTTGCGGTGGCCATGCTCGAGGATGCACGCGTGGCGCGGCGGATCGTGGCCATGCTGGACGAGTTCCCGCGTACCCGCCCGCCGGACGCCGTGCTGTGCGGCCTGCGTGGGCGTGGCTTGCCCGGCGTACTCGCGGGGCTCCGCGCCTACTGCGCCTGCGTGCAGGAAGACTGAGCCTCGTCACGCGACGAACGCGGGCAGCCGTTTATAGTGCCCGCCTCCCCGAGCATGGAACAGGAGCCTGGCGTGGCCAGCGACAGCTTCGACCTGCAGCAGTTCATCGCCGCCTGCCGCGCCGATCGCGGCGATGTGCGCGCTGTTGCCGAACACGTGCGCGCCGCAATCGCTCGGCCGGACGCCGTGCGCACCGCGATCGTCGCGGCCGGCGCCGGCGATCGCGTGCTGTACCAGGACGACGAGATCACCGTGCTCAACGTGCGCATCCCGCCGGGCTACCGCACACCACCCCACGATCACACCATCTGGGCTGTCGTCGGCATCTACGAAGGGCAGGAAGACAACACCTTCTACCGTCTCGAGGCCGGTGCCCCGGTGGCTGTCGAGACTCACGCCGTGCTTGCACCGGGGGTGCTGACCCTGGATGGCGAGACCATCCACGCCATCGCGAATCCGTTGGCCTCGGTGACCGCGGGGCTGCATGTGTATGGCGGCCACCTGGACAATGCGCCGCGCAGCCTGTGGGACCCGGACACCGGCGTGCGCGAGCCCTTCACCGTGGAGGGTGCCACGCGCATCGCGAAGCGGCTCATGCGGCAGGCCGTGCAATGACGCACGGCGGCGGGTCCGGCGTGCGCTGGCCCGCGGAGTGGGAGCCGCACCAGGGCACCTGGATGTCCTGGCCGCACAACCGCGACACCTGGGTGGAGGATGTGCCGGCACTCGAGGCTGCGTTCGTGCAGGCGATCGCCGCGCTTGCCTCCTCCGAGGTGCTGTACCTGAACGTGCGCGACGATGGCGTCGACGCGCACGTGCGGGCGCTGCTCGGCGTGGCCGGCGTGATGGTGCTGCCCGACGGTGACGATGTGTCGGACCGCGGCGTTCGCCTGCACCGCATCGCCACCAACGATGCCTGGTGCCGCGACTACGGTCCCGTGTTCGTGCGCTGCGGCGGTGCGCTCACCGGGCTCGACTTCCGCTTCAATGCCTGGGGCGGCAAGTACCCGCCGTGGAACGATGACGATGCGGCGGCCGCTCGCATGGCGACCGCGCTCGGCATGCCGACCTGGCGGCACACCATGGTGCTTGAGGGCGGCGCGCTGGAGGGCAATGGTGCCGGCCTCGTGCTGACGACCGAGGAGTGCCTGCTCAACCTGAACCGCAATGGTGCGCTCGCTCGCGTCGACATCGAGACGGTGCTGCGCGAGCGCCTCGGCGCGACGGCGGTGATCTGGCTCGGCGGCGGCGTGGTCGGCGACGCCACCGACGGCCACATCGACAACCTCGCGCGCTTCGTCGCTGCGCGCACGGTGCTCGTGCTCACGGAACCCGATAGGGACGACGTGAACCACGCACCGCTCGCCGACAACCTGGCGCGGCTGCGCGCCTGGCGTGGGGCGGACGGCAGTGCGCTCGACGTGATCGAGCTGCCCGAGCCGGATCCGCTCGAGTACGACGGCCGCCGCCTGCCGGCGAGCTACGCGAACTTCTACATCGCCAACGAGGTCGTGCTGCTGCCGGTGTACGGCGGTGCGCGTGACGCCGAGGCAATCCGGATCGTGGGGGCGGCGTTCCCGGGGCGGCGCCTCGTGCCCATCGACTGCCGTGTGGTCGTGCGTGGCTTCGGCGCCTGGCACTGCCTCACCCAGCAGGTACCTGTGCGCTAGCGCGCGCGACTCGACCCCAGATCTCGACCCCAGATCTCGAACAAGCAATCCGAGAAGGAATGACAGCGTGAGCGAACGCGGACCGATCAGCCGATTCATCGAACATCACTACCGGCACTTCAATGCCGCCTCGCTGGTCGACGCCGCGCGTGGCTACGCGCGCCACGTGGACGGCGGTGGGCGCATGCTGGTGACGCTCGCCGGTGCGATGAGCACGGCCGAACTCGGCCTGTCGCTGGCTTCGATGATCCGCCAGGGCAAGGTGCATGGCATCTGCTGCACGGGTGCGAACCTCGAGGAAGACCTGTTCAATCTGGTGGCGCACGACCACTACGTGCGCATCCCGCACTATCGCGAGCTGAATTCGGCCGACGAGGAGGCGCTGCTCGCGCGCCATCTCAACCGCGTGACCGACACCTGCATCCCGGAGGAGGAGGCCATCCGCCGCATCGAGCGTGCGGTGCTGCAGGAGTGGGTGGCGGCAGACCAGGCCGGACGGCAGCATTTCCCGCACGAGTTCCTGTTCCGCGTGATCAACAGCGGCGCCGTGGCGGCGAGCTACCAGATCGATCCGAAGGACTCCTGGCTCGTGGCCGCGGCGGAACGCAACCTGCCGATGTTCGTCCCCGGCTGGGAGGATTCGACGCTCGGCAACATCTACACCTCGCACTGCATCAACGGTGACGTTGCGAACGTGCAC
>SXGT01007438.1_pt1 | contig 18922 bp, 12 predicted proteins | sample 3176221 | NCBI WGS metagenome assembly SXGT01 (sample SAMN11356862, study PRJNA531348) | freshwater metagenome | isolation source: freshwater sample F1-120 | place: China: Fuxian Lake, Yuxi | collected 2017-12-25
GTGCCAGGGTTCCTGCCCGGGACGGACCAGGAGTACGGCGGCATCATCAAGCACGGCGCGAAGCTCCTCTTCGCGTTCGCGGAGGCGACCGTGCCGAAGGTGACGGTGATCCTGCGCAAGGCCTACGGCGGGGCCTACGACGTCATGGCGTCGAAGCACATCCGCGCCGACGTGAACCTCGCGTTCCCGACGGCGGAGATCGCGGTGATGGGCCCCGACGGTGCCGTCAACATCGTGCGCAAGAGCGAGATCATGAAGGCGGCCGACCCGGAGAAGGCGCGCGCCGAGTTCATCGCGGACTACAAGGACAAGTTCGCGAACCCGTACAAGGCGGCGGAGCTCGGGTTCATCGACGAGGTCATCCACCCGCGGACGTTGCGGCAGAGGCTGCACAGGTCGCTCGAGCTGCTCCGGGACAAGCGGGACACGAACCCGGCGAAGAAGCACAGCAACATCCCGCTGTAGGGCGGGGACGAGCGAGCGCCGCCCGCGGACCCCGCACGGCAAAGCGCGGCCCGCCGTGCTAGAACACTCCCACCGGAGGCTTCGATGCGACGACTTCTCATTCTTGCCGTTCTCTCGGGTTCCTTCCTGCCGCTGGCCAACGCCGGCTGCTCCTCGACGACCACCCCCGCGACCCCCGCCGCCGCGGACGCCGGCGCCGAGGCCGAGGCTGCCGCGCCAGGCGGCAACTTCGAGCCCGAGGTCGCCTGCAAGGACTCCGCGGACTCCCTCTACGGCGATCCCGGCGCGCTGCCCGCGGAGAAGGGCGCGATCCTCCGCTGCGTGAAGGACAAGGACATCCCGAAGGCCGACCTCGAGGCGAAGGCGAAGGCGAGCAACGGCTACGTCGGCAAGGCCTTCACCAGCGGCGCGAAGGTGTACCGCGTCCTCTACCGCACCGAGCGCGGCGACGACAAGAACACGCCCGGGTACTCCGTCGCGCAGGTCTTCGTCCCCGACACGCCGCGCGACAAGAAGCTCCCCATCGTCGTCGCCTCGCGCGGCAGCCGCGGCCAGGCGGCGAAGTGCGCGCCCTCGAAGGGCGACCCGGCGGGCGACTACGTGCAGCCGGACTTCGATCATCAGGTGTTGCCGCTCGTGGGCGCCGGCTACGTCGTCATCGCGCCGGATCTCGCGGGCTACGCGAACTACGGCGCGAAGGACAACCCGCCGAGCGCCTACGCCGACGTGAAAGACGTGGGCAAGAGCACGCTCGACGGGGCGCGCGCGCTCCGGCGCCTGCTCAAGACGAGCCTGCTCGACAAGGTCGTCCTCGTCGGCCACTCCCAGGGCGGAGGCTCGGCGCTCGGCGCGCTCGCGCTCGCCGAGTCGTACGCCTTCGACATCCCGATCGTCGCCGTCGCGACCTACTCCCCGCTCTGGCTTCCCGGCCGCACGAACCAGGGTTTCCTGTTCAACGCGGGCAACTACGACCTGAACAAGGGCGCGATCCCGAAGGTGTCCGTCTGGTACACGTACACGAAGGGCGAGCTTCGCGACGGGCCGGGCGGCGGGCTCGCGCCTTTCAAGGCCGACAAGCAGGCGGGCATCAAGAAGTTCGTCGACGAGTCTTGCTGGGCCGCGAGCTACCCCGACTTCGAGAAGCTCGGGACGACCCTCAAGGATCTCTACGACGACAAGTTCCTCAACGAGGTCGGCGTCCTCGGGGACTGCAACGGGAGCGCGCTCTGCGAGAAGTGGACGGCCCGCTTCGTCGCCGACCGGCCGCCGCTCTCCGGCGCCGCGCAGAAGGTCCCGATCCTCGACATGTACGGCGAGAAGGACGAGAGCATCATCCCGACGTTCGCGCGCTGTATCTTCGACAAGTTCAAGAAGGACGGCGCGAACTACAAGGTGTGTGTCGCGCCCGGCGCGGGCCACAGCGACATCGTCTCGAAGAAGGCCGAGTACGTGAACGACTGGATCGCCGCGAAGGCCCTCGGCGCCGCGGCCCCGACGGTCGGCTGCGAAGCGGACGAGACCACGCTGAAGGACGCGGCCGGCAAGCCGGTCGAGTGCGACGTGATCATCAACCTGTTCAACCAGTAGAAGCTCGCCCGCGTGCACGCGGCACGCTGGCGGATTTCGTCGCCCGAAATTTGGCCACGACGGCCGATCCTCCGTATCCGGGAACGACTGGAGGATCGTCGCATGAGCACTCAGACCGATAGACGCGCGCCCGGCACCACGCGCATTCCCTTCGAGGTGATGGTCGAGGTCGGGGGCGCCCTCGGGCCGTCGTTCGAGGCGCAGGCCGTCGACGTCTCGGAGGAGGGGATGCACCTTCGCACGGCGTACGTGCCGGAGGTGGGGCAGCCGATCACGTGCCGGTTCGACGCTGAGCACGCGCGGGTCGAGGTGCAGGCGGAGGTCATCTGGAAGAACGACATGGGGCGCGGGGGCGAGTTCGGGCTCCGGTTCACGAACCTGGAGGGCGAGGCCGCGGTCGCGCTCCGCAGGCTCTTCATGCCGCGCGAGGGTGGCGGCCCCGGCGCCAAGGTCCGCCTCCACATCGACGGCCTCGGCTCGTCGATGCGGGCGCGGATCCGCGACGAGAAGGGGGCGCAGGTGGTCGCCTACAGCGATCTCGGGTTCCTGCAGACGGGCAAGCAACTCGACCTCGAGGACGCCGTCACGGGCGAGCGCCGGCCGGCCCACATCGATCGCATCGACGTCGAGCTGGAGGACGGCGACGGCGCCATCCCGCAGCTGGTGATCTCCATGCGGTACGACGACATCATCGAGGACTACCCGGACGCGTCCGAGGAGCCCGCCGCGTCGGTCGAGCCGGCGATGCCGGTCGAGCCCGCGAAGCCGTCCGCCGCCGGGAGGCCCGCGACGCCACCGTCGGCTCCCGCCGCGGCGGCGCCCTCCGCTCCGGCGTCCAAGGCGCACGACGCCGAGGACGAGGAGCCGCGCGCCTTCCGGGGGGCGATCGCCGAGCACGCTGCGAAGGTGGCGCCCGCGCTGAACGCGTTCGCGGCGCGCACGAAGGCCGCGCTCGCCCTCGCGTGGGCGAAGCGCCAGGGCGGCAAGGTCGAGGACGCGCCCTCGCCGCGCCGCACGACGTCGCCGCCTCCGGGTGGCGGCCTCCACGCGAGCGGACGCAAGGTCGTGAGGACGGAGGACGTCGCGGAAGCGAAGGACCTCGGCTCTTCACTGCCCACGCTCGTGACGAAGCGGCGCGCCGCCGTGGCGGGTGCGGTCGTGATCGCAGGAGCGCTCGCCCTCGTGGCGATGCGGAAGCCGGCACCGCGCCCGGCGGCTCCCGAGATCCCGGCCGTGGCCACGACCACGAACATCCCGCCGCCCGAGCCCGTCACGCCCGCGATCCTCGGCGCGCCGAACGCGACGATGCCGGCGGTGTCCATGCCGGCCGACACGCTCGCGTCCACGTCGCCGGTCGACAAGAACAAGAAGATCAAGGTCGCGCCGTTCTCCAACGGACCCGTCGGTCACGGCAACACCATCAAGATCAAGATGGACGGCGCCATCGAGAAGATCCAGGGCGCGTCGCAGCCCACGGGCTTCACGGTGGTGATCCCGGGTCGCAAGTCCGTGGAGCCAACGTCGCCGCTCGCGAGCAAGGACGGCCGCATCGGCGCGATCCGCGTGTCGAACGACCCGAACGGCGCCGAGCTGACGGTCAACTTCAAGGACGGCGTCCCGAACTACCGCGTCGGCGCGAAGGGCGACACGCTGGAGATCGCGATCGCGTCGCAGAAGGCCGAGCCGAAGGAAGGCGCGAAGGCGAGCGCGAAGAAGCACGGGAAGCACCACTGAGACGGCCCGGCCCCCCGCCGTAGACGCGCGGGGAGGTCGGAAGTCGGGATCGAACGACTTTCTCGAGCGTAACGGGAACCTCGCACGTCAGGGCGTGTCGAAGAGCGCCGTCGAGAGGTCCCGATGATCCAGAGAAGCCGGTTCGCCCTCGCCGCCGCCGCCCTCGCCCTCCTCGCCAGCTGCGGCTCGCCGGCCTTCCGACCACCGGCCACCAGCTCGGCGGGGCCACCGGTCGCGCCCGAGGCTCTGGCGGCCGGGCCCGGGTCCCCCGCCACGACAGCGGCGGCCCGCCGCGTGCGCGCGCCCCGGCCGGCGTACCCGGAGCGACCGCCCGCGCTGGGCATCACGACGCCGATGAAGGGGGATCCCTCCGGCGCCGTCCTCGCGGAGGCACGCCTCGTCGCCACGACCTGCGAGAGCGCCACCACGGAGGAGTTCGAGGCGCGTGTGAAGGAGATGCGGGCCCGGGTCGACGCGTCGTTCAAGGACTGGCACGACGCGCAGCCCGACTGCTGGGAGGAGATGCGGGAGGAGCACCGCGCCCGCAAGGAGCGCGAGCGGCGGGTGGCCGAGGCCCCTACGAGCAGCTACGGGAACCTGAGCCTGAGCACGCTCGGGCACGGTGCCGGCTCCGGCGTCGGCCATGGGTACGGCGCGACCTCGAGCGGCTCGCACGCGGCCGATCGCGTCGCGCCGCCCTCGCAGCAAAAGGCCTCGAAGGCCTCGGGCACCAACAACCAGGTCGTGGGCGTGGACGAGGCCGACGTCGTGAAGACCGACGGCACGTACGTGTATCTTGCAGCCAATGGTGCGCTGCGGATCGCGGAGGCGCTGAACCCGCGGGTGCTCTCCGTCACGAGGCTCGCCGGCAGCACACGCGAGCTGTTCGTCGAGGGCGACCGCGCCGTGGTCTACACGTCGAGCGGCAACGTCGGCCGCCGCTGCACCTACGGGTACGACTGCCGCTTCGGCGGCGACGGGAGCACCACGAAGGTGTACGTGTTCGACGTCTCCAACCGCGCCGAGCCTCGCCTCAAGCGCGAGATCGAGCTCTCGGGCTCGCTCATGGCGGCGCGCCGGATCGGCCACGCTGTGCACACCGTGGTCGCCGACAACGACGCCCAGGCCCCGCCGTACGAGACGTGGCCCTCGGGCATGGAGACGTGCGGCACGGACGAGGCCAGGGTGCGCGCGCGGTTCGCCGCCCTCAAGGCGGAGAACGAGCGGAAGATCCGCGCGCGAGCCGCGCCGTTCCCCACGATGCGCGAGAAGGGCAAGGAGACCGCGATGTGCCGCGGGCTCCTGCGTACGGCCATCCGCGACGGCCAGGCGTTCACGACGCTCGTGTCGTTCGACCTCTCCGACGACACGGCCGCACCCACACACGCGACGCTTCAGAGCCGCCCGGGGGCCGTGTTCGCGTCGCCCAGCGCGCTCTACGTCTCCGTGGTGCATCAGCGGGCGGCCACCGGCCCGTGGTACTCCTCGTACGGCGAGGTCGGCGAGGTCAGCGAGATCCACAAGTTCAAGATCAGCGCGCGCCCCGGGGACACGCGGTACGTCGGCAGCGGGGCCGTGCCCGGACACGTGCTGAACGCGTTCGCGATGGACGAGTGGTACGGGTACCTCCGCGTGGCGACGACGCGCGGGCGTGTGCCGGATCCCAAGGTGTCCAGCCTCGTCTCGGTGCTCGCCGAGTCGGAGGGCGGCAACCTCGTGCGCGTCGGCGCCGTGAAGGACCTCGCTCCCGGCGAGGACATCCGCGCCGTGCGATTCGACGGCGACCGCGGGTACGTGGTGACGTTCAAGAAGACCGACCCTCTGTTCGTCCTCGACCTCTTCCAGCCGGCACGCCCCGCGGTCCTGGGCGAGCTGAAGATCCCCGGGTTCTCGACGTACATCCACCGCATCGACCCGGAGCATCTCCTGTCGATCGGCTTCGATGCGAACGACCACGGTAGCTTCGCCTATTTCGACGGCGTCATCCTTCAGCTCTTCGACGTGAAGAACCCCACCGAGCCGAAGCTCGTCCACAAGGAGAAGATCGGCTCCCGGGGCTCGAGCTCCGAGGCGGCGAGCGATCACCTGGCGTTCAACTGGTTCGGGAGCGAGGGGCTGCTCGCGGTCCCCATGACGATCTGCGAGGGCGGTGGCGACGGCAAGAACGGCGATCACGTGGCCTTCAGCGGCCTGCTCGTCTACGATGTCGACGTCGAGCGAGGGTTCACGCGCCTCGGCGGTGTCGACCACGGTCCGGGTAAGGCGGACGTCTCGTGCGGCACGTGGTGGTCGAACGCCTCGTCGAAGGTGAAGCGCAGCGTGTTCCTGGACGACCTCGTGTACTCGATCGCGGGCGATCGCGCGAAGGTGCAGCGGGTCGACCGGCTGGGGACCGACGTCGCGGATCTCGGGCTGCTCGACTAGACCACGCGCGAAAACGTTGCGATCCGCGACGCGTTGCGGGGTAGTAGATCAGCCGTGCCGACCGTTCGCAGCGTCTTCCCACCGGTCTACGACCGCCTGCTCCCTCCCGAGCTCGATCGAGAGGCGCTCGCGGAGCCGCGCGCCACGTGCGCGGAGTGCGCGATGTGCCCGAAGCCGGGCGCCATCGCCGGGACGGACCACTTCCAGCCGGATCTCAAGTGCTGCACGTTCCACCCGACCCTGCCGAACTACCTCGCGGGCGCCATCCTCGCAGACGGCGGTGAGGGCGCGGCGCGGCTTCGCGCGAAGATCGCCGCGCGCGTCGGCGTGAGCCCCTGGTGGCTCGCGTCGCCACGCAAGTACCGGCTGCTCCTCACGGCGTCGCAGAACGCTGCCTTCGGCAAGGCGCCGTCGCTCCTCTGTCCGTACTTCGAGCGCACGAGCGCGCGGTGCACGATCTGGCGTCACCGCGAGGCCGTGTGCGCCACCTTCTTCTGCAAGTACGAGAGGGGCGCCGTCGGGCGCGCGTCGTGGAAGGCGCTGCAGGGCTACATCACGCATCTCGAGATGTCGTTCGGGGAGGACGCCGTGCGTGCGCTCGCCCCCGACGCGGTGCCCGAGGGCGTGAAGCCCGGGACGCTGACGCGCGAGGACCTCGAGGATCGGCCTCCCGGCGACGAGACCTACGCGAAGATGTGGGGCCCGTGGGCGGGGCGAGAGGAGGAGCTCTACCGCGCGGCGCACGCGCACGTCGGCGCCCTCTCGGGGGACGACGTGAGCCGGATCTCGGGCGACCGCGGAGCGGAGCTCCTCGCGGCGTTCTCCGCGGCGCACGACGAGGCGGTGGCTCCGGTGTTGCGCGCGACGCTGAGGAAGAACCCCGACATGGACGAGAGCCCCGCGGACGGAGGGGTCACCGTCGCGACGTACAGCTCGTACGATCCGGTGCACCTCACGGCCGACCTGTGGGCGATCGTGGGGCTGTTCGACGGCGCGTCGCCCGTGGCCGACGTCCGCGCGCGGCTCCGCACGGAACACGACGTGGTGGTCCCCGACGAGCTGCTCCTCGAGCTGCAGAACCGGCGTGTGCTCACCTGATCGGACGGTCGCCCCGCTCTGGCCACCCGAGGATCTCGACGATCTGCGCGGCGTGACCGAGGAGGTCGAGGTCTCCCAGCGACACGCGCACGGGTTTGTCCCCGCGAGCGAAGGCGAGCACGACGTCGTCGCCCGCCGGCGCGCCGGGCGCCGCCCGAGCCGCCGATGGCTGCCGTAGCACGTGCGGATCCGCGAGCTCCGCGCGGCTGTAGGTCGCCGGACGGCCGCCGCCGTGGACGACGATCGCGCTCGGACCGATCACGAGACGACGGGCGCAGCTCGCGATCTCGCCCAGCGCGGCCGTGATCCACGACAGGGACCACGGGATTGCGAAGACGGCCACCACCACGCCCGCCGCGTCGCCGTCCGCCGCGCATCCGGCCCGGCATGACCCGACCCCCACCGAGAGGCACGCGAGGCCGATCGTCGCGTAGATCGCTGCGAACAGGAGCGCGGGCCCGCGCGGCCGCGCGAAGACGAGCACGCCTCCCTGCGGGGTCGCTCGCCGCAGCCGCGCGCGATCCATCGCGGCCTTCAGCCGCGGGAACACCGCGACACGGAGCGCGATCAAGATCGCGATCGCTCCGAGGACGGCGAGGATGGCCGTCGCGAGGCGCATCACCGGGCGTGAGCGTCCTCACGACCGCTCGACTCCGGAATCGGCCCCGGCCACTCCATCCGCGCGGCGATCGCGCGCGCGACGTCCTCGCCATGCAGCCTGCCCACGAGGTGCAGCCCGAGGTCGATGCCGCTCGTCACACCGCCGGACGTGACGATCTGCCCCTCGTCCACCACGCGCCCAGGCGTCACGACGGCCCCGAGCGCCGCGAGCGCGTGCAGCGCCGAGGCGTGCGTCGTGGCGCGCCTTCCACGGAGGCGGCCGGTCACGCCGAGGAGGAGAGCGCCGGTGCACACGGTCGCGACGAGGCGGTTAGGCGGAAACGATCCCAGCCAGCGCGCAAAGGATGGATCCTCCACGAGCGCGCGCGTGCCCGGGCCCCCCGCGAGGACGAGCACGTCGAACCCGTCGAGGCGGTCGAGGGGAGGGCGCCGCCGCGTCACCGTGAACGACGCGCCCTCGCAGGACCACGGAGCATCGCTCGCCGAGGCCTCCTCGCCGGCCGCGTCCGCCGAGACGACCTCGCACGAGGTGTGTGCGGCGAATCCCATGCTCGAAAGGCGCGCGATCGGATCGAGCACCCCGACGAGATCGAGGAGCGTCATCCCGCGGAAGGCGACGAAGCAAAAGCGTGCATCTTGCACGCGATCCGGGAGCTCGTCCCCGGGCGCGTGGACGCCGACCACGGCGTCGGAGGGAATGGAGCCATACACGTGCGGCATCGTTCCGCGCGGCGTGGGCTCGAGTCGGAGGGGAACATCCAGCCGGCGAGGGTCGATCCGGAGGACCTCGACGTCAGGCGCGCCCGCGAGGTGGAGCGCGTGCGTGCCGGCCACGTCGCCGGCAAAGGACGCGTGCACGAAACCGTGCGTCTCGAGCGACGGCGCCGCGATCGGTCCGCGTTCGGCGGGCGCTCCGGCGGGGCGCCGGCGGAGGTGGTAGACGTAGCGATCCGGGATCATCCTGCTCGCCGGGCGAGCCAGGAGAGTACCACCTCACATGAAGAACTGCGCGACGAGATCCGCGGCGCCATCCATGGCGTCGACGTCGGCGTCGCGGAACCACCCGCCGACGAGGGGCTCCACCAGCTCGATGCCGGCAATCAAGCGGCCGCGCGCCAGGACGGGCGCGAAGAGGACACGGCGGTCGCTCCGGACCACGGACCCGCAGCGTCGGATCGCCGCCTGGACGAGCGGAGCCGTGAGAGGCGTCCGGGCGCCGAGGCGCTCCCTCGCGCGCCCCGCCGCGCCCACGACCACGAGCTCGCTCGCGCCCTCCGTCGACCAGTGCATCAGCCTGGCCAGGCTCGGGACGACGCTCTGCGCGAGGCGCAACGTCATCCCGACGATCGTGGGTCTGGACAGATCCGCCTCGCGTGTGACCGCCGCCTGCCTCGACACCACCTCGACGGCGACGGGCGCCTCCACGGCGCGCTCGTCGTCGGTGGCCACTCCTTCCCGGGCATGCGAGACGTCGAAGACGTGCATCCGATCGGTCTGTGCCGCGAGGCGCGCGGATCCAGGCAACTACCGCCGCCCGCCGCCTTTTCGCGTGATCCTCGGGAGCAGCGTGGCGCTCGACGTCACGAGGTCCCACCCGCTCGTCCGACCTCGCTCCAGATCGAGCGCCCCGACGTACGCGATCATCGCGGCGTTGTCGGTGCAGCTCACGATCGGCGGCACGAACGCGCGCAGACCGCGCTCGTCGCACATCGCCTGCACGCGCGCCCTGAGCTCGGTGTTCGCAGCCACGCCGCCGCCGATCACGACGTCCACCACGCCCTCGCGCTCGGCCGCACGGACGAGCTTGCGCGCCAGCACGCCCGTCACGGCCGCCTGGAAGGAGGCGCACAGGTCGACCACTTCGTCCTGGCCCACATCGTCGCCGAGGCGCGCCGCGCGTTCCCGCACGTGCCGCGCGACGCGCGTCTTCAGCCCCGAGAAGCTCATCTCGAGCGTGGCCGTGTCTCCCATCGGGACCTCGAAGGGAAAGCGCCGCGCGTCGCCGCTCCTCGCCAGCCGATCGATCACCGGGCCTCCCGGGTAGCCCAGCCGGAGGAGCTTGGCGACCTTGTCGAACGCCTCGCCCGCGGCGTCATCCCGCGTCCCTCCGAGCTCCACGATGGCGTCCGCTCGCGGGGCGTCCACGCGGTAGATGCCGGTGTGCCCGCCGGAAGCCAGGAGGCCCACGAACGGAAATCCCGGCGCGGGCGCCGAGCTCGAGCCGGTGTCCCGCACGAGGAACACCGCGAGGAGGTGCCCGACCAGGTGGTCCACGCCCACGAGCGGCTTCGTCGCTCCCCACGCGAGCCCCTTCGCGATCTGCACCCCCACGAGGAGCGCCCCGACGAGCCCGGGCCGGTGGGTCACCGCGATCGCGTCCACGTCCGCCAGCCCGACGCCCGCGCCCGCGAGCGCGCGCTCGACGGCGCGACCCGCGTTCGCCAGGTGATCCCGCGAAGCCAGCTCGGGAACGATGCCACCCCACGGCGCGTGGGTCGCGGCTTGACCGATCACCACGTCGGATCGCACGACGCCTGCGCCGTCCACCACCGCGGCGCACGTGTCGTCGCACGACGACTCGATGCCTAGAACGAGCACGACCCCTTCGCTCGCTTGAGCTGGAACACGCCGAAGATCGGGGGTATGGCCCCGGCGTCCTCGATCGGTGCGCCCCGGATCACACGCACCTCGACGTCGTCGGACTGCAGGAGCGACAGGATGACCGTCGCCTCGCGGGCGTCCGCGACCTCGCCGTTCGCACCGTACATGAGGTTCTTCAGCCGCCCGTCGCCGAACGACATCGTCGACAAGGGGTCGTGGAAGAGCTGCGGTATCGGCCGGAGCGGCGCGTCCCTGAAGCGCCCGTCCGAGGTCGTGAAGCGCCCCGGCGCGTCCGCCAGGTGCTCCGCGTCGAGCACCAGGCACGCGCGGGTGGTCGCCTGGAACCCCGCGCGTACGAAGCTCCCCTGGACGATGTCCCCCTCGTAGTGATCGCGCTTGCTCGAGAAGGACTCCACGGACTTGCAGCCCTGCGTGGCTCCCACGACCGCCAGGAGCGCGATGGACGTGAGGGGGACGTCCCGGGTCACGGCCGCTGCCCGAGGATCTGCCGCGCGTAGTCGCGGACCCTCGGCTCCGGCTCCTTGCGCGCCATCTCCTCGGCGATCTTCGCGGCCGCCTTCCCGTCGAACGAGGCGATCGCCCGCAGCGCCCCCTCGCGCACGAGCGCATAGCTCTCCTGACGCGTCACGTCCGCGAGGATCGCGGCGGCCTCGGCCTGCTTGCCCTTCGCGCCGAGCCTCCCGAGCGCTTGCACCGCGAGCAGGCGCACCGCCCAGTTGTCGTGCTTCTGGGCGATCTTCGCGGTGGCCGCCAGGGTGCGCGGATCGGGGTGATCGCCCACGGCGGCGAGCGCGACGCGCTGGACCGCCTCGCTCGGGTCCGCGAGCGCCGAGGCGATCGCGCCCGTGCCCGCGTCGGTCGAGGATCGCGACAGGACGACGATGGCCTTGGTTCGCAGGGACGCGTCGGGGTGTCGGACGAGAGGGACGATCGATGGCTCGAGGATCCGCGCGAGCTCACGCGCGCGATCGCGCGCAGCGCCGTCCGACGGCACCTCGCGGTCCAGAAGCGGCAGGAAGTCTCCGTCCGCCGTGCCCAGGGCGTCGAGGACGGCGTGGGCGCGATCCGAAGACGTCGATAGCGCGCCTGTCGCCGCGCGCCCGAGGACGTCGCCGTAGGCGACGAGCGTGGCGGCGCGCTCCTTCGGGCCGAACGATCGCGCCGTCAGCCGGCGCAGAGCGGCCTCCGCATCGAGCGTTGCGTTGTCGGGGACGGGAAGCACCTCGCGTTCGTCCCTCTGGCGCGTGGCGAGGATCACGAGCGCGGCGGCCCCCGTCCTGCGGAGGGCCTCCGTCCCCGCCGATCCACGCGCGTCCTCCCCGCCCGCGAAGACCGCGTCGGCCATCGCCGCCGCGGCGGCCTTCCCCCCCGGCGCCTCCCCGCGGGTCGCGCCCATGCGCGCGAGCGCGATCAGGGCCGCCTCGCGCGCAAGGCGATCGGTGCCCTCGGCCATGGTGAGCAGTGTGGACGCCTCTCCCTCCGCTCCAAGCTCGCCGAGCGCGTACGCGGCGGCTGCGCGGGCGACGCTGCCCGCGTCGAGCGCGCGGGCGGTCTGCACCATCAGGGGGATCTCGCGCCGCTCCTTGAGCCCGGCCAGCCCCAGCAGCGCGAACGCGCGCATCTCGGGCGTCCCCGACTGTGCGATGCGCTCGAGCGTCGGCAGCGCCTTGCGATCGCCGAGCCGCGCGATCCCCCAGGCCGCCGCGACGGCCACCGTGTCCGACGCCATCTCGAGCTCCTGCTCCTTGGCCGCGCCCTTCTCGGCGCGCCGGGGGAAGACGATGTCGGTCAGCCTCGGGAGCATCCCTGGATCGCGGAGCGCGCCGCAGGCCACCATCGCGCGCGTTCGCATGTGCGTCTCGCCCGGGCCGGTCGCGTACGCGTACAGCGGCATGCCGGCGTTCCGGTTCTCGACGTATGCGAGCACCTCGATCGCGATGCGCTGCTGCGACGGGTCCGCGTCCGCGAGCGCGTCGAGGAGCGGCTTCACGGCGCGGTTGCCGATCCGCCTGAGCTGAGCGCGCGCCTCGTCGGCGTCCTTGCCCTGGCCGTGCCGCACGCGCTGCACGAGCGCGAAGGTGAGCCCGTCGTAGATCTGCACCAGCAGGCGGCGATAGATCGGGCGCTGCGGGTTACCGATGGCGAGGGGCAACAGCTCCTGCTCGAGCGACTCGAGCGTGCCCTTTCCCAGGTTGATCTGCAACGAGAGCCTCGCCGCGCGCGAGACGAGCTCCTCGTCCGGCGCGCCCCGGATGACGCGACGAAACAGGCGATCGGCCTCCTCGGTCTCCTGGCGCGAGAGGAGGAGATCCGCCAGCTCGAAGTACACGACGAAGAGCCGGTCGTTCTTCGCGATGGCCGCGCGGAACTGCTGGATCGCGCGTTCGACGTCCTGCCGCTGCCGGTACATCTCGCCGAGGCGGTGGTGGCCCTCGGCATCGTCCGGGGCGAGCTCGACGGCGCGCGCCGCGTACTTGATCGCGTCGTCGTCGCGGTACAGCTGGAGCGCGTACTGGGCCATCCGCTGGTAGATCTGGCGCGCCTGCTTTGGCTCGACGGCGAGGAGCTTCTCGAGGACGAGGATCGCGTCGGCGACCTTGTTCTGCTGCACGAGGACGCGCTCGAGGCCCAGGTAGGCGTCCACGTCGCCCGGCGCGAGCGCGACGAGCCTACGGAGCGTGGCCTCGGCCAGGTCGAGCTTGCGCGCGTGGAGCTGCGCCTCCGCGAGGAGCCGGCCCGCGTCGAGATCCGGCGTCGCGGCGTTGAACTGGTTGGACAGGGGGCCGAGCTGCGCGTCGAGCATCTTCTCGAGCGACCACATCTGCACGATCCGGCCGCGCGCCTCGCGCGCGAGGAGCCTGTCGCCGGGCGGCTTCTTCGCGTGCTCGGCGATCTCCTGCCACAGCGACCTCGCCTCGCGGTGCGAGCGGACGCGCTCGTACGCCCAGGCGAGCTGCTTCTTGTACGCGACCGTACCCGGCTCGAGCTGCACCGCCTCCTTGAAGGCCGCGAGCGCGTCCTGCGTCATCTCGTGCTCCATGAGCACCTCGCCCAGCGCGGCGAGCGCGCGCGCGCGAGGCGTCACGGTGACGAGGATGCGCTTCCACGTCTGTACCGCGAGCGCGTGGTTGCCCTCCTGATAGTACCGGTCGCCGAGATCGACGAGGTGGGAAGGATCGCTCGCGGCGACCTGCGTGAGGCGCGTCAGGATCTTGAGCGAGCGGTCCGACTCGCCCATCTTGCCGTAGAAGGTCGCCAGGCGGCTCAGCGTGTCCTCGTCGCCGCCGGCGCGCGCCTCGAGCTCGCCGAGCAGGCGGAGCGCGCGTGTACGGTCGCCGCGCTGGAGGAGCGCCTCGCACTGCTCGAACACGAAGGCCGGGTTGTTGGGCGCAGCCCGGATGAGGCCCTCGTACTCGGCGATGGCCTTGTCGATCTCGCCCTGCGCCTGGAGCACGCGGATCATCTTGATGCGTACGTCGATGTGGCGCGGGTTGACCGCGAGAGCCCGCCGGTAGACGGCGAGGGCCTTGCCCGGGTCGCCCGTCTCCTCGTAGAGCGAGCCGAGGAGGGCCAGGCGCGCGAAGTCCGTCGGGTGTTCGTCCTCGAGCTGCTTGACGAGCACGGGGAGCTGCTGATCGGCGCGGTAGATCTCCGTGACGGTCTCGTAGATCTCGGCTCGGACGGCGGCCTCGGCGCCCGCCGCGGCGAGGGCCCTCTTCAGCGTCGCCAGCGCGGCGGCGTTCTTGTGGGCCTTCGCCTGCGCCTTGCCCAGATCCTTCAGGGCGGGGGCCAGCGTGCGGTTGTCGCCCGCCGCGTGCTTGACCAGATCCTCGAGCTCGACCTCGGCGCGTGCGTACTCGGCGCGCGAGTAGAGCTCGCGCCCGAGCTCGGCGCGTACGAAGAGGTTCGTGGGGTCGAGCTTCACCAGGCGATCGTGGTGTTCCTTGGCCTTCGCGAAGTCCTTCGCGTCGAGCGCGAGGGTCATCAGCGTGCGGATCGTCTGCTCGCGATCGGCCTTCACGGTCTGGAGCGCGAGGGCCTGCTCGTAGCGTTCGCTCGCGGGCTTGAGATCGCCCCGATCCTGGAAGAGGCGCGCGAGGGCCAGGATCGCGGACGGATCCGTCGACCTCATCGCGATGGCCTTCTCGTAGGTCTTGATGGCCTCCTCCGGCCGACCGTCGATGCGGTAGACGCCGGCGAGCGCGATGACGCTCGCGATCTGCTCCGGCGTCGCGGCGCCCGCCGCGGCCTGGGCGGCCGCCGCCCGGGTCTCGAAGTCCTTGACGAGCGCCTGGATGTTCCCGTCGCGCTCGCGGTACGTCTGGGCGAGGCGCTGCAACGGAACGGCCGCGGCGGGCTGTAGCAGGACGATCCGGGTCTGGCGCTCGATGGCGTTCTCGGCCGGCTTCGGCTGCGTGGTCGTGCCTGGCTGGGTGGGGGTGCCCGGCTGGCCCGGCGGGCGTCCTGCCGGTGGCTTGCCCACGGGGGGTCGTCCCGCAGGCGGCTTCTTGCGCCCGCGGGGATCGAAGTCCTGGCCGGTCGCGATGGACGCCGCCGTCAGGACGGCGAGGCAGGCGAGGATCCTCTGGAGGCGGGGGCGCATCAGCGGGGGAGCGGGAGACGGCCCGCGCCATCAAGCTTAGACCCGAAATCGACGTCCCGCATGGCTCGCGTCACTGGAGCGCGCCAATCACGAGCTCCACGAACGCGAAGAACGAAGCCCCCGCGAGGGCGGCCGCGACGATGGCCGAGCCCCGGCGGCTCGTCCAGGACGCCATCCCCCGGGTGGAGAGCTCTCCCGTCGCCCCGAGCGCGACGAAGCCGAGCGCGAGAAGCATGACAGTTCCCGATGTGACGATCCCGACGGCCTGCGCAGCGAGGGCGAGGCCTGCGACGAGGCAGCTCGATCCGATGAAGAGGATGGCCTTCGGCCTCGGACTCGCCCGGACCGCGCCTCGCACGAGCTGGCCTCCAGCTCCGAGGAACACGAGTGCGGCCACGCCCGGGACGACGCCTGAGCCAGCGAGCGGCGGGATCCACAGGCGGAGATCCCACCCGTCCGGGCGGTGGATGGTGCGCACCATCGTGCCCGCGGTCGTGAGCGCGACCGCGAACATCACGACGGCGGCGACGAACGTCGTGGGATCGTAGAGGGGCTCCGGACCGGTCGGCGTCGCGTACTGGTTCCGGCGGCGCGGCGCCGGAAAGCTCGCGCGCGCGGCGGTGTCCGTCACAAAGGAAGCCACCGGCTGCTTCTGCACCGACGGCGACCCTGCGCGATCTTCGGCGGCGTACGTCGGGGAGCGGTTGCGCTCCGCGCGCGACGCCCCGGCAAGCGCGATCTCCAGAGACGGGGAAGGGTTGGGCGTGCGATCCGCATGGGTGTCCGCCATGGCCTGCGCCTCGCGCGTGCTCGCGGCCAGGCCCGGCAGGTCCGGGATCTCCATGTCGAGGCGCGACGTCCCCTCGCGCACCGCGTCCGCGGCCGCGGAACGCCCGAGGTCGAGATCCGGGACGGCCGGCCCCCCCACCGCGGGCGCCGCCGCCCGCGCCCGAGCGCCCTGGGACGGCGCGGCGACGGGCGCAGGGGCGCTCTCTCTCTCACCGGGGGGCTCGCTCGTCTCGGGCCGCTCCCGCTCGGGGACGGAGGCACGTGCGCGCTCCCTGGGGGCCGCGCCCTTCGCCTCGTGTTCCGACGCGCGGAGGTCGCGGAGCTCCTTCGCCAGCTCGCCCGCGTTGGCGTAGCGCTGGCTCGAGTCGCGCCGTAGACACCTGGAGACGATGCGCGACAGCTGCCTCGGGACGGTCGGGACCTTCGAAGCGAGCGGCGGGAGGTCCACCGTCGCGATCTCCACGAAGAGCCAGGCCGTCGTGTCGGCCTCGAAGGGCACGCGTCCCGCGATCACCTCGTAGAGGATCATTCCCAGCGCCCACACGTCGGAACGCGGGTTCGCCACGCCGGTGCCGCGCACCTGCTCCGGCGCCATGTAGAGCGGTGTCCCCATCATCGAGCCGGCGTGGGTCAGGCGTCGCTCTCCACCCGGCTTGAGCGAGGCGATGTGCGATACGCCGAAATCGAGCAGCTTGGGGACGACCTTGCCTCCCTCGCGGGCGAGGTACACGTTCTCCGGCTTGAGGTCGCGGTGCACGACGCCCCGCGCGTGTGCGTACTCCACCGCCTCCACGATCGGGAGGATGATGTCGAGCGCCACCTCCCAGCGGAGCGCGCCCCTGCGCGTCACGTACGACGCGAAGTCCTCGCCCTCGAGCAACTCCTGCACGATGAACGGCTCGCCGCGGTCCTCGCCGACGTCGAGCACGTCGACCACGTTCGGGTGCCGCACGAGGTTGGCCGCGCGCGCCTCGCGCAGGAAGCGCTCGCGGATATCCCGGCTCTCGGCGAAGTTCGAGTGAAGGACCTTGATCGCGACCGGACGGCCGATGACGACGTTCTTCGCCTTGTAGACCGTGCCCATCCCTCCCTGTCCGATGACACTCTCGAGGTGGTACTTCGAGGCGAGCGTCCTCCCGACGCGATCGGCGCCCTCACCGTCCTCGGACATCCGTACGAGGGTAGCCGAAGTCCGCCCGCAGCAACGACTCCTTGCTCACGGCGCCGCGAACCTCCGCTTCGACGCGACGCCCGGCGGAGTGGTACCCTCGCCCAGAATGGCCTTCTTCCAGACGCCCCCCGAGCTCGGAAACCAGTACGACGAGGACCCCGTGCTCGCGAGCTGGCTCACGCGCCACCTGCCGGAGGATGTGCTCCGCGAGAACCTGAGCGATCTTCGCGAGGTCGGCGCCCTCGCGGCGGGCGAGCTCCACCGGTCGCTCCTCGCGACGCAGGACGACGAGCCGAGGCTCGTGCAGTGGGACGCCTGGGGCCAGCGCGTCGATCGTATCGAGCTCACAGCGCACTGGCAGAAGGTCGCGCCCATCGCGGCGTCCAAGGGGCTCATCGCGACGGCGTACGAGCGGAGGTTCGCGGAGCACTCGCGCATCGTCCAGTTCGCGCTCCTGTACGTGCTCGAGCCGTCGACCGCGATCTACTCGTGCCCGCTTGCGATGACCGACGGCGCGGCGAAGACGCTGCTCGTGTCCGGGAACGAGGCGCTCAAGCGGCGCGCGCTGCCTCGCCTCACGAGCCGGGATCCGGCCGTCGCGTGGACGAGCGGGCAGTGGATGACCGAGCGCACGGGGGGCTCGGACGTGGCCATCTCGGAGACGGTCGCGCGGCGCGGCACGGACGGCGAGTTCCGCCTCTACGGCACCAAGTGGTTCACGTCGGCGACGACTTCGCAGATGGCGCTGACGCTCGCCCGGCCGGACGCGAACCCTCCTGGTGGGAAGGGCCTCGCGCTGTTCTACGTGGAGCAGCGCGACGAGGACGGGCGGCTGAACGGGATCTCGGTGAACCGCCTGAAGGACAAGCTCGGCACGCGCATGGTGCCCACCGCGGAGCTCACGCTCGAGGGCACGCGGGCGAGCCTCGTCTACGGCGAGACGGACGGCATCAAGAACATCACGCCGATGCTCAACATCACGCGGACGTGGAACGCGGTGGGCGCCGCGTGCGGTATGCGCCGGGCGGTCGCGCTCGCACGGGACTACGCGCGGCGGCGGGTCGCGTTCGGCGCGCCCCTCGCGGAGAAGCCCCTCCACGTCGACACCTTGGCGGCGATGGACGCCGAGTACCAGGGCGCGTTCATGCTCACGTTCCGGGCAGTGGAGCTGCTCGGACGCGAAGAGGCGGGCGTGCTCACCGAGGACGAGGCCGCGTTGCTCCGGCTGGTCACGCCGCTCGCGAAGCTCACGACGGGCAAGCAGGCGGTAGCCGTCGCGAGCGAGGCGCTCGAGAGCTTCGGCGGCGCTGGGTACGTCGAGGACACCGGGCTCCCCCGGCTCCTGCGCGACGCGCAGGTCCTGCCGATCTGGGAGGGTACGACCAACGTCCTGTCGCTCGACGTGCTGCGCGCACTCGGCCGCAGCGGGTCGGCGGCGCCCCTCGATCCGATCGAGCGCGAGGTCAGGCGGTGCGTCGCCGGCGCGGCGAAGGCGGGGTGCGAGGAGGCGGGGCGCGTGGCGACGGCGGCGGTCGCGCATGCGCGGACGTGGCTCGAGGAGACGTTCCCGCGCGGACGCGCGGCGCTCGAGGGGGGGGCACGCGGGTTCGCGCTCACGCTCGGGCGCGCACTCGAACTCGCGCTCCTGATCGACGAGGCGGCCTGGCAGGCGGAGCGCGGGGATCGCCGCGCCGCCGCGGCCGCGCGACGGCTCGCGCGGCACGGGGTGGACGCGATCGCGGACGCCGGCGTGGAAGGGGACACGCAGCTGCTCGCCGGGGGTTGAGCGCCTCAGTCCGCCCGGTACA
>SXGT01303014.1_pt1 | contig 18921 bp, 11 predicted proteins | sample 3176221 | NCBI WGS metagenome assembly SXGT01 (sample SAMN11356862, study PRJNA531348) | freshwater metagenome | isolation source: freshwater sample F1-120 | place: China: Fuxian Lake, Yuxi | collected 2017-12-25
ACGATCGCCACCAGCATCATGGCGGTGGGCCGGTAACGCAGCAACACGGCCCAACTGCGGGGACGGCGACCGGTGGGCGTTTGGGTTTGCCCATACGTCGCGCGCCAGGCAGCGATGAGGGCCAACAGGCTCAGCCCAGCCATACATAGAAACAGCCGATCCAACTGCAAGCGGCCAATCGGTTGTTCGCGGCAGATGAAATCGGCCAGTTGAGGTCCCACCAGGAGCCCCAGAAACCCGGATGACCCCAACATGCCAATGATCTCGGGCACGCGCTCCGGAGGTACCCGGCGCGATATCGAAGTGATCGACGCGCCAAACACGCCGGCGATACTCGTCTGCATCAACGTTCGCGCCAAGAAAACTGACGGCCCGGCGACTGAATCGATCCACAGATGCGAGACCGCACTGATCACGAACAGTTGCAGCGAAAACATCCACACTCGACGCGGACCATAGTGATCGATGCCGGATCCCTGCAACAGGCGCATCGTCAAACTGCCGACCATACCCGTGCCAACAATCAGGCCCAGCTTCCCCTCGGCGCCCCCCAGGTAGGTGACGAAGTCGGCATACCGCACCAGCATGCTGGTCGCGGCAACAAACAACGCATTGGCCACGTACGCCAGCCAAAATGTTGGGCCGTAAGCCCGCTCACGTATCGACGACGGAGACGGTTCGCCCATCAGACCACTTGCAGCATTCGTTCCAGGGCAATCAGAGACCAACGTGCCGTTTCCTCGTCGACTTTGATCACGTTGACCGGTGCGCCTGCCGCCAAGTTCTCCAAGCTCCAACAGAGATGGGCTAAGTTAATGCGGTACATCGTAGCGCACATGCAGATCACCGGCGAGAGAAAGTGAATCTCCTGCTCGGGGTGCTCCTGTTTCAACCGATTGACCAGGTGCAATTCCGTGCCAATGGCCCATATTGTCCCAGCGGGGGCCGACTGGACCGTCCGGATGATGGCCCCCGTCGAGCCGGAGATATCCGCCAAATCGTTCACTTCCTGTGGGCATTCGGGATGCACCAGGATACGAATGCCGGGATGGGCTTTACGAAGCGCATGCACGTGCTCGGCGCGAAACATCTGATGTACGCTGCAATGGCCTTTCCACAGAATGACTTGGCTGGCCTGTAGGGCGGCCTCCGTATTGCCTCCGTAAGCATCCGCGTGCGGATCCCATACGGGCATTTGTGCGTTGGTGATGCCCATCTTGAGCGCCGTGTTGCGTCCCAGATGCTGATCGGGAAAAAACAGCACGCGTCGGCTACGTGCGAAGGCCCATTTCAAGACGGCTTCGGCATTGCTCGATGTGCAGACAATCCCGCCGTGTCGGCCGCAAAAAGCCTTTAGGCTGGCCGCCGAGTTGATGTAGGTCACGGGGGTGATATCCGCTGTGTCCACCACTTCAGCCAAATCGTCCCATGCCGACTCAACCTGATCGATGGCGGCCATGTCTGCCATCGAACAGCCAGCAGCCATGTCAGGTAGAATTACAGTCACGCGTGTTCCATTGCGTTCGGCTAACTTCTGCGGACGATTGGCCACGATGTCCGCCGTTTCTGCCATGAAGTGCACGCCGCAAAATACGATCCAACGGCAACTTGTGCTGTCGGCCGCCATGCGACTTAATTGGTAACTGTCGCCTCGTAGGTCACTAAGCGCAATCACCTCGTCCTGTTGATAATGATGCCCTAAGATCAACAACTCGGGGCCCATGCGATCACGGACCGCTTGAATCCGCTCAGTCAACTCGGAGTTGGCCAGCGACTTGTAGGGGGCCAAGGGGAGCTTGGCCTGCTCGGGTGCTGCGATTGACATGGAGGGACACCTGGTGGGGCGCTGGGAGCCGGCCGGGCAGCCCCCGACTCGACGGGCTGCGGACTACCCTTGGAACTATATCGGTCCGGGGCTGAAAAAGACAGCGCTGCTAGCGGATTCACGGTCTTATCATCGGTTTTCGTGGCCATCTTTAGCCTGCCGGAAAAGTTTATCCCCCTCGATGCCCGATAATGGATGCGAAACGGTCGGTTATCGCTCGTGCGGCCCTGTGACGCGGGCCGATTCACGCGCCAGCCGTTACCGGATGCCTCACCCTCAGCGGAGAGACGCGGATGCCCCCGTTTGATGACGCGCTGACCTCGACCCTGGTGCAGAACAGCCAAGAGCAGGCCGCCGACTTGGCCGCATCGCTCAGCTCGGCTGCCGAGACGGCCCTCCAGTTGGCCGCCGGTACGCCCGTTCCCATGGCCGCCGGCCCGCCCCCCATCGAGCCCGATGTACCCGGCTGGCTGCTGAGCCTGGCCTGGGATGGCCCGGCGATTCTGATCGCCCTCCCACAGGCCGCCGGTGTGCTGTCGACTCCTCCGGAGGATCAGGAACCGCTGGCCAACTGGACGCGCCGCTGGCAGAGTGCCGCGCAAGAATTGGGTTTTGGTCTGTTCCCCGACGCGCCGCCGGATCGGGCCGACGTTGAGGTCGCCGCTTCCCTGTTGCAGTCGCTCGAGAACTATCAAATCGAAGCGGCTGCCATGATGATGCCTTGGACCCTGACCGCAGGGGACCAATCGGTCACCGCGCATGTGATCTGGCCGGCCACGCGACGGTCACCGGCAACCGCCGATGCGGCACCGACTGCCGCGTCGAGTCCGAATATCGCGACGCCGCAAGCGGGTGCGGAACATTCGTCCGGCGCGGCCGTCGCCGATGAGGACGAATTCGCTCATCTGTCCCCGTACACTCGCAGTCTCCTGAAAATCCGCGTTCCGGTGATGGTTACGCTGGCGACCAAGAAAGAGCGAGTCGCGGATATCGTGCGCATCGCCCCCGGCAGCCTGCTGCAATTTGATAAAACGTGCGAATCGCTGTTGACGCTCGAGGTGCGCAACAAGCCCGTCGCCATTGGTGAGGCCGTTAAGGTGGAAGACCGATTTGGTCTTCGCGTCACATCGATCACGCTCCCGCCGGAGAAATATCTGGCGGTCAAGTCGGCCGATCAAAATTGATGGCGATGCCTCGAATCGCTTGGGCATCACGGTCCTGGGGCATCGGCCGTCACCGAAGGTTCCGATTCCGATGGAGTGGCCATCTGGTTGGCGACCAAATCATGTAGCGACAAACGCAGGTCGTCTTCATGTTGGACCAGCGCCCGATTGAGTTTTTCGACCAACCGATCTTGTTGGTCGGCCAATTTTCGTTGCAAGACATCCTCCAATTGGGATCCCAGTTCGCGGACCAAGGGCCCGTCCGCCTTGCTGATCCGCCGCATTCTCAGTCGCGACGCGCGCAGTTCGGCGGCGGTGATGTGTGGTTTTAGAATCACATCGGGGGGCAAGGTGGTTGGGTCGATCGTCATGCCCAAGACACCCTGCATCAGGAGGTCGACGTCCGTCTCGGCCTCGGCACTGAGGTTGTACAGTTGCACGCCATGCTCCCAGCGGGCCGCTCGTCCCAGGACCAACACGCGGGCCGAAACCGACAGATCGAAGGCAACTTGATCATTCGGCGCCGGCCTTAGGTTCGTCAGTTCAGCCCGCAAGTGTTTTTCTGGTTTGATCAGGTGGATCTCATAGCGGCGCCACGTCCCATGATTCACCTCTTTCCATTTGCGTTTGGTCTGGAGGCGCAAACCGTCCGTGCTGATGTGCCAGCCGGCAAAAATCCTTTTCTGCTTACCCCACTGTTTCTCGTCCACGAATTCGCGCGGCACGTTGTTGACGATCAGTCTGGTGAGTAGCCCCGTGGTTTCGGATGGCAGGTGCTCCAAGAGCGAGGGCTGGACCGGCCCGCCGGGAAACGGGACTGGCACGGGGGGCTGCAATCCGGGCGACGGGCCCGCCGAGAGACCGAAGGCTACCCATACGGCACATGCGATCCACCCCGTTGTCGTGCGCACTGCTAGCTCCCGATTGCCCATTCCACGAAGGCCGTCCATAATACGTAGATCGGCCGCTACCGGTTGTGCGCTCGCCAAGGCTTTACATAGCCACTACAAATCGCGCGCCTGCGTTGCTAGCAGTCCCGTTGCTGATGGACCGTTCTTTTCTTGGAGCACGAGCGAACGAAATACGGAACGACATGATCCTGATCCTCGACAACTACGACTCCTTTACCTACAACCTCGTGCAGCGTTTGGGCGAGTTGGATGCGCGGCTGGCGATCGAGGTGCATCGCAACGATCAGATCACTTGTGAGCAGATCGAGGAACGGCGGCCGACCCATTTGATTCTTTCCCCTGGCCCCTGCACACCGTCGGAGGCTGGGATTTCAGTCGCCTGTGTGCAGCATTTTGCTGGGAAATTGCCGATCTTGGGGGTCTGTTTGGGGCATCAGTCGATTGGTCAAGCGACCGGCGCGACGATTGTGCGGGCGAAACGTTTGATGCACGGCAAGGTGGATCAGATCCATCACAACGATGGCTGCCTATTTCGCGGCCTGCCGAACCCCTTCTTGGCAACCCGCTACCACAGCTTGGTGATCGACCCGCAAACGGTCAACCCAGAGTTCGAGGTGACTGCCTGGTGTGCGGCGCCCGACGGGTCACGTGAGATCATGGGCATTCGGCACCGGGATTATCCGTTGATTGGTTGGCAATTCCATCCTGAGAGTTTCTTGACTGAGCTGGGGCCGGAATTGTTGCGCCGATTCCTTGCGTTGCGTTGGCCCGCCCGATGACGACCGCGGCAACGGTGTCGACGATGGCGGCCGGGTCGGCTGCGGCGGATGGAGGTGCTAACGGGTCGATCGGTGGCCGTTGGTCGAGTCCGCTTGGGCGGGCTCTCTTGGGCGCGGTCTTGATGTGGTTGGCATTCCCGCCGGCCCAGCTTTGGCCGTTGGCATGGGTTGCCCCGTGTTGCTGGATTTCTCTGATTACCGACGCGAGGTTATGCGGCCGGCGTCCCTATCGCATGTTGTATGTGGTCGGTCTTTTTCATTGGCTGTTGATGTTGCAATGGATTCGCTTGCCCCACTGGACCGCCCACTTGGGTTGGCTGGCACTATCGTTGTATTTGGCCGTCTATCTGCCGGCCTTCGTGGTTTTATCGCGAGTGTTGGTGCATCGTTGGTGCGTGCCTGTATGGTGTGCGGCTCCGGTGGTCTGGACGGGTCTGGAATGGGGGAGGGGCCATCTGCTCACCGGCTTTTCGCTGTCGCTGCTGGGGCACACGCAGGTGCCGTGGTTGACGATCATTCAGATCGCCGATCTGGGGGGGGCTTACGCGGTAAGTTTTTTGTTGATGTTGGTCTCCGCCGCGCTCGTGCATGCATGCATCGAAACGCGTGCTGGCCGACGTTGGTGGCCGCTCGTTATGGCAGCCGGAGTTGGGCTGTTGGCGTGGGGGTATGGTGCCTGGCGGATGCAGGATCCACCGGCCTCCATTGCCGAGGACGGATCTCGGTTGCGAGTGGGGCTGGTGCAATGTTCGATTGACACCACGTTTCGTGAAGATGTGGACGAGAGCGGCATGGCCTTTCAGCACTGCTTGCGACTGTCACGATCCCTGCTGCAACAACATCCGCAGGTGGAGCTGGTCATCTGGCCCGAATCGATGTTTACCGCGCATTGGCCATGGCTCACGCACGTTTCCGCCCCCGCGCCCCCCGCCGACGTCGAGGTATCGCCAGACGTGTTTCGAGAGAACGTCGCGACCATGGCAGCCGAGAATCGTCGCAAGTCGCAATTCGTCGCGCAGCAGTTGCATACCCGTTTTCTCGTGGGAACCGGCGCGACGCATGTGGGGCAGGGGACCGTGGAGCAATTCAATGCGGCCTTGCTATTTGATCGCTCGGGGGAACTTCAGCAGCGGTACGACAAGATGCATCCGGTGATGTTTGGTGAGTACTTGCCGTTTGGGCACTGGTTCCCGTGGCTGTATCGACTCACGCCCATCCCCAGCGGTCTCACGCCGGGCAAGGGGGCGGTGGGTATGCCGATTGGCGATTGGCAGTTATGCGCCAGCATCTGTTTCGAGAATACGGTCCCGCATTTAATTCGCCGGCAGTTGTTGGAGTTGGAGCGGGCGGGCCGTCCTGCCGACATGTTGGTGACGGTCACCAACGATGGTTGGTTTTGGGGATCCAGTTTGTTGGACCTACACTTGGCTTGCGGCATCTTCCGGGCCGTGGAGCACCGGTTGCCGTTGGCGATTGCGGCCAACACGGGTTTCTCAGCGGTTGTGGATGGCAACGGCCGCAGGCTGGTTCAGGGGCCGCGCCGTGCGGAGGCCACCCTGGTCGCCGACGTACAGCGAGACGGTCGTTGGAGCCTCTACCGGGCGATGGGCGATTGGCCTGCCGGGCTCTGTCTGCTGATCAGCCTGGCGGGCGTCTGTCATCGGACCACGCAAGCCGCCCGACGTTGTATCCTGGGGCAATAGCGTCGGCGGGAATAATCGAAATAACCGTTGTCGTCGGTCGGCGGGGGATCGGGGAACGGCGGGACGAGGCTCTACCTACGGCTGGTCTCGCCGATTTCGGCCGTTTATTTGACACGTTTTTCCCGCCGCAACTATACTGAAGGAAGGTCGATCCATGCCGGTGCCCGACACCCGCGCAGCCCGGCCCCTTCCTTGCACCCTTGCACGCGAGAGACGGTGTTATGAATCTGTTCGGCAAAGTGCTGATCGTACTCAACCTGCTCCTGAGCTTGATGTTCATGTCCTTTGCGTTGATGGTGTACGCGACCCATCGCAATTGGCGGGATGCGGTTGAGAACACGCAAGCCACCGCCACCAAGCCCCTCGGCCTTCGCCCCCGTCTGGAGGCCAAGGAGCAGGAGTTGGCGACGACCATGACCGAATTGGAGCAGTCGCGAAACTCGCTGGCTTTGGAGCGAGCCGCCCGCCGTCAGGCCTTGGTTACATTGGAAACCAGGGTTCAGGAATTGAATCAGCAGCGGGCCGACACGCAGAAACAATATGAAACTTTGCTGGCCCAGGCCGGCGAGCGGGCCCAATTGGCCAATCAGGCGGAGAACAACATGAAACGCCTGATGGACGAGAACGAAAAAGTGCGGGGCTCCTTGCGGCAAACGCAGCAGGATCGCGACTCCCAATTCCAGCGAGTTCTCGAGCTGACCGACAATATCCAGCAGCGCAGCCGCGAGTTGCAGCATCTGAAGTCACGGCAAGAGGAATTGACTTCGCAGCTAGGGCAGATGACGCGGGTGCTCGACAGTCACGGCTTGTCCCCGTTCACTCCGTTGCATGATGTTCCACCTAAATTAGAGGGCTATGTGACCGTGGTGGACGATGGTCTCATCGAGGTTTCGCTGGGATCGCATGATGGGCTGCAGGTGGGACATGAGTTGGACGTGTATCGCGCGGGGGGGGAGTACCTAGGGCGGATTCGAGTCACCGAATTGGACCCCGATCGCGCGGTAACTCGTGTTTTACCGGATTTCCGTCAGGGTACGATCAAACGTGGCGACCGAGTGGCGACGCGCGTGATCTAGGCTAGCTGGCGGGTGCATCACGTCGATACGGCCGTTTTTGAGTTTCCCGATAAAAAGGCATGGCTATCGTGCAAAAGCAAGCGTTCAACATCTACACGACGATGTTGGTGATCTCTCTCTCGGCATTGGTCATTGCCTCGGTGCTGCTCTGGCTGGAGCTCAGCAGCTACGGCAGCTTCCCGGCTTGGAATGTGCCCCGCATGCGGTGAACTTCTCGCGTTCGGCGCCGAGTCGCGATTTTTAATCGTCCGAGGGGCTGCCGCAGTGGGTTCGTGTTCAGCGCCCCATGCTCGGATACTGTTGAAAATGACGGGAAACTTGGGGGCTGAGGGCGGTTGTGAGTCACCCTTGGGCGGGGTAAACTGGCAGATTCGGCGGAGCTCGGACAGGCTGAGTCGTCGCCAGGTGATTCTTTGCAACGGGGAGAGGGTTTTCCTTTGACGGACTCGACCGATTCCGGGGATCTACAGGGACTGGACCCAGAGTTCCCAAGCGGACGTCTGATCGATCTGCCGATCGAAGATGAGCTGAAGGATAGCTATCTGACGTACGCGATGAGCGTTATCGTCAGTCGAGCTTTGCCGGATGTCCGTGATGGGCTGAAGCCATCGCAGCGGCGCATTCTGGTGGCCATGAATGATCTGAATCTTGGCCCCGGGGCTGCGCGCGTCAAGTGCGCCAAGATTTCTGGCGATACCAGCGGCAACTACCATCCTCACGGCGAGAGCGTGATCTACCCGACCTTGGTGCGCATGGCCCAGGAATGGAACATGCGCTACGTGATGGTGGATAAACAGGGGAACTTTGGTTCGATCGCGGGACTCCCCGCAGCTGCCATGCGGTATACGGAAGCCCGCTTGTCAGCCCCTGCCGCCAGCATGTTGGACAATCTGGAACAAGACACGGTCGACTACGTCCCCACGTACGATGAGCGCAGTAGCGAGCCGACCGTGCTCCCCGCGCGATTCCCCAATTTGTTGGCCAATGGGGCGAGCGGGATTGCCGTGGGCATGGCCACCTCGATTCCCCCCCACAATCTGGGGGAGATCTGCGACGCGCTCATGCGCATCCTCGAGGATCCGGACGTTTCGATCGATGAATTGATGGAATTGGTTCCCGGCCCCGACTTCCCCACAGGGGGCATGATTTGTGGTCGTATCGGGATCCGCCGGGGTTATCACACGGGGCGTGGCACGATTGTGATCCGTGCGCACGTGCGCATCGAAGAGACCAGCGGCAAGCGATCGCGGCTGGTGGTTACCGATATCCCGTATCAGCAGACGCGGGACCGCGTGGTGGAGAGCATTGCTGAACTGGTTACGGACGGCCGGATTCCGGGCATCTCGGGCATCCGGGACGAAAGCGATCTGAATGAACCCGTTCGCTTGATCATCGAATTGAAGCGAGATGCCGACCCCGAAGTGGTCTTGAATCAGCTCTACCAATTTTCTCCCTTACAGGGGTCGTTTTCGATCATCTTGTTGGCTCTGAATGACGGCAAGCCGCGTGTGCAATCGATTAAGAATTTGATGGAGGAGTTCATTCGCCATCGGATCACGGTCATTCGGCGCCGCACGGAGTTTCTGCTGAAGAAAGCCCGGCGCCGCAAGCACACCGTGGAGGGCTTGTTGTTGGCGCTGGCCAACATCGACGAGATCATCCGCATCATTCGCCAATCCCAGACGCAGGCCGAAGCCAAGACTCGTTTGATGGGCGTTGCTTGTCCCGCAGCGATGTTGCAGCGAGCGCTGGGGGATGACGGCTTCCACGCCTTCCAGCAGGAGCGGGGAACGGCCGACGGTTACACGCTCACGGCGGTCCAAGCGGACTCGATTTTGCGCATGACGCTGGGGCAGTTGGTCAATCTCGAACAAGAGAAACTGGGGAATGAGCACCGGGAGTTGCTCCAGGAGATCGGCGAGTACTTGCACATTTTGGGGGATGAACGTCAGATTCACGATTTGATCAAGCAGGACCTTCAGGAACTGAAACGCAAGTACGCCGATCCCCGCCGCACGGAAATCTGCGGCGACGAGGTGGGCACGATCGAGATGGAGGACTTGATCGAAGAAGAGACGATGGTCGTGACTATCAGTCACAATGGCTACATCAAACGGACGCCGGCCAAGGTTTACCGCGCGCAGCGACGCGGCGGGAAGGGGCTTAAGGGGGCTCGCACCGAAGACGAAGATCCCATTGCGCATTTGTTTGTGGCCAGCACACATGCCTATCTCTTGTTCTTCACCAACAAGGGGCGCGTGCATTGGCAGAAAGTATACGACCTGCCGCAACTATCACGCGAGAGCCGCGGCCGGGCCCTGGTAAATCTACTAAATCTGGAGCCCAACGAGCGCGTGGCCGATTGCCGAGCGGTGCGAGATTTCGATCTGCCCGGCCACTTTCTGCTGATGGCCACCCGCAAGGGCTTGGTTAAGAAAACGCCACTGGCCGCCTACAGCCGTCCCAAGAAGGGGGGCATCATCGCGATTAAACTGCGCGAAGATGACGAGTTGGTCGATGTGGCGGTCGCCAAGCCCGGTGATGAAATCATCCTCTCAACCGCCAAGGGTATGGCCATTCGCTTTAGTGAGTCGGATGTGCGTCCCACGAGCCGCAATACCAGCGGCGTCAAAGGCGTGGGGCTGATGAGTCAGGATCACCTGATCGGCATGGTCGTGGCCGATCCGGATGCGACGCTGCTCACTGCTTGCGAGAACGGTTACGGCAAACGGACGTTTGTCGGCCCCAATACGGCATCTACGGAAACAGTCCCCGATAGCGAAGCGGACCTAGAGACGCAGGATGTCGATGTCGAAGTGCCTGCGGAGGAAGATGAGCCCGAGGAGGAGACCTCTTCGAGCAGTGCGCGTTATCGTACCCAGCGTCGTGGTGGCAAGGGGCTCCGTGACATCAAGACAACCGCTCGCAATGGGGCTGTCATTGGCATCACTTGCGTCGACGATAACGACGAAGTCATCATGATGACCGCGCGCGGCAAGATCCAGCGGATTCGGGCCGTCGAGATATCGACCGTGGGACGCAATACGCAAGGAGTGCGCATCATGAGCCTCGACGAAGGGGATGCATTGGCCGCCATTGTCCGCGTACCACGCGATGATGAAGAAGAGAAAGAAGAGCCGGCATGAGCCGTCGCGCGCTAATCACCGGCATCACCGGCCAGGATGGCGCGTACCTAGCCCGTTTGTTGTTGGAGCGGGGCTACGAGGTTCATGGCATGGTGCGCCGGTCCAGTTCGGATCGCTGTGAGCGCATCGCCGAGATCCGCGATCGCCTGCATTTGCATCCGGGAGACCTGATCGATCAGTCAGCCCTCACGCGGATCCTGGCGAAATGCCAGCCGCAGGAAGTCTACAATCTGGCTGCCCAAACCTATGTGGGAGCCAGCTTCTCGCAGCCCACCATGACCGCTGAGTTCACCGCGCTGGGTGTCACGCGTATGCTGGAAGCCGTCCGCCAGGTGGATCCGTCGATTCGCTTTCTTCAGGCCAGCAGCAGTGAGGTTTTCGGCGGAACTCAGGAAGATCCGCAGAACGAGAAAACGCCCTTCTGGCCACGTAGCCCGTATGCCGTCGCTAAGGTCTATGCCTATTGGATCACCGTCAACTACCGCGAAAGCTATGGGTTGTTCGCCAGCAATGCGATCATGTTCAACCATGAATCCCCCTGGCGAGGCAGCGAATTTGTCACGCGACGCATCTCACAAGGTGTGGCCAAGATCAAACTGGGACTCGCCGACTGCCTGGAATTGGGCAACCTGGATGCGCAGCGCGATTGGGGCTTTGCCGGGGATTTCGTCGACGCCATGTGGCGGATCTTGCAAGCCGATACGCCCGACGATTTTGTGATCGCCACCGGTGTGCGGCACTCCGTCCGTGCGTTTGCCGAACGGGCTTTTGCCCGCGTCGGCCTGGACTGGGAAAAGTACGTGCGCGTGGATCCGGCACGGCTTCGCCCCGTCGACGTCCCCTCGCTGCGCGGAGATGCCAGCAAAGCCCAACGTGTGTTGGGATGGCGGCCGACCGTCACCTTTGAGCCATTGGTCGACATGATGGTGGATGCAGACCTCGCAGCCCTGTCACGCGAACACTCCCTTTCTCATCGAGAGCAATCACCATGAAGATCGCCGTCGTGGGGACCGGCTATGTAGGCCTGGTCACCGGAACTTGTTTTGCCGACAGTGGCAATGATGTGACCTGTGTCGATATCGATCAACGTAAGATCGACGCGCTGCGCCAGGGGCAAATTCCCATCTTCGAGCCTGGTTTGGCGGAGATGGTGGAGCACAATTGCCAAGCGGGTCGCCTGCACTTCACCACCGACCTGGCGGCGGCCGTGCGTCCAGCCCGTATCATCTATCTGGCGGTCGGTACTCCGCAATCAGCGGATGGCTCGGCCGATCTGTCGGCCCTCTGGTCCGTCGCCGACCAACTGGCACCGCACCTGCGCCAAGACGCCGTCGTCGTGGTCAAAAGTACGGTTCCCGTTGGTACGAATGTTCAATTATGGCAACGACTGGAGAACGCCACCGGCCGGTCCTGCGACGTGGCCAGTAACCCCGAATTTCTTAAGGAAGGGGCGGCCATCGATGACTTCACCAAGCCTGATCGAGTAGTCGTCGGCGTTCGTCGACAGCCCGTGGCCGATGTGCTGAAGCGACTCTTTGCTCCCTTTCTACGTACTGACAAGCCGTTTTTAGTCATGTCGCCGGAGAGCGCCGAATTGACCAAGTACGTGGCCAATGCCATGCTGGCCACGAAAATCAGTTTCATTAACCAAATGGCCAACCTGTGCGAATCCTATGCGGCGGACATCAACGACGTGCGCCGCGGAATTGGCCACGACAGCCGCATCGGGTTCGCCTTCCTGTTCCCCGGTGTTGGCTACGGTGGTAGTTGCTTTCCCAAAGACGTGCGGGCCATGATCAGTACGTTTCGCCACAATGGAATCGAGCCCCGCTTGCTGGAGGCCGTCGATTGGATCAACGAACAACAGAAACAGGTGCTGTTCGCGAAGATCGAACAGCATTTTGCGGGAAAGCTCAAGGGGAAAACGATTGCCATCTGGGGGCTGGCGTTCAAGCCGCGCACGGATGACGTGCGTGAGGCCCCGGCATTGGTGCTGATCGATGCGCTCTTGGCTCAAGGGGTCACGCTACGCGTTCACGACCCGGAGGCGATGGAAAATGTTCGCGCCAGCTACGGCGATCGGCTCCACTACGCGGCGGACAAGCTGGAAGCGATCGAGGGGGCCGACGCCTTGGCGATCGCGACGGAGTGGACCGATTTTCGCACGCCCCCACTGGAAGAGATGCGCGAGAGGATGAAATCGCTTGTAATCTTCGACGGTCGAAATCTCTACGACCCGCCGCAAATGCGGGACGAGGGGTTTGTCTATTATTCGATTGGCCGCCCGCCCGTTACGCCCCAGTAAGCATGCTGGAAAGCACACCCGCCTCTCACCCGTAGCGGACCGCTCGGCTTGCCAACACACCCGCTCGTGCATGGTGGGGCGTTGTGTTTCGACTCGTAATCGTCTCCTCCAGCACGGTGCTAGCTCCATTCCTGACACGCAAAAAACCCCTCTTGACCCGTTAGGATCAATGACGTATTTTCCGCCCGCACTTGAGGGAAAGCTTGGCGGGGTCGAGAACACGCCGAGCGATCAGCGAGAAAAGTGGAGGTACCTGCATCTGGAGCATGCGGCGAAGTTTTCCTGAGGGAGTGCTTCAGCGTGTGTCTCTGCGGTCCGTGAAGTCAGACGCTGGCACGGAGGCTGGTTACTACTTCAATTAATCACGATATCGCCATTGAGGATGTGGCAGCCGAGGCAGGACGCCCCGGCTGCCCCATTCGTCCAATCGCTCCCGGAAATAATGCGGAGTCCTTTGCCCCCCTGGGACCCGAGCTTTCCGGGGGCCTTTTTTTTGCGCCCACTTCTTTGGGTTCCAGGCTCGTGTGTGGTAAAATGACCACTCCAATCTGGAAGCGCGCCCTTGGGGGCTCTCGTGTCCGTCATGTCCGAGATCAATGGTCTTAGGTGTAACCATTCGGTTTCCGACCCACTCAATAATACTGGATTTCCAGGATGTCTCATCAATTTCAGCGGCTTGTTGGGTTGTCGATGCTCATGATGATGATGAGCATCACCCCGGCGCGCGGTTTGGATGGCGGACCGCGCCAGATGACGCCACGTAATGGCTGGCAGGCGTTTGAAGTGATTTCCGTCGGGAACAATCCGGCAGGGGACGGCATCAATTACGCGATGCCGGGCACGTTTGACGGCCTAGGCGCCTGGCTGGCCGGCGATGGCATCTTGCGCACGCTCGTGAATCATGAAACCAGCGACGCTTCGGTCAGTGAAGTCAACATGAATCTATCGCAACTGAAGACTGCGATTAGCAACACGATCAACACTGGGACGACGGGAGGGATCAGCTTTGTGAGTTCCGCGCGACAGGCTTACGCTCGTTGGAGCAACAATGGCGGAAATACGTGGATCAACACGGCGAACACAGCGAACACGTCCTTTTCTCGCTTTTGTTCAGGACAGTCGTATGTTCCGGATACGTTTGGCCCCGGTCGAGGCTTCGTGGACAATCTGTATCTTACCGGTGAGGAATTCAGTACCACGAACCGATTGTTTGCGATTGATTTGGCGAATCGTGACTTTTATCAGCTCAGTGGCGTGACGGGATCCGCGGCGGGTGGTGTGGGCGGAATGCCTTTTGATTCGTATGAGAATGTCGCACTCATCGATACCGGAGAGACCAGTCACGTCGCGTTGCTCCTCTCGCCTGATGGCGGCAGTTCGACCATGCGCCTGTACATCGGCGAGAAAGGAAAAGGGACGACAGGGGTGGCGTCCAACTCACTCTTGGCACGCAATGGGCTCGCGTATGGAAGCACCTACTACCTGAATGGCACTCTTCCCAGTACCGGAGCCTTTCTCAACGGATCGTTCGACAGGTCGGTCGCGGGCTCACTGCAATCCAGCAAGCTGGAGGACGTCGATACGAGTCCTTTTGACCCCACCCAAGTGGTGCTGGGAGACCAAGACTCGGGCGTTTTCACGTTCGACTTCCAACTAAATTTCGGTGGTGGTTTGTTCAACGCGGCGAGTTCCAGTTTCTCAATTACCAAGATTGTGAACCACAACGACGACATCGACGGTTTGGCGGGGGATGCTGACAACGTGGACTGGACGGCCCCGACAACGCTGGGTGGCGTCAACTTTCCCCAGGGATTGATTTTCGTCAACGAAGACAGCGGCACCGAGAATGGGGAAACCTGGATGGTGCGTCCCGATGGCACCGACCTGAGTTTGATCGCCGACAATGTTGGGATTGCCACGGCGTCCGAGAGCTCGGGCATTCTAGATATCTCGCCTCTTGTCGGATACCTGCCCGGCAGCGTCCTGCTCACGTCCAATCAGGGGACCGTGGCGTCTTTGACGGTCCTCGTTCATCCGCATGCCACTCAGGTTCCCGAGCCGAGTGCACTTTTCCTTCTGAGCCTGAGTTGCGGCTGGCTACGGTTTTCGCAGCGGTCGCGAAGGCCCAGTTAAGCTCGTCAATCAAACGCCCGCTTGTGAGCGAACGTTGCGTGCTAGCGATCTCAACGGGGCGTGGCGTCGCCACTGAGCCGGGGCCATTGCGCAAGATCCCTGTTGCCCTGTTGGGCTCATAGTTGGTACCTTCCGCCACCGCAATGGCGATTCTTGCGGAACTGCTGGCTTGCGCGCATGAACTCATGGGTGGTCCAAATTATGATGCAACACCATTTCAGTTCGATTAACAGGTGTCATTGGCGGCGATTTCTTGCCAGGTCTGTTTGTCTGGCTTCACTGTGTTGGTTGGGTGCGACAACTATAACGGATCCGGTTTGCGCTGCGACTACGACTCCGCAATGGATCTGGTCGCCCGAACATCAGGCCGGTCACGTTCCCTACAGCAGTTGCCACTTTCGCAAGACGCTCAATATCGACGGTTATCACTCGGGGCGCATCGAAGTGGCCGGTGACGATCAATACGAACTGTATGTCAATGGCCGGCGAGTAGGCGAAGGGGAGGGCTGGGAGCGTTGGCAGTCGCATGACCTATCGGTTGCGTTGCGCAATGGTCGCAACACCATCGCGCTCAAGGCGACCAATCGGCATGGAGATACGGCCGGGGTAGCCGTTCGCTTGTTCATTCGCACGCAAGATCAGAAAGAACACGAATTCACGTCGGATGCCACATGGCGCAGTCATCTGCGGCCGTTGCCACTCTGGCATCTGCCGCAATACGACGATCGACGTTGGACGTCTGCGACCCAGCTCGGACCCTACGGCACGACCGCTCCCTGGGTGGTGAAGGAGGGTTCTCAAGGGACCAATCCCCTCGAGTCTGCCGACGCATCGGCGCCCCCCGAAAAATCGTCCAGCCGGATTGCGGCGCGTGTGCCCCCCACGCCGGTACCCAACGTCCATGGGACCACCAACAACAAGAGCGACAGTAAACCGGACCCGGGGCATGCTGCGTCGGCGTCCGGCGACACGCATCCCGAGTTTCATCTCCCCCCGCTGTTTCAGATTCAGCACATCGTGGGGGGGGACGCGACGGGGTCGCTGATCGCCATGGCGTTCAACGAGCATGGGCAGATTGTAGCGTCACGTGAAGGGGGCCCATTACTGCTGATACACGATACCAACGGGAATCGCGTTCCCGACGAGGTGCGGATTTTGTCCGACCGTGTCAAGAGCTGCCAAGGAATTCTGCCGCTACCTGGGCGTGTCTTCGTGACGGGGGATGGTCCGCTGGGAACTGGGCTCTACGAATTGCGAGACACGAGTGCCGGTCAGGGACAGTTGGACCAGGTGCGCCTGTTGCTAAAATTTCGCGGGGACATGGGGGAGCATGGACCGCATGCCATCGCCATGGGGCCGGATGGCTGGTTGTACGTCATGCTGGGCAATCAAGTCACGATGGACAACGAGTACGACAAGCAGAGTCCGTACCGCCGGATCTACGAAGGAGACTTGTTGCAGCCTCGCTATGAGGATCCCTCGGGGCATACTCAGGGGGTGAAAGCACCGGGCGGCACGGTGATTCGGGTGCATCCCGAGAACGCGACCGTGCAACGTTTTGCGGGGGGCCTGCGCAACGCCTATGACTTGGTTTTTACCTCAAACGGCCAATTACTCACACATGACTCCGATACAGAATCGGATGAGGGGACGCCGTGGTATCGGCCCACGCGCGTTCTGCATGTCGTATCGGGCGCCGAGTTTGGTTGGCGCAGTGGCTGGGGAGTTTGGCCGGACACTTTCGTGGATACACTCCCCCCCGTACTGGAAACCGGCCGCGGGTCGCCGGCGGGCATGGTGTTCTACGATCACACAGCCTTGCCCAGTCGATACCATCAGACGGTATTCACGTGCGATTGGTCGTCGGGCCGGATCGAAAATTTGCAACTGCGCCCGCAGGGGGCCAGTCTGACGGCACGACGGGAAGTGTTTGTACAAGGAGAACCGCTGAACGTCACGGACATCGATGTCAGCCCGGACGGCTGGATCTACTTCAGTACCGGTGGCCGCGGCACACGAGGAAATATCTATCGCATCGTTTGGAAGGGTGCGGTGCCGGCGGAACAACTGGAAGGGGGAGATGCATTGGCTCGCGCGATTCGCCAGCCCCATCCTCAATCCGCGTGGGGACGTATGGCCTTGCAACGTGCGAAACAACAGGTGGGGCCAACTTGGGACCGGCAGATCATGCAGTTCGTCGCCGACCCGCGCCGTCCGGATGCCTTACGCGCACGCGCCGTCGATGTGCTACAGCTCGTCGGGCCTCGCCCCACCGCGCAGCAACTGGCTGGATTGGCGAAGGATGCGCAACCACTCACACAGGCCCGCTTAGCCTATTGGCTCGGACAACGTCCCCTAGACGCCAAATCTGATGTCTTCGCGAGCCTGCTGAAGAGCGATGACCCAGCCGTTCGGCGCCAGGCATGCGAATCGCTTGCATTGCTCCGGCAATCTGTGCCGCTCGACACCATGATGACTTTGTTAGCCGCACCAGACCGACATGAGGCCTGGGCCGCAGGCCGACTTTGGGAAACCGTTGCACCTACCGAGCCCAATGCCAAGGATTTTCAAGCTCTATTGTCGAGCCCCAATCCGCGTCTGTTCGTGCAAGGGGCGTTGATGCTCACCACAACCGCCGAAGTCTCCCCGGCAAATGCACGCCTCGTCGTCACGCGGTTTTCGGAGTACCGCGATCAATTCGTGGCGGACGAAGATTTCGCCAACATGCTGCGCGTGGTAGAGCTGGCCCTCGCGCATGGTCATCTGAAGCCCGAAGATCTAGGGCCGTTAGGCAAGCAATTGGCCGAGGAGTATCCCACCAAGAGCCCGATCATCAACCGCGAACTTGTCCGGCTAATGGTCTACCTTCAGGTCCCTTCCGTCACGGAACGTTACTTGGAGCAACTGGCGGGAGACGTCTCAAGTGTGGAGAAAGTTCATTTGGCCAGCCACATGCGGTTCTTGCAGCGTGACTGGACCTTGGACCAACGGTTGCAATTGGCGGCGACCTACGAACGACTATTACAGCCACAGGCGGGGTCGATGCTATCGCAGTACATGGAAAACATCACCCGAGACTGGACGGCTAGTCTTAGCGACGTGGAACGGCAGCAAGTCGTACGCGCCGGCGATCGTCTGCCGCGTCTGGCCGTGGTCGCGCTCCACCACGCCCCTGAAAAGCCCGATGAAGCCTGGACGGCGGCGTTGCTGGATTTGAATCAGCGTATCGACGCGCAGGAAGACAAACCGTTTCAGCAGCTCCGAGTGGCAGTTCTCGCGATACTCGCTGGCAGTGATGCACCCGTTGTGATGACTCGCATGCGGGAGATGTACGAACAACATCCGGAACGACGCGCAGCGATCGCCATGGCACTGGCTCAGCATCCCGACGGCGAGAACTGGGACTACCTGCTGCGCAGTCTCCCCATTGTCGAGAGTGATGCGGCCCATGAAGTGCTCACAAAAATGAGGACCGTCAATCGCAAGCCGCAGGGGGCCGAGGCCTACCGCAATCTGATTCTCTGCGGACTCCGTTTGGAAGACACGGGTGCGCAACAGGCGGTGGGGCTCTTGGAACACTGGACAGGCAAGAGCGTCGACAGCGAGGGCTCGTGGCGAGAAAAATTGGAGGCTTGGCAACTGTGGTTTCGCCATGCCTATCCCGATGCGCCTCAGGCGAGCCCGCCTGAGGAAACCGCTCACAACACCTGGTCCTATCACGATCTGGTCGGTTTTCTGGATTCCCCCGATGGTCGATCCGGCAGCGCTGAGCGCGGACGCTATGTCTATGAAAAGGCCCCGTGCGCCAAATGCCATCGCTACGGCGACGTGGGAGAAACCGTGGGGCCTGATCTGACGCAGGTGGCGCAGCGCTTTCGGC
>SXGT01060813.1_pt1 | contig 18920 bp, 12 predicted proteins | sample 3176221 | NCBI WGS metagenome assembly SXGT01 (sample SAMN11356862, study PRJNA531348) | freshwater metagenome | isolation source: freshwater sample F1-120 | place: China: Fuxian Lake, Yuxi | collected 2017-12-25
CACACCCGCGGCAAGCGGGTCGTCGCCGAGATCACCCTGCCCGCGGCGCTGGTCGAGGAGCAGATGCACGTCTCGACCGACAAGCTGCCCGCGACCGGCGCCGATCGCGCGACCGTCATCGAGGCCCTGGGCCGGATCGCCGACGCCTCGGCGCTGCCGACGGTGGCGAGCGCGCTCGGCAGCGCCGATCCGGCGATCGCCGTGGCCGCCGGCGTGGCTATGGGCCGGCTCGGCCGCGCCAAACACGCGCTCGACGACACCACCGAGCTGGCCGCGATCGGCCGCACCAGGGACGAGGACGCCGGCGTGCGCTACGCCGCCACCTACGGGCTGGCCCGCGCCTTCGTCGATCCGGCCGCGCCGCCGCCGGCGGCGACCGACCCGGTGGTGCGCGCGCTGCGCGACCGGCTCACCGATCAGGACCCGCTGATCCGCGCCGCCGCCGTCGCCGGCCTGGCCACCCGCAAGGCGGTGCCGGTGACCACGCCGCCGCTGCTCGATCGCCTCGACGACACCGACTGGCGGGTCGGCGTCGAGCTGGTACGCACGCTGGGCGGCCCCGCCGGCACGCCCGAGACCCGCAAGGCGCTGGTCGCGTACCTGGCGCGCGTGCAGAGCGAGTGGATCGCCGGGCGCGTGCCGCCGCCGTTCGCCCACGTCCTCCTCGAGGGCCTGCGCCAGCTCCCCGACCGCGCCACCGACGTGAAGACCCGCGGGTTCCTGGTCGCGACCGCGCGCGGCTACGCCGATGATCCACCGAGCGGCCGCCCACAACCGCTGCAGCTCGCGTCGGCGTGGGCGAGCTGCCTGGCGCTGGCGGCGCTGGCGCGGCCGCTGCCATCGGCGTCGACCGGCGACGCGCTCGGCGATCCCGAGGTCGCCCGCTCGCAGCTCGAGGGCTGCGGCGCCGGGCTCGTGCCCGATCACGAGGTCCGCAAGCTGGTGCTCGACGTCACCGCCGCCCACGGCGGCAGCGACGCGGTCAAGCGGCTCTCGCTCGCCGCCGGCCACGGCGACGTCCGCATCGCCGGACACGCGGTCGGGCTCCTGCCCGGGCTGTGGGAAAAGGCGTCGGCGGCCGATCGACTCACGCTGGCCGGCGCGCTGACCGACGCGGTCAAGCGCAACGACGCCGCCGTCGCCGGCTCCGCCGCCGAGGTCGCGGGGCCGATGCTGGCCGAGCGCGGCAAGGTCGGTCCGCTGGCGCCGCTCGCCGACGCCGTGGTCGCGCGCCTCGCCACCGCCGCCGGCGACGCCGAGCTGACCGCCGGCCTGCTCGGCGCCATCTCGGCCGCCAAGCTCGACGCGCTGCCCGCATGCCAGGCCATGCGCGGCGATCCCAGCCCGCCGCTGCGCACCGCCGCCCGCGACTGCGTGAAGGCGCTGGTCGGTGAGGATCCCGGGCCCGCGGTGGCCACCAAGTCTCCGCCGTCGCCGCCGGTCGATCCAGTCGCCGGCCTCAACGCGCGCACGTGGAGGCTCAGCACCACCCAGGGCGACATCAGCATCGCGTTCGCCGGTGAGCTGGCGCCGTGGCACGTGGCGGCGATCGCCGAGCTCACCCGCAAGGGCTTCTACGACGGCACGTTCTTCCACCGCGTGGTCCCCGACTTCGTGGTCCAGGGCGGCGATCCCACCGGCTCGGGCTGGGGCGGCCCCGGCTTCACCCTGCCCGCCGAGCCCGGCTCTCGCCTCGACGCGCCCACGCCCGAGTACGCGCCGGGCGGCATCGGCATCGCCGACGCCGGCAAGGACAGCGGCGGCTCGCAGTGGTTCGCGATGCACGGCCGCGCCCCCCACCTCGACGGCCGCTACACCTGGATCGGCAAGGTCACCGAGGGCCAGGACGTCGTCGACCGCCTCCAGATCGGCGACCGCATCGTGCGCGCGCGCGTCGAATGAGCGCCGCCGACTTCCAGCGCTGGCGCGCCGGCGGCAAGGTCTACCGTCACCGCGGCCACGCCATCTTCTACCGCGTCGAGGGTGATGGCCCGACGCTGCTCACGCTGCACGGCTTCCCCAGCGCGTCGTGGGACTGGTGGCCGATGTGGCCGGAGCTGACCAGGCGCTTCCGCGTGGTCGCCGCCGATCTGATCGGCTTCGGCTGGTCGGCCAAGCCGCGCGACCACGGCTACTCGATCCTCGATCAGGCCGACCTCAACGAGGGTCTGATGCGCGAGCTCGGCCTCGAGGACGCCCACGTGCTCGCCCACGACTACGGCGACACGATCGCGCAGGAGCTGCTCGCGCGCCACGAGGACGTCGCCGGCCGCCGGGCCTCGACCGGCGGCGGACCACGCACGCTGCGCCTGTGCTCGGTCTGCTTCCTCAACGGCGGCCTCTTCCCCGAGACCCACCGTCCGCGTTTCGTGCAGCGCGTGCTGGCCAGCCCGCTCGGCGGGGTCATGGGTCGTCTCAGCAGCAAGCGTTTGTTCCGCTCGGGGATGACCGCGGTCTTCGGACCGAAGACGCCGCCGTCGCGCGAGTTCATCGACGAGCTGTGGACGCTGCTCCGCCACGACGACGGCCACCGCGTGCTGCACCTCCTGATCGGCTACATGGCCGAGCGCCGCCGTCACCGCGAGCGCTGGGTCGGCGCGCTCCAGCGCACCCAGGTGCCGCTGCGCGTGATCGACGGCCCCGTCGATCCGATCTCCGGCGCCCACATGGTGGCGCGCTTCCGCGAGCTGGTCCGCGACGCCGACGTCGTCGAGTTGCCCGGTATCGGCCACTACCCGCAGATCGAGGATCCGGCCGGCGTCACCCGCGCGTTCCTCGAGTTCCACGACCGGCTCGAGACGAAGTCACGCTGAGCGGCATCGTTCCCGCAGGACGTTGCTCCGGATTCCACTCCGGAGGACATTCGAAGTAACCGCGGGGGGAACACATGGACGAGCGGAATCAGAAGCGTGACCTCGTGCTTGCGCCGAGCGAGTACGCCTACATGCAAGACGTCACCAAGGGCATCATCAAGACGTACACCGGCCCGACGGTGATCAACCCGACCGCGCAGGAGCGGCCGGTGGTCTTCAATCCTCAGAACAAACACTTCGAGGCGTGCACGCTCGAGCAGGCGGTGCAGCAGATCGCCATCGCGCCCGAGGGCTACTACGTCACGCTCAAGAACCCGTCGGCGAAGAACGATCATCCGGCGTCGGGCGGCGTCTACCCGTCGCCGGATCTCGAGGTCGGTCGCAAGATCAACATCACCGGCCCGTGCTCGTTCGCGCTGTGGCCGGGACAGATGGTGAAGCTGGTCCCCGGCCACCACCTGCGCTCGAACCAGTACCTCGTGGTCCGCGTCTACAACGAGGACGAGGCCCGCAAGCACTGGAGCCAGGCGGTGATCAAGCCGGCCGGCGACGGTCCCGAGAGCACGGCGCCGATGGGCGGCGCGCCTCGCGACCTCACCGTCGGCAGGTTGTTCATCATCAAGGGCACCGACGTCTCGTTCTACATCCCGCCCACCGGCGTGGGCGTGGTCACCGACGAGAGCGGCTCGTACGTGCGCGACGCGCTCACCCTCGAGCGGCTCGAGTACTGCATCCTCGTCGACCAGAACGGCAAGAAGCGCTACGAGCGCGGCCCCCAGGTCGTGTTCCCCGAGCCGACCGAGACCTTCATCGCCCGCGACGGCGTGCGCAAGTACAAGGCCATCGAGCTGCAGGAGATCCAGGGCCTGCACGTCAAGGTCATCGCGCCCTACACCGAGGCCGGCCGCAGCTACCGCGAGGGCGACGAGCTGTTCATCACCGGCAAGGAGACCGCGATCTACTTCCCGCGCGAGGAGCACTCGATCGTCCGCTACGACGGCAAGGACAAGCACTTCGCCGTCGCCGTGCCGGCTGGCGAGGCCCGCTACGTCATGAACCGCAAGAGCGGCGAGATCCGCATGGTGCGGGGCCCGGCCATGCTCCTGCCCAACCCCGTCGACGACGTGATCGTGCGCCGCGTGCTCACCGATCGCGAGTGCGGCACCTGGTACCCGGGCAACGACGCCGTGCTCGCCTACAACCGCTCGCTGCGCCAGCTCGAGAGCGCGGCGCCGGTCGGCCGCGCCGGCGTGGTCTCGGAGAACGAGATCCAGAAGCAGCAGAAGAAGGCGCCGGCCGCGCAGCAGGTGGCGATGGGCGCCGCCGCGCCGGCCTCGCAGCAGGTCGCCGGCGAGGTGCTCGAGCGCGGCAACCAGTTCACCCAGCCGCGCACGGTGGTGCTCGACACCCGCTTCCAGGGCGTGCCGGCCATCAACGTCTGGGTCGGCTACGCGCTGATGGTGGTCGACAAGCAGGGCCACCGCCGCGTCGAGCAGGGCCCGGTCAACCTCCTGCTCGGCTACGACGAGACCCTCGAGGTCATCGAGCTGTCGACCGGCAAGCCCAAGTCGACCGACCGCCTGCTGCAGACCGTGTTCCTGCGCGTGCTCAACAACAAGGTCGGCGACATCTGCGTGGTCGAGACCAGCGACCACGTGCAGGTGACGCTCGAGTACTCGATGCGCGTCAACTTCACCGGCGACGCCAACCGCTGGTTCGAGGTCGAGAACTACGTCAAGTTCCTGTGCGACCACGTGCGCAGCGTGCTCAAGGGCGCGATCAAGAAGGTCTCGATCGAGCAGTTCTACGCCGGCTCGATCGACATCATCCGCGACGTCATGCTGGGCAAGGCCGAGAAGTCGGACAAGCCCGACAAGCCCGACGTGGTCCGGCCCGGCATGCGGTTCCCCGAGAACGGCATGCACGTCACCGACGTCGAGGTCCTCGAGGTCTCGATCGACGACGAGGCGATCTCCAACCTGCTCGGCGACGCCCAGCACGACGCCGTGCAGTCGAACATCAAGCTGATCGGCGCCCAGCGCGGGCTCGAGGTGGTGAAGAAGCAGGAGAACATCGCCCGCGAGACCGCGATCGCGCAGGCCGAGACCCGGCGCAAGCTGGCCGAGCTCGAGATCGAGGCGATCGCGGCCCGCTTCCGGGTCGCGCTGGCCGGCGTGCAGGGCGAGCTCGACGAGGCCAAGGCCCGCGAGGGCGCGGCGGTCGCGCGCAACGCCGCCGTCGACGTCGATCACAAGGCCAACCTGCGCCGCAGCGACGAGATCGAGGCGGCGGCGCTGACCACCGCCCGAGGCCGTCAGACCCTGGCCCTCGAGGCGCTCGCCGCCGAGGTCAGCGCGGTGGTCCAGCGCTTCGAGGCCGCGCAGGGCGGCTTCAGCGAGGCGCTGCTCGCGCTCTCGTCGCGCGAGACCCTGGCCAAGGTCGCCGAGGCCATGAGCGTCCAGTCCTTCGTCGGCGGCAAGACCCTCACCGACGTCATCGACAAGGTCTTCGCCGGCACGCCGCTGGCCGGCCTCATGGACAAGGTCAAGGACCGCGTGGTCGGCGGCAACGGCGAAGCGCCGCGGTTGCCGGGCGCCTGAGCCGCAGCCGCACCCGCAGCCGCACCCGCACCCGCAACGGGTTGGCCAATTGGGGTGATGAGTCAGCCCTCCCCCGCGGTCGTCCGGGGCCCGCTCACCGTCGACGTCGAGTGCGCCGTCGGTTCGCAGCCGTCGGGTCCGCTCATCAAGCTCGAGTGAGTCAGCGGTACGGCCCGTCGCCGTCGCCGTACTCGATCAGCTCCGTCATCAGGTGGGGATCGATCGGGATCTTCTCGACGTCGACGCAGTACCACTCGGTCGCGCCGCACCCGCGGCAGACGTACACCTCCAGGAGGCCGATCCCGGACTCCTCGACCGCGACCGGTTTGACCTCGCTGCTGAAGAAGCCGCGATACGTGTCGGGCATGTGGGTGACGTACATCGGTGCCGAGACCTGCGCGTTCCCGTCGCCGACACGCGTGGTCGAGTGCTCGCGCGGGATGACACGAATGAACGACGACTTGTTGCAGCGGTCGCACGGAGCCCGCGGCCGGCGAGACGGAGGCATCGGGATCAGTCCGATCCGATCGGCGCACACCTGACACGCCCGCATCGCCTGCTCGGCGTCGGTGGACAGTTGATGGGTGTTGCAGAGCTCGCAACGCGGCGTGGTCATGGCCGCAACCCTACACCCGTGGCGCTACGACACGTCGTGGCCCGCTTGTGTGACATCGCGCTGCTGATGCTGGCCGGATGTGGCGACGGCTCGTCCGGTGACGCGGACAGCGCGGCCGGCGTCGACGACGGTGACGGCGGTGCCGCGGCGGGCGACGTGGCGAGGTCGGGTCGCCGGCCTTGTATCCGTATCGACTCGCGCCGCTCGAGCTCGAGGGGATCGCGCGGCGAACGGGCGGCTCCCTGGAGGGGCCGCATCCGCTTCACGACACCGCTCGCCCGCGATCGAAGCCTGATCGTCGCTAGAAGATCGGGCCCGGCACGCGCGAGGCGATGTCGAAGAACGTGAAGGCGAACGTCTTCTCCTGCGGAGACAGCGTCCCGCCGCCGCGGCTGTCCGGGTCGTCGCCGTTGCCCGGTCCGCCAGAGACGTGCATGTCGGCTCGGCGAGCGCGGCGCATCGCTCGGGGTCGCGCGCCAGCTCTAACGGCGGGGCGTCACTCCGGCTGCTGACACTGCGTGGGCTTCTTGCACACGCCGTTGCAGCGGATCATGCCCGTCGGGCATCGCGGCGGCATGGGTGGTGGCGGTGTGTCCGACAGCGTCGAGCCGTAGGCGTCGGGCGCGCATGCGCGTTCGTTGACGTCGGCGCGCAACGCGCACACCGAGAACGTCTGCGACGACGACGGTGGCAGGTTGCCGAACGTGATCCCGCTGTGGTCGGTCGGCATTCGATACGACTCGCCGCCGTGGCGGGTCACCTCGATGTCCGTCGCCTCGCTGCTGCGGTCGAACGTCCACGACACGTTGAGCTGACCGCGGCCGACTGCCGTGACCGACACGTTGGTCGGCGCGGCCAGCGTCGGGTACGGCGGCGGAGTCGTGCCGGTGTACCACTGCACGCGGAACCCCTCACCACGGACGGGATTGATGACGCGGAACCAGGTCGGCTCGGTGGAGCCATCACGGTGGGCCATCTTCGCCCAGCCGTTGGTGTTGTCACCGCGGTGCAAGAGCCGGCTCGTGACACACGCCATCGCGTTGGCCCAGTGGGTGGTGTCGTTCAGGCACACGGTTCGCGCGTCGCATTCCCACGTGAAGACGTCTACCTGTTCGCAGGATCCGAGCGACACCGGATAGCTCCGCTTGACGCGAAGCGGCTGACGGGCCTCGTCGTGCTCGATCGCCCACAGCGCGAGGCCGCCGGCATCGCCGAGGTCGTCGTCATAGGAGCCGCGGCAACGAGACTCGAGGAGAAAGAACGCGTTGGGTCCGCGGTTGCCGTTCCAGAAGAGGATCGATCCATCGACCTCGGCGCGCGGATCCTGCGCGCAGTAGAGAAGCTTCTCGCCCGAGGGCGCCGCCGTGATGTCGACGAGATCCGGGCGCAGCCAGCCGAGCTGCATCTTGTGCCACGGATCGAAGTGGCGGGTCGCGGTCGACATTCCTGCGCCGATGGTGCCGCCCATGATCGTCGTCGTGCCGTGGAGGGGAGCGCCAGGCCACTCGCCGTACAGGTCGATCGCGCCAAGCGTATGCCCGAGCTCGTGGACGAGGGTCGCGAGGTTGACGCCGTCGTCGGCGATGACGCCAGAACCGCACAGCTTGTTGCCAGCCGCCGTGATCACGCAGCTGTCAGGCACCGCGAGGCCGGAACCGACAGCACGCCGTTGTCCACCGATGCCGCCGTTGTCGTGCATCACGAGGATCGTCAGCTCGTCGTTCCAGATCTCTCCGTCGTGATTGCGATCGTAGGCGCGTAGGTCGACGGCGAGGTTCTGGAGCGCTGTCGTGATCGCGGGCCCTTCAGTCAGGTTCGCCGACATCTGGGTGACGCACACGCCGGGCATGCCGGCGTTGGTCCAGCGAAAGCGCCCCGACGAATTCTCGAGATAGAAACCGCGAACGCTGCGGCCACTGCCGAAGAAGACATCGGCGATCGCGGCCGGCGTCCGCGCGAAGCCGGTGTCGCTGAACGTGCCATTGCAGCCCTCATCTGATCGCACGATGAGGAGTGACCGCTCTCGCGGCGCGGGGGGATTCCCGGCGGTCGGGCCGAATCCCGCCGCGTCGGCGAGCCCCTCGAACCCGAAGCGGTAGGCGGCTTGTCGGTACTGCGCATCGAACTTGTGGTGCCACTGGTCGAGCGCTTGCGCTTCGCTCGACGATGACGGTGGAGGGGCTTCGTCGAGGCAGCCGGCGGCGGCGGCGACAACAGAAACGAGTAGCGGAACGCGAAATCTCATGATGACTCCTGGCATGACGGCCGGGAGTGATCTTGTCGCTTCACGCGCGATCGGTCGCTGGCAGGACTCTACCCTCATCGGCACGCTGCGGAACCGCGCGCCGATCCGATTGCCACACTTGTCCTTTCACAACCTCCGGCGATCGTTCTCGCGATCGGTCGATTCTTTTCCGTCGAACGTGACAACAAAGATCTGAGCGATCACCAGATATGAACCCACACCAGTCGTGCTGGCTGCGTCGGACGCATGGACAAGGTCAAGGACCGCGTGGTCGGCGGCAACGGCGAAGCGCCGCGGCTGCCAGGCGCGTCGACGCAGGAATCGTGAGCAAGGACGAGCGGGGGTGACGCCAGCGCCTGGCTGACGTCACCCCTTCCCGTCATCCGCCACCCGCCACCGTCATCCGCCGCCCGCCACCGCCCACCCGTCATCCGCCACCCGCCGCCGCCACCGCCACCCGCCCTCAGTTCCCGCTGGCACCAGCGCTGGCGCTGATGTCGGCGCTGACCTCGATGCTCACGCTGACGCGGGCCTCGATCTGGGCCGTCGCGGCGAGGGCTGCGGCGAGCTGGATGCCGACGCAGACGCCCTTGTCGCCGATGTCGCGGGCGAGCTCGCCCGAGGCCTTGATCAGGCCGCCCAGGGTCTTCACCCAGGTGCCGAAGGCGCGGAAGGTGCCCTCGGCCTTGGCGCCGACCTGGAGAATGGTCGGCATGCCGGCGTCGATCGCGCGCATCGCGGCCTGGAACTTGGCGTCGTCGACGACGGTGACCGTCTCCTGGACGACGCGCACCTGGGGCTCGGTGCACTCGGTGCGCAGGCTGGCCCGGAGCTCGGCCGACGCCTTGCATTCGAGCGACGCGTCGACATCCGCGTAGCCGCGGCAGTCCGCCGAGCAGCTACCGCGGCAGGTGCCCTGGCAGACGCCGTTGCACTCACCACCGGCGCCAGTGGAGCCCTGGCACGTGCCCTCGCAAGCGCCGCTGCAGGTGCCGCCGCACGAACCTTCACAGCGCACCGAGACGTCGGCCTGCACCGAGGCCTCGCACTGGGCCACGACCTCGGCGGTGAAGCTGACGTCAGTGGTACAGACCGGCGGGTCGTACTTGGTGACCAGGCGGGTCTCCTGGCTCACCGAGACCTGCAGGTTGGCCTCGAGCGCCGCGGCCGCGGCCTTGCACACCGTGCGGGTGTCACCCTCGGGAGAGACGCCGAGCTCGGTCGCCATTCTCCGGCATGCCTCGAGCACCGAGTTCTCGAGCTCGTAGGTACTGCGGTCGAGCTCGGCGGACGCAACCAGGAACTGGTAGGCCTTGCGCCCGACGGCGGAGGTGGAGATGTCACCGCAGGCGTCGGGATCGACAGCGGAGCCACCGCCGCCGGGACCACCACCGCCCTTGGGCGGCGGTCCGCACGAGATCACGGCAGCGAGCGACAAGGACACGATCAACGCGCGAACCAAGGACATGTTGCCTCCCGGAATTGAGGGCGGATTATGCCGGAAACCGCGCCGGGGGTGTGGTGTCGTACCGATCGTGCGACATCACCCGCTGCCGGTCCTCGCTGCCTCGCTGGTCGCCACCCTCGCCGCAGCGCCGGCCGCCGCCGACGAGCTGCAGAGCGCGCTGGGCGAGCCGCTGTTCGAGGCCTCGCATTCGGTCGACGTCGCCGTCAAGGACGGCGTCGCCATCTACAAGGTGCGGCGTGTCTTCGCCAACCCGGGCAAGGTCGCCGACGAAGCCCGCCTCGACATCGATCTGCCCTACGGCGCCGCCGCCACTGGCCTGCGCATCCGCGCCCGCAGCCAGTGGTTCGAGGGCGAGCTGATGGAAGCCGAGAAGGCCGCCGCGCTCTACCAGGAGCTCACCGGCAAGGGCATCTGGAAGCCGAAGGATCCGGCGCTGCTCTACTGGCGCTGGGCGGACAAGCTGGCGCTCCAGGTCTTCCCGGTGTTCCCTGGCTCGACCAGCACCGTCGAGTACACGCTGACCGTGCCGACCCGCTACAGCGGCGGGCGCGTGTTCCTGTCGTATCCGCATCAGTCCGAGGGCGCCGCCGAGAACCTGGCCACGCCGGTCATCAACGTGCGACCGGCGTGGGCCGACGCGACGACGATGATGAAGATCGACAGCGTGCGCTCGACGACCGACGCGCCCATCGTGCTCACGCCGCCGTCGGTCCCGGCCTGGATGACGACGATCACACGCTCGGACGGCGCCAGCTACACCTCGAGCGTGATCGAGGTCAAGGACACGCCGGCGACGCGCAAGGCCTTCACCACGGCCAAGCTCACCATCGACATCGAGCACACCTACAAGGGCGACCTGCGCGTCGACCTCTACACGCCGGCCAACGAGGAGATCAGCGTCTTCGGCGGCGCCGGCGGCGGCGATAACGACGTGCGTGGCACGTTCGACCTCGAGCTGCCGGCCAAGACCATGGGGCCCGGGGTGTGGCGACTGGTGGTGTCCGATCACGCCGCGCTCGACGCCGGCACGCTCGGAAGCTGGACGCTCCAGCTGGGCGACGGGACCGCGGTCAAGGTGGCCTCGAGCGACACGCCCATCTTCATCGCCGACGCGCCCGAGAACGAGTCCGACGGCGGCATCGCCATGATCGAGATCGCGCCGCCACCCATCGACACCGTGACGGCGCGGCTGGGCAAGGTGGTGGCGTCACCGGCTCACGCCTTCGGCCGCCTCGAGCTCGACGCCGCGCCCCAGCTCCGCCCGCTGCCGGTCAAGGCCCAGGTGGTGTTCGCCATCGACGGCTCGCACTCGATCGGCCCGGACGGCATCGAGCTCCAGCTCGCGGTGGTGCGCGCCTACCTGTCGCACGTGCCCGACGCCGAGGTCGAGATCGTGGTCTACCGGCGCTTCGCGACGCGGCTGTTCGGCAGCTTCGTGAAGGCGACCGAGGTCGAGGCCAGGCTCAAGGCGGCCGCGGCCGCCGGCAAGCTCGCCCCCGGCAACGGCAGCGCGCTCGACGAGGGCGCCAGGCTCGCCAGCGCCGCGCTCGCCGGCCGCAAGGGCCCGCTGCGCGTGGTCTTCACCACCGACGATCTCTTGCGCGATCGCTGGGCCGACAAGGACGGCCTGGCCGCGCTGACGTCGCTGCCGGCCGCCGCCGTGGTCCACGTCGTCGACACCAACCCGCGCGGCGGCGGCGATCCCGAGCTCGAGCGCACCGACGACCATCGGCTGGCGCCCCTGGCCTCCGCCCACCACGGCATCGCCGCCACCCTCACCGGCGGCGTGTCGCAGGGCAAGGACCTGCCCCGGATCGTGCTCTCGCTGGTCCGGCCGATGCGCATCGACCACTTCGTCATCAAGGGCTTCGATCTGGAGAAGGGCCACTACGATCAGACCGTGCCCGCGGTGCTCGAGGAGGGCGCAGGCGTCCGCATCGTCGTCGGCCACACCGACGCACCGGCCAAGGTCCAGCTCGAGGGCATAATCTGGGGCGACGCCTTCCGCCGCTCCGTCTCCGTCGACGCCGCCTTCTCGAAGGCGGCCGCGGCCTGGGTCTTCTCCGAGGACGATCACGACGACCTGTCGGCCGAGGAGATGATGAAGGTGGCGATGATGGGCCGCGCGGTCTCGCCGGTGACCTCGTACCTGGCGGTCGAGCCTGGCACCCGCCCTTCGACGATCGGGCTCGATCGCGCCGGCCTGGGCGGCAGGGCCGGAAGTCGCAGGGCCATGATCCCGATGGTGCGGATGGGCTCGCCCAGCGGACGGAAGAAGCCCGACCCCATGGTGTTGCTCGAGGAAGGGATCAAGCAGTGCGTCGCCACCCACAAGCCGGCCACCGGCTGGAGCGCGGGCCTCACCATGGAGAGCACCTACACCGAGGTCGTCGACGTGATCGTGAGCAGCGGCGACAAGCTGCCGATCACGACGTGCCTGGTCGAGGCGGTGTGGGCGCTGCGCCTGCCCGGCTCGACGTACAACCTCCGGCGCGAGACCTTCAGGCTGGCGTTCAGGTAGACACGCGCGGGCTCTTGGCGGCGGCGCGCGGCGTGGTGCCGCGCCAGAACGTGTAGGCGCCGACGAGCAGCATGGCCACCGAGAACACCGCGCACATGCCGCCCCAGAACCAGTAGGCGCCGCCCATGGCGTTGGCCATCTGCTGGCTGTCGGAGGCCATCGGCCCCTGCGCGGTCTGGGCGTACTGCTTGAACAGGTAATCGCCGCGCGAGAACACCGACAGGCCGAGCTGCACGGCCAGGAACAGCAGCGTGGCCTGGGCGAGCTGGGCGCCGCCGCGCACGGCGATCAAGAGCGAGCCCGCCGCCAGCACGCCGCAGAACACGGCGCCGAAGCTGTTGCGCACCACCAGCACCAGCGCCAGCGCCAGCGCCGCGCCGAACCCACCCAGAGCGTAGCGGGCCCACTTCAGATCTTGCGCCGCCACCACCATGCCGGCCGCCGCCACCGCCGGGCCGCACAGCCCACCGGCCGAGATGAAGGCGCGGGCCGCGTCGGAGTCGGGCACGGTGTGCATCGCCACGCCCGAGCCGTCCTTCCACATCTTGAACTCGATGAAGTCGGCGCCGACCAGGACGGCGGCGATGCCGTGGCCGAGCTCGTGGACCAGCGTCGAGATGAGCAGGAGGGGATAGACGACGTAGCCGCCGTAGGGCACCAGGTAGAGGCCGAAGGTCACCGCGGCGCTGCCGGCCAGCGCCCAGCGGGCCCGGTGAGACAGCGGCATGGGCGCACGATTCGCGGGCATGCCCCAAGCGTAGCAGCTCGCGGACGGCGCGGACGACGCGGCGACCGTGGCTACTGGAAGCAGACGGCGCTGACCACGCCGGTGTGCGAGCAGTGCGTGTCGGGATCGGTCGAGGCCGCGGTCATGTGATAGATGCGGCAAGCCAGGGTGTCGCCACCCACGTCACCGGCGTCGTATCGCTCGGCGGCGTTGAAGCCCTGGCACGCCGACTGGCACTCGGCGATCGAGTTGTACGGCGGGTTGGGGTGGTCGACGCAGATGTCCAGCGTCGCGGCGCAGAAGCTCTCGCAGTTGGTGCCGCAGGTGCCGTCACCGCCGGGGCCGGCGCGGGTGCACGCGTCGGGGTTACCCTCCGCGATCGCCGCCCAGAAGGTGCGGCAGGCGATGGTGTTGCCATCGCGCGCACCGGCGGTTCCCACGTCCATGGTCTGGCAGGTGGCCACACACTCCGACTGGCCGGAGAACTGAGCGACCGCGCCCTGGCAGTTGCGGGTGACGAGGACGCAGTAGTCCTCGCACGCGTTGTCGACGGGATCGACCTCGGTGCCGCCGCACGCGGCGAGGCTCAGACCCACGACCACTCCGATGAGTCCCCGGGTACGCATCTCCGCGCATCCTATCACGCCGGTCACGCCGGTCACGCCGGTCACGCCGGTCACGCCGGTCACGCCGGTCACGCCGGCCCGGCGTACCGCGCCAGGTAGCCGTCGAGGGAGAGCTTGCGCTCGGCCGCCGCCGACGACATGTACCGGATCACGCCGAAGATCGGCCGCTCGGGCGCCCACGGTCGATCGAAGCGGCCCAGGGTCCAGAAGATGCCGCTGTACGAGTTGGGATCGCGGCCGTCGACGGCGTACTTGTTGTTGAGGTCGATGAGCACGGCCAGGGCGGCGCGCGGCGACGGCGACCACTCGAGGATCTTCTTGCCCCACAACATGCGCAGGTAGTTGTGGATGCGGCCCTCGCTGACGAGCTGGCGCTGGGCCGCGTTCCACAGCCGATCGTGGGTCGTGGCCGCTTCGAGCGCCGCCGGCGAGTACTGGTGCGGCCGCTCGTCGCCGGCGTGGGCGTCGAGGCTGGCCCGGGCCCACGCCGGCAGCGACTCGTAGCGATCGTGATCGTCGGGGCGGTGGAAGGCGAAGCCGTGACCCAGCTCGCGCCAGGTGAAGATCTCGTCGACGAACGACTCGGCCGCCGGGGGAAGGCCCCACCAGCCGTCGCGCTTGCCGCTGGCGCGGGCAGCGACCCGCGACGGATCCCAGTCGGCCTGGCGCCACACCGCGTGCAGCACCTGGTGGGCGCCGACATGCCCGAAGTGCAGATACGGTGACAGGCCGCTGGCCACGTCGGCGTCAGGCTCGGAGCGCTCGTCGGCGTAACGCTCGAGGCGGCGGGTGAGGAACGTGCGCAGGGTCGCCGCCGCCGCCGCCGACCCGCCCCGGTAGGCCACGGGCGTGACCGTGTGATCGATGGGCAGCGCCGCCAGCGCCCGCGGCGCACCCTCGAGGAGCGCCGCCTTGGCCGCCGGCCATCGCCGGGCCACACCGCCGGGCAGCTCGGCGTCGCGCACGGCCGGTGGCACGGTCGCCAGCGGCGACGGCGTCGGCGCGTTCAGCAGGTGGGGATGGATCACCTTCTGCCAGTGCCAGCGAAACGCGGCGGCGGTGGCGAACGGGCGCTCGCTGGCGCGCAGCGGCAGGAGGCCGTTGCCGTCGACCTGCTCGACCCGCACGTCGAGCCGCGCCGCCGCCGCGGCCACCATGCGCGGCACGAAGAAGCACGGCCACTCGTCGGTGACGACCAGCGCGGCCCGGGCGGCGAGGGCCTCGACCAGGCCGCGACCCGCGCCCGGCGACGGCTCGACGTAGGGCACGTAGGTGATGCCGGCGTCGGCGAAAGCGCGGGCGTTGTCGGCCATGCCGTCGAGGACGAAGCGGTGCAACCGGTCGCTGGCCCACGGATACCCGGCGCGCAGCGCCTCGAGCACGAGCAACGGCTTGCCCAGCTCGGCGGCGCGGGCGAGCGCGTGATCGAGGCCGAAGCTCCACGATGTCCGCCGCGCCGCCACCATCCAGTAGAGGACATGGGTGCCGCCGGCGCGAAGACCCGAGCCGTTGAGCGCAGTCACGCGCAGCGCGGGCGCGGTGCGCGGTGCGGTCTTGCGAGGACGGCTCACGATCGGTGGCTCGGGCGGTGCAGCCCGTCGGCGGCGCGACGCAGCGCGCCCGGCGCGTCCGCGGTCACGATGCTGCCGTGGCCCGGCACCACCTGGGTGAGGCCGGGCGTGTCGGCGAGGCGGCGCAGGTGGGCGGCGTAGGCGGGCCGGTCCTTGACGATGAACCACCTGGCCGTGCGCGTGACCTTGGGGCCGCCGGTCGAGCCCATCAGCTTCACCATGAATCCCTTGAAGCCAGGCAGCGAGTCGGGGAGGTTCATGAACGCGTCGTTGAAGACCGCGGTCACCGCGCCGTCGGGCGCGCGGTGGAGGAACACGGCCTCGGCCGGCACGCCGTCGAGCGCCTGCCAGGTGACGGCGCCGCCGGGCAGGAGCGCGTAGTCACCATCGACGGCGGCGCGCATGGCCACGCGCTTCTGCGACGCCGGCATGGCGATCACCTTGGCCTCGGGGTACCGCGCCTTCCAGCACGGCGCGTCCATGCGGTGATGGCCGCTGGGCACGATGATCCAGCGCACCGGGCCGAGCGCGTCGATCGCCGCCATGGTCGCGTCGTCGCAGCACACCACGCTGTGCACGGCCAGGCTGCCGTCTGCGACCTTCATCACGACCATGCGACGTCCGATGGGCAGTAGGTCGAGCGCTGCATCCACGTGCCAGAGCCCATCGGCCAACGCCGCCAGCGGTGTGTGCGATGCTTGGGGCCATGGTTCGGGTTTCGCCATCCGGCTGGGATGTTCGCCGGGTAGCATTCGTTGCGCCAGTCGTCCTCCTCGCGATCTTCGTCGGCGACGTGGACGCTGACGACGGTGCCGACGACGGCGCTCGCGATCTGTTCGGCCTCGACGAGCCCGCGGAGACCGCGCCGACCTGCGCCGACGCCCGCAGCCTGCCCTGCCCCGGCGCCGACGAGCGCGCCCCGGCGACCTGGCTGACCCGGATCACGGCCGAGCGCCTGGCCCGCCTGCCCCTGGCCGCGGCCGATCTCGACAGCGTCGCCGGGCTCGCCGTCGGCGCCGGCCGCGACGACCCGGGCGTCCACTACGCCGGCGCTACCTCGGTCGACAACCGCTGGCTCCTCGACGGTGCCGCCATCGACTCGCCGCGCCTGGGCACGCTCTCGGTGCGGGTTCCGCTGGCCTTCATCGAGGAGGTGGTGATCGCCACCGGCGGCTTCTCGGTCCGAGACCGCGCCGCCACCGGCGCGGTGATCGACGCTCGCCTGCGTGAGGGCGGCGACCAGCACGACGCCCGCGCCAGCGTGTGGATGGGCGCCGGCGCGCCACCACGCCTGACCGAGCGGGTGCGGGGCGAGTATCGATCGTTCCAGGGCCGCATCACCGATCAGCGCAGCCTCGACGCCGATCTGGTGGCGACCGGCCCGCTCGGTCGCGCCGGCGGCGCGCGGCTCTGGTACGCCGTCGGCGTCGCGCCAAGGCTGTGGGACGCGAGCCTGGTGCGCGACGCATGGCGCCGCACCGACGTCGACGGTGACGGCCGCGCCGACGAGGACGCCGCCGGGCTGATCGTGCACGAGCGCCTCGGCGACACGCTGGAGCGCGACGCGCTGGCCTGGTCGGTGCCGGTGATGGCCCGTCTGGGCGCGCGCTCGACCCATCATCAGATCGCGGCCACCGCGCTGGTCGCAAGCGCCGGTGACACTCGCTGGACCGTCACCGCCGAGGAGTCGGCCGCCGGCGTCGACCGTCGCGATCTCGACGCCACGCTCTCGCTGTCGTGGCGCGGCACCTGGGCGACGACCCGCGCCCGCGCGCTGGCGAGCTGGATGCGCGACGCGCGCATCGAGTCGCCGCACACCGCCGGCGGCAACGCCGCCGACATCGGCCTGGCCTACGTCCCGTCGCCCGACCCCGCCGTCGAGGGCGGCGACGCCGCCGTGCGCAACGGCTGCGAGAACGACACGCCCGGCGATCCTTACCCCGGCTTCTTCAACTGCCCGTTTCCGACCGGCTACTACCACGTCGGCGGCGCCGGTCAGATCGGCGACGTGATCCAGGATCGCCCGGCCGTGCTCGGCGAGATCGAACACACCGTCGGCGATCACGCCATCGCCGCTGGCGCCAGCGGCGAGGACGGCCGGGTCGTGGTGCGCACGCGCTACACCGGTGGCTTCCTGCGCCGGCAGCTCGGCGACGCCGCGTACATCGACTACCGGCTGGTTTCGATCGGCGCCGGCTTCCCCGACTCGTGCGGCGACGCCGTCTCGTGCAGCTGGCTCGCCGAGCACGAGCGCACGATCCGCACCCGCAACCTGGCCGCGTGGCTGGCCGACACCTGGCGGCCCGGCGACGACGTCGCGGTCGAGTACGGCCTCCGCCTCGAGTCGAGCCAGATCGGCGAGTCGGTGCAGGTCCGCGACGCCCTGCCCCGGCTCGGCGCCTCGTGGGACTTCCTCGGCGGCGGCCGCTCGCGGCTGTTCACCGGCTGGGGCCGGTACGCCGCGGTCCTGCCCGCCGCCACCGGCGAGCGAGTCTTCACCGGGCCGACCATCTACCAGCAGATCAACTTCGGTGCGACCACGTCCCACGCCGTGTCGTCGAGCGGGGAGGTCCCGATCGATCCCGAGCTGCACGGCGTGCGCGTCGACGAGGTCCTGGCCGGGATCGAGCTCGGCGCCGCCGACGTGGCGCGGGCGACGCTGGTGGCGCGCCACCGTCACCTGGGTCGCGCGCTCGAGGATCAGGGCGGCATCTTGACCGTGGTCGGCTCCGGCGAGGGCAGGGCGGCGGCGACCCGCGACTTCAGCGAGATCGGAGTCTCGCTCGAGAACTCGCCCGGGGCGGGCGTGCACGTGCGCGCCGGCTACGCCTGGTCGCGGTTGCGCGGCAACTGGCCCGGCCCCTACGATCCGACCGACGGATTCGGGATGTACCTGTCGTCGCTGTTCGATCGCGATCCGGTGAACGCCACCGGCGCCCTGCCCAACGACCAGCCCCACCGCTTCTTCGCCGAGGTGGTCGGCCGCGGCCGCCGCTGGGGCCTGGACCTCGATCTCGGCGTGCGGGCGACGGCGTCGTCGGGCCGCCCGCGCAGCGTGCGCACCACCGGCGGGCAGTCGTTCCTGATCCCGCGCGGCGCGGCGGGGCGGCTGCCGACGGTGGCCCAGACCAACGCGCGGATCGCCGCCCGCCGCGGCCGGGTGACCGTGACCCTCGACGTGGCCAACCTGTTCAACCGCCGAGGCACCGTCGCCGTCGACGAGGTCTACGTCCTCGACGACCTGCCGCCGATCGCGGGCGCCGACGCGAGCGATCTGGTCTTCGTCAAGGACAACGTCGTCGAGTCGGATCCGGCGCGGCTCAACCGCCGTTACGGCGCGCCGAGCCGGTTCCAGACCCCGTTACTCGCTTTCCTGGGCGTGCGCGTCGAGCTCTGACCCGCGCACCCGCGCGACGGTCAGCGCCGGCGGCGACCGGAACCGGCGCGGCCACGGGCGCTGCGACCACCACCGCCACCACCGCCGCCGTGCCCGTCGCCGGCCTTGCGCTGCTCGAGCTGCCTCCGCTCGTCGCGGCGACGCTGCATCAGCGCCTGGGGCGACGGCGAGCTGCCAGCCGGCGGTCGACCGCCACGCAGCTCGTACGGATGACCCTCGATCACCGGGATCTCGCGGCGGATGAGCCGCTCGATCGCACGCAGGAGGTCGCCCTCCTCCTCGTCGCAGAACGAGAGCGCGAAGCCCGACGCGCCGGCGCGCGCGGTGCGGCCGATG
>SXGT01272781.1_pt1 | contig 18919 bp, 11 predicted proteins | sample 3176221 | NCBI WGS metagenome assembly SXGT01 (sample SAMN11356862, study PRJNA531348) | freshwater metagenome | isolation source: freshwater sample F1-120 | place: China: Fuxian Lake, Yuxi | collected 2017-12-25
GATCGAGGCGGTGATCGCGTCCTACGGCGATGCGGCCGATGACGACCAAGTGCTCGTTCAACCTCAACTCAAGGGCGTTGAGCTTTCGGGCGTTTTGTTCAACCGTGATCCCAACAGTGGAGCGCCCTACGTCGTGATCAGCTGGTCCGACGCCGGAGATACCGATCGAGTCACCAGCGGGGCGGACGGCTCGCGCACCCTGGTGTGCTCGCGCGATAGCTCGCCACCGCCCTTATTCTCAGAATTGTACGCCATTCTTGACGAACTCGAATCGAAATTCGGAGACATCCCTCTTGACATCGAATTCGCGAAAGCCAATGATAAATGGTTTCTTTTACAGGTGCGACCGCTCGTCGTTGCCCGACCCGGGTTCTCCCGTTCCATACATCGTCAAGTACTTGACCAAATTGCCGCCAAAATCGCTAGCCACATGCATCCGCACCCGCATTTACGTGGCCGACGCACCGTTTTCGGGATCATGCCGGACTGGAATCCCGCCGAAATCATCGGGGTCCGACCTCGCCCCCTAGCGCTTTCCCTCTACCGGGAGCTGATCACCGACACGATATGGGCAGATCAAAGGAACAACTACGGATACCGAAATCTCCGCAGTTTTCCCCTCCTTCACAGTTTTCACGGCCTGCCGTACATCGACGTTCGTGTGAGTTTTAACTCCTTCGTGCCTGCAAACCTGGACGACGAACTCGCGGATCGCCTGGTCGACCACTACATCGACCGTTTGATTCAACACCCCTCTTTGCATGACAAGGTCGAGTTCGAAATCGTGTTTTCCTGCTACGATTTCACCTTGCCCCAACGGTTGAGCCGGCTCGCGGAAGCCGGTTTCAACGCCGACGAACGCGACACCGTCGCCAACGCACTACGAACGCTCACCAATCGAATTATCCACCCAAATGGCCTTTGGCATCAGGATTGGGCGAAGGTAGAGCATCTTGAGGATCGCCGCCGAGCGACCCTCGAATCCAATCTGGACCCGATCGGCCGAATCTACTGGTTGATCGAAGATTGCAAGCGATACGGCACCCTACCCTTCGCCGGGCTCGCCCGAGCAGGATTTATCGCTGTTCAGCTGCTGAATTCGCTGACCGCGAGCAACGTGTTGTCCGAAGCGGATCGTTCGGCGTTTCTGAACGGTATCGAAACCGTCAGCTCAAACCTGATCACCGATTTTTCACACCTACCAAAAGCCCAATTCCTCCAACGTTATGGTCACCTCCGGCCGGGCACCTACGACCTCCTTTCCGCGCGTTACGACGAAGCTCCCGACTCCTATTTCGACTGGAGTTCCGCAGGTGCCGCAAAGAAGGAACCTCATCGCGAGCGTTTTGCGCTTGATATCAAGCAATTACGGGCGATAGACGCCCTGTTGCGCCACCACGGATTGGAGCATGATGTTCTCGGACTGTTCAGCTTCATTGAAGCCGGAATCAAGGGCCGCGAATACGCGAAATACGTTTTCACACAGGCGCTTTCCGACGCGCTAAGCTGGATCGGCCATCTCGGGGACCAACACGACCTCACCCTCGACGACATGTCCTACCTGCCGATTTCCACTCTCATTCGCCTACATACAGAAAGCGCTGATGTCGGCTCGTACCTCCGCGAGGCCGTACGCAAGGGCCGTTCCGAGTTTTCGTGGACCGAACAGCTGCGGCTCCCCCCGCTGATTGTGTCGGCCGATCAGGTCCACTCCTTCGAAATTTCCCCAACCGAACCCAATTTCATCACCCTAAAACGTGTGACTGCTCCGTGCGTCGAACTGCCGAGCAACGATTCCCTCGACGGAAGCATCGTCTTGATCACGAGCGCCGACCCCGGGTTTGATTGGATCTTCTCTCGAAACGTCAAAGGCTTCGTCACCGCATATGGTGGTGCAAACTCGCACATGGCGATCCGAGCAGGAGAGCTCGGCATCCCCGCTGCGATCGGCGTAGGTGAGCTCTCGTTCAACAAGTATGCAAAAGCCAAGATCTTGGAAGTGGACGCCGAAAATCGGCTGATTCGGATCCTGAGATGAAGCGGATCCTGATCAGTCAGCGCGTGGTCGTCGATCCGGTCACTTCCGAGCGACGCGATGCGTTAGATCAACGTTGGTGGCCGTTTTTAGCAGCCGTGGGCGTCCTCGCCACCCCCGTGCCGAATCACTTGGAAACTGCCAAAATGCTCCTGTATCAGTCGAAATGGGACGGCGTCCTTTTGACCGGAGGAAACGACCTCGGCGCCTACGGGGGAGATGCCCCCGAGCGTGATGCGGTCGAACAGCTGCTTTTGAATTCCTTTCTCGGCCCGATCGCGGGCGTCTGCCGCGGGATGCAGCACTTGGTCGTTCACGCTGGGGGGAGCCTTCATCCCGTTGCAGGCCACATCTCCGCCCGCCACGGCATCCTCGAACGCACCGGCGAACGGGAGGTCAACAGCTACCACGGATGGGGTATTGCGTCGTTACCAACAACACTTCGCCCCATCGCCCATTCCGACGACGGCACCGTCGAAGCGATCGCCTCCACCGAGCGCCCTTGGAGTGGCATTCTGTGGCATCCCGAGCGCGAACCCCGTGCTGCAGTCGAAGACATCGCATGGCTTCGTTCGGTGTGGGGTATTGAATGAAGGCCCTTATTCTCGCCGCCGGACGCGGCTCCCGCCTCGGAGACCTTACAGCCGACCGCCCCAAAGGGCTGGTGGAGCTCCTTGGTCGCCCGCTGCTCCATTGGCAGTGTGCGGCGCTTACAGCCGCCGGCGTCTCCGAAATCGGCTTGGTGCGGGGCTATCTTCCCGACACCTGGGAGGGACGCGGTCTCCGCTTGTTCGACAATCTGCGCTGGGCCGAAACCAATATGGTGTCTTCCCTCGATGCAGCTCGCAAATGGGTACAAGACGATGAGACCATTGTCAGTTATTCCGACATCTTCTACTCCCGGGAAACCGTCGAACGTTTAATCCGGTCCAACGCCGACCTGGCGATCGCTTATGATCCCGACGCTGTGGCACTCTGGTCCCAACGAACGCAAGATCCACTCAGTGATCTGGAAACGTTCGCGCTCAACGAGAAAAATGAGCTCACCGATATCGGGCGTAAACCTACCCATCTTTCCGAAGTCCAGGGCCAATACATGGGTTTGTTGAAGTTCAGACCCGAAGGCTGGCGTCGCTGGTTCCAGAACTTGGACGCCCATCCTTCCCAAGTTCGCGACCGAATGGACATGACCACGGCCCTCCGCCTGCTGCTCCCCGAGCCGATTGCCGCCGTGCCATGCGAAGGCCTTTGGGGGGAGGTGGATTGCGAGACCGACCTTCGGTTGTACGAGGGAATGATTCTCTCCCCGGAAGGCACATCCGCCCCGGCGCCCACGCAGCAAAAGGCCCGATAGGCAGACTCAACTCGACAACCCCTCCCCCCAAAGTTACCCCCCCAACCTCGCTCCGAGGCCAGATGGCTCCCTCCCCCCTCGTCTCCATCATCGTCCCCACCTACAACCGCCGCGCCCTCCTCAAAGAAGCGCTCGCCGGCGTGATGGCACAGACGATGCCGGATTTCGAAGTGATCGTCGTCAACGACGCGGGCGCCGATGCCTCCGCCACCGTCGCGGAGTTCAACGACCCTCGCATCGTATACCTCTCGCACGATGTCAATCAGGGTCAGCCGGCCGCCCGAAACACCGCCCTACGCGCGGCTCGGGGTCGCTACATCGCCTACCTGGACGACGACGATCTCTACCTGCCCCACCACCTCGAAACCCTCGTGGGGGCGCTCCAGGCCAGCGGAAAGCAGGTCGCGTATTCGGATTGTGTGTCCGTCTCTTTCTTACCCACTGACACCGGGTTCAAGGAAACCGAGCGGGAAAACGTGTTTCACAAGGAGGCAACCCGGGAAGGGTTGCTGATCGACAACTGCTTTCCGCCGCTGGTCATGGTGCACGAACGCGCCTGCCTCGAAAAGACGGGGTTGTTCGACGTCGATCTGCGTGGCCATGAGGACTGGGACCTCACCATCCGCCTCGCACTCCACTATGAATTTGAGCACGTTCACCAGATCACCGCTGAATACCGCAACTTTCACAACAACACGCGCACGATTTGGCACGGCCAATTTCTGCGCATGTTTCAGATCGTGCATCCGCGGTACATCACCCACGCCGCCGACCCTGCCACAGCGGAAAAGCAACGCTTGACCCGCAGAAATTGCGCGCGTTGGTCAGCACACCAACTCCGCGTGATGGGCGCGGCAGAGCTCCTGAAACTCCCCAAAGAAGCGCCCTCCTGGATTTCGCAAATTGCGATCCGGCTGATTGAGTTTGGAGACAACGACTCCTACCTCGACGAGACCGTCGAGATGCTCCAACGCATCCAACTGCTCGCCCCCCATCATCCCGAAATTCTCCGTGCTGCCGGCCATCTCGAGCGGCACGACCTCTGGTAATTCGCCCTTCTAAGGAACACTGATGCTCACGCCGAACCGAACCGACCCGCGGACGGATCTTCATCTTCGTTCGATCCTCCAACATATCGAAGCTCATCGACATGAGTTGAAAGCCGTATCTTTCGACTTTTTCGACACCATCGTCCATCGGTTGTCGGACAAACCGCACGATCTGTTTTTGCTGCTCGGCGCCCGCCTCAAAAGCCGTGGCCGGTTGAACCAGGATCTTCTTCCCGCAGAATACCGTCAGATTCGACGCACAGCGGAGCAACTCGCGCGCCAAAACGCGACCCAGGTTCGGCGTGCGGACGTCAATCTTCAAGAGATCCACGCGTTGATGGCTCAGGCGGAAAACGAGACCAGCGATGTCCTTGAGCACGAGATGGACTGCGAAGTGGAAATGTGCTGGCCAAACCCTGCGGTTCTCGGCCTAATAGCCTATGTTCAATCCCTAGGCCTAAAGACCGTGATCACCTCGGACATCTATCTCCCCTCACGACTATTACTGGCGGTCCTACAGTCTAATGGCTTCCCGGTGTCGATGATCGACCTCTGCCTGGCTTCCAACGAGCACAACGCGGTCAAATCCGACGGAAGCCTTTTCAAAATCGCTCTCCAAAAACTCGGCATTTCTCCCAACGAAATCATCCACATCGGCGACAACTACGCCGCGGACATCAAAGGCGCCCAGTCCGTCGGCATCACCGCCTTCCACTACGATCACGATGACAGCTATTTTACAGAGGTTCTCGGCCGCGAAAAGGCGATGGCTCCCGAGACCGACAACCACCCAGTATCCTTCAACTGGATCCGCCTTCTTGCCCAACGAACGACCCAACACAACGATTCGTTGCGCCGATACTTCGATCAAGGGGTATTTAACCTCGGCCCGGTCATGGCCCGGTACGCCGACTATGCCGTTGACCGTTTTGTCGCCGCCGGAGTCACCCAGGTCCTGGCTCCGATGCGCGAAGGCGAGCTCATGGGCGAGCTGCTCAAACGTGCCGCTGAAGCCAAAAAAGCGCCGCTCAAAGTTCATGTTTTCTACATGTCTCGCCGAGCCACCGCACTCCCCTCGGTCGGCGCGGCCACGGTACTTGACGTCCATCGCGTGATCACAAACGGCCTTAAAGTGTCGAACGTAGGCGACGCTTTCCGCAGGCTCGGATTCTTCGAACACGCGGCTCGCCTCCCCGCCGAAGCTGCCAAGCAATTGGTCAGCACGCCGGGAGTCATGCAAGAGACACTTCGCACCCTTTGCACCGGGTCTTTCGCTCAACAGATCCAAGCCACCGCCGCCGAAAAGCGCGCCCTGTTCATGGACTACTTGGAGTCCACGATCGGGGAATCCGCCCCGAAGAAACTTGGCATCTTCGACCTCGGCTGGGGCGGCACCATCCAAAGTCAGCTCCGCAAGATCCTCAAACTCGCCAACTGGGACACCAAGATCGTCGGTTGTTACCTTTCGACCGACCAACGCGGTGTGGAAATGTACCTTGCCGGCGACGAGGTCTATTCCTACATCGGCGGCCTCGGCTCCAACCCAGATCTCAATTTTGTCCGTTGGCAACCCGAAATTCTCGAAGCGGCGATTTCGGTGGGGACCGGACCCGCAGTCGACTACGAACGTGGACCCGACGGCCGCGGCCGACCCGTTCTTGGCCCCCAACCGATCTCCGACGACGAAAACGCTCGCCGCACGAAAATCCGTGCCGGGATCCTCGAGTTTCAGTCGCGGTGGCTGGAGCTCAAGGCGGTCAAACCGCAGTTCCTGGCGAACCCCGTCGTTTGCGGCCGCTTGGACGTTCAGGCCGTCGCCATTCTTCGAAGGTTGGTCGAATTTCCGACGACCAATGAAGCGGAAATCTATGGTGGCCTCGGCCATGACCACGGAATGATCGGCGAAGATAGCCGAGTCGACGTCATCCACGCCGAAGACGAGCGCAGCGTGAAGACGGACGGCGCCCACATGCTGTTCTTGCACCGAAACACCATGTGGCGGCAGGGCCTGATCGCCAAGCTTTCCCCTGGAATCACCGAGGGTCTATCGCGAGGTTGGATGGGTACTCGCGCGCTGGGGCATATGGCTTCGTGGGCTTGGCGCGGCGGCGAAGCCACCGGCTTTTCCGAGGACGATCTCCGCCTGATCGAGCAGGCCGTTCTCGAGGTTCAACCCCAAAACATCGTCATCGTCGGCGGCACGGCCATGGGCAACGCCCGTTGGGCCGCTGGGGTCCGTTCCCTGCTTTCCACGAGCAATTCCGCCACGATCACCGAGCTCTCTCATACCCCACTCCCCCGAGCGCCGCTGCGCCTCGATCGCCACCAACGGATCGCCGTGACACCCGAGGATGCCGCTCGCACCTGGATGAAACTCGATCTACCGGGCCGCACCGTGGTGGTCATCGAACCCGAAGTGCCCGACGCCCAACTGTCCGCCGTCCTCCAAAGCTTCAACGAGGTCACCCGCAAGGACGATCGCGTCATCGCCACCCACGGGAACGCCGAAAACTTCCGTCGCCCCGATGAAATTCCGCGGTCACGTGACATTTGGGTATTCAGCCAACTGAACGCCACAAAACCGGGCCTTCAACGCCAACAGCGCGACAATCTGTGGACAATGACCTCGCCGTTGTCGGACCGGATCAGCGTGTACCTCCAAACCCGCGAACAACCCCTCCTTCGCGAACATGGCAAGGCGCTTTGGCGCGGTCCCGTCCCCGCTGGCTGGGTGGAGTCCCTCGAAAAACGCGGTTGGACCCTCTACGAGATCACGGACGCCCTCTGCGACGCGGTGAACCCGGATCGCAGCACTGCGATTCGTCAGCTGCTGAGCTCCTCCCAGCCCGCCTTCTTGGCCGCTCCCAGCGGCTCCGAGGGAGAACCTTGGAAGCAAGTGGCTCAATCTCTCGGCATCCCCACCGTCGAACCACACACCGCCGCGGTTCGGCTCCCCGAATTGGAGAACTTCAAGCAACCGTCTCGGCCATCCAGTGGCCCTTTGTGGACACTCGTTCAACTCGGGAAAGCGGGGCCCTTCGCGCGACAGAACCTCGATCCGTCCTGGTACGAGATCGTTTCCGCCAATTTGCGCGGCGATTTTCCCGTTCCGCAAGCTCAAGTTCTCCGTGTCATCCCGGAAAACACCCCCTCACACCCCGCCACCCTTCGGGATCTCGTCGAAGGAGGGGTCCCCCCGGTTCCCGCTCCCGCCCCCGTGCCGTCCATTTCCCCAGAGGTCCGCAGTCGGATCAATGCAGGGGAACGCCTGTTTGGCGAAGGCGACACCATCGGTGCTTTCCGGGAATTCTCGCAGGCGCTTGAGGGCGCCCCAGAGTTGGCGGAGGCCTGGAACAATCTCGGCGTCACGCTGCTCGCCATGGGCCGCAATGACGATGCGGCGGACGCACTCGATCGGGCGATCCAACTCGATTCCAGCGACCTCAACGCCCTGGTCAACCGCGCCCGTCTCGGTTGGTTGCGCGGGCCCACCGGGCGGGTCGCCGCCGCCCTCCGCGCTCAACTTTCTCCCGAACAACACACCGTTCTCGAAGAGCTGAGCATTGAAGGACAGGGAGCGCCGAGAGCACTGTTGATCGGCCTCGATCGCTCTTCTTTGGCCGCCCAAGCCCTGTCTGCCATCGGTTGGCGCACCTTCGGCATCGACCCCACGATCTGGTCGCTCCTTCGGGCGCAAGCCCCCGACGATGTCACCGCTGCCACGGCGTATTTGCGCGCGGTGGGGTCCGCAGTCGTGGCGCTCGAGCCGCACCAGCCGAACGCAGAAACTTGGCGTTTGGCCGCAAAAGCGGAGGCTCGCCCGCTCCTGGAGACTGGCGTTCGTGGCGCCAACCAACCGGCCCACTTTCACCTCCCGAGCGCCGCTGCTCCCGAGGATCTTTCGGACCTTCAGCTCTGGCTGGGCGCCCAAACCGCGATTGGATTTGATCCCGCGGTTCCCGCGCCTCTTGCGGTCCTGGGAAGCGCCGGCAGCGATGCCGCCCTCGCCGCCCTCCTCGACCGCGTTGCCGTTCAGGACATCGACCCAGGCGCTTTGGAGGCCATCGTTTTGGTGGCGCCCGGGGTTACCTCACCGGGAGCTCGACCGTTCCGGGTCCGAACCGTCGAAGCCACCGTTGCAGGCTGGCAAAGCGCACTCAATGCCATCGGCAACCGCCCCTGGATCGGCTTCGGTCTTCACTTTCCAGACGACGCCAGTCGGCTCCAGGCCGCTTTTTCGCGGCCGTGACGTCACGCCAAAAGTGACGTCCACACCAACTCGGCATTCTCCAGGGACTGCCGAGCTTTGTCCGTATCCCCCGCACCACGAAAAATTTCGGCCACCAGGCGCCAAGCGTCGACACGCAGATCGCTCTGTTCGAGCACGGAAAATGCAAGGCCTAATGCCTCTTCCCATTGGTGGGCGCGCAGCGCCACACCCGCCGCCAGCAACGCCGTTCGACCGGGATCGATCTTGTCCAACGCCAGAAAGAAACCCTCGGCGCTAGGATCCGCTAAATTGATAAAGAAATGGCCCGCGGCAATCCCCTGGCGAACCGGGGCCGTGCCGTCCAAGTACGCTGTCGCCAACTGGGTAAACCAGGCCCGCCAAGCTGGGTCCAAGGCCAACTGCTGAACCCGCAAGGTGTCTGCATTCCACGTCAGAATCGCCGATCCATACGCACGAAGCGAACGGTTGAAACCTGCGATCACTGCACCCCACTCCAGCAAAGCTGGACACGGCTCGCCCGCCACCACGTCGGTAGCCCGGTATGCAAACGTCGGCATGCCAGCCCGGACCGCTTCAGCGAACCGCTGGGAGTGGACCGCACGGGCAGCAAACCGCCCAGCGATCCTGGCGGACTTGTGCTGCGCCTCCCGCCGCGCTGCCGGGCTGTGGAGCAACTGCTGGACCCGTCGTGCCGCCTCTTCGTTCGAGTCGGCCACAAAATCGACCAGCGCTTCGGACTCCAACCCAATTCCACGAAACGCAAAGGGAGTGCCCACAAGCGGTTTCCTGGCAGTAAACGCCTCCAACGTCTTGATCGCCGTTCCTGCGCCGCCGTCCACAGGGGCCACCACCAGCCGAGCCGCCGCATACAACGGGCGCAAGTCGCGAACCTTTCCCAACACGAACACCGAATCGCCGAGATTCCGCTCCAACTCGGGCGAATCCCCAATCGCCCCCGCCAACCACAGGTTGACGCCAAGCGGCGCCAGGTGCGGACGGAACACCTCGCGAAAAAACCGATTGAACGACCGAACATTGGGAACATAGGGCGAGCTCACCACCAGCACATCAAGCGACTCCGCGCGGGCCAACCGCGCAGAACAGCGCTCCATTGCCTGGGGTGACGGACCCGCTGCAGCCAAAACCTCCGCCAGATTGACGCACCCCGCCAGCGTCGTCTCGACGCCCTCGGTCCCAGACGGAGGCAATGCGTGGACCACCGGAAGATCAGGAAGTACCGCCTTCACCTTGTCTTTTTCATCCGAATTGATAACCACTAGGGAGGCGCACTTCGCGAACAATTCCGTTTCGCGCTTCCATTCCAGTGCATCAAGCGGCGTTCCACGTTGGTACGCATTGGTATAGGACATCAAATCGTGGGTTTCGAGCACGATCGGTAGCCCACCCAACCGCTCGATAAACGGCACATTAAAGACGTAGTTCACCAGCGCGAATGCGTACGCTTTCGCTTCGACCTCCGCGTGCAGTCCCTCCGGCAACCGCATGAGCGCGTGGCCATCCAGCTCAAACTGCAGGTTCTTCTCCCCTGCTGCCCGGCGAGCCTGCCAATGCCGCCACCGAAGCGCATCCCGAGAATCTCGGTAGGTGGCATACCCCTGCAGGCCAACGATCCACACCTTCCCAACGGAATATTGAAGGAGTTTCCTCCTCAGCTCCCATTCGACTTCAAAGGAGATCGCGTCAACATCCGCCTCGGGGTACGACGTGACCAACAGGTCCACTTGGAATCCCTGCTCTGTCAGCCAACGAAGTTGGTTTTCGGCGACCGTCGTCGCGCCACACGGTTGAAGGATATACCACTCCATCACATACAATACGCGAGGTTTAATCTCCTCTACCGTCACCTCGCCCCGGAGCGCATTCACCACCACCCCGGCCTGCCGCGCCCAGGGTGCCCACTGCTCCGGCTGTGCCGCCCGCAAGGTGACGTTTCGAGCGAACTCCGGCCACTGTCCGAGCGCGCGAAACCAGCTCAACCACGCAGCGCGGTCCGGAGGGCCGCCGTGATGGGGGGCAAAAGCCAGTATCAATTCCTCTTTCTTGTCAAGCGGCGCATCCCACAAGTCCTGGCCCCTGCCAATCCGCCTTGGTCGCGCAGGAGCTTCCTCGTGAATTCCCAACTCCCTCAACGCCTGGTACGCCGTGGCATACCAGGGGTCCATTTTCAATGCAGCTCGCGCAAATTGCTCGGACGCAGCCCGATTCCCACCGATGGCATACGTAAGCGCCAGCGCGCCGTACAAATTCAATGCCTCGGGCGCGTCGTCGGGGTAACCCGCAAAAGACAAAGCCGTATCTCGAAAAATCGCCAGGGCACCGGCGATCCGACCCGTTTCCAACGCGGCAACCCCGTCCTGAAGCTCCACCTGAATTCGCCGGCGCCGTTCGAACGACGAACGGTTGAAGGTCGACGGCCACACCGCCATGCCTTTCGGAGTCACCCCGGCCAGAGCTTCCTGCAAACCGACCAAGTCTGCAATGACTTTCTCTCGCCCAAAATGCGCTCGCGCATGCTCCAAAGCGTTGACCGATACTTCGCCCCAAACCTTGGGTTCCGTATAGAGCTCCACGACTGCATCCGCAAAACTCGCGGCGTCATCCCTCACTCTGGACTGGCGGTCGTTCAGTGACATTCCTTCCGCACCAATGGACGTTGTCACCAGCGGAATCCCCGCAACCAGGGCCTCCACATTCTTGGTCTTCAGTCCTGTGCCAAACGGAATCGGCGACACAAACACCCTCGCCGCAGAAAGCACCACGTCCAAATTTTCGACAGGCCCAACCGCTCGAATTCCAGAACCCACCGCAAAGTTCCATGGCCCATCCAAGGGCGGCAAGCCCACAACGTCGAGCACGACGTCGGGCAACCTGGCGCGAACCAACGGCCAAACCTCCTTGACAAACCACCGCACGCCGCTGCTATTGGCGGTATTCTGCCCATTTCCCACAAACAACAGTCCCTTTCGCTGATGGAAGCCCGCCACCGCGTCCGGAACCGGCCCACGCCCGTAGTGGACAATGACTGGCTTGATCTCCGGAAGATCCTTCCGAAAACGCTCCTCGTCCAGGTCTGTGATCGCGACCACCAGATCGGCGTTGCGGTACGCAGCGTACTCGCGGGTCTTCATAGACTCAACTCTTTCTGCCTCTAAACACGACTTGCTAATTCCCGCGCGACGTTCCTCCCGAAGCCAATGCACGTCGTCCGAAAGCACAACCACCTTCGAGCGAGGCGCCCACCTGCGGATCGCGTCGAGGTAGGCCTCGACCACCGAAGTGCCGAACCAATACCACTGGAACAGTACGACAACATCAAAGTTATCTGCAAGTAACGCCTGTAAATTCAGAGGCGGCCCCTTTGCGTGATCGAGCAAAGGTGCCCGCTCGGGATCGGGCCCGAACACTCTGAACCCTCGATCTCGTAGATACCGCGTGTACTTTCCGCTCGGATCAAAGTCCGCCATTCGCGACAGAAAGGTGACCTCAAAGCCCGCCGCCTGCCACAGATCCATCAGCTGCTGAATCCGAACATCACAGCCTTGTAGGTCAAATTTCGGTGGATGTTCATGGACCACGAGGACGCGCTGGGGTCCAAACGCGCGCAGAGCGACGAGCGCCTCGTGTTCACTGGGGGAGAGAGCCGTCGGAGGAAGCATCTAAAATCCAGGCAGGCGATTCCGTGTAACGCCTCCCCCATTCGTCAACAAACTTGACTACTTCTTCTTCCGAAACACCCTTCGCATCACCATCGGCTTCGCCGGATCGACCTCCATCTTCACCACCTGCACCAACGTCGCCCCGCCATCCTGCAAACTCCGAGTGATCACCACCGGAACCTTACGTCCATCCTCTAATTTCGCCGTGCTGGTGGTCACCATCGACTCCCCCACCAGCTTGGTCGACGAACTCACCGGCTCGCCATGCCGATCAACCGACTCAAATGGGCTTCCATCCAACGGAAGCGTCTCCAATCGGTCGTGGGCGGCGCTGTCCACGGCAATGGTGACGCTGCCGGAGGTCTGCGTGATCGTCTGGGTCACACCCATGCTTTTGGCAGCGGTGCGTTCCATCCATGAGGCACCCGTCGCTTCCATCATCGGGACCGGCGAGTCGGACGCTCCCAAGTCGAGCTCCCAAACCCCACTGAAATCCGCCCCAAACGCAGCTTCTGCATAGAACATCCCCGCCAATACCACCGCCCGAAATGCTCCACGCATGGCGCCTCCTCGATGAGCCTACCTGTAGCGGAGGTAGTAAATCTACTTGTCGATGGGGCCCTGGCTTCGCCATCGGCGCCCTGCCGGCTCGGTGGGACCCCGGCTCCGGCCGAAGCGGCCTTCGCCGCCCACCTCGGTGCTGCGCACCGGCGCTGCGCACCGCCGTCCGGTCGCCTGGGCCATTTTGAGGTATCCTTCCCTCGAGGTGCCGATGATCGGTCGATTGTTCAATCTCGGAAAGGGCATGGTCAGCGTTTATACGAAGCCTTCGACCACGGATCCCGCGGTCGAAGAAGAGCTTCGAACGGCCACCGCAAAGCCGCGGCCTCCCCGAAAATCCACCTCAAAAGAAGCCTCGGAACCCACGACGATCGACGCCGAAGTGGAGCCCATCCGCGCGGATCCCAGCAAACCCAAAAAGCGAAACCTGTGATCGCCAAATAGTAAACGATTTTACTATTTGGGCTTCAGGCACGCCTCCACCTTTCCGCGAAATGCCGCATAGTTCGGACACCAGGACACATGTCCTGAGGATTCGCACCCCGCGCCTTCCTCGGCATAAGAGGTTGAAACATAGCGCTCTTCCTGCCGCTCCAGGAACAAGATCTGCGAAAACGCCGGCCCCGAAAAGACCTTCTGCCATTCTGCAGCGGTATCTCCGGGTTGAAAGCCAATATCGAAGTTTGAGGGGACCGGTCGTTGTGCGGACAGCCCTGGACCTTTGAACACGTGCAAGATCACCCCGCTGGACTTCACGCCCGCCAAAGATTCGGGTGGTGGTGCCCAATCGTTCTTTCGGTGTTTCTCGGGGTAGGTTCCGGTGGGGGTAAACTGCACCTCCAGAACCACCTCCGAAGCGGCGATCTTCTCGCACAGCTCCCGATGATCACCCGCGAACGCCGATGCGAGCAACAGCCACATGTCCACCTCGGGCTCAGCCTACCTCAAAGCGGTCGATCCAGGTCGTTTCCAACCTTGCCAATCTTCGCTCGGCCTTGCCTCGCTGCGCCGCCCTCTCGACCGCTACCGTTTCGTTTGGCCGGCCTACGAGCAGCGCTCTCCGGACCGGCTGGGCTACAAAGGCGGTCGTTTCGGCCTTGCCTCACGGAACCGTCGGCACCTCCTCCGCCCGCAAACTCCTCAAAAACTCCACATACTGAACCTTCGGCCCCTCTGTTTGAAACACAGTTTCATGGCCATCTTCAATCCCATCCTCCAAATGCTGAACCACCACCACCGTCGCGGTTCCATTCGCTGCATTACCGGAAACCGGAAGTTCCACCTCCTCTCCGTTCGAATACACCAACACCTCTGAAAGCGGCGTAAACTCGGAAAACTCCTCGACTCCCACATCCAAGGATCCACCTGCTAAATCTGCGCCCAACGCCAACGAAAGAGGATTCGCAATCGGTGGCAAAATGTAGGTATCGACGATCCCTTGGAACATCAGCACCGAACGCGGCGTCTCCCCGTCCGGCGGATCGAGGGCAATGGTCGGCGCAAACACTGGAGGATCCGTCGCTTCCCCGGCCCACTGCACCAACGACATCAAGGGGTCTTGACGTGTCAACTCTCGATCGATCGCCGCATACCCGACCACCGCTTCCGCCAGCGGTTTGATCTCAAACGGGCTCTGCTTATAAAGAATGTTCTCCAGCCAACTTCCACCGGCACCGCTGAGCACCAACCCCCGGTATTTGGGTTGAATGGCGAAAGCGGGCACCGCACTCGTCGCACCCATAGAATGCCCAAACAATGCCACTTGTTCTCCGTCAAACCCCACCTGATCGGAAGCCCCCTCGCACCCGGAAGCATCGATGCTCAAAGTCGGCGCCACCTCCGCCCAGAGCGCCGTTTCGTAGTCCAACTCTCGAAAATTATCCAGCATCGCCGCAGGATTGCCAAAGTTAAACATCAACAATTGGCCATCACCACCGCTGACATTCCGCAGTCCATCGTGCGGCCCGTCGATGCTCATCCCCGCATACCCGGCTTCCGCGAAGAATTTTCCCGGACCCGACCCGGGTTCGATCGATTCCCCATGCGGAACTGCATGCACCCCTCGGTCCACCAAGGGTCGATCTCCGCCGCCACCCGTCGGAATCATCACCACCACCGGCCAACCGTTCGCCGGGGTCGCCGCCCGCGGGATCGTCACCCACACATTCGCGTCTTCCGTTCGCTGAAAGACGGGCGTTTCCCCATCAAACTCGATCACACCACCCGCGTTCAGGTACGGCGGCTCCCCCGTTTGATACGTTGGAACTGGAATTGTCGCATGGTACACGCAAAAACTATCGAAGGTCTCCGTCAACTCCCAATCCGAAGAAGGCTCCGGCAGCGCGCGGCTCTGAGCATCCGCCAACATCGCCCGCAATCCGCGCAGTGGATCCCCGGTGGTGTACACCGCCAGCCCCGCGATCGATGAAGGCTCCACGCCCAAATCCGCCAGCGCCAACAACCCCTGGGTGTACGCCTCTAATCCCGCTCCATCCAACCCCTCAGGCGCCTGTCCCACCGCCAACTGAGCCATCGCCTTCGACACCCCCAACAATTCGCCCTCGGCATCCCTGGCCTCGCGCAGCACCACGGCCGCGTACCGCGTCGTCGGGCGCAATGGAACGCCCTGGAGCGGCAACAGGCTCAATTGGTGCGGCGTTCCGTGGGGCCCCCCGTCCTCCACATACACGATCTCGACCGGGTGCCGTTTTCCGTATTCGGGCGAGTCCGAGTCCACATTGATCAGGAAGATCGTCGCATCCTCCTCGATGCTCTCCGACAGCGTCGGCACCGTCCCCAGGCCCGCATCCAATGAAAAGTATACCGCGGACGTCATTCCAAAGCCGTCCGCGCCAACCTCCACCACCTGGCGCATCTCTTCCACAAAGGCGTTCTGGTAGAGGTTTGGGAAGTCGCTCACATCCGGCCGGCCGTCCTCCGTTCGGCGTTCGTCACTCGGAAACGGTCGGGAATAGAAGTCGCTCCCGGCAAAGTCCATCTGAACTTGCGTTCCGGGGATCGCTTCCACTGGCGCTTCCGCCGGCCGACAGCCCAAGATCAACGCCAACATTCCCACACGAGCATTCAAAAGCACTGCCCCTCCCCTCGGTAAGTTGGCTCTCGTCCAACGATCTCATTGCCCCGAATCAGGATCACTTCCGCAAACCGCTCCAACCACTCCCCTGCCTTGGCCGGCCGGCAGACGATCGGATCCCCAACTTCCACCTTTACTTTTCCCAGCTGAAAGGCGGTTTGCACTTCACCCCACCCTTCTAAGGTCACCGGCTCTATCCCCTGGGGTTCCGCCACCTTTGGGGAGCGATCCGCCCCTGTCGATCCGGACGCGATAATCCCGCCACCATACGCCGTCGCAAAATCGGGATCCGATTTTCGCACCACTCGAAGTGCAAAAAAAGACGCCGGTTCAAGTCTGACATCCCGATATCCATCGAAAAGGTGCGAAGTGTAGTACCCGGATCCCGCGGTAACTTCTGTCAAAGTAGGATCCCCTCCAGAACTCTTCAAACTACCCGTCCCTCCACCATTAACCAGCGAAACGGGATGTCCGTCGGCGCGCAACGCCTCGACGACCTGCCGCCTCAAAGTCTCCACCTGCGGGATCGAACGCCCCTTCAAACACGCGATCGCCGCATCTTTTAGCGCACCGCCGCCCACATCGGGGATCCCGGCCACCTGCGCTTCGTATGCCATCACCGAATCGACAATCAACCCAGCATTTCGTGCAACGGAAGCCACCTGTCGAGCGTGCTCTGCACTTCGAATCGGGCTTCTTCTCACCCCCAAATGCGTGCCTGCCCAACGCAGCGAAGCATCCACGTCAATGCAGACGGAAATCGGTATTCCCACCGAAGCCAAGTACTTGACTTGATCTTCGGAGTCGATCACCTGCCGAACCGTCGCCCCCTTTGTCGCCAATCGCCCCAACGCCTGTGCAAATGCGAAATCCGCCACCGGATAAGCGACCAGGAAATCATCTAATCCCCGTTCCGCCAGGAATTCGGCCTCCTGCGGGGAATACACCATCAATCCACGAAACCGTTCATCCAAGGCCAGAATCCGCTTCAGCATCCCCACGTGTCGCACCGACTTCGACGCCACCCGCAACGAAAGTGCGCGTTCGGGCAACAAAGCCGTCATCGCACGAGCGTTTGATTCCAGCGCATCCAGATCGACGATCGCCGCCGGCAATGCGACATTCGCCAAAAGCCTCTTCCAGTCTTCCCAGGCTCGCCTTCCCAACCTTTCCCCCTCGTCGGAGTCCTCGCGGGTATACCGAAATTTGCGCTCCCCGGTGTGACAAGGGCTTACCGGCAGCCCCACGATCGGCTAAGACCTCCCTCGGAGCGGCCATGTCCAAGCCTACAGCTCTTGTTTACCACGACGGACGCAGCGATCCCGCAGCCTGGGCGAAGCGTTGCGGGGTTTCCCAGGAAGCCTGTGAGCTTCTGGCCGCCGCCGACTTCATCGATTTGCATTTGGATCTCGACGTTCCCGTCCGACTGTACGGCTACAATCCGAGCCAACGGCACGAGCCGGCCAAGAAATCGCCGCGCCTGTGGGGGCAAACCGACTTTCCGCGACTTCGGGAGGCCGGGTTCACCGGCGTGGTGTATGACATCGCCACCAACCCCGTTCGTCCGCCCAAAAATCGACTCGAGACCACCAAACGCAATCTCACCGTGGCCCAAGGGCGCACCGAACACCATCCGGAAGATCTGGCATACATTCGTACCTATGGGGACTATGTTCGCGCCCGCTCCGAAAACAAACTCGCCCTTTGGCTGAGCCTGCAAGGCGGCAATGCGCTGTTAGCCGATCCCTCGGTTCTCGACGGCGAAATGGGCGACGCTCTCCACCGGATCACGCTGATGCACCTCACCAGTTCGAGGTTGGGCAGCACCAGCAGTCCCGCCGGCCGCGACGGAGGAATCACCCCTCTGGGCCGAGAATTCGTGGAACGGTGCAACCGCAAACGCATTTTGGTCGATCTCGCGCACTCGGGTAAAAAGACGTTCTGGGGCGCACTGGAAGCCCACGACCCCAGCCTGCCGCCGATCGTGTCGCACACCGGCGTCGAGGGCGTACTTCCACACTGGCGCAATGTCGACGACGCACAGATCCGGGCGATCGCCGATCGTGGCGGGGTGGTCGGTGTGATGTACCAGAGCGCCTTCCTTGAAAAATTGTGGATGTTCCAACGCGGCTCGCGCGCCAAGATCCTCGATCATTTAGAGCACATCTTTCAGATCGCCGGGGAAGACGTCCCGGCGATCGGCACCGACTATGACGGGGCGATCACTCCTCCGGCGGATCTCGCGGATGTGACCGAACATCCAAAGCTTATTCAAGACATGCTCGACCGAAAGTGGTCCCATCAGCGCATTTTGAAGCTTCTCGGACGAAACTACCTTAGGGTCGTTGAGGCCGTTCGACCTTGACCGCGCCCGACCCCTGATGAATTCTGGCGGTTCACCGCTGCAGCGCGGAACTCAACTCGTAAAGTGGTTGACCATCTACATCCTGGCCCCGTCTTCCTACCGAGATATAGCGGCACCCGAGGTGCAATGTGGTAAACCGGGGACTCATGGGCGGACTCCTTCTGGCGCTCCTTCTCGCCTGCGGCGGCCAAGTGCCGACTCCACCCCTGGATACCGGCGGGGTGCTCCAGCCCGCTGTCGTCCCCCAGCCCGCCGTCGTCCCCCAACCCATTGACCCACCGATCCCAACGGATGCGGCCCCCACCGGACGCGCGGCACCCACACCCGTCGAAGTAGAAGCAGCCTACCTCGCCGATTGCCACCATGTGTTCAAACCTGCGGTGGGTGACTACGTCGAGCTTGAAATGTCCGCCGGTGTCGACAATGAATGTGAATTCCTTGAGTTTGACCAGAACTGTGCGCCCGACACGTTTGGCTGTTGGTCCAAAGGGCAGGAGTGCGATTCGAATTGCGGCGCACCTTGCTCCGGCTGCCAGGAAACCTGCGCGGGAAC
>SXGT01447899.1_pt1 | contig 18917 bp, 13 predicted proteins | sample 3176221 | NCBI WGS metagenome assembly SXGT01 (sample SAMN11356862, study PRJNA531348) | freshwater metagenome | isolation source: freshwater sample F1-120 | place: China: Fuxian Lake, Yuxi | collected 2017-12-25
CGGTGAGCGCCGCTGCCGTCGCGGGCCCCACGGCGGTTACCGGCGCGGTCGCGGCCGGCGAGCGCCCGGCGGCCGCCAGCGCCGCCACCAGGGGCGCCACCGCGTGGCGGCTGGCCACGAACACGTGGTCGTAGGCCTCGCCGGCGGCGGCCTGGAGCCGGTCGACCTCCTCGGCATATGCCGCCGTCACGGTGATGACCGGCATGTACACCGGGTGGACGGCGGGTTGGAGCTCGACGAGGGCCCGGGCGAACGGGGCACCATCCTCCGCGTCCCGGGTGATGACGACCTCCACGTTGCCCACCGTATCAGGCGGGGACCGCGACAACGGGATCGGTGGGGTCGAAACACCAGTCGCCACTGGCGCGCGCAGACGCCAGCTCCTTCGATCGCAAGGCACGTGGGATCGCTTACTTGTGCAACTGATCCGGAGGAACACTTCTTGCGTACTTCCGGCATCGTGCGACTCGGAGCCCTGGCCGTGCTTGCCGCCCTGACCGCACCCGCCTTCGCGGGTGCCGGCCGCGGCCCGGCATCAGGTCCTCCAAGCGCTGGCCGCGCGACCAAGGTCGCGGGGCGCCACTGCCCCGAGGCCGGGCGCGTGCTGGTCTCGGTCCCGGACGGCTTCGACGGGGTGCGGGTGGTCGTCGCCGAGACGCTGCCAGGCGCGGCCGTCGACGTCACCGTGATGGCCGGCAAGGCCGACCGTCGGGTCCGGGCCTGGGGTGGCGGCGCGTGGTCGCTGCACATGGACATGGCGCCCTCGGGCCCCGTGCTGGTCGCCATCGAGCCCTCGCTGGACGCGCCGATCGGCGCCTGCGTCGAGCGCGTCGAGCTCCTGCGTGATCAGCAGGTCGTCGCCAACGTCCGCCTGTTCTGAGTCGGCAGAGGTTCCGAGTCACGGGATCGGGGACGAGCCCCGTGCTAGCGTCCGCACGATGCGCACGGCGCTCGGCATCGGCGTCCTGGTGGCCCTGTTCGCTTGCTCGCGCGCCCCGGCGCAGGGAGAAGATCGAGGCAGCGTGGCGATCCCTGGAAGCAACGCGAGCGCGAGCGGCGGCACCGCGCCGGCAGGATCCACCGCCAAGGTCATCCTCGACGGCGCGACCGGCCCGACCAGCGTCACCGTCGAGGTGGTCCGCTCGCCCGGGCTGGTCCAGAAGGGCCTGATGTACCGGAAATTCCTCCCCGCCGACGCGGGGATGATCTTCCTCATGGGCGACGAGGACGATCACCACTTCTGGATGAAGAACACGCTCATCCCGCTCGATATCATGTTCATTTCCGCGGATCACACCGTGGTCGGAGTCCTCGAGAACATGCAACCGCTCGACACGACCTCGAAGGGTGTGGGCAAGCCGTCGGTCTACGTGCTCGAAGTCAATGGTGGTTGGGCCAAGGCGCACGGGGTTGGCGCAGGAACCAAGGTCCGCTTCGACGGAGTCGAGGCCGCCGCGCGTTAGTCGGGCCCGTCACGGTCAGCAGGTGACAGCGGCGGCGAGCGTGGGAAGTACCTGATCGGATGCGTATAGTCGCGGCCATGCGCACCTCCCACGTGTTGATGTTGCTCCTGGGATGGTCGGCCGCCTGTGGCGGCAACAGTAGCGGCGAGATCGACGCTCCCGGCGGCGACGACGGTGACGGCGGCGGGACCGGTAGCGACGGCGGCGGCGACAACATCGACGCCCGCGACCAGCCCGACGCCGCGGTGGCGACGTGCACCCCGCGCAACGGCACCACGGTGGCCCTGGCGCCGGTGGCGACCGGGCTCGACCAGCCGCTCATGATCACGGGCGCTCCTGGCGATCCGCGCCTGTTCGTGATCGAGCAGGACGGCCGCGTGCGGGTGATCAAGGACGGCGCGCTCCTGCCCACGCCGTTCCTCGACATCTCGGGGTCCAGCGGCCAGGTGCTGGCCGGCGGCGAGCGCGGCCTGCTCGGCATCGCCTTCCACCCCGACTTCCGCAACAACGACCGCTTCTATCTCCACTACAGCGCCCGCCCCAGCGGCGACCACGTCATCGCCGAGTTCCTGGCCAACCCGGGCGGCGACACCGCCATCCCGGGCAGCCGCCGCGAGCTGCTGCGCTTCAGCGATCCGTTCTCCAACCACAACGGCGGCATGATCGAGTTCGGCAATGACGGGATGCTCTACATCGCCCTCGGCGACGGCGGGTCGGGCGGCGATCCCGGCAACCGGGCGCAGAACGACAACGTCTTCTTCGGCAAGCTGCTGCGCATCAACGTCGACACCCGCACCGGCACCAAGCAGTACGGCATCCCCGCCGACAATCCGTTTGCCAACTCGGCCGACGGCGCCAACGACCCGCGGCCCGAGAACTGGCACAAGGGCCTGCGCAACCCGTTCCGCTTCTCGTTCGATCGCGGCACCGGCAACATCTACATCGGCGACGTCGGCCAGGAAATCTGGGAAGAGATCGACGTCGCGGCCAACAGCCCCGGCATCAACTGGGGATGGAGACCTCGCGAAGGCCGCCACTGCTACTCGCCGAGCACCGGCTGCCAGACCGCGGGTCTCACCGAGCCCGTCGTCGAGCACAACCAGAACACAGGATGGGACTCGATCATCGGCGGTCAGGTCTATCGCGGCAGCTGCTTCCCCGGCCTGGTCGGCACGTACTTCTATGGCGACTACACGCGGGGCCAGCTGTGGGCGTTCGAGTACTCGGGCGGCGTTGCGATGAACAACCGCCAGGCCATCACCGCCGGGCTCGGCAACATCACCGCCATCCACGCCGACAGCCTCGGCGAGCTGTACGTGCTCACCCACAACGGCGCGGTGCGCCGCATCGTCGTGCCCTGACCCACGCGCGGCTCGGTCAGCCGCCGGAGAGCGCGCCGACGATGGTCACGTCGGCGCCGGGTCGAGGGTAGCGCCGGCGGCACGGACCTCGTCCTTGCCACCGGTGTAGCCGCGAAGCTGACTGGGCACCATCACGCCTGCCAGCTCCCGCCACCGTCGCGAGTGCGATAGACGGCGCCCTTGCGCGTGGCGATGTAGCGTGTGAGCGACCTGGCGCGCACGTTGTCATGGCGGGCTCACCCGTTCTGGTCGGCGCCGCCGTCGTCGTCGTCGTCGCCGTCGCGCTCACCCTCGCCGTTGCCGTTGCCGGTGGCCCGGCGCCACAGCCGACGCAGACGACCGGTGTCATCGCGCGTGGAATCGGGATCGCCGTCGCCGTCGCGGTCGGTGCCGGGCCGGTCGGGCTTGTCCGGCTTGTCGGCCTGGCCAACCTTGTCGGGCCGATCGGGCTTGTCGGGTTTGTCGGCGCGCTTGAGCCGGACCTGGGCCTTCACGTCGGGATCGACGCCGGTGTAGCGCTCGCTGTTGGGGATGAAGCGGATCTCGGTCTTGATCTCGAACGACAGCGTGGTGAGCAGGCGGGCGACCTCGTCCGACAGGTTGACGTGCGACAGGAACTCGCGGACCTCGCGCGCGACGATCTCAAGGACCTTGTCCTTGGTGTTGTCGGCGGTGTCGGCGAGGTAGCCCGCGACGTTGGGGAGCTGGAGCTCGCGGGTGACCTTGCGGATGCCTTCCTCGGTCGAGAACACCGCACCGAGGCCGGCGGTGAAGGTGCGGCGGACCAGGTCGGGGACCAGCTGCTCGAGGCGCGCGCGCAGGGTCTCGGAGAGATCCTTGTCGCTGCCTCGATCGCGATCCTTGTCGCGATCGCGGTCGGCGGGCTGGCGCTCCCGGGGTGGCGCGTCCTTGGGAGGATCGGGGTCGTCGCCGTTGTCGTCGGGGGCCATGGCACTGCGTACCGCCGGGGCCAGGGCCTGTCAACGAAGGCGCAGGGACGAACGGCGCCTGCTCGGCCTCCGTTTCCCGCAGGCGGCGCCGCCGGTCGAACGCGTGGGCAAGTCGTCACGCCGATCATGTTACGATCGCCCCGTGGACGCAGCCCGACGCGGTCTTCTGGACGCGCGCGCCGCTGCCGACGAGGTCGAGGCGACCACGGCGCGGCCGGCCCGAGGTGCGCCTTCTCCCGACCAGCGCACCGGACGTCCGCCCCGGCGGGCGCTGCGCTTCCTGGTCGCGTACTGGTGCACGTTCCGCGTGATCGGCAGCTACCTGTGGCTGCGGTTCTGGGCCCGATGGCGGAGCGACGAGTGGCTCGATCGGCGGCTGCGCGAGACCCACCTGCGCAACGCGCGCCGGATCGAGCGGACCATCTGCCGACTTCAGGGCCTGTTCATCAAGGTCGGGCAGCTCATCAGCATCATGACCAACTTCCTGCCCGAGGAGTTCCGGCGCCAGCTCGAGGGCTTGCAGGATCACGTGCCACCGCGGCCCTATGCCGACATCGAGGCCCGCGTGCGCGCCGAGTGGGGCAAGGGGCCCAAGGAGCTGTTCGCCGAGTTCGCCGAGCGACCGATCGCGTCAGCGTCGATCGGCCAGGTCCACAAGGCGCGCTTGCCGTCGGGCGAGCTGGTGGCGGTCAAGGTCCAGTACCCCGACATCGATCAGATCGTGAAGAGCGATCTGCGCACGCTGCGGCGGATCCTGCGCATCGTCCAGTACTTCGTGCCCTACCAGGGGCTCGACGACGTCTATCGCGAGATCCGCGCCATCGTGATCGCCGAGCTCGACTTCCGCGCCGAGGCCGATCAGGGCGATCGCATCGCCGCCAACTTCGAGGGCCGCACCGACGTCGCGTTCCCGCACGTGGTGCGCGAGCTATCGAGCGAGCAGATGCTGACCACGCGCTTCGAGGCCGGCGTGAAGATCTCGGACGTGGTGGGCATCAAGCAGCTCGGGCTCGACCGGCGGGCGCTGGCGCGGCAGGTGGTCGAGCTCTACTGCCAGCAGATCTTCACCGACGGCGTCTATCACGCCGATCCGCATCCCGGAAACCTGCTGGCGCGGCCGCTCGAGGGCGGCGCGGCAGGCGCGGCGCAGATCGTCTTCCTCGACTTCGGCGCGGTGGCCACGATCTCGCCCCAGTTCCGCCAGGGCATCGTCGAGCTGATCCAGGGCGGCCTGACCCGCGACACGCCGCGCCTGGTCCGGGCGATGCGGCAGATGGGCTTCGTCGCCAAGGGCGCCGACGACCGCGTGTTCGAGCAGGTGGTGGAGTACTTCCACGATCGCTTCAACGAGAGCATCTCGCTCGACACGCTCAACCTGAAGGACCTCAAGCTCGATCCCGAGAAGACGCTGGAGAAGAGCCTCGAGTCGCTGGCCGATCTGCGGCGCATGGACATCTCGCTGCGCGAGTTGAGCGAGAACTTCCACGTGCCCAAGGAGGCGATCGTCCTCGAACGCACGCTGCTCTTGCTCATGGGGTTGTGCACCGAGCTCGATCCGACGCTCAACCCGATGACGGTGATCAAGCCGTACCTCGAGCGCTTCGTGCTGGGGGATCAGGACTGGTCGGGCATCCTGCTCGACACCAGCCGCGACATGGTGATGCAAGTGGCGGCGTTGCCGGGCGAGATGCGCCGCTTCTTGCGCACCGCGCACGCCGGGGACATGCGGGTGCGGTTCGCCAACCTCGAGCCATCAGCACAGCTCATGTACCGGCTCGGCCACCAGGGCATCCTGGCGGCGATCGGGATCGCCGGGGCGTCGATCGCCATCGTGCTCGAGGGTCGCGGCGAGCTCGAGCGGGCCGGGTGGGGCTGGTGGACGGCGCGGGTCGCGGGCGCGTTCCTCGCGCTGAGCTGGTGGAATTCGCGCGGGCTGTTGCGCCGGAAGAAGTAGCCCGCTCGTGCGATACTCGAGTGGATGGCGGCCGATGATGACCGCGTGCGCGCTCTCGACGCCACCATCGAGGTGACCCCGCGACCGGCCGCCCCACCAAGTGGCCCCCGCGGCGAGCTGGCGCCGGGCGCGACGGTCGATCGCTACCGGCTCGTCACCCGGCTCGGAGCCGGCGCCATGGGCGTGGTCTGGGCGGCGCGCGATCCAGAGCTCGATCGGCCGGTGGCGATCAAGCTGGTCCATCCCGATCTGGCCCGCGATCCCGAGGCGGCGGCGCGGCTCCTGCGCGAGGCCCGGGCCATGGCCAAGGTCTCGCACCGGAGCGTGGTCGCGGTCCACGACGCCGGGCGCGACGGCGAGCACCTGTTCATCGCCATGGAGCTGGTGGCCGGGACGACGCTGGGGCAGCTGCTGGTGCGGCGATCGCCGGCCGAGCTGCGCGATTGGCGCCGGTGGCTGGCGCTCCTGCTCGACGCGGGGCGCGGGCTGGCCGCCGCGCACGCCGCCGGCGTGGTCCATCGCGACTTCAAGCCCGAGAACGTGCTGGTCGATCGTTCGCGACGCGTCTGCGTGGGCGACTTCGGGGTGGCCGAGCTCAGCGCACCCACGATGTCGGCGCGGTGGCGGGTGGCCGCAGAGGCCGATCTCACCGCGACCGTCGATGATCTGACGACGACCGGCGCCCTGGTCGGGACGCCGGCCTACATGAGCCCGGAGCAGCTACGCGGCAAGCCCGCCGACGCGCGTTCCGATCAGTTCGCGTTCTGTGTGACCGCGTGGGAGGCGCTGTTCGGTCAGCGGCCATTCGCGCTGCTGCCGCCGCCGGGGCAAGCGCCGCTGCCAGCGCTCCTCGCCACCATCGAGCGCGGTGAGCCGGAGGCGCCGCGCTCGGCGGTGCCGCGGCGGATCCGCGAGGCGCTGGTGCGCGGGCTCGCCGCCGCGCCGGAGCAGCGATGGCCGGATCTGCCGGCGCTGTTGACGGCGTTGACGCCGCGCTCGCGCTGGCGGCCGGCGGTGGCCGTGGCGGTCGGTGTGGCGGCGGTCGCGATCGCCGCGGCGGTGGTGATCGGCGCGGGGCGTGGGGAGGCGACGCGAGCGGCGACGGTGAAGCGCAAGTTCCCGGTCGCGCTCAAGGTCAGCGTGTCGCTGTCACCCGATGGGAAGCGGGTGTCCCTGGCGTCTCCCGATCAGCTGGTGGTGCGCGAGCTCGACGGGCGAGCGAGCTGGACCCGGCCACTGGCGCCCGACGACGGCGTCGAACGCGCCGTGTTCGTCGGCGACGACGTGCACTACGCGCTGCGGAGTGGCGGCGAGGGACGGCTGATGTCGTGGACGCCGGAGACCGGGGCCAGCGCCGAGCTGAGGGTGCTCGGTGATGCGCATTGGCTCGGCCACGTCGACGGGGGCGAGCTGGTGCAGGAGGTCGAGAGCGGCGGCGGTGCGCGCCTGTACGTGGTGGGCGACGGCGGCCGGCGCGAGCTGATGCGGACGTCGCGCCGCGTCGAGGTGTGGGCGATCGCGCCCGACCGGCGGCGGCTGGCGTTCCTCGACGACACCGCGTTCGACGGGCGCATCGCGATCGTCGATGTGGCGACCGCGGCGGTCGTGCGCAGCGAGACGATCGTGGAGGTCACCGGCCTGGCCTGGCGCGACGGCCGCCGCTTGCTGTACACGACGGGAACGATCGAGAAGCCGGCGGTGCACGAGATCGCCCTGACTGACGGCGGATTCGGGGCGTCGCGGGTCCTGTACCGGGCGGAGAGCGGCTGGTTCGGACAGGTCGAGGCCAGCGGGGGACGCATCGTCTACGTCGACAGCACCAACTCGTTTCGTGCGCGCTTGGTCAGGCCGCCGACCCAGGTCGACCTGGACTCGACCCGGATCTCGGCGGGGTTGGCGTGGGAGCGCGACGGGTCCTTGCTGTCGTGGAACCGCACCACCGGTGACATCGAGCGCCGCGACGGCACGCGCGATGTGCTCGCGACCCTGTCCGCCGACGTCGCCGGTGAGCCGGGCAACGCTACCCGCGCCGACCGAACATTGATCTTGTCGATGCGGCGCACCGGTGGCCGCGAGCTCCTGGCCATGTCGCTGGTCGACGGCCGGCGGCTGTGGACCAAGCCGGTCGGGGCGGCGACGCTGGCCCGCTGCGCTGCCGACGATCGTCTCCCGTGCTTCGTGGTGACGCAGCCCAGCGGCGGCCCGGCGGCGCTGCGCACGCTCGATCCCGAGAGCGGCGCGGCCGGCGACGACGTGCTCCACAGCGCAACCGAGATCCTGGACATCGCGGTCTCGCCCGACGGCGCACAGATCCTCATCGTCGACGGGAGCAAGACCATGCGGGTGTTGAACGTGGCCGATCGGACCGTCACGGCCGAGGACCCCGGCCTGTCGACCTGCCGCAGCATCACCTACCACCCGAGCGGCGGCTATGTCGTAGCGGGCAGCGGCGGCGCCGCCCGCTACCTGGCCCTCTGGCGCCACGGCGCCCAGTCGTCGATCCTGCTGCGCGCCGAGAGCGAGATCCTCTTCCTCCCCCGCCCCTCTCCCGACGGCTCCCAGCTCCTCATCATGGGCCGTCTCTTCCTGCCTGAGCTCTACGAGCTCGTTCCGTAGGTCCGCCCCGCCGCGCCCGCCCCACCGGGGTTGTTTCTTGCCCGGCCCGCCCCACCGGGGTTGTTTCTTGCCCGGCTCGCCCCACCGGGGTTGTTTCTGCCCCGCGTCCCAAGCGTGCCCCGCCCCACCGCCCCGCCCCACCGGGGTTGTTCTTCGCGTCCCAAGCGAGACCGTCCCTGTACGGCCGCGTCCGGAATCCGGCCGCTGTCCGTGTTGTCCGGCCAAGTCGTCCGGATGCCGGACATCACGCACGAGAGATCGAGAGGTTGGCGCTGGCAGGGGATGTGCATAGGCGAGGCGATCGTCATGTCGTCCCCTCGCCAGATCTCCCGGGGCCGCATCTGGATGATCACTCGTCGTTGCACGCAGCGGCAGTTCATCCTCCGCCCGGATGACGAGACAAACAACAGTTTCGCCTACTGCCTGGCCGAAGCGGCCGAGCGTTTCCAGATCGATGTGGTCCTTCCGTCCGTGATGTCCAACCACCATCACACCATCGTGTACGACGCGTACGGGCACATCGTCGACTTCATCCAGCACCTGCACAGGCACGTCGCAAAGTCGCAGAACGCGCTGCGCGGTCGCAGCGAGAACATGTGGTCGAGTGAAGAGCTGTCCCTCGTCGAGCTGGTCGACCCAGGAGACGTCATTGCCAAGCTGATCTATGCTGCCACCAATCCGGTGAAGGATGGGCTCGTCGAGAGCGTCCGACACTGGCCCGGGTTCAATGGCCTCTCGGCACTGTTGAATCAGCGCCCCATCGAGACCCGGCGTCCCAAGCACTTCTTCCGCGCGGACGGGTCGATGCCCGAGCGCGTGACGCTCAACCTGGTGCTTCCGGCTGCTCTCGGTGACCCCGAGGTAGTCCGCAGGCTGCTCCGCGAGGCCGTCGCCGCCGTCGAGGAACAGATGGCTGCCGAACGGGCGCTCAAAGGCATCCGCGTGATGGGGCGGCGCGCGGTCCTACGCCAGTCGTGGCGCAGCTCGCCGGGCACTCCCGAGCCTCGGCGCCGGCTACGTCCGAGATTCGCAGCTCGAGACACGGCAACGCGCGTCGCGATTGCTCGCCGATACCGCGCCTTCCTGAACGACTATCGGAAAGCGCGCGCTCTCTGGCTTGCTGGAACAACGGCCTTGTTCCCATCCGGAACCTACTGGTTACATCGCTTCGCGGGCGTCCCCGTCGCTCAGCCTTCATGAAACCCGTCTGTTGCCCCAGCGCGAGCTTCGAGCTCGCGCCGTCGCGGCGTGAATCGTTCGGCGCGCCGGAGCCCTGAACGCACGAAGAAGGCCGGCCTGGGAGCTCATCCGTGCATCACGCAACCCGGTCGGAGGCGACATCCGGCGACATCAACCCCGGTGGGTCAGCGGGGGAACAGCGTGTCGCGCATGTCGACGATCTGGGTGCAGGTGGTGCCGGGCGGAACGCGGACGGCGCGGAAGAGGGAAGGGTTGCCGGGTTGCTGGGTGATGACGGGGTTGAGGTTCTTGACGGCGCCGATCTGGCCGGCGCCGCAGGCGCCGCCGCCGGCAAGGTGGCAACCGAGGATGCCGAGCTCGATGGTTGCCTCGATCTCGCCGTTGACGAGGTCCGAAGAGAAGACTTCGCCGGAGAGGGCGAACTGGGTGCGCAGGGCGACGTAGACCTCGTCGAGGTTCACGGCCGGCACGTTGTAGGCCAGGAGCGTGGTGCCGGGCTTGCGATCGCCTTCCTGGTCGCAGGCGCAGTTGGAGCCGATCGCCAGCTCGCAGGTGGTGTCGGCCGACGGCGGGCAGAAGCGGAAGTTGCCGTTGTCGTCGGCTTCCGGTAGCGGCGCGGTCCCGATCGTCGACGGATCGAGGACCGCCCCCAGCACGAGCGTGAAGCGATCGGTCTCGAGCCGGGCGCAGACCTCGCTGGGCGACGTCAGCGCGCCGTCGCCGGTCACGCCGGCCACCGACTCGATCGTCGACTGCGGCACCTCGAAGCGGATCGGCTGATCCTGCCCGGCGATGGGCACGTCGGGGATCTCGATGCCGCAGCCGCCGGCGATCACCTTGACCACGGTGCCGTTCTGCACGATGTCGATGACCAGCAGGAGCTCGGCCGTGGTGTCGACCTCGACCAACCCCGACGCGTTGACGTGCACGTTGAGCGTCCCAAGCACCGCGGCTCGCCCGTTGATGTCGAACGTGCCTCCCGGCCGGCACTGCTCGCCGAAAACACGCGCGTCGACACTGCCGCCACTGCCGCCGCCGCCACACGCAGTCACCATCGCGAGCGCGAGACTCGCGGCGGTCAGGGTGAGCCTCCCTCGGCGCATCGTTGAACGATACCACTGCTTGAGGTCTCCCCGGCGCGTCGTGTCTAATGCCGCGACGTGCATCACGCCGGGGTAGTGAGCCGATCGAGCCGAGCGATCACGGGCGCGGTCCTGGTCGCCCTCGCCACCGTCACGCCCCACGCCCACGCGTCACCGGCCGAGGTCTTCGGCCTCGGCAGCCGCCAGGCCGCGCAGGCCGGCGCCGGCGTCGCCTCCGTCGACGACATGGCCGCGCCGCTGGTCAACCCCGCCGGCCTCGCCCGCAGCCGCGGCAAGCGCCTCACCCTCGGCGCCCAGGGCGCCTACTCCAACCTCCACATCAACGACCGCCGCACCCCGCTCACCGATCCCGCCGGCGGCCTGTTCGGGCTCACCGCCCCGGCCCCGCTGGGCGGCGTCCTCACCGACCGCATCCACGTCGGGCTCGGCATGTACGTCCTGCCCGGCACGATCGCGCGCATCGTCGCCCGCTTCCCCGACGAGCCCTTCTATCCCTACTACCAGGGCCGCACCGAGCGCCTGGTGATCGTGCCCGGCATCGGCGTGCGCGTCGCCCGTCGCCTCGAGGTCGGCCTCGCCGCCAACGTCATGGCCGGGCTCGGCGGCTCGCTGCAGGCCAGCGAGGGCGCGACCCGCGAGCTCGAAGCCCGCGTCGACGAGAAGGTGCCGGGCGTGGCCCGCATCATCGCCGGCGCGGCGTGGCAGCCGATCGACGCGCTTCGCCTCGGCCTGGTCTTTCGCCAGCGCTTCGAGGTCCCGTTCGCCACCCGCGCCGAGATCGAAGTCGCCGGTGAGCCGATCGATCTCGACCTCCGCGCCGCCGGCCAGTTCTCCCCCACCCAGCTCGCCGCCGGTGTGGCCTGGCTGACCGACGCCGCGACGGTCAGCTTCGACCTCACCTACGCCCGCTGGTCGGCATACCCGGGCCCGTTCGTCGAGGTGAAGAGCGAGCTGCCGCTGGTCGGCCCGCTCGCTGCCGAGCTGCCCCTTGTCCCCTGGCAGGACACCATCGGCGCCCGCCTCGGCGCCGAGGCGCCGCTCGGCGACGCCATGGTCCTGCGCGGCGGCTACGGCTTCGAGACCTCGGCGGTGCCGGCCGAGCAACCCGGTGTCACCAACCTCCTCGACGGGCCCCACCACACCATCGGCGCCGGCCTCGGCCTGGCGTGGTCGCGCGGCAAGGGCAAGAAGGTCCGCGTCGACCTGCACGTGCAGGCGCAGCTCGTCCAGGGCCGCACGCTGCACAAGACCGTGCTGGCCCCCGGCCAGGACGCCGACGGCTTCGACGGCCTCCGCGACGAGGTCACCGACGACGCCAACGATCCAGCGACCCAGGGCGCGCAGATCTCCAACCCCGGGTATCCCTCGATCGACTCCGGCGGCCAGGTGTTCGCCGGCGGCCTGACCATGGAGGTCGAGCTGTGAGCCGCGTGCTGGCCTGCCTCGCGCTGTCGGCGAGCACCGCCGCCGCCGATCCGCTCGACGAGTTCGGCCTCGGCGGCCGGGCCGCCGCCACCGGCGGCGCCCGCACCGCGACGGCGGAGGGCGCCGAGGCGGCCCACCACAACCCGGCCGGCGTCGCGCTCGGCCTCCATCCCGAGATGTTGATCGGCTGGGGCTACGGGATGATGCGGCTGTCGATCGACGGCCGCAACGCCGACGTGCTCGACGCCCACGGCACCGCGATCGGCCTGGCGGTGCCGGTGTCGCTGGGCCAGGGCTGGACGCTTGGCACCGGCATCGCGCTCTACCTGCCCGACCAGTTTCTGGCCCGCCTGCAGCTCATCCCCAACAGCGAGCCACACTTCGTTCTCCTCGACAACGATCCCCACCGCGCCGTGGTCGAGCCGGTCGCCGCGGCCTCGTACCAGGGCAAGGTGGGGTTCGGCGCCGGTGCGTCGGTGCTGGCCAACGCGCGCAGCAAGAAGATGGTGTTCGACGTCGGCATCGTGTCCGGCGAGAAGGTCGGCGAGGCCGAGCTCGACGTCGAGCTGCCGGTGCGGCTGGCACCCCTGGTCGGTGTGTGGGCGCGGCCTCATCCCCGGGTGCGGGCCGGCCTCACCTACCGCGGCAAGCTGGCCCTCGATATCGCGCTCGACATCCTGACCAACGTCCAGATCGCCGGTGTCGTCACCGGCGACGTGCTGGTCTCGGTGCGGGCGTCGAACTACTTCACGCCGGCGCGGTTCGGAGCCGGCGTCGCCGTCGACGTCCTCTCCGATCTCACCGTGGCCGCCGACCTCACGGTCAACCGCTGGTCGGCCTACCCCGCCGCCGCCGATCTCGCCGTCCTCATCGCACTCGACGTTGCCCCGCCGCTGGTCTCGACCGACACGCCGCCGTCCAACTTCACCGACACCGTCGACGGCAAGCTGGGAGTCGAGTACCGCCGTCGCGGCCGCCGCACCGACGTCGCCGTGCGCGCCGGCGGCGCCTGGCGGCCGTCGCCGGTGCCGCCGCAGATCGGACTCACCAGCTGGGCCGACGGCGATCGGCTGCTGCTCACCGCCGGCACCGGCATCAGCCTCGCCGACTGGGCCCCGATCCTGACCCGGCCCATCGATCTCGACCTGGCGCTGCAGTGGCAACACGTGGCCCATCGCCTCACCCAGAAGCACATCGAGACCGTGCCCGGCGAGGCGTTCTCGTCGGGCGGAAACATCCTGCACGCCGGCGTGTCGGCGACGGTGAGGTTCTAGCCATGCGTCCTTCGACACGCCCTCGCTGGAGCTCGGGCGGCCCAGGACGACCGGCGCAGGCCGCGATGATTGCTGTTCTCATCGGCGGGTGCGGGTTCTTGCCCGAGGACGACTTCACGGGCGCGCGCGTCGGGGACGGCGTCGCACCGTGGACCGACCTCGGGCCGGCGCCGGTCTGCCTCGGCAACCAGTTCCTGGGCCCGCCGACGTCGTTGCCAGGTGGCTTCTGCTACGACCGCAACCAGGTCGAGGATCCCTGCCTCCGCGACGACGACTGCGAGTCGCGCGAGACCTGCGTGTGCAACCGTTGCACGATCGCCTATTGCACGGCGGCGTCGGACTGCGCCGGTGGCCGCAGCTGCTCGTTCAGCGAGAACCGCTGCGACACCAAGTGCGCCAACGTGACCGACTGCGCGCCCGGCGAGGAGTGTTTCAACGGCGCCTGCCGCGGCCGCTGCGACACCGATGAGGAGTGCCAGCGCGGCGAGGTGTGCTCGAGCCGCAACTACTGCGTGACCGTCGACTGCGCCGACGACGCCGGCTGCCAGGCCGGTGAGCGCTGCCACGTCCAGCGCGTGCCGCGCCTGGTGCTCGAGCCGTTCGCTGTGGCCCAGCGCGAGTCGCCGCGGATCGTGCTCTACGTCGAGCTCGGCGACGCCGCCCAGCCGCAGCGGGCGATCTGGCGGGCCATCTCCGACGACGGCATCCGCTTCGAGTTCGAGCCGGCCCAGCCCGCGCTCGAGGATGGTGGCGCCGCTCACGCGCCGTCGATCGTGCGCACGGCAACTGCCTGGTTCCTCTATTACGAGTCGGGCGACGGCGCCGCCATCAAGGTCTCGTCGTCGACCGACGGCTTCCGCTTCACCCCCGGCACTGTGGTCCTCGCCGGCGGCAGCGGGCCGAGCGCACTGCACGCGCCCAGCGCGGTGCTGCTGCCCGACGGTACGGTCGCGGTCTACTTCCAGATCGGCGACGGCGCGGCGATCGGGCTGGCCTCCGGCTCGCCGGGCGGGATGCTCACCATGCGCGGCCCGGTGTTGCAGCCGAGCCAGGTCACGGTGCCGGCGAGCGGTGCCCGGGCGCCGTTCTGGACCGACGTGGTGGCGGTGAAGAGCCCACACGCCGCGGTGACCGAGGGCGCGGGCGGGCCGTCGTTACGCCTGTGGTTCTCGGCCTTCGGCCGCGAGAGCGCCGACTCGGAGCAGTTCGGTATGACCGTGCCGCTGCCGCCCAACTACTCGGTGGGCTACGCCCTGGCGAGCGTCGACGATCCGCGAGCGCTCACGCCGTGGCCCTACGGCCCTGTGGTCGATCGGGTCGACGCGTTCCTCGACCACAAGGAGGAGCTGGCCCCGGGCGTGGTCCAGCTCGTCGACGACGATGGCGCGATGCCGGCCTACTTGCTCTACTACGTCGAGGCCAGCGCCGATGACATGGCCATGGGGCCGACCGGGCCGTTCACGATGGGCCGGCTGGGTGTGCTCGGCAATGGAGCGCATTCATCGCTCACGTCGCCTTGACCGGGCGCGGCAGTGTTGGCTAGAAGAGGTCGCGGTCGCGGACGCCGCCGTTTTCTGGATTCGTGCCGCGGCGCTCTCTAGGATCGAGATCCATGCTCGCAGTCATCGGGAACCTGTTCGCCGGCGCGCTCGCCCTCTCGTTGTTCATGGCGACGGTTCGCTTCAATCGGTAGCGGTCGATCCGCGGCGCCTTCGCGGCGGGTGGCCCCGCCTCACGGCTGAGTGGCGCTGACAGGAAGATCCTTGGTGATCTTCGCGGTCTTGCCGGCCTCGATCTTCACGGTGTACGTGAACTTCTCGCGGCCAACCGAGAAGGTGACCTTGTGGATGCCGGGTGAAAGCGCGATCTTCCCCATGGGGGTGATGGGCGTGGTCTTGCCGGTGGGCTTGCCGTCGATGGCGACCTGCGCGAACGGCGTGGCGTAGGCGGTCAGGTAGCCGACGTTGTCCGTGGTCGCCTTGGGGTCGGCCTTGGGATCGGTCTTGGGGTCGGTCTTGGGATCGGTCTTGGGATCGACCTTGGTCTTGGGATCGACCTTGGTCTTGGGATCGACCTTGGTCTTGGGATCGGCCTTGGGGTCGGTCTTGGGATCCGGCTTGAGCGGCACGATGTCGGGACGCGGCTCGTCGAGATCGATCTTGGCCTCGACCTTCTCGTCAGGCTTCCGGCGATGCCGATCGGACTTGGGGTCGGTCTTGGGGTCGGTCCTGGGATCGGCGACCGCCACCTTGACCTCGCCGGCGTCGATCACAGGCGTGGCGCCGACGGTGCCGGCGTCGACGGTGACGGCGACCTCGGTGCCGGCATCGAGGACGACCGCGACCTCGGCGCCGGCATCGAGCACGACCGCGAGCTCGGGACCGGCGTCACCCACCTCGGCCATCGGCGCGGTGCCGGCATCGATGACCACCGCCGCCGCGACCGAACCCGAACCCGAGCCCGAACCCGAGCCCGAGCCCTAGCCCGAGCCCGACGCCGAGCCCGCAACCGCAGCCGCAGCCGAGGGCTTGCCCTGATCGGCGAGCACGACGAACTTCACGATGGCGAACGCGCCCAGCACCACGGCGGCGATGCCGATGCCGATGCCGATGTCCTTGGCCAGCGACGGCTTCTTGCGCCGCTTCGCCGTCATGTCGACGGGGACAGCGCCCGCCGGCGGCCCGTAGCCGGGCGGGTACCCGGGGTATTGCGGGTATTGATAGCCCGGCGCACCGGCCTGCGGATAACCGCCGGGTCCGCCGGGCCCACCCGGATACTGCCCGCCGGGATACTGCCCGCCGGGATACTGTCCCGGATTCTGTCCGGGATAGGGGCCGCCCGGGTACGAGCCCGGCGCGCCGTACGGCTGTCCCGGCTGGTGTGGACCGCCGAACGGCGCGGCGCCCCCGAACGCCGCGCCGCCCGGCGCGCCCGGAGCTTGACCGTTGTGTGGCGGGTGACTGCCAAGCGGGAACTGATCCGGCGAGGGGAAGCCGGGCACCTGCATCGCTGCCGCCGAGCCGGCGCTGTGGATCTGCCCCGGCGAGAAGCCGGCGAGCGCGGCGGCGGGATCGACCGCAGGGCCGGCGCCGGTCGGCGGCGGCTGCAACGGCAACGCCGGCGCCGACATGCCCATCAAGGTCTTGGCCTGCGAACTGGGCGGCAGCGACGGCGGCGGAGCCGAGTTGGCGGCCTGCATCGCCGCCAGCTGCTGCTGCGCCGACGGCACCTGGACCGCCAGCATGGCCAGCGGCGAGATCGTCGGATCCTCGGGTGCGCCGCGCGACGGCGGTGACTGCGACGGCGGCGGCGTCGAGCGCGCGACCATGGCCGGCATGTTCGACGTCGAGCGCGGCGGCGGCGTGGGCCGCTGCTGATCGAGCGTCGGCGGCCGCCGCATCGACGGCGACACCACCACGGCGGGCGCCCCCGCCGCCGGCGCGTCCGGTACCGGCACGACCTCGCTGATCTCGCCGAAGATCTCGGTGGGGCCCTCCTCGACAAACTCGTTGTCGTGCGACTGGTTGCGGCTGGGTACGGAGTTCGACGACGCCGCGGCCTCGGCGATGATGTCGTCGAAGCTGGGGCCACCGAGGATCGTCGGATCCTCCGACTGGCCGGCGGCGCCGAGGTGCTCGACCACGTCGAGCCGGGCCTCGGCCTGGGGCACGCCGGCGATGAGGCCCTCACGTCCGACCTTCTTGAACGACTCGAGCTGCTGACGCTCCTTGTCGAGATCGGCGGCGAAGCCTTCCTTGATCCAGGTCGCCAGCGACTTGGCGGTGAAGACCTGCTCCTGCGACATGAGGTAGCGCTGCAGGTCGGCGACCAGCTCGCTGCCCCACTGGTAGCGATCCTCGGCGTCGCGGGCCAGCGCCTTCATGATGATGCGCTCGACCGCCTCGGGGATGAGCGGGTTCACCGAGCGCGGCGGCGGTACGTCGACGTTGCGGACCTTCTCCAGCGTGGAGAAGTCGGTCTCGCCGACGAACAGGCGATCCCCGGTGAGGCACTCGTACAGGATGGTGCCGATGCTGAACAGGTCGCTGCGGCGGTCGAGCGGCAGACCGCGCACCTGCTCGGGCGACATGTAGCCGAACTTGCCCTTGAGCACGCCGGCCTGGGTCTTGGAGCTGCGCGACGCGGCCTTGGCGATGCCGAAGTCGATGATCTTCACCTCACCCTCGTACGAGACGAGGATGTTCTGCGGCGAGCAGTCGCGGTGGACGATCTCGAGCGGGCGGCCGAGCGCGTCACGCTTCTTGTGCGCGTAGTCGAGGCCCTCGCACACCTTGGCGACGAGAAAACACGCCATGGCCGCCGGCATTTGCTGCTTCAGCTTGCGCAGCCGGTTCTGGATCTGGAGCAGATCCTTGCCCCAGATGTACTCCATCGCGATGAAGTGGGCGCCGTCGGTGCGTCCGAGCTCGAAGATCTGGCAGATGTTCGCGTGCGCGAGCTGACCGACGATCTTGGCCTCGTCGATGAACATCTTGATGAAGTCGCGGTCCTCGCCCATCGACGGCAAGATCCGCTTGATGGCGATGACCTTCTCGAACCCCTCGACGCCGTAGCTCTTGGCCTTGAAGACCTCGGCCATCCCGCCAACGCTGATTCGGTCGAGGAGGAGATACTTCCCGAACGGGATTGGCTGGCGCACGCGAGAACTATCGTGGCGCACTCGCGGATCGATCTCAACGTAAAAGGGGGGTGGAAACCCTGACCCACAGGCGACATCATCTGTCGCCGCTGTCGCACATGTCGTCGCTAGACCACGGGTTCGAGGCGACAGTGTCCGGGGATCGGACGGGTGACACCCTGCTGCGGCTAGAAGGTCCCCGAGATTCCAAGACCGGCGCCGCGCGAGCTCACGGCCATCGGGGTGACAGTCACCGTGGCGCTGGCACGGCGGTAGTGACGGTAGCCGTCGATGACGCCGTAGATGTAGAGGCCGATGAGGGCGACGCCGGCGGCGGAGTTGACCTTCTTCAGGGTGCGGGCGCTGGCGGCCCGGGATTCAGTGTCGGACTCGCAGGTTCGATCGACGTCGTCACACCAGCGCTCGAGCATGACGTAGGTGCCGATGTTGGCGGCGAGGAGCGTCGCGCCGAGCCCGCCCAGCACCCAGGCCTTCACCGGCTGCTTGTTCTGGAACTGACCGGCGGGCGGCACCAGGTTGAGCACCGCCCAGCGGCGGGTGCGCGGCCGCAGCGCGCGCAGCTCGGCGGCGTGTTTGGCGCGCACGTTGTCGAAGAACTGAACCACGTCGGGCGCGTGCAGCCCGATGTCGAGCTGCCCGTCGAGATCGATCTTGAGGTAGGCGTGGAAGTGACCCTCGGCGACGTCGTAGTGGCCACGGTAGAACTCGGCGATGCCGAGCAGCCGATGGGCCTCGGCGTGATCGGCGCTGGTCACCGCCGCGTCGGTAGGGACGGCGGCGAGCAGCGACACCACGCGTCCCCAGTCCTTGTCCTCGGCGGCTGTCATCGCCTCGGCGATCCGATCGCCGGCGGAGCTCGAGCCTGGCACCGGCGTCTGTCCGGGTTGCGCGGCGGCGGCGGCGGCGGCGGC